>ERZ1643247.478-NODE-478-length-48429-cov-7.212532_pt1 | contig 48429 bp, 55 predicted proteins | sample MGYA00579264_ERZ1643247 | MGnify/ENA primary metagenome ERZ1643247 (study PRJEB29033, sample SAMEA4952262) | chicken gut metagenome | biome: Broiler Chicken; feature: Gastrointestinal Tract; material: Caecum | place: Ireland | collected 2018 | study: Broiler... | reverse complement strand
GAGAAAGGGATTTGAACCCTTGTTACCCTTATGGGGGTAAACACGATTTCGAGGAGCCCAGTATATTCGAAAACACAATATATTGCTTTCCAATTCATTTATAAACACAACATATAGTATTTTATTTGAAGTCTGAAAATCATACCCGTTTTTTACCCGCCTTAAGGCGGGTTTTTTCTTCTTTCCACCCGAGTGGAAAAGCATCTTCTATTTTTGTAACATGAAATTCTTTTGTGGTCTTGACATAAACTGTTTAGCGTGGTATAATTATGCCACAAGGGAGGTTTAATCATGGCTCAAATCATTCCTATCCGTGACTTAAAAAACACTGCGGAAATTTACGAACGCTGCACATCATCCAATGAACCTATTTTTATTACGAAAAACGGGTACGGCGGCATGGTCCTTATGAGTATGGACCTGTATAATAGAAAGATGGCAAAGCTCGATTTGCTTGAAAAACTGAAAGTTGCCGAAGACCAGCTTAAAAGCGGCGTTCAGGCTCTCCCCGCCGAAACAGTCCTAAGCGAATTACGGGAAAAATATGCAAAACTACAAGGTTAAAATTCTTCCTGTCGCGCAGGACGATCTGATTGATACAAGCAACTACATCGCCAACGTATTGTGCAACCCGTCCGCTGCGGTAAACCTTCTCGATAAAATCGGAGCCGCTTTTCAGCAGCTCCAAACATTTCCGTTCAGCGGGACAAAACTGAATGATGAAATTGTAAGGGAAACGGAATACCGTTTTTTACAGGTTGAAAACTACCTCATCTTTTATACGGTGAAACAGGAGATTGAAACCGTTTTTATCATGCGGGTGCTGTACGGCGCTTCGGATTACTCCTCAATATTGAAATAAGCAGGGATCACCCTGCTTTTTCTTTTGCCGATTCTCCACTCGGGTGGAAAAGAGTGCAACATTCCATTGCTGCCCAAGTCGGCCGCTTCGGCGGTCTGGCTCTCGCAGCCAGGCTGAAGGCCCAGCTCACTTACCAGCCGTTCTATTGTTCCCGACCTTACCTTTGCCCGAGCCGCGCTACGACTGATGGATTGACGCTGCGCGTTGGCATGATCCACTCCTTCTTTTCGCGCCCTTTTGGGCGCGGGTCTCCCTACGTAGAGAACGAAAAAATTTTTTCGGTGTCACCCAGCGATAGCCCCGCACCCCCTGACTACCGATAACCCGGGTGACACTGCGCTGCCTCAGACACGGCAACGCTGCGCCCTCCTTCCTTTTTATTTTACCGGGGAAAAGGAACAACCCGCTTGATGCGCTTTTCACCGCGCCCAGCCAAATCCCGCGGTGGTTCGTCAACGTCGATTTTCACTCTGCTCGAACGGCTGACAACACCACGTTTTTTGGACGGAAACGCAAAGGCAGAGACGAAAAACCGTATACTATGTACTTGTCGTGGCAGGTGCGCCTTTTATCCCGATTCCTCCCTCTGCTCCTCTTCGTTTATCTCAATGATGATCCCGTCGCTTAATTTCATTTTATCTCCTGCCACTATCACGATCCTTGCCCTCTTTAATTTGTCGATATGATATTTGAATGCGTTCCGCGTGATACCGAGCTCCTCCGCAAGCGCGCCGTAGTCGATGCGCTCGCACCGCGTCCCGAGGCGGTCGACGAGCAGCAAAAGCACGTTCGTTTCCGGATTATTCAGTTTTGCGAGCGCGCTCTTGTTGATCGCCTTCACGGTTCTCCCCCCTCTCTCTTTTTCTGCAGTTTTTTACAGTTTTTTCGGAGCCCGCCGATTTTTCGCGCGGGCTCAAAAATTTTGAGACAAGCTCTAAATTTTTGAGAAATAATACGGTCGGAATTTATGCAATTTCGATACGCAATTGATTATATAGTTGACTTTGCACTCACTCCCGCACTTTTCGCGGGGCGCGTGCCGTGTTTTGCGCCTGTATTCCGCCGCGCACACGCGGCTGCATTTTTACAGGCGCAAAACCCTGACCCGCGCTCTTTCCCGCGAAAATTTGCTATTAGTGAGTGAATGACGCCGCCCGCGGCGTCCGCGGGATCATTTTTTCTTTTGCGGCCGCCCTGCATATGTATGCGTTACGGCTTTTCTCGTCTGCGTGACGGCGAATATTTCTCCCGTCCTTTGCCTTCTTTCGTTGGCATAGGCGATCGCCTCATCCGACGTGGCGAATGTCTTCCCGCGTTTCGTGTCCCAAACGGTGTACGTTTCTTTATTCTGCGCCTTCATCTTCTTTGTCGGCGCAGCGGTCTGCATGCGGCGCTGCTTCGAACGGAAAGCATCTTCCGCCTCTACCGCTTTTACCGCTTCCGCTCGGGAAACGCCGCGGGCGGTCAACCGTCCGACTCGCTCGTCCCGCGTTCCCGCGGCGGGCTTTGCGCTCTTCTTATACATTGCCTTTACGTCAAAAGATGACCTCTTCGACTTGTCCGTCGTTTGTTTTGTTTGCTTCTTATCGGAACAAACAGTTTTTGCCGCTTTTGTCCTGCTCTTTGCCGACTTGTTACCTGCCTTTCTCATGATTTTTACCTCGGTTTTTTATTTTTCCGTGCCTTTCTGTACGGATTTTTCAGTTTTACCGCGTTCGGGCGGTGCTTGTACAGCGCCCGCTCCGCCTCCCCGTAGCTTGCAAAGCCGCCTGCCTTCCCCGGAGAGTACGGGCACAAGTCCTTATCGTACCCGTAATTGTTGAAATACTTCCCGTTCGGCGCCTTTTCAATGAACGAAAAACTGCCGCGACCGCCCGTTCCGTCTTCAAACACTGCCTTGATGTCCTTCATATTTTCCTCCTTCGCCCGTTTCGGGCTGTTTTTCATTGTCCCCGAAAAAATCAAACGCCACTTTGAACCGGATATACCCGTTGCTGAACCCGTCTTCTTCAACGAACCAGTTCAGCCTGGAGAGCTGATACCTTTCGTCGATCTGCTTGCAAAAGGCAACCAGCTCGTCACGCAGCGCAAGCCACAGCTCCAGCGTCGTCATCGAATTCGGATCCACCGCAGGCTTTTGCTGCTGCTCCGTCACTCTGCTACAAGTATTTCTCATAGTTCTCCTCGATCCCTTTGACGAAATCGGCGTCATACTTTCCGACGGGAACGCTCCACGCGTTCTCCAATGCGTTCCAATGCCAGCCGCGCTTTTTCAGCGCGTAGATCATCTGCGGTTTCGGCTTCGTCGTAAATTTCAGGAATACCCGCTCGCCGCTCTGTATGTTCTTCCGATAGGCGTTATAGCTGTCGCTTTCGTACAGTTTCTTCGGCGACTTTATTCCCTTATACGTTCCGTTTTGGATGCCGTCGTACAGCTTCGCCGCCGTTGAGTTTTTGCGGAAATGGTATTTTTTATCGTATGCCTCGTACAGTTCCTTGTACCGCTTCGGATCGTACTGTGCAATCGGCGCAAGCCAATTCCCGACCATCGCCGCGGACATATTCGGAAACTGCCGCATCATCAGATGAAGCGTTTCCTCTTCCTTCCGCGCCTTTTTCTTGAAATCATCCCCGATGTCCTTGCTCTTTTTTACGCTCTCTCTGATCCCGTCAAACCATGTCACGATGTCATGGCTCGCCTTCATGGCTCTGTCGGCGATCGCATTCATCTTTTGCGCGGGATAGCGGGCAGGTCCCGATACCGTCCATGGAACGTACCGCGCATCCAGGGATAATTTTTCCTCATACCGTTTGTGCAGATCGGCGATCAGCTTTTCCTTCTTACTCTTCGGAATATCCCAACTGTTGATCTCCGCCGCATATGCCTTATAGCTTGCGACCGTATTGTTGCCGCGGTCAAACTGGCTGTTGCTGTTTGCCATTTCGCGATTCCGTTCGGACAGCTCGGGCACTGCCGCCATTGCTGCCGTTGTCCTCTTTTCTTCGGTTTTCTTGTTCGGTACAGGTTTCGGCGCTGCCCTGACAGCTTTCTTTTCCGCTTTCGGCTGCTTTTTCGCCTCTTTCTCCGCACGCTTCGCCGCAGCTTCTGCCCGTCTGAGCTCGTTGACGGCGCTCCACGCCTCGCGCGGCGTCATGCCGTCCGTGGCAATGCCCGCCTGCGATAATAGCCCGTACGGGCGCTTGTACAGCGAAGAACGGACTTTCAGCTCTATGAGCTGCTCGTCCCGCTTCTCTTCGTCTTCCCCTTCAGATCTCTTCATCGATGTATTCTCCTTTCTTTATTTTCCGTCTGCGCCGTACCGTTCGGACGATCCATCGAATAAAACGGAACGGCAGCAGTACGATCCATATCACAAGGCGCAAAGCCCATATCAGCAGCGTTATCATTCCTTCCCTTGCAGATATATGGCGCCTTCCTGATTCGGGTAATGCTCCATATCGATGTATAAGCGAAAAACCGTGTTGCTTCCCCTGTTCGGGTAAAGCCGCGAGATCGTTAAACTTTTCAGCCGCGGCTCCAAGGATGCGTAAAACGCTCGTGCCGCTTCGCATTCCGCCATCGTGCCCATGATCCTGATCTTCATGATTCCGTCCTGAATCCTCCTATTGTTTGGTAACCGCCGAAAATATGCCCTACGCCTGTTTCTTTGTTGTAACTGAAACTTATATTCCGTGACATGCAATGCGGCTTTACCTGTTCATACAACCAATCGTACGTCAGCTCGCCGCGGCATTCCCGGGAAAAGTTCTTGTTCGCATACCCGACTTTTTCAAAGTGGACTTTCATTCTTTACTCCTTTTCCACTCAAGTGGAAAATTGTTGTCTTTTACCCGAAAATCAGGCGCTTTCTGTCAGACATAGTACTTCGTTCCCGCCGATTTTTCGATTTTTTATTTTTAAATTCTGTCTCAAACCGTTTGGGCGCCTTTTTGATTTTCGCCCGCTTTCCGCACCACGGAGACGTTGCGAATATCGTCCTCGGGGCGGAGCGTGAGCCTGTCCCAGCCATCCAATTCCAGCGGAAGGTCCTTCGCTTTATAGGTAAAACGGTAGGCGCGGTCGTCGTAATCGTAGACAAGGCGCGAGGGCAAAAGAATGATCCCTTCTCTTCCCGCAATGTCGCCGCCGTCGCTGTGTTCGATGTTCCCCATACTGCGGAAATCGATCCTGCGGTATCCGATCGTTCGCACGATTCGGCCGAAATAATAGACAAACGCATTGTAGCGCGGGCGGTACTTCCCCTTTTCTTCCCGCCTGATGAGCTTGCGGCGCATCTTCTGCCACCTGCGCAGCAGGAACCCGGGACGCACCACCCACTTTTGGCTCTTGCAGTAGATCGTATCGTCCAGGCACTTGCGAATGTACTTCCCCGTCCCATCGTCGCCCTGCTCTGTCATGATCAGGATAAAATCGCCGTAGTGGCGCACATAGCGGTAGAAGTCCGCCACGTTGTCGGCGACCTTCGAAGACGTATCCGCGCCCTTTGAACCGCCCGCTTCGTCGTCAAAGATGACGCAATACTCGGGGATGCGCTGCTGCTGCGTGAAAAAGCTGTTGTTCGCTTTATAGGTATATCGCCCGCCGACACGCATTCCGAACGTAGTCGCAAGGCAGGGAACATACCAGCGTTCCCGCGATTTGAAAAAGGTGTACGCCTCTTCCAACGCTTTGAACTTCTCCAGCTCCTCCGTCTGCCCCAGTCTTGCGTAATTGCGCAGCTGGCGCTTCTTCGTATGGTACTCGTATTTCAGGTCCTCCCAGCGGCGCATGGCGACGTTTACCGCCCAATCCCCGCCCGACGAGGACTTTCCCGAGCCAGGCGGGCCTGTAAAGCAAACGGAGTGCTGATTCTCCATGCAGGTCGCCGCCTGCGCGTAGTACCGCCGTTCATAATGCTTTGCCTGACAGCGCTTAAAAATGTTGATGAACGCGAACACGAAGACGATCAGCATGCCGAGCTGGAAAAACAGCTTGCCGAATTCCCATATAAGCGACCAGTCGAATTGCATCCCGTCAAAGACGGAGACGTCGAAGAACGTACACAGGATCCCGTACCAGCCGTGGTACCAGTCCCTCGTCGCAAGGAACGAAATGACAAAGAGAAGAGAGAGCGTAGAGAAAAAACGCATGTACCGCCTTGTGTTTTTAAAGCTCTCGCGGCTCAGCTTTTCCGCGATGCGGCAAAACCGAGAAAAACGGTTATACCGCCGCAGCCCGCGCAAAAGCTGCTTCCGATAGCGTTTGTATCCGTACAGGTCCTTCATCTTTTTGTCATTTCCCTATTGACTTTTTCCGAAAAACAGCGTATACTATAAGTACCCGAAAGGGCTTTCTCGGCATACGGATGGGTGTAGACGGCGCACTCCCTGCAAGTTCCGTATGTTTGCAGTAGATTGCGAGCCTGGCAACCGTGGTACGTGCGGGCGGAGTGATCCGTCCGCGCATTTTTATTTCCGTCCTTTCAGCCTACGGAGCCGTTTTTTGTTTTCCTTTCCCGTCTTCGGATCGGAAAGGCTTTCTTTTTTTATTTTGTTGACCTGCTCTTTGGGCAATTTTTTGCCTTTGCTATCAGGAATAAATTTCCCACTCACTTTTATAGGGCGACCGTTTTCATCCTGCGTAAGGATGTAAGCACGAAACCCGCCCTTCTCGTTCAGCGGGATAGCCTTTTCTGACGTCGTAAGTTTCACAAGCGCAAGCTGGTCTTTTCGGTTTGAATCCACTACTGCCGCCTGTCGGTAATTGCCTGCAGACTTTTCATACCCTGGTTTTCTATAATCTTTTGCGCCTTTGAAATACTCGTCTCTTGTATGTACAATCAACCCCTGTTTTACAGTCTTTGAAACATTCTTGCTCTTTTTATTGCTCATCTTCTGCGCCCCTTCTGCACCTTTTCGCAACAGCGCGGTTTTCATCGTTTTTGACATAGTACTTTGTACCGCGCTTCCCAACGACCGCAATATAGTTCTTCGTTTCGTAGAGCCGCTGCGCAGCCGCGAAAACTTCTTCGCGGTGCGCAAGCGCTCTTTGCTTAGCCGTCAGCTTTTCTGCCTTCCGCTTCGCTATTTCAGGCTTACCTGCCTTTTTATCTCTTTTCCTGAAACACATGGTATTTTGTATCTCCCCCTTTTGCGCCGAGGGCTTGCCGCCCTCGGCGCGCCTTGTTATTTGCTGTTCTTTTTGGCGGTGACGTTTTTGCCGTTTGCCCGGTTGCCTGCACGGTTTTTCTCACCGCCGCGGGCGGTGACGTTTGTGCCGCTCTGACTTCGAGCTGCGCTCTTTTTCTCACCGCCTTCCGCCTTGCCGCCTGCTTTTCCGCCCGCAGCTTTCGCTTTCGTCTTGGCGCCGCCTGCACTCTTGCCCTGTGCGGTCGCTTTGGACGTTCCCGCGGCTTTTGCCGTGCCGCCCGCCTTCTTCGTGGCGGTACGCGCGCCGCCGACGTACACATTCACGACGGGCGCGGCACTCTCGGTTTTCCCGCCGCTACCGCCTCCGCCGTCGCCTTTGGGTTTGTCCTTCGGCAGTTTGTCTTTCTTCGGTTTGTCTGCGCGGCTCTTTTTTATCGCGTTTATCAGTGCCGCGATCGCGCGGAAGGGCAGCGAGATCACAAAGAAGATCGCCTTGAACAGGTACACGAACACCTGCGGGCAGAAGATGAGCAGCAGGATCAGTACGATCGCGACCACTACCGCAATGACGATCCAGATCCATGTGCTGTCTCCGCCGGTGTGATAGTCTGTATCGAGCGGCGGCGTATAGCCAGCGATTGCATCGATCGGGCTGGACACGACGGGCAGCACCGTCTCCGCGCCTTCCTCGTCCTTGAACGTCAGCGAGATGATATCAAAGTCAAGATAGACCGTTTCGCTGATGAGTACTTCATCGAATTGTGCGGCGTCATAGTCGTTTTCCGTAAATCGGAAGACGGGGATATATGACCCCACGAGCACGCCCTCGCGCGGCAGCTCCGTGTTTGAATCGGGAATGATATATGCGCCCGCATATTGGCTGTTGTATGTACTCGTGGAAAAGCGGAACAGCACCGTGTTTTCCCTGTTCAGCTGCCCGAGCGCGAACTTTGTGCGCAGTTCGGGCACGTCCTCCTCGGCGATATACAGCCGCGCCGCGACCGTTGCGTCGTCCCCGACGAGATCGTCCGCCGAGACCGTTACGATCGCGGGGAGTTGTTTGTACTGTTCCGAAACATGGTACTGTCCGTTCAGCCATGCGCTGGCGAGCAGCTCGGTCGTGTATTCGGTCAGCGTCATTTGGTCGTCCGCCTTGATCGTCTTTTCGTTGATCCCGCGTTTGTGACCTTCGTCAACTTCGTCGGAGAAGAGCACTTCGGCATACTTGCCGTTGATCATATCCCCGCCGAGCTGCTCGGAAAGTTCGAGCAGGCGTTCCCGTACTTCGTCCGAGCTTGCACTGTAATCCGTCGCCTCGCCGTTCGCAAAAATCACGTCCGAAAGGACGCCGAACCTGTTTTGCACCGTCTTTTCGACGACATCGGCGGGGATCTTCAGGAGTTTGAACCCAAAAATATTGTCCCATTCCGTTTTGCCGGAAAGGTCGATCCAGTTCCCGTCCTCGTCCTTGAACGCCTCGTCGGGCAGGTTTACATACGCCTGCAGCGGTGTGACGTACGTCGTGCCGAACCAGTTCCGCGACGCGTTCCCGAACCCGAGCACGGCAACGGTCATTCCCTCTATGGAGAAAACGTCTTTCCCGATATACGGGGAAAGAGCGTTATACTTTTCCAGATTTTCCGTCACGAGCGCGGGGTTGGTCTTGTATTCGTACCACCTGCAGGCGATCTCGTACAACTCGCCGTATTCCTCGTACAGCCGCTGCGGGACGTTGAAAAACACGCTGTCCAACTGCGTCTGCATGCCCATGTAATAGTCGCCCTCGGCGCGGTAGTAGGTGTGGTGTACGTCCAGCTCCACGGTCTCGAACGGCGTAACGGTGCAGGCGAGCGTGCTCTCCGCATCCGCGTCCGCGCCGTACCCCGCCGCATAACCCGTATAGGTGTACGTCCCGCCCACGCCGTAGTCCGTCGCATTGGTCTCGCCCTCGGTCAGGAGCTCGATGCCCGTGATGCTGTACTTCCGTCCGTTGCTGTTCACGCGCTCCGCGATCGTCTTGCCGTCATAGCTGCTCACCTTGTCCACGATGCGGTATTTGTAGAACAGATCCGCGTAGTCGCCGCCGCTCTTGTTGCAGAACACGATGTCGAATTTGTCCTGCTGCTCGGGTTCGCCGTCCGCGTTCCACGAAACGGCGAGCTGTACCTGATTCAGAACGCTGTCCTCGTCTATGTCCAGCGCCTGCGGGTTGTATATGTACAGATACAAGCCGTAGTTCCCGCGCATGTTCGCCGCATAGCTATAGCAATACTCGGCAAAGTTCACGAGCTGGATGCTGCCGTATTCGTTGTAGGGGTATTGCGTCGGGTCAAAGGGGTTGCCCTCGCTGTCCGTACTGCTTTGCAGGTCGTCCAGCACGTTCGTCTTGTCAAAGGCAAGCTCCTTGACTTCCTCCGCCGCGAACGCGGCGGAGAACGAGCCGAACACCATGCCCAGCGCGAGGATGAAGGTGACCAGCAGCGGCAGCGCCCTGTTTATAAGTGCTTTTTTCATGGTCCTACTCCATAGTGAATTTAACCGTCAGCGCGATTTCTTCTGCCGGCATTGTAAACGTCAGGGAGTACTCTGAATCACTGATTTTTATGGGAGTCAGCGTCTGTTCCGTTCCGCTTACAGTCGTATACAGATCGACTTTTCCGAGCGATACCCCATAGGAAACAATAAAGCGGATCGTGACTTCACCCGCCGCCGCTTCGGTCAGCGAGGGGACGATCGACCAGCTTGTTCCCGCGCCGCCTCCGCCCTGCGTATAATCGTAGCTGATCGAAAATTTTTGCTGCGGCTGCTCCTCTTCAGGCGGCACCTCTTCTTCAGGCGGTTGCTCTTCCTCGGGCGGTGTTACTGTTTCGCCGTCTTGGAACACGATACTCGGCGGGTCGAGCGTAAGGCGTACTTGTTCCACGTCGAAATAAATGTTGTATACGTTCGCATCCGAAAATGTGACCGTCATTACATACAGGTCGACGTCGCCGATCTCGGAGATCACCGCGATCCCGCTCGCCTCGGGGTACAGCCATTGCAGCACGCTCGCCTCGCTGTGTTTGAGCGGCGGCATGACTGCAAAGCCGCTTTCCGTCAGCTCCACTCCGAAGTATTCCGCGAGATCGACATCCTCGCCGCGGGTGGTGTAGCTCTCGCCGTCATCGTTCATAACGAAGTCAAACGGCTCTTCGCTGTTGAAATGGATCTCGACGTCGTACGTCGGCGCGCTCGTCGTAAAGTTCAGGTTCGACACGGTGAACTCCGTACGCCTGCCCGCGAGCAGGCGCACGCCCGTCGTTTTTTCTGTCATGACCTGATCTCCGCCTGTGATGCGGTTGAAGTTCGTGAACCCGTCCGTCGCGACCGCGAACCAGATCACCCCGCCGATCAGCCCGAGGCAGAGCAGCAGGGCGATCGCCTTCGCGATCGCGCCGAATACGCCGCCGCTGTTTGTTCCGTTTTTGTTTGCCATATTCGTCTCCTTTCCCGTTCAAGCAGGGGCACATGCTCGCTTTCAGAACGTAATGCCTGTCTGATCGAGCGTTACGTTCTGCGGCGCAAAGGCGGTATCGCTCAGGCGGAAGACAATCGGGTCAAGATACACCGCATCGGCACCGGGCATATATGTATTCGGACCGGTCTGTCTCCTTTCGCGGGAGATTGTGATGCTCAGTTTGAACAGTTCGCTGTCGCGGTTCTCTGCGATGTATTCCATAAACGCCGTCTCGATCGAACCGCCCGGAATCCCCGTCATGTTTCCGTTATACAGCGAAGAGCCGTAATACTGGGCATATGAGTACGCTGAACTAAGCCTGAAAGACGCAATGGGAAGTCCTTGTCCGTTCTCCGAACGCGTCCCGTTTATTTTAGAATACATGTTCGGCGTGGTCATGTTGTCGGGCAAAGTCGTAACGGTCTCCTTTAATGCCCCGCTGTTGTCGAATGCCGTCTGATCCCAATTAAACCAATAATAGCTTGAAGGGAGGTAGTGTGTAATAACCCCGCCGACCGTTCCGATCTGCTCGATCTCTTCGATCGTAAAGCTCACATTCGTCTGCAGATCCCAGCCGTCTTTCCATTGAATGACGCCGTCCGACATATGCGCGGTCAGCTCTTCGCCTTCCGCGTCGGTGAAAAGGAATGTTGCATCGACCACGCGCCGCTGGAAATCCACCGTGCAGGTCGCGGAGACGTCGTCGAACTCGTCCGCCGAAACGGTCACAATGATCTGCTCGCCGAACGGCTGCAGGCACTGCACCGTCGCCGTAAGCGTCGTTTCGCCCGGCGTCACCGTCACATAGTCCGTCACCGTCTTGCCCGTCGCCCATTCGCTCGCGGGGTTACTGAACGCGACCGACCAGCTTAAATCCTGCGTCGCCCAGCTCGGCGTCACCGTCGCCGTGAGCGTCACGCTCGCGTATTCCTCGTTCTGCGCGTCCGCGCCCGTTGCCAGCGTCTTTGCCGACTTAAACGTCATGTTCTGCATCGGAACGGTGCCGCCGCTTTCAAGCTCGCTGCCGTCCTCCGTGACCGCGACCGGCTCCTCTTCGTCCTCGCCGCCGCCGTTGTAGGTGAGCGTGCCGTTTGAAAACCATACCCCCGCGAGGATCGCGACCGCGATCACCACGAGCGTCATCAGCACCGCCCAAAATTTTGTAAATGTTCCCGCTTTCATTTCGTCCTCCTTGTACGGGCACCGCCGCGCGAGGGCAGTGCCCCCGCGCGGCTTCCCGCGTCTTATTAAATGATGATGCCGCCTTCGTTGATCTCGATCTCTTCGACGAAGATCTCGCCGCCCGCGATCGTGAACGAAATGCTGCCGCTGAACTCGCTGTAGGTGCCCGTGCCCGTCACTTCGAACGTGAAGTTGCCCGCCGACGCGACCCATGCCGTCAGCGCGTTCTTCTCCGCGTTGGAGAGCGCGTCCGCGTCAAGTTCGGCGCTCTCGTCCGCGTTGTACGCCGCGACCGCCGCGTCCAGCACCGCGAACTCGCCGCCCGCAAGCGTCACTTCCTGCCCGCTCACCGCAAGCGTTTCCGTCACGGAGAACACGTCGTCCACCGTGAAATTGCTGTAGGTCGGCGTGGCAACATAGGTCACGTCATCGAACAGCTCCCACGCATAGCTCTGCACACCGCTCGAGGCGATGTCCCAGTCCGCATCCTCGTCGCCGCCCGAAAGGGCGATGCTGTACCCCGTCACGCGCTTCGCGAAGTCGACCGTCGCCGTGTCGCTCGCCGCGGGGTTCTGCCGCGACGTCACCGTGATCCCGATCTGCGCGCCGAAGTCTTTGAGGCAGGTCACCGTCGCCGTCTTGCTCCCGTCCTCGCTCGGCGTTACCGTCACATAGTCCGTCACCGTCTTGTCGGCTGCCCATTCGTCCTCGGCGTCGATCCATGCGACCGTCCAGTCGACCTGCTGGTTCGTCGCGTTCTCCGGCTTCACCGTCGCCGTGAGCACGACGCTCGCGTTCTCGCCCGTGTAGCTCCCGCCCGACACATCCGTCGTCAGCGAACGCGCCGACACGAACGTCATGTCCTGAAACGCATACGACCCGCCGCCGACCAGCTCGCCGTCCTCGCCGCCGATCGCCGCCGTGTTGTCCTGCTCTTCCTCCTGCCCGAATCTGATGTCGCCCGTCGCCGTGAATACACCGATCAGGATCGCGGCTATGATGATAACGGCGACAAGGAAGAACGAAAGGATCTTCCAGCCGTTATCCAGCCTGCCTCTTTCTCTCTGCTGCATTGTTTTTCTCTCCTATTTATCTTTTTTCTGCCCCTTATGTATATCTTCCGCGGGGCGGAGCAAAGCCCCGCGGAAGCCTTTCCTGCCCGCTCGGAGGTGCGGCGGGCGCGTGTGAGTGTCTCTATGGCGGGCGCTCACCCCGCTTTACCACGATGCGCACGGCATCGCCGAGCATCGCTTTGTAAAATGCCGATGCGGCAGGCACGCGCTCTGCCGCTTTCCGGTCTGACAGAACATATCGTTTCACCGTCCCTTTGTACAAAATTTCAACCTTCATCATTCCCCCTCATCCTCCTGTGCGTACATACAAATTTCTTCGCCGTCCTCTGTCCGCACGAGCTGCTTATTTTGGCAAAGCATACACGCATATGCGCGCGGGCTCTGCAACAGCAGCAGGTTGATGTCGTTGTAATAGCAATACACGGACAGTTCCTGCCGCCATTTCTGCACCTGCTTGTATGCTCTCTTTGCACGGAACCGCCGCCCGCGCAGCGCCTCGTACTCCGTCAGGGCGCCCTGCAGCGCCTGCACGCTGCTTTCAAATTCGGGATCGTCCCTGACGTACGCCGCGAGCCGCAAAGACATCTTTCGGCAAAGCGCGTTCAGTTCTTCGCACGCGGAACGGTCCGCGTCCTCTTCGATCTCGTGCAGCTCCTCTTTCCGCCCAGCCGTTTCCAACAGCGGAACGCCCGCCGAGCCTTCTATCCTTTCCGCCATATCGCTATCTCCGTGTGAGCGCCTGCAGCTCCTCTATTTCGCGCTCGTGCTCCTTCACGCAAGAGCAAAACGCCGTCCCGACAAACCCCGTATCTTTACACGCCGCGCAGTGATAGTGCCGCTTAAGTTCGGTCGGCGCAATCCCGAGCTTTTGTAAAAGCGCGTCCCGCTTCTTCTTCGCCGCGTCCAGTTTCGTCTGCAGTTCCATGATGCGGAACGGGTCGGGCGCGTAAAATTCTGCCTTCGAAATTTGGATCTCGAGCGCCTTGACCTCCCCCCGCGCCGCTATGTACTCCTTGCTTCCGTCCAGCCGCTCGCGCATGCTTTCCAGCCGCCTGTCCTCCTGCCCGCGGAGGAACGCGTAGTACTTCCGCACCGCTTCCTCCGTGATGACCTGCACGTCGTACTTTTCGTATTTCCCGCATTTGAGCTTGCGGAACATGTAGCGGAACAGGAGATAATGCAGCTTGTTTTTTGTGAGCTCGCGCTTTTCCTGCCCGTCGATATCGACAAGGTAGATCTCTTTCTGATCCTTTTCCCTGTACGAGCAGCCCGTTACGGTATATACGGTCTTTACGTTGTCGTAGAGCAGCAACCACGAATCCCCCACCGCGTATTCAAATGTTTTCTGCATTGCCGAGCCGCTCCTTCTCCCGCAGGATGCTTTCGTTTTGTATGCGAATCAACGCGTCCACGCCTACCATATCCGCAAGGACCTGTCCGAGCAGCATCAATGCGTTCACAAAAAAGTTCGTCCTGTCCGCATCCGTCTGAATGACGATGCTGTCCGAAAAATACGCCTTTTCGCAGACCCTGAACCCGTCCGACGTGAACACCATCACTGCATCCGCCGATATGTACTCCGCTTCCGCTTTGCGGAACGCGCCGTGCCCCTTTTCATCCAAAACCGTTGCATGGATCATGCCTTGCTCCCCTCCTTATGCGGCAGCTTTTCTGTGCCGCGCCGTTTTTACTTTGATAAATTCCTGCCACTTCCCGCAAAATGCGCTGACCGCGGGATCGTCTTTGTAATCTCTGCCGTTTCCCTTCGTTCTGCCCTGTACGATCTCCCGCTTCTTCGGGTCCCACTCGAGCATGTAGTACGGTCGTTTCGGATCTGCCCTGTCTACCAGCACGAAGATCATGCACGTGCCCCGTATGATGTCTTCCGCATACCCCGCCGCGCAGTTGGAAAAGCGCTGTGCCCAAAGAGTGAGTTCTTTCACCGTCCGAACGGGGCGCAAAGACAAATTCCGCTGGCGGAACGCGTACCCCGCAAATCGCTTTACCCGCGCTTCAAACGCGGCGCTCTGCTCCTTGCTTCTCTTCACGCGGAGGATCTCGGACAGCCGCGTGTGCGCGTTCTCGAAATTCTTCGGGAACCTCACCGACCTGTCATTGAAATCCATCCGCAGCTCCTCCGCCTGCCCGAGATAGTCCAGGTAATCCCCGACCGCATGCGCCCCGCTCTTTAGCTTCTGCAGATAGCGCATCACCTCGCGCAGCTCCTTCCCCTTGTACCGCTGCAACAGCTCGGAAAAGCGATCGTTCCTGCAGATCAAAAGCGATTCCGCCGTGACCGCGATCCCGTTCTTCACCATCTTCCGCAGCGTCCATACGTCGTTGAGCCGCAGCGACTTCTTCGTGCCAGGATCCAGCTTGTCCAGCTTGGACGGCTCGAAACCGAAGAACGCGCGGATCGTATGCGCTTTCAGCGCCCCGCCGAGCGGCTTTCTTTCCCGCTCCTTCCGTTCGCTTGTTACTCGCCCAACCGCGTCCAGCGCGATGCCGTCATATCCCGCCTTCAGCACTTCCTTCAAAGCGGGCGTTTTGAACAGCGCCAGGAACAGCGCCGCCTGCAGGAACGGTTCCTTCAGGTCCGCGTCCGTGTAGTCCGTGTACGTTTCATACCCTTCCAGCAGCGTGCCCGCAAAACCTGTATCATACAGGTAAAAATCCGCGTAGGTCATCAGCTGCTTTTTCTGTTCCCAGTACGTCTTTTCGTACGGGAACAGACCGATATGGGGATTGTACTGCACGGCGAGAGTGGAATAGATCTCCGTCGTGCGGTCCTTGTTGTAGAAAACGCGCAGCACTTCGGAGCTGCGCATCTCTCCGTCCCGCCGCAGCTCGTACCGCTCGCCCGAAAAGGAGAACCAAAACAAAAACACGCGCAGCACGACACCCTTGTCCGTCCGCTGGTAAAAGCCCCACGGAGTTTTCCCGCGCACAAGCCCCTTGTGCTCGTATACGGCGTTTTTCATGTAACACGTCTGCCCGCAGTACCGTTCGTTCGGGCACGGCTCGCCGTCCACCTTCTGCCCGCGCTTTGCCTCGAACGAAAACCCGCGCTGCTCCTTCGGGCACCATACGAACACTTCATTGTCGCCGATCGTGTTTCCCGCAAAGATGTCGTTTTCCGTCTCGGCGTTTATGCCCTTCAGATAGAACGCGACCCCGAAGGACGTACACGCGCGCACGCTCTCCTCGAACCCGTCCGGGCGGAATGCTTCGTCAAACACATATTCGCCCGTCATAGGAAGTCCTCCAGCCGTACCGTCTTACGCTCTCCTATACCGAGATATTCACGGATAAACTTTTCTGCCTCCGCCATGGTAAAGGCATAGTAACCGCCCTTTTGGCGCTCCCGCGCATATGCCTGCATTTTCCCGAACAGCTCTTCAAGCGTCTTTTGCCCGTCGACGTCGCACCCCGGCGTTTCCCCGACGAGCTGCTCCACGGCGAGAAGCAAAGACGTGAGCCTTTCCCGCTCCGCGCTCGCTTCGAGCTCGCGGCGGCACTGTTCCAAAAAGTCCGCGCCGTTCATGCCTGCCACCTCCCGAGCACCGCCGCAAGCGCCGCGCGGCTCTTTTCGCGCAGTTCCTCGTCCATCCTGCCGAGCAGACCGAACAGCGCGTCGCCTTCCTGCTGCCATGCCGCAAAGCGGACTTTGAACTCCGAAAGCACCGTGTTCCCCGCGATCTGCAGCTGTTTTTGCAGACGCAGAACTTCCTCTTCCTTCTCCGCGAGCGCCGCCCGCGCTTCATCGCGCTCCGCTGCCGTCGCCGCGTTTTCCACTTCCTTTACGGGCGGGCGCTGTGCATCGCGCTCCTTTCTCAGTTTCTCCAGTTTTGCGTTGGTCTCTTCAATCACCTTTCGCGCATCGGCGAGGGCTCGCTCCGCTTCTTTGCGCGCTTTTTCCGCCGCATCCGAATTTTCCACTCGGGTGGAATTTTCCGTCATCCCTTCCGCCGCTTGGTTGAACTCCAATTCCGCAATCCGGCTGTCCTTTTCCTCCGCCTCGCTGCGCAGCAGACGGATCTGTTCTTTTAGCTGGGCGACCGTTGCGCTCTCTGCTGCCTGTACCTCTTTCCGCTCTTCGTCCGAAAGGCTCGCGAGCAGGTTCATTTTCGAGATACCGAGCGCGCCGTTCTCGCGCATGTACTCCTCGCCCATCGATTCCAAAACATTTATGTACTTGTACGCCTGGCTCTTGCGCAGGTTCAGCTCGCTCTCCGTGTACGATTCAAAGGTGGCATAGCCCGCCTCTTCGTACAGCTTTTCGTCGCGCATGCGCTTGAGCTGCTGCGCCATCTGCAGAAGATTTTCGCCGGCAATCCTGCCGCACGCGACGATCTTCTGATGCACTTCATAGTACTGCTCCTTCCTCCAACTCTCCAGCGGCGACGTTTGCTCCCGCGCCGCCATGCCCGCGTTCCCGCTGGCAATGATCTGCTCCATTTTTTCTACCTCCGTTTTCGTTTTTAGTCGAAAAAGTCATCCGTGGGGCGGTCCGTATGCTCAATGGGTCCCCGCTTTCCATTTACCTGGTTCCGCAACTGCTGGATTTCCTCTCTTTGCTCCAGTATCCTTTTTTGCAAACCTGTTACAAACTTCGCTTCCGATGAATAGAAGAAAAAAATCAGGGCAAGCGTAAGTAAATTAAAAGTCGATAGTATCAGGATCGCAATTTCCACTTCAAACCTCCCGCGGGCACATGACCCGAAATACTTCTGTGGCCGTGATCAGGTCGATCAAGACAAGCAGCGAAAAAATCATGCCGAACATTTTGAGCATTCCCCTCCTTTTTCCGCTTCAATGTCTTTGATCGATTTTCCTTTAACGGCGCATAGAATTTCGCGCCCCGCATTGTACAGGCTCTCTATCGCTTCGCTCAGCATAGAAGCACTGTAATTTAACCTGCGCTCTGCGTTTGCATCGGGCTTTCCCTTGTCGAACAAGCGTAAATAGTCCTGACGCTCTTCTGCACGGACCTCGCCGATTTCCTCTTGCAGGTCTACCAGCTTTTCCAACACCTTGCGCAAACGCGCCTCTCTTTGCTTTTCCATCGTTCACCTCCGAAATTTATTTTTTAGAAAATATTGACCGTCATTTTGATATGTGTTACAATATCAATACCCCATTTCAAAAAGGAATACTGCTATGGATAAAGAAACACAAATTTTTCTTAATCGACCGCGCCAACTTTGCTTTATCAAAGAATGCGAGCCGAAAAGTGTAATCATGAATGGTGTACAATGTAACTACATCGAAGTAGTTTTAGAAATTCATCATAAAGGAAAAGGGTACTTCAAGTTAGCCTATATCGGTAAAGAGGCTTATGACAAAGCCATCCGCAATATAAAACCGGGCTTAAATGTTGAAGTCGTCGGAAAACGTGCTTCCTCCCTTCCATTTGAACCTTCTGCAACAGAATTCGATGCAAGTTTAGGAATCTTCAAAATCAACGATATAATCTTTTTTCAAAGCCGATTTACAGGAAATTTGGAAACAAAAGAAGAATTCCTGTATATTAAACAGCGGGAAAAAGAAAAACGAGAAAAGCGACAAAACGCAAAAAATCAGCGCTGAACGATTTTGACGTGCTTATTCAAAACTTTTACCGTGATAAACGGACTATATTGAAGGCAGCGCTCAACGTAATCGTACAACTCTTGATATGCTTCGTTCGAGATTTCCTCCGGAAGGGAATCCCTTTCTGCTTCCATTAACTTCAAACAACTCCGCTCGTATTCCAAAGTGTTGGCTCCGTTCCGAATGCAAAACCGTTCAATCGCGCGGTCAAGTTCATACACGAACGAAGACAACATATCTCGGTAACGCACCATATTCGCGATGGTTACGTTGACTATACGCTCCTTTTGCTCCTCTTTCGGCTCCGCTATCTGCGGGGCCTTTTTGCTTTGCTCCATGATTTACCTCCTTTCTAAAAATCAAAAGTTTGATTTTTACGAGTTATACACATTTTATTATCAATTATTTGATTTGTCAAGAGTTTATATCAAATTTTTGATAAAATTTTATATGAGGTGACCGCAATGTTCAAAGATACATTGAAATATCTTCGTAAATCCTATAATTTAACCCAAAAAGAACTTGCTCAAAAAATAAATGTCGCTCAATCAAGTATCGCCATGCTTGAAAATGGAAGAAACGATGCAAACGCAAGTACTTTAACGGCTTTATCCGATTTTTTTGGTGTTTCTATTGACTATCTGCTCGGACGAGAAGATGATCTCGGGAACCCCATATATCAAAAAAAGGCAGCCGCTTCCCCGCAGCCGCCTTCTATTTCCACGCTCTCTAATGACGAGCAGCTTTTGCTGGACTACTACCGTCGCCTTGCCCCACGAAATAAGCTAATGTTATTTAATCTTTTCAAAAGTATCTTTGAAGAGGCGCGGGACCTCCCCACCGAGCAGGCCGCTTCCTGGATCGGGACCATAAACTGACTGCCCGCCGGCATCGCACAGACATGAGGTATTTGACATGGTTGCAGACAATTCTGTTTTGCGGGAGCTCGCCGCGCTGTTCAGCGGCTCCCCTTCCGTTGTAAAAGCGGTGCTGTTCGGCTCCCGCGCGCGAGGCGACTGCACGGAAAAAAGCGATTACGACATTGCCGTGTTCGGGGACATACCCGCGCATGAAAAAACCGCCCTGCGCACCGCCGCAGCCGAAGAGCTGCCCACCCTGCACAAGATCGATCTGATTTTTGTGCAAGAGCAATGCGACAAGGCATTTTTACAAAACATTGAAAAGGAGGGAATTCTGATCTATGACAAAGCTGGAAAATAAGTACGATAACTTCAACAAAGCCGTGAAGCGGCTGAACGAGGCGAACATTGCCTATAAAAAGAACGCGGACGACGACATATACCAGGACGCGCTCATCAAGCGCTTTGAGTTCACCTTCGAGCTTGCGTGGAAAACGCTGCGCGAGTTCATGACCGACCAGGGCTACCGCTTGGAGATCCTCTCCCCGAAGGGCGTGATCGCCTTTGCCTACCAGGAAGGCATTTTAGCAGACGAGCCGCTTTGGCTGGACATGCTGACTTCGCGCAACCTGACCGCGCACGACTACGGCCGCGAACTTTCCGCCGAGATTGCAGACAAGATCAGCAACCGCTATTGTAAAGCGCTCACCGAGCTCGGGAAGTATATTGCGGAAAGAATCTGAAAAGAAGAGCATGAAAACAAGCTCAAAATTTTCAACAACAAAAAAATCCGTTCGGCGGAGGTGATGAAAAAAATTGACCCCCTCTTCCCTTTTCCTTTGATTGGGTGTATAATATCTTTCTCAATCATTGAACGAAGGGGGACAAAAAAATGACCGATGAAGAACTGTTCGATTTTTTAAAATCAGCTCTTAACACAAGCACTCGGAGCGCTCGCCGCCCGCAACCAACGGCAGCACTGCGAGGAACCCGTACAAATTCTCTATAACGCAACTTCTGAAAAGCCGTTTTCGGCTTTTTGGAGGTACAACCAAAAAAACGGGAATGATTTTCAGCTTCCAAAAAAACCAAGTTTAAAGGAGGAAGTTGAAAAAATGATCATTGAACTTAAAATTTCGGGAAACGTGCGCGAACGAAAAAACGGTTTGATCGAGTTCCGCAATCCGCTGTTCGGCTCCGTCTACGGACGAAGCGTCGAAGAGCTCCGCGCAAAGCTGGAAAGAAAGATCAGCCTTGCCAAAGCGCATCTCCTGAAAAAACCTGCAAAAAAGAAAAAATCCCCTCTGTTGTCTGCGTTCTACGAAGAAACCTATCTGCCCTACAAAAAGAGCAGAAACCTCGCCGAGCATACAATAAAGGGAATTGAGTACAATTTCAATTATCTTCGGCAGCATTTTGATAAGCCGATCGCCGAGTATACGCCGAAAGAGATCGAATCCTTTTTGCTTTCCATCGAAAAGACGAGAAAGGCGCAGCTGCTTCAAGGTCTGTTAAACAATATTTTCAGAAAAGCCGTTCTTGACGGGATAATAGAAAAAAATCCGTGCGATCCTATCGACCATATCATCCATGAAATGAACCAGGGCAAAGCACTTCCCTTTACCGATCAGGAGCGCTTTTTTGTTTCCCTTTTTGCAGACGAGCACGCGACCTTAGCGCAGAAATGTTATTTTGCCTTTGTATATCTTACGGGCGCCCGCAGGAACGAAGCCTTGGCTGTGACCCGTCAAGATGTAGATTTTGAAAATAATGTTCTGCACCTTCCCGGGACAAAAACAGAAGGCTCTGACCGCTACCTTCCTCTTTTCCCTTTGGCGGCAAAGCTGTTGCAGCTTATGCCGGCGGAAAGCAAATTCTTTCCGTTCTGCGAAGCAATGGTATACAAAATTTTTTCAAGGCACTGTGACAAGTTCAAGCTGCACGACTTACGCCATACATTCGGAACGATCCAAATTTGCGTCAATAAAATCGACGTCAAAACCGTATCGCTTTGGATGGGACATTCGAACATCCAAACCACTTTGCGCATCTATACGCATCCTGAAAATTTAGATCGCGGAATTTTTCTGAACGGGAACCTGTCTGAAACGGAAAAGCAGGAGCTTTTGAAGGAAAAAACCGGGAAAGTTTGCGGCATCATTGAGCGTTTTATAGACGAGCATACCCAAATCATACCCAAATTTTAACGAAAAAACGCCCTGCTTTCGGCTCTTCTGTTTCGCAGATGACCAAAAGCAGGGCGAAAAATAAGAAAAAAGGACATTTCCTTGCGAAAATATCCTTTTTATACGCTGGCGCAGAGAAAGGGATTTGAACCCTTGTTACCCTTATGGGGGTAAACACGATTTCGAGTCGTGCGCGTTCGACCGCTCCGCCATCTCTGCATCAAGCTTTACTATTATAGCGGTTCATTTGAATTTTGTCAATCTTTCAGGCAGGTGTTTTACGGAAAGCACCGTCAAAATTCCGACAAGAATGCCCGCCAGCACACTGAACGCGCAGACAAAAGGCAGCTGCACATACAGCGACGGCGTTTCCATGACCAGCGCCGCAAGGCTGGTGCGCGCAATGTTGCTGAACACAGCCCCCGCCACGCTGATCGCAACGACGCTGATCCTCGGGAACGCGACCCGATACAGCAGGTACATCACGAAAAAGGCGGCGAAGCTCCCCGCCACGTTGAACGCAAACACGAACACGGAGAACGACCAGAGCGCGGAGATCGCGTTTTTTACGAGCAGGAACACGACCCCCTCCGCAAATCCGAAATAGATGATGACAAACAGCACAAAGCAGTTCGCCAGCCCCACTTTCACATACGGCGCGAAAGGCAGAAGTGGCGGGATCAGCGATTCGACGATAAAGACGATGCTCGCCGCGGCGAGCATCACGCCTAAGACCGCGATGCGCTTGGCGGAAAACTTTTTCATCAATAATCCACAGGCGGCTGCGCCTCCTCCCCGTTGATCTCGATCCGCATGGAATGCGGCAGGCAGACGATCTCGCCCCAGTCGGCGGCGCCGCGGTGCACACAGTCCTGCGAGCGGCAGTCCGCCTCGCGCACGCGCACCTTTCCGTCTGCGACTTCGATGATGTTATACGCCTCGTGATCCGCCCCATCCTCGTACCGCACGACGGAGCCGCTGCCGACCGTAAAGACGTAAACGGCGTCCTCCGCGAGCGACGCGGTGAACACGGCGCGACCATCATACCAGACCGTAAAGCTGTTCCCCTCTTTGCGCGGCGCCAGAAAGGCGAACGCCGTCAGCGCCGCGATCAGCAGCAGCGCGGCGGCAAACACGAATACGTCGCCGAACACGAAATATTTCTGTCTGCGGACGAGCGCCGCCTTCTGCTCCCTGTTCATCAATGCAGCCCCGCGATATATGCGATGTACGCCTCTTCCTGTTCACAGCGCACGACCGTATCGCTCGCGGACGAAATTTCCGCAAACGTATAAACGTTTTCGACCGTGAGGGACGAGCCGATGTAGTCCGCATATTCCTTTCGGTTCAGCACCGTACCGCTGCCGACAGTATAATAACAGAAATCCTGCGTGATGACGACGGCGGTCACGCCGTACTCCTCCGCCAGCCGCGCATAGAACGCGAGCGCATCCGTGAGCGGCATGCAGAACCCCGCCGTCGAATAAGCGTCCGCGCGTGCGCCCGCATACTCCGCCGAGAGCGGCACGCAGACGGTGACGCTGATGACGCCGTTCTGCGACGGCGCGCCCGTATGCGGGTCAATGATATGCGAATAGATGTTCCCTTCGTATATATAAAAGCGGTAGGCGTCCGAACTCGTGCTGATCGCGGCATCGCGCACGGAAGTCAGGTACAGCCCCTGCGCCGTGCCCGTCGTCGCCGTGCGCGGATCGGTGATGCCGATGTTATACCCTCGCACCGAACCGTTGTCGTGCTTGCCGCCCGCAAGGATGAGATTCGACATGACCTCCGCCGAATACTCCACGGTATGCCCTGCGTAGCGCTCTTCGATGAGCGACGACACGAGATCGGTCATGTACCCCTTCGCCACGCCGCCGAGGTCGATCTTCGTTTCGCCGTCCGCTTTGGTGACGGTGTTCCCCGCCCCGAGCGTCACGCCCGAAAAATCGGAATGCGTCAGCGCTTCGGCGACCGCTTCGGCGGAAGGCTGCGGGCGCGGGTCGGAATACCTGCCCTCGTAGGCGGGCGTAAACCCCCACAGCTCGCTCAGGTCGTACAGCGCGGGCGTGAAGGCGCCGTCCGTTTCCGCGTACAGCTGTTTGCACAGCGACAGGAGCGCATAGGTGCGCGCGTCCACCGTGACCGCCTCGCCCACCGCCGCAACATTGATGCGGAACACGTCGCTCCCCTCCGCTTCCGCATCGAAGAGCGCTTCCGTCTCCGCGATCAGGTCACCGACGTCCGCCGCAAGTTCGGCATACTCGTACGAGGAAATGCGCTGCCCGTCCACATACAGCTCGTCGGAAAGGCTGTATTCGATAAAGCTGTCCGCATTCTCCGCGCAGCCTGTAAACAAAGCGCCCGCAAGCGCGAGCGCCGCGGCGGCAAGCACCGCCGGAAATCTTGTCCTTTTCAAAGAGATCCGTCCCCGAACGGGACGCGGAACAGCCGTTCCGCCCCGTTTATTTTTCCGCGTAGAAGATCAGCCCCAGCGTGCCCGGTCCGCAGTGCGTGCCGATGACGGGCCCCACGGGCTGGTAATGGACCGTGATGTCCTCTCCGAACTCCGCACGGAGCGCCGCTACGAACGCGTCGCCCGTTTCGGGGCAGTCCGCCTGCAACACCTCGACGGAATAGTCGCGCGTATTGCACTCGCGTTCGCGCATGATGCGGATGAACTCCGAAAGCACCCGCTTCGCACCCTTGATCTTGCCCACGCTCGCAAGCGAACCGTCCTCCATGACGGAGATGAGCGGCTTGATATTGAGAAGCGTGCCGACCGCCGCCGTGACCGCCGATATGCGCCCGCCGCGTTTCAGATATTTCAGGTCGTCCACCACAAAGTATACCGCCGTATGCGCGCGGATCTGCGTCAGATACGCCTCCAGCTCGTCCATCGTGGCACCCGCGCGCCACTTCTGCGCCGCAAGGCGCACCTGAAAGCCCGCGCCCAGGCTGATGTTGCGCGTATCGAACCAGCGGATCACGCGGTCAGGGTAGCTCTTTTTGAGCGCTTCGATCGCGCGTTCCATGCCCGCAAAGGTCGCCGAAAGTTTGTGCGAAAAGGTCACATAGTAGATGTCCTTCCCCTCTTTGAGCACGGGCTCGAAATAATCGATATAATTCTGCTCGTTGATGGCGGAGGTCACAGGCACGGCGCCTTCGCGCATGCGGTCGAAAAAGTGTTTGAAGTCGGTCTTTTCGCCGAGGTCGTAGGCATGTTCCTCCCCGTCGAGCACATACGGCATGCGGATGACCTGCAAGCCCAGCTCCTTTGCCTCGGTATGCCACAATTCGCAGTTGGAATCGCAAAACAGCTGATACATCGTTTTTCCCTCTCTTGTCGATAATATACCGCCCATGCGGTTTTTTCTATTATAGCGTATCGGCGCGCCGTTTGCAACCCCTTGCGGCGAACTTCTTGCCGGATCGGTCACGATTTCACACAAAAAAACGAAAAAACCGCCTAAAACCGTTTGCTTTGCACGCGCAGCCCGCTGCGCTCGGCAAGGCGGCAGTTGAAAATGACCCCGACGACGAAGCAGATCATCAGCACGTACAGCCACAGGAGGAACAGGATAAAAAAGACCGCCGCCCCGTACAGTTTTTCGGCGGAGCCGAAATGCGTATAGATCGTGAACCCGAAGGAGGCGACGCCGCCCATGAGGAGGGATAAAAGGCTCCCCCACACCGCGTCGCGCACGTGCAGGCGGTAGGGGCAGATGTACAGGTTCATCAGCAGCAGAAAGGCAAACGCGACCACGCCGACGAGCAGGTAGACGGAGATCTTCGCCACAAAGGACGGGAACAGCCGTTCGATGAGCAGGTTCCCGACCAGAAACAGCCCCACACCCGATAAAAAGAGCAGCATGACGATGAAGATGAGCACGAGCGCGGAAAGGCGCAGGACGAGGCTGCCCTTCCTGCGCTTGTATTCGTAGATGATCTCCCCGCTGCGGCGCATGTGAAAAAAGAGGTTGGTCGAGGAATACAGCGTGGTCGCGAGCAGCACGACGGACGCGCCCGCCGTGGCGGACTGCGCCGACTCCTGAAAGTACAGGATGACGTCGCGCACCTCGTCGAAGATAGAAAGATCGAGCAGCTGTTCAAAATCGATGTTCAGCCTGCCGAACAGCAGGGTGAGCCAGAACAGGAACGGCACCACCGACATGACCAGGAAAAACGTAAGCGTGCCCGCAAGCGTCGTGTATTTTTTCGCGTTCAGGTAAGAAAAGGCTTCGCGGACCTTTTCCGCCGCCCTGCGCAGGCGCGGAAACCGCGCCTGCGCCCGTTCTCCGTTTCCTTTTCCCATACCTGTATTGTATGCAAAAACCGAAAGGCGCATGCAACCGCACGGCGGTCCCGAAAAGGGCGGCGCAAGCAGGGAAACACGCGGGCGGCGCGGCCGCGATCAAACAAGCGCGGCATGCGGAAGAAAGGCGCTGCCGCTTACGGCGCGCCCGTCCCTGCGCTTACGTCCGCCATGCCCTCTTCCCGCGGAGGCAGGAACACCTGCGCCTGATAGTTCCATTGCAGAATACCCGAAAGGACGATGAGCTGCACCGTGAACGCGGGGTCGGCGCCGCACTCCTCCCTTGCCGCCTTGCGCAGGCGCTCCGTCACCTGCGCAAGGTCCTCCTCCGTGCAGTCGGCGCACAGGTATCTGCCCTGCGGCAGAACGACGAGTCCGTCCGTCTGCGCATACCGCGTACATACGGCAAACAGGCGCCGCCGCCCGCCCTGCCCGTAGATGCCCGCCTGGTCTTCAAAGGCGAACGCCTCCCGCAGGTCCTTGGGCAGCTGCCCGTAAAAATGGCGGTGGTAGTTCCATAAGTTCTCCACGGTCGGCTCTTCGAGCGTTTCGGACAGCAACAGGACGCGCTGCGGCAGTTCTTTTACAAAACCGTTCTGCGCGGGCTGTTCCGCGTTCAATTTGCTCTCGTAATGCATGCGGGCGCGGCGGATCCTCTCCTTCGCCTGCTGCAGTTCCGCGATCTTTTCGTCCGCGCCCGTTTCCGCTTGTTTCAACATTTTTACGATCGCATGAAAATCGTCATACGAAAGGATCTTTTTGATCTCGGCAAGGGAAAGGTCCATACAGCGCAGGGCGCGCACGGTATGGAGCCGCACGATCTCCTGCTGCGAATAGTAACGGTAGCCCGTCCATTCGTCCGTTTTGCTCGGTCTGACCAGCCCGATCCTGTCATAGTGGCGCAGCGTTTCCGCCGTCATGTTCACCAGTTTCGCCGCTTCGCTGACCGAAAATAATTTTTCCATTCCCGCTCCTTTCCCTTGACTTTTGTGTTACACAAAGGTTTATCATCAGTATAGCATAAAAAGAGGGGCAAGTCAAGAATGCCCCGAAGGAGATAGAACCATGAAAAAACTGACGGCAGCTTTGCTTGTGCTCGCAGGCACCCTGCTCTTTGCGCTCACGGGCTGTTCCGCCGATACGTTTACGGAAAAATCCTATACCGCAGAGGGCGCGGTCACCGAGATCGTCATCGACGTGGAAGACAGGGAGGTGACGGTCATCGCATCGGAGGACGAATTTGTCCATATCGATTATTTTGACGGCGAAAAAGAATACCTTGACATCGCCCTCTCCGACGGGCGGCTGACCGTAAAACTTGTTTACGACAAGGAATGGACGGACTACATCGGAGTCAAACCCGCGACTGAATACCGCAGGATCGAAGTGCGCATACCGGACGATACCGTCGTCAGCTTTTCGGCGGCGACCACCAACGAGGACATCAAGGTTTCCCCGCTCACCTTTTCCGAAAGCCTGCGCCTCGATTCCAATGGCGGGAATATCGCCTTTGAACGGGTAAGCGTCGGCACGTCGATCGACCTGAAAGCCAAAAACGGGAACATCACGGGCACCGTGTCAGGCGGTTGGGACGACTTTTCCATACGATGCACCGTCAAAAAAGGCGACTGCAACCTGCCGCTCGATAAAGACGGCGGCACAAAAATGCTCACCGCCGACTGCAACAACGGCGACATACAGATCGATTTCGTACTCTGAATCTTCCTTCCGCACGGCGGAATTTTACAAAAACACGGGGGCGGCGCCTTATAAGGCGCCGCCCCGCTTTGTTATATGTTGTTTTTTACTGCGGCAACGACCGCGCTTACTTCGCCTTTTTCGGGATCAGCAGCCCTACGTCGCCGTTGCTGCGCAGGTAGACCACGCGCACCTCGCCCGTTTCGGCGTCCTGGAAGATATAGAAGCTGTGCCCGAGCAGATCGAGCTGTTCCGCCGCCTCTTCCGTCGTCATGGGCGTGAGGTCGAAGGTCTTTACTTTGACGGGCGTGCCCTCCGCCGCGGGAACTTCGCCCTTGAAGAAGAGCTGCTTTTCGGCAAAGGCGCCCTGTTTCAGTTTGGATTCGAGCTTGCCCTTATGCTTGTAGATCTGCTTTTCGAGCTTGGGCAGCACGCTGTCGATGTTGTCGTAGAAGTTTTTGCCGGCAACTTCCGCGCGCACCATATTTCCCTTATACAGGATCGTCACTTCCGTTTTGCACAGCCTGTTCTCCGTCTTGAAATAGATGGAGCACAGCGCGTCTTCGTCAAAATATTTATCCAGGCGGCTGACCTTTTTGTTGACGATCGCAAGCAGCTTTTCACTCGCTTTGCAGTTCTTTTCCACGATTTCGATACGCATAAAAACTCCCCTCCGATGTATTTATTTTACAGGCGAAAACACAAATTTTCCGCCCTGTACGTCTACGTTTACCGTCTGCCCCGCATCCACTTTTGCCTGCAGGATCTCTTCGCTGAGCGCGTCTTCGATACGGCGCTGGATCACCCGCCTGAGCGGGCGCGCGCCGTACACCTCGTCGTAGCCTTCGCGCACAAGTTCGTCTTTGGCGGCGGAGCTTACGTGCAGCTCGATGCCGCGCTGCCCCAGCCGTTTGACGAGGGAGGCGAGGAACAGGTCGCACACCTTCGCAGCGTCTTCGCGGCTGAGTTTATGAAAGACTATGATCTCGTCGATGCGGTTCAGGAATTCGGGTTTGAACTGCGCACGCAACGCGTCGCCGATGCGCTCCTTCATGCGGTCATACTCCGCAAGCGCGTCGCCGCCCTGCGGATCCGCAAACCCGAGCGGCGTATCCTTCACTTCCCCCGCGCCGATGTTCGACGTCATGATGATGACCGTGTTTTTGAAACTGACCACCCTGCCCTTGCTGTCCGTCAGCCTGCCGTCGTCGAGGATCTGCAGCAGCACGTTGAACACGTCCGGATGCGCCTTTTCGATCTCGTCGAACAGCACGACGGAATAGGGCTTGCGGCGGATCTTTTCGGTGAGCTGCCCGCCCGTTTCGTCGAACCCGACATAGCCCGGAGGCGCGCCGATGAGCTTGCTTACGGACTGCTTTTCCATGAATTCGCTCATATCCAGGCGGATCATGAGCTTTTCGTCGCCGAACAGCGCCGCCGCAAGCGCCTTGGAAAGTTCTGTTTTGCCCACGCCCGTGGGACCGACGAAAATGAACGAACCGATGGGCTTGCCGGGATCCTTCAGCCCCGCCCGCGCGCGGCGGATCGCCTTGGCTACGGCGGACACGGCGTCCTCCTGCCCGATGACGCGGGCATGCAGTTCGTCTTCGAGATGCAGAAGTTTTTCGCTCTCCTCCTCGGTGAGCTTGACGACGGGGATGCCCGTCCAGCCGGCGACGATCTTTGCGACCTCCTCCGCGCCGATGGATACGCGCATTTCGCCGCGGCGGCGTTCCCATTCGTCGCGGATGTCCTCTATCTTCTTTTCCGCCTGTTTGATCCGGTCGAGCAGCTGCTGCGCTTCGGCATACTTGCTCTTGCGCACCGCCCTGTTCTTTTCCGCGGTCAGGTATTCGATCTCCTCTTCCAGTTCCTTCACGCCCGAGGGGCCTTTGAAACTGTCAAGGCGGGCGCGGCTCGCCGCTTCGTCGATAAGGTCGATCGCCTTATCGGGAAGAAAACGGTCGGTAATGTAGCGGTCCGAAAGAGTCACCGCGGCGACGATCGCCTCGTCGGTGATGGTCACTTTATGGTGCGCTTCATATTTGTCGCGCAGCCCGCGCAGGATCTCGGTGGATTCCTCCACGCTCGGCTCCTCTACGTTCACGGGCGTGAACCTGCGTTCGAGCGCGGGATCCTTTTCGATGTATTTGCGGTACTCGTCGATGGTCGTCGCGCCGATGGTCTGCAATTCGCCGCGGGCGAGCATGGGCTTCAAGATATTCGCCGCGTCCATGCTGTTTTCGGCGGTCGAACCCGCGCCGACGATGTTGTGGATCTCGTCGATGAATAAGATGATGTTCCCGCTGCGGCGGACGGCGTCCATCGTGTCTTTGAGGCGCTCTTCGAAGTCGCCGCGGTACTTGGCGCCCGCAAGCATGGCGGGCAGGTCGAGCGCGAACACGACCTTTCCGCGCAGCAGGTCGGGCACGTCGCCGCGCACGATCGCCTGCGCCAGCCCTTCGACGACGGCGCTTTTGCCCACGCCCGGCTCGCCGACGAGCACGGGGTTGTTCTTCGTCCTGCGCGAGAGCACCTGAATGATCTTGTCGATCTCTTTTTTTCGCCCGATGACGGGGTCGATCTTCCCCTCCCGCGCGCGTTGGGTAAGGTCGGTGCCGAATTCGAGCGCGGCGGGCGCCTTGGGCACGCCCTGCTGCGCGTGGCGCTGCTCCTCCGTTTCCTCTTCCTGTTCGTAAATGACCCCGTCGATCGCCTCGCCGAGGCGGTCCAAAAGCCCGTCCACGTCGATGCCGAGCATCTTCAGCACGCGCACGGCGACCGAATTGTTGTCCGAAAGGATGGCGAGCAGCATATATTCGCTGTTGACGCGCGCGCCCGTTCCGTCCCTGTCCACGGCGTACTCGCGCGCTTTGTCGAACATGTTTTTGGTGCGCGGCGTGAAGCCCGTGATCTTCAGGTTCTTGTCCAGCGAACGGACGAACGAGCGGCGGTATTCCTCTTTGTTCACCCCCGCCTGCATGAGAAGTTCGTACGCCCTGCATTCGGGAACGTTCAGGATGCCGAGCAGGATATGTTCGCTGCCCACATAGCTGCTGCCGTATTTGCGCGCGGCTTCGATGGAATGATCGATCGCCCTCTGCACATTGATTGAAAATTTACTGAAATCGTACATACCGTTTTGCCGCCCGCACGGGGCGCTCTTTTTTTATCGACCCTGCGGCTCCCTTTTTTGCCGCCTGCCGCTCTTTGCTTCTTTTCTTGCCGCCTGCCGCTCTTTATTTTTCCACGATGTCCGCAAGCGTTTTGCGGCACAGATCCGCCCGCAGAACGTCGCGCTCCGGCGCGGTCAGATCGCCGTCGCTGTACAGCCCGATGTTTGCGGGACGCGCCGCGGCGACCAGCGAATCGAGCGCGGAAAAGCCGTTCACCCGCAAAAATCCGAGCGCGGCGCCGAGCTTTACGTCTGAAATGCGCTGCAGGAATTCTTCGTAACTGATCTTCGCGCAGTTGGCAAGGATGCCGTATGCGCGCATGCACGTATCGCGCACGCCGATCTCGTCCTCCTCGCGCAGCCCTTTGCGCGCCTGCGATTCGAGGTTGACCACTTCCAGCGCGGCATGCTGCACTTCGGTGAGGATGTACTCCTCCGAAACGCCGAGGGTGACCTCGTTGCTGATCTGGTACATGTACCCTTCCGCCTCGCTCCCCTCGCCGTACACGCCGCGCACGGTATGCCCGAGGCGGGAGATCTCGCGGATGACGCGATCCATCTTGCGCAGCCGCGTGAGCGCCGGAAGAAAGAGCATCACCGACGCGCGCAACCCCGTGCCGAGGTTGGTCGGGCAGGCGGTGAGGTAGCCGAGCTGCGCGTCAAAGGCGAAACGGAGCTGTTTGGAAAGTTCCCCGTCGAACGCCGCAAGCAGATTGTACGCACGCGGAAGGCAAAGCCCGTCCGCGATGTACTGTTCGCGCAGGTGATCTTCCTCGTTGATCATAATGGAAAATTTGCCGCCGCGCCCGTTCTCGTCTTCGTTCTCGTCGATGAGCGCCGCGCCGTGCTTTTTGTTCGCCGCAAGCTCGGGGCTGATGAGGTGATCGTCGCACAGCGCCTGCGCAACGTTGTCGGAGAGGTCGTTCATGTAATAGAGTTTGAACGAGCGGATGCCGCTTGCCGCGTCGTATACGACGCGCACGATCTCTTTCCCCTGCTTTGCCGAACGCAGCGCGGACGGAAACGGATAATCCGCCAGGTTGCGCGCCAGGCGGATACGCGTGGAAACGACGGTGCTTTCAATGTTGTTGACGGATTTCATACGGGATCGTCTTCGCCCCCGTAGTCGCCGCGGTAGATGACGCGGGATATTTCGCGGATGTCGCGGTTCAGGCGGTCCGCTTCCGCCATGTCCTTGCGCTTGATCGCCTCTTCCAGCTCCGCACGCAGGCGGTTGCGCTCATCCATCAGCTCGTACAGTTTGCCGTTGCCGAGCGGGTGCCCGCCCATGTGCACCGGCTTGCCGTGCATGCGGCGGATGACGGGCATCAGTTCTTCGCGGAACGTATCATAACAGGCGGAACAGCCGACCAGCCCCGTACGTTTGTACTGTTCGTACGTCGTGCCGCAGACAGGGCAGCAGCCGCCCTGCCCGATCCCGGAAAGCGCGGCGTATTCCGCCGCCGCGCCGAGGCGCGCATAGCATTCGCCGCAGAGCAGGGTCTCCGCCCCGTCCGCCCCCGTTACGGGATAGATCCCTTCGTTTTTTTTACAGTTGGAACAAAGCATGCCCTGTCCTCTCCCGCGAAAGACGTTCCTTTTATGTCTTCATTATACCACGGATATGCCCGCGTGTAAAGCGTTATCCGAATTTTGCTTCCCCGCCGAACGGTACAGCGCCCCGAACGGTATGCCCCGAACGGTACGGCGACGCCGGGGAGATACACCCCCCGAACGGTACGCCCCGCGCGAAGGCGGGCGCATGCCCGCACGGCGGGCAGCCGCCGTCAGAGATAATCCGCGCGGTCGAGAACGGCGCGCACCTTTTCGACCGCGCGCTTTTCGATGCGCGAAATGTACGAGCGCGAAATTTTCAGAAACAGCGCCACCTCGCGCTGCGGCATGGGCGCGCCGCCTTTCAGCCCGTAGCGCAGACAGAGCACCGTGTACTCGCGTTCGGTCAGGCAGCTTCTGAGCACGCGTAAAAATTTTTCGCGCTCCAGCCTGCTCTCCACTTCTTTGAAAACGCCGTCCTCCTTTTCAAACAGCAGGTCCATGAGCGTCAGTTCGTTCCCCTCCTTATCCACGCCGACGGGGTCGGACAGATAGACGGTGCTCTTATGTTTTTTGTTGCTGCGGATGAGCATCAGGATCTCGTTTTCGATGCAGCGCGCCGTATAGGTCGCGAGCTGCGTGCCGCGGGCGGGTTTGAACGTTTCGATCGCTTTGATCAGCCCGATGCTGCCCACGGAGATCAGGTCGTCCGTCTCCGCCGCGCCCGTATACTTTTTGACGATGTGCGCCACGAGGCGCATGTTGTGCCGTACGAGCGTATCGCGCGCAGCGCGGTCGCCCTCCTGCGCCAGCCGAAGATACTTTGCTTCTTCCTCCGGCGGAAGAGGCTTCGGGAAAGAACTCTTTCCCCCGACAGCCGAGGTAAAAAACAGAAACTTGCCGAACACCGCGCACAAAAAATCCCAGAACAACGAACGCATCCCCCTTTTTCGGATACTTCCAATGTATGTTTCCGTGCGCTTGTACCATGCGTACCGACGCGATTTTTTTGTGTGCGACGCCTGCTCACGCCGCCGCGCATGCAGACACTGCCGCCGCGCATGCAGACACCGCCGCGCATGCAGACACCGCCCCGCATGCAGACACCGCCCCGCATGCAGACACCGCCCCGCGGCTTGATAAGCCGCGGGGCGGTGGATCCGTGTTCCGTCAGTTTTTTTCGTTGAACGCGCGGATCGCGCCGAGCGTTTCTTCGCTTAAAAGGTGCTCCATGCGGCAGGCGTCTGCCTCCGCCGCGTCCGCATCGACGCCGAGTTTGACAAGAAAATCGGTCAGCATGCGGTGCTTTTCATACACGGCGCGCGCGTACTCCTCGCCGGAAGGCGTAAGGTGGATGTGGTTGTCGACGATCGCAATGTATCCTTTTTGCGTAAGGATACGCATCGCCTTGGTAACGGCGGGTTTTGACACACCGAGCCTGCGCGCGACATCCACCGCGTGCACGTCGTTCCCCGTGGAAAGCAGGCGCAGCACAGTTTCGAGGTAATCTTCGCCCGATTCGTTGTCGATCATAGCTTCCTCCCGCGTACAGGTTTTACTTTTTCAGCCGCACTTCGTTGTCCGCCGTCTTTCTGATCAGGCGGGTCAGTTCCTTGATGTCGTCTTCCCCGAGCACGTCTACATACAGGTCGAAATAGCGCGCGAGATAATCGTAACGCTCCTTGCAGTACTCTTTGCCTGCCGGGGTGATGTACACATCCATTTTCCTGCGGTCATGCTCGGATATTTCCATTTCGATGTATTTTTTCCCGCGCAGCGAACGCAGGATGTTCGCCATGCGCGCGCGGCTGACACTGATATTTTCACTGATCTGCGAAGGCGTCACGCGCGCATCGCCGCAGGCATACAGGTAGTTGAGCGCCGCGCTTTCCCCTTCCAGGTACTCGCGCATGTTCACCATCAGATCCATCTTGTTCATGCGCCACAGCTGATGCATGAGCGCATCGCGCAATTCCTTTTTATCCATTGTATTTGCTCCCCCGACCGCTCATTCGTTGGATTTGAGCGAATCGGCCATGCTGATCTTATTCAGCTTTATCAACATGAATGCATAGACGATCACGGCGAACGCGATCGTGAGCAGGAACGCCCACAGATAACTGAGCCCGCCGATCACCCTGCCGAACATCATCGATATGCTGTTCACGTTCGTGACGATGTACATGTGCAGGAGCCAGCCCAAAAGCAGCCCGAACAACGTGCCTACGATGGTAAGGATGGCGCTTTCGCGGTAAATGTACCCCGCGACCTCCGCCTTTCGGTAGCCGAGCACGCGCAGCGTTGCGATCTCGCGCTTGCGCTCGTCTATGTTGATGTTGGTCAGATTATACAGCACGATCGCCGCGAGCGCGCCCGCGCTGATGACGAGCACTGCGATGACCAGCCCCATCATTTCGCTCAGGTTCTCGAACATGCTGAGCGAAGAGTAGATGAAATCCACGGAAGTCACGGCAGGATCGGTGAGCAACCCGCGCGTGGCTTCGTCCACGTTTTCCCGCCCGACGTCCGATTTGACGAGCAGCATATTCGGCGTTACCGCCGCGCCGCCGTTGTACACGCTTTCGTACGCCGCCCGGCTCATGTAGACGTTTACGCCCGTGTACCCTTCGCATACGGCGAGGACGGTCACTTCCTTCCCGTCCATCGTGAGCGTGTCGCCCGCTTCTATTCCGTACACGGCGGCGATGTTCTCCGACAGTACGATCGCGCTCTCCGTGCTCTCTGCGACTTCAATTATAGCAGAATCCCCGCGGACATGCAAGGAAATGAACTTGTTAAATTCCGCATCGTCCGCGACAAGATACAGGGTGACCGTTTCGTGCGCGTCTTCCCTGCCGTCCTGCGGGATATCGAGCGTCGTGCTCTCGTCCGCATAGACGGAAAGGTACCCGTCCGACTCGTCGAGGAAGGTATCGAGCGTGCCGCCCTCCTCCCATGCGCCCGTGTATTCGATGGCGGATTCGTAGAGGATGACGTTCTGATACTGGTACTGTGAGGCGGCGGTAACCGAATCGTTCAGCCCGAACCCGACGAGGATGAGCGCCGTGCAGCCCATGACCGAGATGATCGTAAGGATCATGTTCTTTTTGTAGCGGAAGATGTTGCGGATGGTCGCCTTCCACTTGAATTTCAGCGGCTTCCAGATGAACGGCACGCGCTCCAAAAGCACGCGTTTGCCCGCCTTCGGCGCCTTCGGCTGCATGAGTTTGGACGGGCGTTCGCGCAGGGACGTCCAGCATGCCGCAAGCGTGACGAGGATGGTCGCCGCGAGCGCGATGCCGATGACCGCGACCGCAAACCACGGGCTGAACGCAAGGTTGAGCGCGGGCAGGTAATACAGCGTCTGATACGCCGCCCAGAAGATGGAGGGCAGCAGCGAAAAGCCGATGAGGATGCCCGCCGCGCACCCGATGATGCACGCGATGCAGCAATAGATGAGATACTTTGAAACGATGCGCGCGGGGCGGTAGCCGAGCGCTTTGAGCGTGCCGATCTGCATGCGGTCCTCTTCGACCATGCGCGTCATGGACGTGAACGCGACCAGCGCCGCCACGATGATGAAGAAAATGGGGAAGATGCCCGCGATGTCCGCGACCTTTTCTACGTTCATGTCAAAGCTGACGTAGCTCACGTTCGTGCTCGCGCGGTCGAGCGTGAGCCAGCGCGCACTGTAACCGAAATTGCCGATTGTTTCATTAAGGTCGCTGCAACGCTCATCGCCGAGGGAAGAAATCAAATCTGCCCGTTCGGTCACATAGCTCTTATATTCGTCGGTGAGGAAGGCATAGCTGTCCGCGCCTGCGATATCCACCCAACAATCCGTTGCGACCGTCGTCCTGCCTAGCATACCGAGCATGGCGAACTGCCCGCCCGAAAGGTCATACACCCCGTCGTTCACGTACACCACGCACCCGACGACGCCCGTGCCCAAAGTGGTCTGCTCGGTCGCGTCCAGGTAGTAATAGTCGGGCGAAGAGACGATGCCGACGACGGTGAACTCCGTCTGCGCATAGACGTCGCCGTACTGTCCGCTTTCCGCGTCGAGCGTGATCTTGTCGCCGACGGAGAGCGGCGTGAAATTGCGCGTGGAACGCTCTACGACGACCTGCTGCGCCAGCGGGATCTCGTTCCCCTCCGCGTCCGTCAGCCCCTCCTTGGGCATGCTGCCCTCTACGAGCGTGAGCCTGTTCATCTCCGCAGCGGCCGCTTCCGTTCCGGGCTCTGCCGTATCGGACGCCGCCGCGTCGGCTTCTGTTGCATCGGACGTTGCCGCGTTCGCCCCGTCGATGTACATGACGCGCGCGACGACCTCCGCCTCGTCCGCCTTCGCCATCACGTCGGTGGAGATGACGGGCGTAAGGCTCCCGACGACCGCGTCGCCGTTTTCGTCCTTCAGATCGAGCAGCGCGTCTATGTCTGCCTGCGTCAGCCCGACGACGCTCTTTACGTCCACGTCATACGCGCTTTCGGCACGGTAATAGTCGTCCATGGATTTTTCCATGTCCGGCGTCGCCTGCATGACCCCGATGAGGAACCCGACCCCGAGCGCGATGATCGCCATGATGGCGATGAACCGCCCGAAACCCGTTTTGAATTCTTTGAGGATGGTTTTACCGTATTTGTTCATACATGTATCCTCCGCTTTTACCCTTTTTGCCGCTCCTGCGGCAGTCATCCCCCTCCCGTCCTCTGCGGACGGGCTTTACCATTCGATGACGGATACGTCCGCAGGGTTTTCGTTGATCTCCATGGAAGAGACCTGCCCGTTTTTGATGTGGATGACCCTGTCCGCCATCTGCGTGAGCGCCGAGTTATGTGTGATGACGATGACCGTTTTATTGTCCTTGCGGCACACGTCGTGCAAAAGTTTCAGGATCGCCTTGCCCGTTTCATAGTCGAGCGCGCCCGTCGGCTCGTCGCACAGCAGAAGTTTCGGGTTCTTTGCGATGGCGCGCGCGATGGAGACGCGCTGCTGCTCGCCGCCCGAAAGCTGCGCGGGGAAGTTTTTCATACGGTCGGCAAGCCCGACTTCTTTGAGCGTTTCCGCCGCGTCGAGCGGGTTTTTGCAGATCTCCGAGGCGATCTCCACGTTTTCGACGGCGGTCAGGTTCTGGATGAGGTTATAGAACTGGAACACGAACCCGACGTCGTAGCGGCGGTAATCGGTGAGCTGCCGCTCGTTGTACAGGCTCACTTCCGACCCGTCCACGATGATCCTGCCCTCCGATACCTTATCCATGCCGCCGAGCATGTTCAGGACCGTCGTTTTGCCCGCGCCCGAGGGGCCGACGATGACGCAGAATTCCCCCTTTTCAATGGTGAAATTCACATGGTCCGCCGCCTTGATGACGGTTTCGCCCATCGTGTAGAATTTGCACACGTCGCGGAATTGGACAAAGCCCTTTTCCTTCTCTTCCTCGCTGACCGTCTGCACCGCTTTGCCTGTCTTTTCCTGCTTTTTGCGACTCATATGACCTGCCTCCTGTCATAAAAAAGTAATCTTTTACTGCACTTGTCACAAAGAAATATGACAACTATAAAAACAGTTGCTATTGCTAACTAATTTCACTTCTATTATATGCTCTTGCGTGCCGTTTGTCAATGCTATCGCTGTTAAATTTCTGTTAAATTCCTCCGAAACTTTTTCACCTTTCCCGCACAAAAAAACGGAAAGGGAACGGACTTTTTCCGTTCCCTTTCCGCCGCACGGCAAAGCCGTTATGCGTTCGCTTTTTCGGGTCTGTTCGCGCGGAAACGCAGGATTCCGCCCGAGAAGATGGTCGACAGGATCAGCCAGATCGCCGCAAGGGCGATGATCACATACGCGATGATCGCGCCGACGCTGCGGTCGCCCATGAAGATCGCCGACACGAGGTTAAAGTTAAAAATGCCGTACATGCCCCAATTCACCGCGCCGAGCAGCACGAGGATGTACGAAACGATGTTTGCAATGACCATATTTACCTCCCGTACCTATTGTGTACGGTTTTCCGCGGATTATTACAGCGGCGGCAGCAAAAGCGGCGGCTGCAAAAAACGACCGATCCATACTACGTATTTTTCAGAATATGTATGCTAAACTATACATATACCGCACATGACTTTGGGGGGCTGACCGATGACCTTGAATCAGGCTTTTGCCATACGCGTACGCGAATATCTGAAAGAGAAGAACATGACGCAGTACAAGCTGGAACAGAGCACAGGCATTTACCACAGCACGATGACTTCTGTTTTAAACAATAAGACGAAAGCCTCCAATTTTAAAACAATGGCGCTCATCATCCGTGCGCTCGGCGTTTCGGTCTCCGAATTTTTTGACAGCCCCGTCTTTTCTTTCGACGAGCTTGAGATCGATTGACACAAACCGCGCAAGGCGGGCGGCGCAATATTGCGCCGCCCGCCTCTTTTTTTATCTGCGCCCCGCCATAGCGGCGGGGCGCCTTTTGTGTGTTCGTTCTGTTCCGCTTTACGCGTTCGCCGTGAGCGCGTACGAGGCGACCGTGCCCGAAACTTCAAACGCCGCAAGCAGGTACAGCGTGCCGTCCTTCTCCGCAACGGACAGCCCTTCGGGCGCCACGTCCCCTGCCGTAGCATTGTTGAAGTCGCGCGTGTTGACGTAGTTGACGTACGCCGCATTCGCGGGGTCGGTCACGTCATAGACCATGATGCCGCCGATGCGCTCCAGCGCGATAAAGGCGTACGTTTTTTCGCCGACCGCGGCAAGGGTGACCGCCTCCGGCTCAACGCCCTTTTTGGCGGTGCGGCTTTCGAGTTCGATGTCATCGTTGGACGCGTTGTAATAGGCGGGCAGGTACTCCCACGTTTTGGCTTCGAACGCGTTTGCACTGTCAAAGACGAGGGTCAGCCCGCTTGCTCCCACCTCGAAGATGCTGAACGAGCGCGCGCCGTAGAGGTAATTGCCGCTTTCATCGATGCCCGCCTTGACGGTGTTTTCGAGCACGCGCACCTTTTCCGCCGTGACCGCGCCGTCCGCCGACGTGAGCGTGCGTTTCGCCTCGTCGGTGAAGTCGCCCCATTCGCGCGCGTCGCCCTCGTTCGCCGTCAGAAGGTACGTTTTGCCGTTTACCTCGTACACGGCGATGCCGTCGGGCATGTACACGCCGTAGGTATTTGCATACGTTTTGGGCAGATACGTCCCGTCCGAATCGTCCAGGTCGACCGCGTTTTCTGTTTTGCTGTAATCCTTGAACCCGAGCGGATATATGCCCGTGAACGAGCCTGCCGCAATATCCAGCACGGCGATCGCGTTCGCCTCCTGCAGGGCGACGTACGCCGTACCGCCGCTGACCGCGATGTATTCGGGCTCGAGGTCTGCCGCCGCCGAAAGGATGTTCCCCTCGGCATCGCGGTTGAAGATCACGCCCTGCGCCGCGAGCGTTGCGGAATCAAAGGACCCGAACCCGACGACCTTCGCCGCGTTCTCCTGCGCCTGCGTGTCAATGACGGTGACCGAGCCCGCAGGGTCCGTCGTGCCCGTGCCGTACCCTTCGCGCGGCTCGCCCTCGTCCGCGGTCAGGATATAGCGCCCGTCCGCCGCGAAGGTGAGCATGTCGGGCTGCACGCCCGTCGTGTACACGGCAATAACTTCGTTGTCGTAGTTGAGGACAGCCACCCGCCCCGCCTTGGTATAATCCGCGTCCTGCAACGCCACGGCGATGCGGTCGTTTGTTGTATCCACGGCGACGCTCGTCATGTCGCCGTAGGTGAAAGAGGCGTCCTCCTCAGCCATAAGCGCGCTGATGTTCAGCTCCGTTTTGGCGCCGAAGCTGCCGTCCGCGTTCACGTCGAACACGTTGAGCAGCGAATCCTGCCCGTTCACCACATACGCCTTGCCGTTGTCGGCGTTGTAAGCGACGATCTCCGCCACGCCGCCGTCCGCGTTCGCTTCGCCGAGCGTGATGCCGCCCTTCTTTTCAATGCCGAGCGCGGCATCTTCTTCAAAGCCGTTTTCGCGCACGGTGTAACTGCTCTGCCGCGAAATGGTCTCCCCAGCCGCGTTCTGCACGGGCTTGTCTTCGGGGGTGAGTTCGGAATAATCCGCGTCGGAGGCGTCGGAGGCGTTGCTGTCGGTATCCGCAAACGCGTCGCGGCGGACCGCCTTCTTTTTGGACTGGATGTCCTCGTATGCGCCTTCATACACGGGCGGGATCTGCGTATCCTCCGTATCGTTGCCCTGCACCGCAAGCACGTCTACGTACCCTTCGGGGCGGTTCTGCGCCGTCACCGCGCCCGCAAACGACGCGTCCAACGTCACCGCGCTGTCGAACAGCGCCACGCTGACGCCCTTATTGTGCAGCTGTACGTCCCACTCCATGTCCCCTTCGGGCACAGTGTACGCGCCCGAGGCGATCGTATCCACCTGCCCGCAGCGGATAAGGAAGTACCCTTCCGCAGCGATCTCGCCCTGCAGCGTGAGGGAGAGCCACGCGTCGCTCTGCTTTCCGTCCTCGCTCGACTTATAGTACAGCGCCCAGCCGTCCAGCGAAACGGCTTCCTCCGTCGGATTGTACAGCTCGATAAAGCTGTGGCTGACCACTTCTGCGTCGTCCGACGCACCGAATACCTGATTGACGAGAACGTGCGGCACGGTCACGTCATACGCGCCGTCCGCGTTGTACGGCGTGCCTGCCGCAGGCTTTGTATCGTCGGGGTCTGTGTCGCCCGTGTCGTCGGGGTTGGAATCATCGGGGTCCGTGCCGTCCGGCTGTTCCGTATTGGTCCCGTCGTCCTGCGTGCCGCCGTCCGAGCAGGCGGCAAACAGCAGCGCCGATACGCCCAGCAAAATGCAGAGCAGTACCGCAAGCAATCGTGTGATAGATCGTTTCATGGTAGTTTTTCTCCTTTCCTTTCATCGGAGAAAGTATACCAGAAAGGTATCTACTTTTTTCCGCACTTGTACACGATTTGTACAGAAAATGCAAAAAATAAAGAGCGGTTTTCCGCACTTGTAAAAACCGCCCCGCTCTGCGTATATACCTGTAATACATTTGTCACGCCTCGTACAAATATGTAAAAAACGCCCCGCTCCGCGCAGAAATGTGCGGAACGGGGCGCGTGCTTGCAGTCTGCTTCCTGCGCCCGCTATGTAAGCAGGAAGGTGGCCAGGAAGATGACGCCGATGACCCACGTAGCGATCGAGATCTTTCTGATCTTGCCCGTGAAGATCGAGATGATGATGTATGTGATGATACCTGCGCCGATACCCTTGGAAATGGAGTAGCCGAGCACCATGACGATGAGCGTCATGAACGCGACGATCGCGTCGGCGGCGTCCTCCCAGTCCACTTTGACGACGGAGGTCATCATCAGCACGCCCACCCAGATGAGCGCCGTAGCCGTCGCGCTGCGCGGGATGAGCTGCGCGATCGGGCTTAAAAACATTGCAACGATGAAGCAAAGCCCCGTAATGAGAGCGGTGAAACCCGTTTTGCCGCCCGCAACGATCCCCGAGGAAGATTCGACGAAGGTCGTGACCGTGGAAGTTCCTGCGATGGCGCCCGTGCAGGTCGCGATCGCGTCGGCGAGCATCATGCGCTCCATGCGGATAGGCGTGCCGTTGTGGTCGAGCAGGTTACCCTTCGAGCAGGCGCCGTACAGCGTGCCGATGGTATCGAACATGTCGATCATGCACAGCGAAAGCGCGGAAGTGATGAGCACCACGGCGAGCGAGCCGCCGTTGTTGCCGGGGATACCCAGATACTGCGAAAAGTCAAAGCCCTCATAGAACACCGCGCCGGCAGAATCTTTGCCCCATGCCGCAAACGCGTCGAACGGGCTGGAGATCGAAATGTTGCCGAACAGCGTTTCCGCAGCGTCCACGCCGCAGGCATACGCAATGCCGGCAAGCCCGTAATACAGCACCGCCGAACCGAGGATGCCCCACAGCACCGCACCCTTCACCTTCTTTTTTGAGAGGATCGCGATGGCGAACACGCCCAAAAGCGCGACGAGCGCGGGGAGCATGCCGCCGTATACTTTCTTCACGGCATCGTATGTAAAAAATCCCGTATCGCCGAGCACGTTGAACGAGACAAAGGTCGTCAGCGTGCTTTCGCTGCTGACGATGATGCCCGCCTGCTGCATGCCGATGAAGGCGATGAACAGGCCGATGCCGACGGGGATCGCGTGGCGCACGCCCGCGGGGATCGCCTCAAAGATCTTGCGGCGCAGCCCCGTCGTCGTCAGGATCAGGAAGATAACGCCGTCCAGAAGCGTAAAGACCATGCAGTTCGCATACGTCAGCCCCGTCCCGCCTAAAATGAGCGTATAAACGATAAACGCGTTGATGCCCATGCCCGACGCCTGCGCCAGCGGCATGCGCGCGAGGAACGCCATGAGCAGCGTGCCGACGATCGCGCCCAGCGCCGTGGCGATATACGCCGCGTCGTATCCGTTGGTGCTGCCGCTCATCTCGATAACAGGTTTAAACATGTCGGCGTTGACCATCAGGATGTAGACCATCGCCATGAACGTCGTAACGCCCGCGACGATCTCCGTACGGTACCTCGACCCGCTCCTTGTGATCCCGAACCACTCGTCTACCTTGCCCCAAAAGCCCTTTTTCGGCGCGGGGAACAACCCGCCGCCTTCCGGCCCTTTGGTGATCGGTTCCGCCAGCGGTTCCTGCTGTTGCTGTGCCTGCTGCTCGGACATACTGCATCCTCCTTTGTTTTTCTTCCGTGCAAATGAATGTTCGTATTTTACACGGGATATATATATTTTAACACAGGAAAAACAAAAAAGCAACCGTATAGCAACACGACGCTCACATTTTGCTCACAAAATTTTCATACGTCGGCACGGATCGCGGTCGGAACAAAAAGGAGACGCATCGCTGCGTCTCCTCTTCATCTGGGTTTAGTGAATAAAAATGCTGCCTTAAAACCGAGTAGAAAGGTTGTAGATTGCATACTTTCAAATTCAAGGTCGAAGGCGTTTACTTTATCGTAATAACCCGAAGCCCAAAACATGAAGAGAGGGCGCAAAATGCTCTCTTTCTCCTTTTTGTGTTTCGTGAACGTATGACTCATGAGTCATTTATTATTTGTATAATTATTTTTTAAGGATTCAACCAATCTCTATCTTGTTTAGCTAATAATCTCGCATTATTAATTGCCATATCCAAAGTTAAACACGTAGCTGCTCTATATATATTTCCATAGTCTTCTACGACTATAGCTAAATCCGCAACATCTGGTTTTGACAAACATAATGGTATTAATAATTGTATAGTTCCAGAAGTAAGAAAATACTGCGGCACTGCTATTTTATAATTCCTTCTTAATTTTTGTTTAGCATTTTCTATGCAACCAGAAATATAGTTTTGCAACATATAATCATCCATAGAATTATATGGCTGTGGAAATCGAGTTTTATTATCCTGAATAATATGTTCAATATTAACAACAAGGTCTTTCCTAGGATCAAAAATAATTTTACTTGGATCATCCCAATAAAAAGCCATTTCTGGTAGTTTAGAAAATTTATTCACCTCACTCTCACCCTTTCTAAAAAACTTCCAAAAATGCCAATACGCATCAACATTTGGATTGATATTTATACAAAATAATGCGTAAATTGGTTCTCTTTGTTGCTTTGTTAAAAGACCTGTATCAAAACAAGCATATTTCATATCAGTTGAATACGCGATCTTTTTTTCTCTAGCCAATCTCAAATATGTATTATTAAAATAATTTTGAAGGATTGGATGATTTGATGATGACGGTGTATTATGATAACTCCAGTCTTCAGGTTCCGCAAAATTGGCAAGATCTGATATACAGTTATGGTAATTCATAAATTGTGCAAACTTGAAAATATCATCAGGTAATTCATAAATATCATTTTTCATAATTATATCTCCCCATAAAGACAAATCTTCAATATTGTATATTAAATTATCATTTTTTAGTTAATAAAACACTATCTATCCTTTATTAGTATACATTATTTTATCATACAAATAAAAACATGTCAAATAAAAACCATTATTCCAATACGTTCTGTCAATATAGAAAAAGCCGACATTCCCCGATAAAAAAGAAAATGTCGACTTTTTATCTTGGTGCGCACGACAGGATTTGAACCTGCAAGGTCGCCCACCGGATTCTAAGTCCGGCGCGTCTGCCAGTTGCGCCACGTGCGCGCTGTTTTATTGTACTACATTTTTTTGAAAAAGGCAACTGCCGCCGCGCCTTCCTTTTGAATTTCCCGCGCGGCGCTTCCGCAGAGGCGCAGTCTCCGCAAAAAAAGGAGCGGCTGTAAAGCCGCTCCCCGTTTTTTCAGTTATTGCAGCAGCAGTTGCAGCAGCGGCAGAGCGCGTACTGGCGGTTGTAATACGCCGTATCGAAGCAGACGCCCGAACGGCTGCCGAACCCCGTGCAGCCGCAGGAGCAGCCGCTCGCTGCGGAATAGTCCGAAGCGTTTCCGCTCCAAAAGCTGTTGCAGCCGTTGCAGCGGTCCCGCGCGCCGCAGCCGTTACAGCCGTTCCAAGAGCCGCACCCGTTCCCCGAACGCGCATTCGCGTTCCCGCAGCCGCACGAACCGCAGCAGGCATAGCCCAAAAGCAAAAGACAGAAAACTGACATTTTTGTTATCCCCTTGTACGTAAAAATAGGAGTTTCCTCCCGCTTCATAGTATGCACAAAGGGAACGGTTTTGCCAACCCGCCTTCCGCGAGCGGTAGGCGGTCAGCCGCCGAGGATCTCGGCGTAGCGGCGCACGTTCTTTTTCCGGAATACGGGGATCGTAAAGTAGAAGGCGAGCGCGACCACCGTGCCGAGCCCCCAGCCCGCCGCCCATGCCCAGCCGACGCCGGCAAACCCGAACGGAATGGTAAGGATAAAGACGAACACGACGCGCAGGATGAGGTCGGAAAAGGTGCTGATCATGAACCCGAGGTTCCCGTTACAGCCGCGCACGACGGAATCCGCATCCGTCTTGAGGTTGACGATGAGGAAGAAGGGCGCCACGATGCGCACGAACAGCGCGCCCATCTCCACAGCGAAGGCGGAGTTCTCCCCTTCCTGCATGAAGATGCCGATCAAAGGCTCGGCAAAAACTTCAAAGGCGGCGGTAAACACGACGGCGATGACCGAGTTGATCACAAGGGCGGCGCCGAAGCCGCGGCGGATACGGTGCAGGCGGTGCGCGCCGTAATTCTGCGAAACGTAATTCGTCAGCCCCGCCGCGCAGTTCGACATGCACGTCGTATAAAACACGATGATCTTGAACCCCGCAGTAAAGCCGTTCGTGATGCCGATGCCCTGCTCGGCGGCGAGCTCGTTGATGCGCACCTGCACAAAGAGGTTGCCGACGGAGATGAAACTGTTCTGTAAGACGACGGGCAGCGCGAGCAGCAACACAAGTTTGAGCAGCGTCCACGAAAAGACGGACGGCTTCTCCTCGGCGCGCAGCCGCACGATACGGCGCAGCACCAACACGAGCGTAAGGAGGCACGCCGCACCCTGCGCTATGAAGGTCGCCCACGCCACGCCCGCAACGCCCCACGGCTGCACCATGAAATAATCGAGCACGATGTTCGCGACGGAGGACGCGACGAGGAACAGGAACGGCGTGCGGCTGTCGCCCAAGGCGGAAAAAATACCGGTACCGAGATTGTACAGCACCAGGAACGGCACGCCGAGATAATAGATGTTGAGGTAGACGACGCTCTCTTCAAGCGCTGCGGAAGGCGTTCCCATCGCTTCGAGCAGAGGGCGGCAGCTTGCCAATCCTACGCCGAGAAGCACGGCGCTGAATACCGTGAACGCAATGAGCGCGGAATAAACGGCGGTCTTTACCTTCCCGTTTTCTTTCGCGCCGAAATAGCGGGCGCACAGCACCGCGCAGCCCGCGTTCGCGCCCAGCGCGATCGCCATGAGGATATTGACGATCGAGGTGGACGCGCCGATCGCGGTCAGCGCCGTTTCGCTGCCGGACATCTTCCCCGCAATGATCGTATCCGCCAGCGTATAGAGCTGCTGGAACAGCGCGCTGCCCAGAAGGGGCAATATGTACTTTAAAAGAACTTTCCAGGGTTTCCCGACCGTGAGGTCCGTCGTCATAAAAAAAGCGCCCCGCGCAAATTTTTTCGGCGCAATTATAGCACCGCACAGGGCGATTGTAAAGCGTTCATGCCCTTTTTATTCTCCTTTTTCCGCATATTTTTGCGGGCGCGCCCTCGCATAAGCGAAGGCGCGCCCGCAAAGTCTTATCCCTCTGAAAAGGGCGTTCCGTCCCCCTGCCCGTCCTTTTCCTCTTCCGCAGCCCCGTCCCCTCCCGCAGAGAGCGGGGCGAGCGGCTTTTTCCTGTGCAGCCCCGAAAAGAGGAGCACGAAAAACATGAGCGCGGGCACAGCCAGCCCGAACGCGATCCCCGTTCGGATACTTCCGCCGAAGGCGTCCGAGAGCGCGCCGACCGCAGAGGGTCCCGCCGTACAGCCGAGATCCCCCGCCAGAGCGAGCAGCGCGAACATCGCCGTGCCGCCCTTCGGGATGCGTTCGGACGCGAACGAGAACGTGCCGGGCCACATGATGCCGACGAACAGCCCCACAGCGCCGCAGCCGAGCAGCCCCATCCACGGCTGCGACGCGGGCGCGAAGGCGCAGAGGCAGTACCCGCCGACGCAGCCGACGGCTGCGGCCATGAGCGCGGGCTTGATGGGCACGCGCTTGCCGAAGAGCGAAAAGAGCACGCGCGCCAGCCCCATGCACACCGCGAACAGACAGGGCCCGAGCAGGTCGCCGACCGTCTTGTTCACGCCCAGCCCCTCCTCCGCGAATGCGGACGCCCACTGGCTCACGGCAAGCTCCGCCGCGCCCGCACAGGCGATGAGCACGGCGAACAGCCAGAAAGAGCGCGTCTTCAGAAGCTGCGGGATGCGCAGCGCCTGCCCCTCTTCCACGGGACGGAAGAAGGGCACGAAACAGAAGTAGACGGCGTTCAGAAGCGGGACCGCCGCCCAGATGCAGGCGAGGATGAACCAATTTTCAATGCCTGCCAACACGAAAAAGAGGGTGGACAGCCCGACGACGCCCACCTGCCCCCAGCAATAGAAGGAGTGCAAAAGGCTCATCGCCGCCTTTTTGTTCTTGCTCGGGCACGCCTCTATGACGGGGCTGACGAGCACCTCGATCAGCCCGCCGCCCACCGCATAGACGGCCGACGCGAGGAACAGCCCCACAACGGGGACGGGCAGCACGTTCGGCAGCACCGCGAGCAGGATCAGCCCGCCGCCCGCAAAGACGTGCGCCGCGACCATGCAGGGGCGGTACCCGATCTTATCCACGAACTTCGCGGAGAGCAGGTCGACCAGAAGCTGCACGCCGAAATTGACGGTGATCATCGTGCCGATCAGCGTCAGCGAAATGCCGTAATCCGTATTGAACGTCACAAAGAGCAGGGGCGCGAAATTGTTGATGATCGCCTGCGTGATATACCCCGTATAACAGGCGGCAACGGTGTGCCGCACGCCGAGTTGCCTCATACTGCCGTTTTCCTCGCACTTTTCCCTTTCGTGCAGCCCGCCCGCTCAGCCGCGGAGCTGTTTGATCATCTGCACATATTCGAGCGGCTCATACCCCAGCCGCTCGTACAGCGCCCGCGCCCGCACGTTGTTTTCCTCCACCTCGAGGCGGATGCGCGCGTACCCGTTTTTGCGGGCAAGCTCCTCCGCGAACGCGAAAAACTCGCGCCCCAGCCCGCGGCTGCGGTACTCTTCGAGGAGATACAGCTCCTCCAGCCACAAAATTTTCCCTCCCGACTCGCGCGAATAGCTCGTCGCGGTCAGAGCGAAGCCGACGGCTTTCCCCTCCGATTCCAGGAGATACCCTGCCGCATACGGGCTGCCGCCGACGATCTCTTCGAACGCCTCCTCGTGGTAGGCGCGCGGAACGGCATGCAGCACCGCCTCGGAGGAATAAAACCGATCGGAGAGAGCAAGGAACGTTTCTCTGTCTTTTCTCTGTAATGCACGGATCATTCTTTCACCTGTGAACATAAAAAATGCGGAACGCTGCGTCCCGTTCGCAGTATTATACCATTTCCGTTCCTGCCCGTCAACGGCGTGAACGGAGCAAAATGCGGCGTCTGTAAAAAAACCGAAAAAACATGAAAACAGCGCCCCGCTTGCAAAAGCGGGGCGCACTGCCTGACTTTCGGAGAATTACTTGAGTTCCGCGAAATACTTGATGGTGCGGACCATCTGGCTGGTGTAAGAGTTCTCGTTGTCGTACCAGGAA
>ERZ1643247.477-NODE-477-length-48514-cov-115.019831_pt1 | contig 48514 bp, 40 predicted proteins | sample MGYA00579264_ERZ1643247 | MGnify/ENA primary metagenome ERZ1643247 (study PRJEB29033, sample SAMEA4952262) | chicken gut metagenome | biome: Broiler Chicken; feature: Gastrointestinal Tract; material: Caecum | place: Ireland | collected 2018 | study: Broiler... | reverse complement strand
CGATGGCAGGTTTTCCAGAAGAGTAAGCGGCTTTTACCATGCCGGGACCTCCGGTAGCCAGGATCACATCTGCGGAGCGCATCAGTTCATTGGAAAGTTCCAGGGTAGGTTCTTCCACCCAGCCGATGATTCCTTCTGGAGCGCCGGCCTTTACAGCAGCCTCAAGCACTACTTTTGCAGCTTCGATAGTACATTTCTTTGCACGGGGATGAGGGCTGATGATAATGGCATTTCTGGTCTTTAAGCAGATCAGACATTTGAAGATAGCAGTGGAGGTGGGGTTAGTGGTAGGGATAACGGCGCCTACGATTCCCACAGGCTCTGCGATCTTTTTGATGCCGTAAGATTTATCTTCCTCGATCACGCCGCAGGTCTTTACTCTCTTATAAGCATTGTAGGTATATTCTGCAGCATAGTGGTTTTTGATGACCTTATCTTCCAGAACACCCATTCCGGTTTCTTCACAGGCCATCCTGGCCAGAGGGATACGTTGCTTGTTTGCTGCCATAGCGGCTTCGAAAAAGATCTTGTCTACCTGTTCCTGGGTATAAGAAGCAAACTTTTTCTGGGCCTCACGCATAGAAGCGATCTTTGCCTGAAGGGCTTCTACGCTGTTGACGGTTTCCGGTACATTGCTTTCTGTTTTTTTAGCCATGGGAAATCCTCCTTAAAAAATGTAAAATGTGTGGTTTATATAACAGAGAAGAACTCTGTTTATATTGATAATTATTTAACAAATTCTGAAGCTATTATAAAGCATTGTTAAAAAAATGTCAATATGTTTTATGGGAAAATTTTTTTACCGGTTCGGCAGATTGCATAGGTTTATTTTACTATAAGTTGGTGAAAAAATAAAGAAAAAAGATTGTTAAATATATAATTATCTGAAAATAATGAAATTAAGAAAATTAAATGTAATATATAAAAAGTACTGTCTGAGGACAGGAGAAAATTTGATAAAGATTTAACAATAAAAAATTGTGAAAAATGTACAGACAAAATGGCACAGACAACAGATCCTCTGAGGAACTGTTGTCTGTGCCATTCTTTTAATCTGTAGCAGAATTACTTTTTCATATTTTCCCTTTTACGCAGCCTGGAATCCAGGATTTTTTTACGGATACGAAGAGATTCCGGTGTTACCTCCAACAGCTCGTCTGTATCGATAAATTCCAGCGCCTGTTCCAGACTAAGGCGTTTAGGCGGTGTCAACTTCAGGGCCTCGTCGGCGGAAGAGGAACGGGTGTTGGTCAGATGTTTGGTCTTACATACGTTCAGTTCAATGTCTTCCGGTTTTCCGCTCTGTCCGATGACCATACCGCTGTATACTTTTTCTCCGGGGCCAATGAAGAGGGTTCCTCTGTCCTGCGCGGAGAAAAGACCATAGGTTACAGCCTCTCCTGTCTCAAAAGCGATAAGAGATCCCTGCTTCCGGTACTGGATATCTCCTTTATATGGAGCATAGCCGTCAAAGGCGGTGTTCAGGATTCCGGCTCCCTTCGTGGAGGTCAGGAAATCTCCCCGGAAACCGATAAGCCCTCTGGAAGGAATATGGAATTCCAGACGGGTAGTTCCGTCGCTGGCAGGGCTCATACCCTGAAGCTCTCCTTTTCTTTCGCTGAGCTTCTGGATCACAGTACCGGAAAATTCCTCCGGAACATCTACATAGGCGATCTCCATAGGCTCCAGTTTCCGTCCCCGCTCATCTTCTTTATAGATAACTTCTGCTTTGCTTACTGCAAACTCGTAGCCTTCCCGGCGCATGTTCTCAATAAGTACAGAGAGATGAAGTTCGCCTCTGCCGGATACTTTAAAGCAGTCGGTGCTGTCGGTATCTTCTACACGAAGACTGACATCTGTGTTCAGCTCCCGCATAAGACGCTCTCTTAAGTGGCGGGAAGTAACGAATTTTCCTTCCTGTCCTGCAAAGGGACTGTCATTTACCAGGAAATTCATGGAGATGGTAGGCTCGGAAATCTTCTGGAAAGGAATGGGCTCCGGGTTTTCCGGAGAACAAAGGGTATCTCCGATGTGGATATCCGCGATACCGGAAATGGCTACGATTGAGCCGAAGCCGGCTTCCTTAACTTCTACTTTATTCAGACCGTCAAACTCATAAAGTTTGCTGATCTTTACTTTTTTCATTTTATCAGGATCATGATGATTACACAGTACCACTTCCTGATTTACCCGGATGGTACCGTTCTCTACTTTACCTACGCCGATACGGCCTACATATTCATTGTAGTCAATGGTGCTGATCAGTACCTGGGTAGGAGCCTCTGGATCTCCTGTAGGAGCCGGGATATATTTCAGGATCGTCTCAAAAAGTGGTTCCATGCTTTCCGGCGTATCTGCCAGATCCAATACCGCGTGGCCGGTCTTGGCAGAAGCGTACAGGAAGGGGCAGTCCAGCTGTTCGTCTGAAGCATCCAGATCCATGAGCAGTTCCAGGACCTCGTCAATAACCTCGTTAGGCCGGGCTTCAGGACGGTCGATCTTGTTGATACATACGATCACATGAAGGTCCAGATCCAGGGCCTTTTTCAGAACGAATTTTGTCTGGGGCATGGCGCCTTCAAAAGCGTCTACCAGAAGGATAACTCCGTCTACCATTTTCAGCACACGTTCTACCTCGCCGCCGAAATCTGCATGTCCCGGGGTGTCGATAATATTGATCTTAGTGCCTTTGTAATGTACGGCTGTGTTTTTGGAGAGAATGGTGATCCCTCTTTCTCTTTCGATATCATTGGAGTCCATGACTCTTTCCCGGACCTCCTGGTTTTCACGGAAGACGCCGCTTTGACGGAGAAGCTGATCTACCAGAGTGGTCTTGCCATGGTCAACGTGAGCGATGATGGCTACGTTGCGAATATCTTCTCTTGATGTTTTCATATATAACGATAACCTCTTTTCTTTATAAATAGGAGTTTTTTCCTTAAAATCCGGAAATTATTCTATCATACTTAAATATAAGTATCAATAGAGGAATCTTCTGAAAATCAGCGGCTTCTGATGGCTGATATCCGGAAAATTTTCCAGAATAGAGAAATGGGAAAAAGAAAAAATAAAAAAATCCTGTTCTAAAAGTCTGGATCTGTGAATAAACATGATATAGACAAGATACCAGAAAGAGGAAGGGGAAGAAATCATGGCAGATAAAATAATTGAAAATAATCAGGTGTCTATAATCGGGAAGGTAGCGTCCAGCTTTACCTTCAGTCATCAGGTATTCGGAGAAGGATTTTACCTGGTGGATATTCTTGTGAAAAGGCTCAGCGATTCAGAGGACAGGATCCCTCTGATGGTTTCCGAACGTCTGGTAGACGTGAGCCAGGATTATGAAGGAGAATACATCATGGTACAGGGACAGTTCCGTTCCTACAACCGTCACGAAGAAAAGAAGAACCGGCTGGTCCTTTCTGTATTTGTAAGGGAGCTTTCTTTTGTAGAAGAGGCAGATGATTCCATAAAGACCAATCAGATCTTTCTGGACGGTTATATCTGCAAGCCTCCGGTCTATCGGAAAACACCTTTGGGAAGAGAGATCGCTGATCTGCTCCTGGCAGTGAACCGGCCTTATGGAAAATCTGACTACATACCCTGTATATGCTGGGGAAGGAATGCCCGGTACGCTTCCGCCTTTGAAGTGGGAGGTCATGTGCTTTTGTGGGGAAGGATCCAGAGCAGGGAATATATTAAGAAGCTGGGAGAAAATGAAACTGAAAAACGGACGGCTTATGAAGTGTCAGTAAGTAAACTGGAGTATGCGGATTAGGCCGCATACCCCACTGTCAGGGAGTTTTTGACGTTGTTTTATTGCAATATTTTTGCAGGTGTAGTAATATATACACAACTCTTAATCAAATTAAACCGAAAAGGCAGTCTGTAAGAGGTGTATTATTATGGAAGAAAAAGGATTGACACAGATTTACTGCGGCCCCGGGAAGGGCAAGACAAGCGTGGCTATCGGGCAGGCAGTAAGAGCTGTCGGCTATGGAAAGAGAGCCATTGTGATCCAGTTTTTGAAGGGAAAGGCAACGACGCAGCTGGATTACCTCTCTGTTCTGGAACCGGATATCCGTCTGTTCAGATTTGAGAAGAAGGATAAATATTATGAGGATCTGACAGAGGAGGAGAAGCAGGAAGAAAATCTGAATATCCGGAATGGATTGAATTTTGCCAGAAAAGTGCTGATTACAGAGGAATGTGAGATGCTGATTCTGGACGAGATCCTCAGTGCTCTGGAACTTGGGATCGTTTCAGAAGATGAAGTAAAAGGATTGATTGAGGCAAAGGACGATGAAACAGAGCTGATCCTTACGGGAACAATGATCACAGAGGGGCTGAAGGAAGCAGCAGACCGGGTGGTCTCTCTGGAAATCGTCAAATAGCTTTAGAGCCAGGTTACAAAAAACATATGAGAACAGCAGAAGGAGGAAAAGGTATGGCTATTTTTAAAGGTGCAGGTGTAGCGATTGTCACACCGATGAAGGAAAACGGAGATGTAAATTTCGAAAAGCTGGGGGAAATCCTGGAAGAGCAGATCGCAGCGGGAACAGATGCGGTGATCATCTGCGGAACTACTGGAGAATCTTCTACTCTCTCTCATGAGGAGCATATGGAGACCATCCGGTATACCATTGATAAGGTAAATAAAAGGATTCCAGTGGTGGCAGGTACAGGCTCCAACTGCACAGAAACTGCCATTATGATGTCCCAGGAAGCAGAGCGCATGGGAGCAGACGGTCTTCTCCTTGTCAGTCCGTACTATAATAAGGCTACACAGAAAGGTCTGATCGCTCACTATACCGCTATTGCAAATTCTGTAAAGCTGCCGATCATTCTGTATAATATCGCAGGACGTACAGGAATCAATATCGAGCCTAAGACACTTCTGTATCTGGCGGAAAATGTGGAGAATATCGTAGCTGTAAAAGAAGCCTCCGGAAATATTTCCCAGATCGCAGACGTTGCGGCTATGTGCAAAGGAAAACTGGATATCTACTCCGGTAATGACGACCAGATCACACCGATCATGGCCCTGGGCGGTATTGGCGTGATCTCCGTACTGTCCAATATTGCTCCAAAATATACTCATGACCTTGCCATGAGCTACCTGAACGGAGATGTGCAGAAGAGCTGTGAAATGCAGTTAAAGGCTCTGCCTCTGGTACGGGCACTGTTCTGCGAAGTGAATCCTATTCCGGTAAAGGCAGCCATGAATCTCATGGGCAAGGAAGTAGGTCCTCTGCGTATGCCTCTTACAGAGATGGAAGAGGAGCATAAGGAGACTTTAAAGAAGGCAATGATCGATTTTGGACTGGAACTTGCATAAGTATAAGCAGAGAAAGACACAGAAGAAAAGAGGAAGAAAATGGTCAGAATTATTATGAACGGCTGCAACGGCCATATGGGACAGGTGATCGCCGGACTGGCGGCACAGGATCCTGAAGTGGAGATGGTGGCCGGAATTGATCTGGAAGACAAAGGTTTATATGCATGTTCGGTATTTACAGACATTGAAAAATGTAATGTACCGGCAGATGTTATGATTGATTTTTCATCAGCAAAGGCTACAGACGGGGTGCTGGAATACTGCAGGAGCAGGAAGCTTCCCCTGGTGCTGTGCACCACAGGTCTGTCTGAAGAACAGATCCGCAAAGTAGAGGAAACTGCGAAAGAGACGGCGGTTCTTCGTTCCGCCAATATGTCTCTGGGGATCAATACTTTGCTGAAGCTGATCCAGGAGGCTGCAAAAGTCCTGGCGGCAGCGGGATTTGATATGGAGATCGTGGAGCGCCATCATAACCTGAAAGTAGACGCTCCCAGCGGAACAGCTCTGGCTCTGGCAGACAGTCTTAATGAGGCTATGGACAACCAGTACCATTATGTATATGACAGAAGCCAGAAGAGAGAAAAGAGAGATCCCAGGGAGATCGGCATTTCTGCCGTGAGAGGCGGAACCATTGTGGGAGATCATGAAGTGATCTTTGCCGGACCAGACGAAGTTATCGAATTTAAACATACGGCTTATTCCAAGACGGTATTTGCCAAAGGAGCCGTAGAGGCCGCCAAGTTCCTGAAAGGAAAAGACGCCGGACTGTACAATATGAGCCATGTGATCAACGCTGAAAAGTAAAAAAAGAAAAAGGAAGAAGCAGTTTCATTAATCAAAATCCAGAATATTTATACATTTTAGTGTTCAGTCTGCAACCCTTTGAGCCTACAGACTCAAAGCTATGCTCGACAAATTCACATAAAATGTATAAATATTCCTGATATATGTTTAATGCGACTGCTTCTTCTTTTTTGTATAAAAAAGGATAGGAATGTGCATATTAACAGCAGACTAAAAAGAAAAGGAGAAATCGATATGAAAGCAAAAGATATAAAAAAATTTGCCCTTTGTCTGCTGGCGGCAGTGATCCTGACCGGAGGTACCGCATGTGGAAATGACAAGAATATGACCAATGACAATGGGACCACTTCTGAAAATTCAGCAGATGATAACGGGGTGGCAGGAGATGCCGGCGAAGCGCTGAAGGACGGTGCGGAAGATCTGGGAGATGATGTGAGAGACGGCATGGAAGATGCAGAAGATTCCATAAGAGATAATGCTGAGAACGCTACAGAAAACCGATAGGCCGGGAAAGATTCTTTGAGAAACGGAGAATATGGACAGCACTATAAAATCAGAGAAAATAACAAAAACTGTCTGTATTCTCCATACAATTTTTGGACTATGATTCTATACATAGAAATCCCTTAAAATTTTCTAAAAACAGTTGAACTGGAAATATGATATTGGTATAATAATGTTACATTACAAGAAAAGCTCTTGTAAAATACACGTAAAGGGGTTGGACATAATGAAGTTTGTAATTAGCGGAAAGAACATTGATGTTACAGAGGGCCTGAAAAAAGCAGTAGAGGATAAACTTGGAAAGCTGGAAAGATACTTCACGTCTGACACAGAGGTTATTGTCACACTGAGTGTGGAAAAGGAGCGGCAGAAGATCGAGGTGACCATTCCTGTAAAAGGAAATATTATAAGATCCGAGCAGGTCAGCAGCGATATGTATGTCTCCATCGACCTGGTAGAGGAGATCATTGAAAGACAGCTGAGAAAGTACAAAAATAAGATTATTGATAAAAAACAGAGCGGTACAGGTTTCCAGCCTGAATTTGTAGATCAGGATTATGAAGATGACGGCAATGAGATCAAGATCATCCGTACCAAAAAATTCGGTTTCAAGCCTATGTATCCGGAAGATGCCTGTGTACAGATGGAACTGCTGGGACATAACTTTTTCGTATTTTTAAACGCAGAGACGGAAGAAGTCAATGTAGTTTATAAGAGAAAAGGAAATACCTACGGTCTGATCGAGCCGGATTTCGGCTGATCCTTGAATTGCCCGGGAATACAGGGCAGACAGAAAAAACATAAGACAGAATGAAAGAAAAAGGAAGTTCTTCTTTCAGGCGCCGGCGCCTAAGAAGAACTTCCTTTTTTCAAATCCTCCTGAAGCCGGACTGAAATCAGAACTATGACGGAAGGAGCTTCAAAAACAGTTTTATGTAAAAATTATTCAAAAAGCTCTAAAAATACTTCTTTCTTTTCTGTAAAAGGAAAGGTAGAATATCAATTAGTAAAAACACAATTAGGAAAAAAGGAGGAAAATTTATGCGAAACGTGATCAACCTGAACCAGGACTGGAAGTTTATCCAGCAGGACGCAGGCCTTCCTGCCAGCCTGCCTGCAGACTGGCAGACCGTGCAGCTGCCCCATTCCTGGAATGCCATTGACGGACAGGATGGAAACGGGTCCTATGACAGAGGAAAATACTGGTATGCCAAGACTTTTGAAACACCAAAACAGCCTCTGACCGGAGGAAAGGTATTTGTGGAGATTCTGGCGGCAGGACAGCAGGCGACTGTATATGTAAATGGTACAGAAGTGACTTATCATGAAGGAGGATATTCTACCTTCCGGGCAGATATTACTTCTCTGTGTAAAGATGAGGGAGAGAATCTCCTGGTAGTTGCCTGCAGCAATGAATACAAAGACAGTGTATATCCTCAGTCAGCGGACTTTACCTTCTACGGCGGACTTTACAGAGGCGTGAACCTGATCAGCGTGCCGGAAGCACATTTTGATCTGGAATATTATGGAGGTCCGGGTATCCAGGTGACGCCTAAGCCATGTGACTGCGGAGGCGCAACTTTCGAAATCGTTACCTATGTTAAAAATACAGATGAAAACTTTACCGTGCTGTATTCTGTTTTAGACGCAGATGGCAAAGAAGTAGCCAGCGGCTGCCGTCCTGCTGACAGCACCGGCATTACCCTTTATGTGCCGGACGCAAAGAAATGGGATATTGACAGTCCGTATCTGTATACAGTAAAAGCCGCTCTTCAGAGAAGAAATGAGACTTATGACGAGATTTCCACAAGAGCAGGCGTCCGAAGCTTTTCCTGTGACCCTCAGAAAGGATTTATCATGAATGGAAAAGAGACGCCTCTGCGGGGGGTAAGCCGTCATCAGGATATGCTCTATAAAGGAAATGCTCTTACAAAAGAGGAACATTACAGAGATGCGGAATTGATCAAAGAGCTGGGAGCCAATACGATCCGTCTGGCGCATTATCAGCACAATCAGTATTTCTATGACGCCTGCGACGAACTGGGCTTTATCGTATGGGCAGAGATTCCTTTCATCAGTGTATTCAATAAAGATCCGGAAGCTCATCAGAACTGTATCAGCCAGTTAAAAGAGCTGATCATTCAGAATTACAACCATCCGTCTATCTGTTTCTGGGGAATTTCCAATGAGATCCTGATCGGCGGTATTTCCGAGAAACTGGTGGAAAATCATAAAGAACTGAATGCTCTGGCAAAAGAACTGGATCCAACCCGTCTTACAACCATTGCCCATGTGTCTATGACACCTGTGGAAAGCCCGATACATCATATCACCGATGTGGAAAGCTACAACCATTACTTCGGATGGTACGGCGGAAAGATGGAAGACAACGGCCCATGGCTGGACAATTTCCACAAGGTCCATCCGGATATCTGTCTGGGACTTTCTGAGTACGGCTGCGAAGGTATTATTACTTACCACGGACCAAATCCTGCCTGCAAGGATTACAGTGAAGAATATCAGGCGCTGTACCACGAGCATATGGCAAAAGTTCTGGACGAGCGTCCCTGGATCTGGTCAAGCCACGTATGGAATATGTTCGACTTCGGCTGCGCAGCCAGAAATGAAGGCGGCGTAGCAGGACGTAATAATAAAGGTCTGATGACGATTGACAGAAAGACCAAGAAAGACAGCTACTATATTTATAAAGCATACTGGAACAAAGAGCCTATGGTTCATCTCTGCGGAAAACGTTACGCACAGAGAGCCGGGGAGACTACCCAGATCCGTGTTTATTCCAATCTTCCTACAGTTACCCTGTACCTCAACGGAGAAAAAGTGGGAGAGCAGACAGCAGAGAAGGTATTTGTATTTGAAGTGGCGCTTGCAGATGGATTCAATACGATCGTAGCAGAAGCCGGAGATCAGAAAGATACCATGACTCTGGAAAAAGTAGAAAAAGAACCTTCCATCTATGTACTTCCGGAAGTAAACGAGCGGGCAGAAGGCGTTGCCAACTGGTTTAAGACGGTAGGAGATCTGGATTTAAAGGCGCCTATGGAATTCCCGGAAGGAATGTACAGTATCAAAGATACTATGGAAGAACTGGCAAAGAATAAAGAAGCTTTGGAAATTGCCGCTAAAGCTTACAAGCTGACCATGAATATGACCGTAAGGCCGGGAGAAGGCATGTGGGATATGCTGAAATCCATGACTCTGGAAAAAGTAGGAGAAATGGCAGGATCCCTTGCTCCGGAAGGATTTATGGAAAGCATCAATGCCAAGCTGATCAAGATCAAAAAGAACTAGAGCAAAGCAGATAGAGCAGGCCTGTTAAACAAGATCCAGAATATTTATACATTTTCCTGCGCGGTCTGGGCAGCTTTGAGTCTATGGTTTCAAAGCTGTGCTCGGCAAGCATAAAATTTGTAAATATTCTTGATATACGGTTAACGAGCCTGCTCTTAGTCAGTATGATTTTCAGGAATATCTCAACATTATTTCTATAAGAGGTTGGGATATTCCTGTTTTTTTGTCCGGGAGGGGAATTCTTTGTTCTTGTGTTCATACAGGGAAAGTGTTACAATAAACGTTGACAGTTTAAAAATTGGATAGTTATAGGAGTGCAATCCATGAATGTAATTGAGAAAATGTTTGGAACCCACAGCGAGAGAGAGTTAAAAAGGATCAGATCCACTGTGGATAAGATCGAGTCTCTCCGGCCTCAGATGCAGGCTTTAAGCGATGATGAGCTTAGAGGAAAGACCAGAGAATATAAAAACCGTCTTCAGGAAGGAGAAACCCTGGATGATCTTCTGCCGGAAGCCTTTGCCACTGTCCGGGAGGCTGCGAAGCGTGTCCTGGGCATGGAACATTACCGGGTACAGCTGATCGGCGGTATCATTCTTCATCAGGGCCGTATCGCAGAGATGAAGACCGGTGAAGGAAAGACCCTGGTGTCTACCCTTCCTGCTTATCTGAATGCCCTGGAAGGAAAGGGCGTACACATTGTAACCGTCAACGATTACCTGGCAAACCGTGACGCGGAATGGATGGGAAAGGTACACGAATTCCTGGGCCTTACGGTAGGCGTGGTCCTCAACTCTATGAAAAATGATGAGAGGAGAGCCCAGTATGCCTGCGACATCACCTATGTGACCAACAATGAACTGGGATTTGACTATCTTCGTGACAACATGGTGATCTACAAAGAACAGCTGGTACAGAGAGATCTTCACTATGCCATCATCGATGAGGTGGACTCTGTGCTTATCGATGAAGCCCGTACCCCGTTGATCATTTCCGGGCAGAGCGGCAAGTCTACCAGGCTTTACGAAGTCTGCGATATCCTTGCCAGACAGCTGGAAAGAGGCGAGGCCAGCGGCGAGGTAACCAAGATGACAGCTATCATGGGCGAGGAGATCACCGAGACCGGAGATTTTATCGTTAATGAGAAGGACAAGATCGTAAACCTGACAGAGCAGGGAGTTCATAAGGTAGAGGAATTTTTCCATATTGACAACCTGGCGGATCCGGAAAATCTGGAGATTCAACACAATATCAACCTGGCCCTCAGAGCTCACAATCTTATGTTCCGGGATCAGGACTATGTGGTAAAAGATGATGAAGTCCTGATCGTAGATGAGTTCACAGGACGTATCATGCCCGGCCGCCGGTATTCCGATGGCCTTCATCAGGCTATTGAGGCAAAAGAGCATGTGAAGGTACGCCGGGAGAGCAAGACTCTGGCAACGATCACCTTCCAGAACTTCTTTAATAAGTATAAGAAGAAAGCCGGTATGACCGGTACGGCCCTCACTGAGGAGAAGGAATTCCGGGATATTTACGGAATGGACGTTATCGAGATCCCTACCAACAAGCCGATTGCCCGTGTGGATCTGGAAGACGCGGTTTATATGACCAAGAAAGAAAAATTCCGCGCAGTAGTAGAGGCTGTTAAGGAAGCCCACGCAAAACAGCAGCCGGTCCTGGTAGGTACCATTACTATTGAAACTTCTGAACTTTTAAGCCGTATGCTGAAAAGAGAGGGAATCCCTCATCAGGTACTGAACGCCAAGTTCCATGAGAAAGAGGCGGAGATCGTAGCCCATGCCGGTGAAGCTGGCAACGTGACCATTGCTACCAACATGGCCGGCCGTGGTACTGATATTAAACTGGACGAAGTGGCCAGAGCTGCCGGAGGTCTGAAGATCATCGGTACAGAACGTCATGAGTCCAGACGTATCGACAATCAGTTAAGAGGACGTTCCGGACGTCAGGGCGACCCGGGAGAATCCAGATTCTATCTGTCTTTGGAAGACGACCTTATGCGTCTTTTCGGCTCTGAAAAATTAATGAACATGTTCAAGTCTCTGGGTGTGGCGGAAAATGAGCAGATCGAGCACAAAATGCTTTCCAGCGCCATTGAAAAAGCCCAGAAGAAGATCGAGAGCAACAACTACGGTATCCGTAAGAACCTGCTGGAATATGACCAGGTAAATAACGAACAGAGAGAGATCATCTATAAAGAGCGCCGGAGAGTCCTGGATGGTGAAAACATGCGGGATGCGATCTACAAGATGATCACAGATACGGTAGAACATGCTGTAGATATGGTATTTTCTGATGATGTGGACCAGGAAGAATGGGATATGAATGAGTTCAATTCTGTTCTCCGCCCTATCATTCCATTAAAACCCATTACCCGTGAGGATATCAAGGGTATGAAGAAAAACCAGGTGAAACAGAAGCTGAAAGAAGAGGCTGTAAAGCTTTACGAGGAAAAAGAAGCGGAGTTTCCGGAAGCAGAGCAGCTTCGTGAGCTGGAGCGTGTGATCCTTCTGAAAGTTATCGATCAGAAATGGATGGATCATATTGACGATATGGATCAGCTCCGTCAGGGAATCGGCCTGCAGGCTTACGGACAGAGAGATCCTAAGGTAGAATATAAACTTCAGGCTTATGAAATGTTTGACAGTATGATCGCCGCTATCCAGGAGACGACGCTGCGTCTTCTGTATCATGTGCGCCTGGAACAGAAGGTAGAAAGAGAACAGGTGGCTCAGGTTACAGGAACCAATAAGGATGATTCCGGTCCGAAGAAACCTGTACAGAAGGCAGAAAAGAAGATATATCCCAATGATCCATGCCCCTGCGGAAGCGGAAAGAAGTACAAACAGTGCTGCGGCAGGAAGAAGATCAGCTGATCTTCAGGGATAAATATAGAGGAGGGAGTTGTCCCATAAAATCTTTTGGATTTTCCTTGATGGGACGGCTCTTTACCGGAAGATAGCAGAAGACTGCTGTAGGTATAGGCGACTGTAACTGCAGCAGTTTGTCCGTTAAAGTCTAAAGAGAAAATACGGAGAGGACTTCCAGTCTGTGTGATAAGGAGGAATGATCATGGGACAGATGGTGGATTTTACTATGGAGAGAGAAGGGCTGGTCAAGCCCGGCGACCGGGTGGAGTTAAAGGAAGATCAGGCCATTACCATGTCAGGAGTCATGTATTACTATACCATCAAGCCTGCAGTGGCCATGTCCAGTAATCTGAAAAAACCTCTGGAAAAACTTACAGGCACAGTGCGAAAGGTAGAACCTCAGGTAAGTATCTATATGGTGACTGTAGAGATCGATGAGTAAGAAGGAGGAAAATAAGCGTGGTTGAATTAGACGGCTTTAAGTCCAGGCTGAACGGCTATACCCAGCCTCTGGAAGAGGTAAGGGAATCCCTTGACCTGGAGAATAAAGAGCAGCGGGTAGAGGAACTGGAAAGAGAGATGGAGGCGCCCGGATTCTGGGATAACGCGGAGCGTTCTCAGAAGATGATGAAAGAATTAAGCGCCCTGAAAAGCGATATGGAGGTTTATCATAAGCTTCAGAACCAGAAAGAAGAGATTGAGCTGATGATCGACATGGGATATGAAGAAAATGATCCTTCCGTCATTCCCGATATCGAAGAGATGCTGAAAGAATTTGAAGAGGAGTTTGAAAATATCCGGATCAAGACCCTGCTGTCAGGGGAATATGATAAATGCAACGCCATTGTGACTCTTCACGCAGGAGCCGGCGGCACAGAGTCCTGTGACTGGGCAAGTATGCTTTACCGTATGTATCTGCGGTGGGCAGACCGCCATGGATTCTCCACAGAGGTTCTGGATTATCTGGACGGTGAGGAAGCCGGGATCAAATCCGTGACCTTCCAGGTAAATGGAGAAAATGCTTACGGATATCTGAAATCAGAGAAAGGTGTTCACAGATTAGTGCGTATATCTCCTTTCAATGCGGCAGGAAAGAGGCAGACTTCTTTTGTTTCCTGTGATGTTATGCCGGATATTGAAGAAGATCTGGATGTGGAGATCAATCCTGACGATCTGAAGATCGATACCTACCGTTCCAGCGGCGCCGGAGGCCAGCATATCAACAAGACTTCTTCAGCGGTGCGTATCACCCATATTCCTACAGGAATCGTGGTACAGTGTCAGAATGAGCGTTCTCAGTTCCAGAATAAAGACAAAGCCATGCAGATGTTAAAGGCAAAGCTGTATATGCTGAAACAGCAGGAAAACGAGAAGAAGCTTTCCGGGATCCAGGGAGAGCTGACAGAGATCGGCTGGGGTAATCAGATCCGGTCTTATGTCATGCAGCCTTATACCATGGTGAAAGACCACAGGACCAATGAGGAAACGGGAAATGTAGATGCGGTGATGAACGGAAATATTGATAACTTTATCAATGCTTACCTGAAATGGTCGGTATTGGGAAAAAAGGAAAAATAGTTGCCTAAAAAGATAAAGTATGGTACTATCTTTTGTGGACGCACAAATGTATTTTTGGAAAGAACAAAGGTGAAACCTATGGCAGATCACAACAAATATTACGTAGTAACGGAAAAGGCGGTGCCAGATGTCCTTCTGAAAGTAGTGGAAGCAAAGAAACTTTTGGAGACCCAGAAGCTGGATACCGTACAGGAGGCAGTGGATGCGGTGGGGATAAGCAGAAGCTCCTTTTATAAATATAAAGACGATATTTTCCCGTTTAAAGAGAAGACAAAAGGGGAAAACATCACTTTTATCCTTCAGATGGATGACGAGCCGGGGCTGCTCTCAGCGGTGCTGGCGGCTATCGCTCAGTTTCACGGGAACATCCTGACCATCCATCAGAGTATTCCTATGAACGGCGTGGCCGGTCTTACGTTGAGCGTGGCGATCCTGCCCACCGAAGGGGACGCCGCAGCTATGGTGGATAATATTGAGCATATCAAAGGTGTGCATTATCTGAAAATATTAGGCAGAGAATAGGCAGAGGAGTAGATTATGATTCAAATTGCAGTGTTAGGCTATGGAACCGTAGGTTCCGGCGTAGTGGAAGTATTGGATACCAATAAAGAGAGTATCAAGAAAAGAGCGGGAGAGGAGATCCGCATTAAATATGTACTGGATCTTAGAGACTTCCCGGGAAGTCCTATAGAGAATATTTTAGTCCACGATTTTGAAACCATCATCAATGATCCGGAAGTAAAGATCGTGGTAGAAGTTATGGGCGGAGTGGAGCCGGCCTATACTTTCTCAAAGAGAGCTTTAGAGGCAGGAAAGTCTGTATGTACCTCTAATAAAGAACTGGTTGCCAGACATGGCCTGGAGCTTATTGAGATCGCTAAGGCCCATAAGGTAAACTACATGTTTGAGGCAAGCTGCGGAGGGGGCATCCCGATCATCCGTCCTCTGAATTCTTCTCTGACTGCAGATGAGATCGATGAGATCACAGGGATCTTAAACGGGACCACCAACTATATCCTGACAGAAATGGGCGACAGGTATGCGGATTTTGATGCTGTGTTAAAAGAAGCCCAGGAAAAAGGATATGCGGAACGGAATCCGGAAGCAGATGTGGAAGGATATGACGCCTGCAGGAAGATCGCCATCCTTTCATCTCTGGCCTATGGAGCCCATGTAAATTATGAGAGTATTTATACGGAAGGTATCACCAGGATCACCGCGGAAGATATGAAATATGCCAGCCTTCTGGGAATGAAGGTGAAACTGCTGGCTACCAGCAAGAGAAAGGGCGAAAAATTCTATGCAATGGTGTGCCCGGAGCTGGTAGGGAAGAACAGCCCTCTTTACAGTGTAAACGGCGTATTTAACGCGATCTTTGTTCATGGCAACGTACTGGGAGACGCTATGTTCTACGGCAGTGGGGCAGGAAAGCTCCCTACAGCCAGCGCTGTGGTGGGAGACGTAGTGGACTGCGCCAAACATCAGGGCAAGACTGTAGTGACCTACTGGAGCAGCAAAGTTCTGGATCAGGTTGACATAAAAGATGTAGAACACAGATTTTTTGTAAGAGTGAAGGGCAATCTTCAGGAAGACAAAGAGAAGATCGAAGTACTTTTCGGAAAAGCAGAGTTTATTTCTGTTCCCGGACTGGACGATGAATTTGGATTTGTTACAGAAATGATGAGTGAAGGAACATTTGATGAAAAGGCGGCTGCCCTGCCGGAAATCCTGGGCAGGATCCGCATCAGAGCATAAGAGGTAGAAGAACATGAAGTATATTGTGGTTTTAGGAGACGGTATGGCAGACGAACCTCTGGAAGAACTGGGAGGGAAAACGCCTCTGGCATACGCAGATACCCCTGTAATGGACAGCCTGGCCAGATGGGGAGAAATGGGAATGGTAAAAAATGTTCCCAAAGGAATGGCGCCGGGCAGTGATACGGCAAATCTCTCTGTGTTGGGATATGATCCGGAGATCTACTATTCCGGCAGATCTCCTCTGGAGGCTCTGAATATCGGTGTGGATATGGAAGAGGGAGATGTGGCCATACGGGCAAATCTGGTAACTCTGTCTCAGGAAGAAGAATGCTATGAGGATAAGCGGATCCTGGACCACAGTGCGGATGAGATCACTACAGAGGAGGCAAAGATCCTGCTGGAAGCTGTAAAGAAAGAACTGGAAAATGAGACTTTTCAGTTTTATCCCGGGACCAGTTACCGCCACTGCCTGATCTGGAAAAATGGAATGACCGTGCCGCTTACTCCCCCTCATGATATCCGGGGGAAAAAGATCCGGGAGTATCTTCCCGATGAGCCGGCGCTTCTGGAAATGCAGAAAAAGAGCTATGAGATCCTGAAAGATCACCCTGTGAACAGGGCCAGAATGGAAAAGGGCCTGAATCCGGGGAACAGTCTGTGGTTCTGGGGAGCGGGTACGAAGCCTTCCCTGGACTCTTTTGAAGAAAAATTCCACAAAAAAGGGGCGATGATCTCCGCTGTGGATCTTTTAAAAGGGATCGCTGTGGGAACCAGCATGAAAAATATTTATGTGGAAGGGGCAAACGGAGGCCTGGATACCAATTATGAGGGAAAAGCAGACGCGGCTTTAAAGGCCCTTCTGGAAGACGGCTGTGATTTTGTGTATGTTCACGTAGAGGCCCCTGACGAGATGGGCCATCAGGGCAGTATAGAAAAGAAGATCCGGGCCATTGAGTATCTGGATAAAAGAGTGGTGGCCAGGATCAAAGAAGGCATGGACGTTTCCGGGGAAGATTACCGGATGCTGGTACTGCCGGACCATCCTACGCCTATCTGCGTAAAGACCCACACTGCAGATCCTGTTCCTTATGTGCTTTATGACAGCAGAAACAGGAAAGAGAAAAAAGATGCCTCCTATAGCGAAGCGGAGGCCCAAAAGACAGGCAGGCTGCTGGAAAAAGGACATGAACTGATCCGGCATTTGCTGGAAGGATAAAGAAAAAACAGAGATGACGCATGAACTGCGGCATCTCTGTTTTTTCTCACATATAGCTGTTGAAAGGCTGTCCCTGAACAGGAGGTTCCTCTTTGGGACCAGGATCATCCAGCTCTCCGGTGACGTCCATATAGAAATGTGCCATAGTGTTTGCTATATAAGGCTCCAGCCAGAGAAATCCGATATAACAGGTAAAGACACAGGCGATAGTAAGAGGGATAAAGCTCAGGCTGATATAGAAGTATCTGCCTTTGTTTCCTTTCATCAGATGGTTGCTGATCTTTAAGGATTCTATCGGTCCCATCTGGGGATTATCCAAAAGCAGATAATTGGACAGTCCGAAGAAAAGAGACAGGATCAGTCCTACCAGGGACTGAACCATGGTACCGCCCAGAGAAAAAGCCAGGGAAGTCATCCCCTCTGTACGGTAGCTTAATACATTTAAAGGAAGAGCCAGAAGCACTTCCACCAGAAGCAGGATCAGGTTTACTGTCAGGAATCTGTCCGGCTGTATGGTGAAGGGGCTGATCAGGTCTTTCAGGCTGAAGGGCTCTTTCCGGTTCATGTTCAGGAGCAGCTTCATGTAGCCTGCCTGAAGGAGCGAAACAAAAAGACTTACAATGTAGATCATGATCTGACAGGTAATGATGCTCAGCACACTGTATGGATTTAAAAGGGCTGTGATCACCAGGGTCAGGATAATGGAACAGATAAAAATAAGCAGGTAAGCGGAAACAGGAAGGCCCCACTGTCCGCGCATAGCCTGTCTGGATAAGGCTTTTAGGTCTGATGATGAACGTCTCATATAGTTATCTCCAATCTGAATAAGGTTTACTTGACTGTGGATCTTGTAGTATAATCTTCTATCATAATTTTTACAGGAAAGGCGGGAGGCATATGAGTCAGAAAAGAAACCAAAAGGAGGAAAAGGAAATCTATCTCTGCGGACTGCTCCTGCTGGGGATCCTTCTTTTCTGGCTGGCAGCAGAGCGCCTGCTGGACCTGAAGCTTTTTCTTCCGCCTTGTATCTTTCACAGCCTTACCGGGCTGTACTGTCCGGGCTGCGGCGGGACAAGGGCCTGCCGCCTTCTCCTCTCCGGCCATATCTTTCAGTCTTTTCTGTATCATCCCGGAGTGATCCTTGCCGCCGCCCTTTACGTATGGTTTATGGTTTCCCATACCATTGAGTATCTATCAAAAGGGCGGCTGAGGATCGGCCTTCCTTACACAGACAAATTTCTTTATCTGGAGGTGGCGGTGATCCTGCTCCAGTGCCTCCTGAAAAATATGGTGAAGATCCTGTGGGGAACCGGGATCCTTTAAATATAGTTATCTCCGGACCCGGAAGAGGGCTGCTCGTATCCGGGATAGGCTCCTCCGCCGGAATAAGGATCGTCAGGATATGCCCCTCCCCCATTAAAGTAATCGTAATAATCATCAAAAAAATCTTCGTAGGCGTCCCGGCCATTGTCATAGTAAGGATCCTCCGGCTGGGAATAGAGATCCGAATCAGATCCGGAAAACTCCCGGGTATATTTCTCGATAAAATTATAAAGATCCTGTTCTGTGAGCCTGTCAGAAGTGATAAGATCCATATAATCCTGAAGAAAATTTCTTCCTGTAGGTGAAGCGATCATAATAGCGGAAAAAACCAGGATCACCGCTATCAGGATGGCCAGCAGAGTGCTGGAGATCGCCAGGCCTGCCTTGGCTGGTCCGGGACGGGAAAATCTGCCTTTGGAAAGGCAGGAAAATAAGATGCCCAGTCCAGCGAAGGGAATAGATATAAAAGGGAAACAGCATAGAGAAACCAGCGCCAGGATCCCCATGACAAGAGAAAGGGTGGCGAAATTCTGGTTTCCGTCATAATACCGGGGAGGCGGGGCAGGCGCCGGATCCTCAGGCCGGTAAGGCTGATAGTAATTGCCTTCGGTTTGATTGTCCATAAGTTTAGAACCTCGTTTCTGTAGTGTTTTTACCTATTTTAGCATGTAAAGATAAAGGGGGCAAGACCTCCTTGATTTTTAGAAAAATACGTGATAGAGTTTTATGGGTTAGTGAATCAAAAAAGAAAGGGAAAGTAACTATATGGATATTATTCAAAAGATTACCCAGGAATTAAAGGTAGAAAAATGGCAGGTGGAAGCCGCCGTTAAATTAATAGATGAGGGAAATACCATTCCCTTTATTTCCAGATACAGAAAAGAAGCCACCGGAGCTTTAAACGATGAACAGCTGAGAACTCTTTTTGAACGGCTGAACTATCTGAGAAATCTGGAGGACAAAAAGAAACAGGTCCTTTCCAGTATTGAAGAGCAGGGAAAGCTGACAGAAGAACTGAAGAAACAGATCCTGGAAGCGGAGACCTTAGTGGTGGTAGAGGACCTTTACCGTCCATACCGTCCGAAAAGAAGGACAAGAGCAACGATCGCCAAAGAAAAAGGACTGGAGCCTCTGGCTAATATCCTCCGGCTTCAGACTACAGATAAGAGCCTGGAGGAAGAAGCCCGGGCCTTTGTGTCAGAAGAAAAAGAAGTAAAAACTCCTCAGGAAGCTCTGGCTGGGGCTATGGACATTGTGGCTGAGAGTATTTCCGATGAGGCAGACTACCGGATCCGGATCCGTAAGATGACCATGAAATCCGGACTTCTGGTATCTTCGGCCAAAAAGCCGGAGGAATCTACAGTCTATGATATGTATTATGAATATGAAGAACCGGTTTCCAAGGTGGCAGGCCACAGGATCCTGGCGATCAACAGGGGAGAGAAGGAAAAGGTCCTTACCGTAAAGATCCAGGCTCCGGAAGAAGATATTCTTAGGTATCTGGAAAAACAGGTGATCACAAAGGACAATCCAAACACTACAGAAACGCTGAAAGCAGTAGTGGAAGACAGCTACCGCCGCCTCATCGCTCCCGCTATTGAAAGAGAGATCCGCAGTGATCTTACGGAAAAAGCCGAGGACGGCGCTATCAAGGTATTTAAGAAAAACCTGGAACAGCTTCTTATGCAGCCTCCTATCGAGGGACAGGTAGTCCTGGGATGGGACCCGGCTTTCCGTACCGGATGTAAGCTGGCTGTGGTAGATCCTACAGGAAAAGTTCTGGATACCACGGTGATATACCCTACAGCTCCGACTACACCGGCCAAGATTGCCGCTGCAAAGGAAACACTGAAAAAACTGATCAAAAAATATCACATTACCCTGTTTTCTGTTGGAAACGGAACTGCCAGCAGAGAGTCTGAGCAGATCATTGTGGAGCTTTTAAAAGAGATTCCGGAGAAAGTCCAGTATGTGATCACCAATGAGGCAGGAGCTTCTGTATATTCTGCCAGCAAGCTGGCTACAGAGGAGTTTCCGAACTTTGACGTGGGGCAGAGAAGCGCGGCCTCTATTGCCAGAAGACTTCAGGATCCTCTGGCAGAACTGGTTAAGATCGATCCCAAATCCATTGGAGTAGGACAGTATCAGCACGATATGAACCAGAAAAAACTGGGAGAGGCTCTTTCCGGAGTAGTGGAAGACTGTGTAAACCGGGTAGGAGTAGATCTGAATACAGCTTCTGTTTCTCTTCTGGAATATGTGTCCGGGATCAGCAAGGCCATCGCTAAGAACATCGTGGCATACCGGGAAGAAAACGGCCGTTTTGAAGACAGAAGAGATCTTTTGAAAGTGTCTAAGCTGGGGCCAAAGGCTTTTGAGCAGTGTGCCGGTTTCCTGAAGATCCGGGGAGGCAAGAATCCTCTGGACGGTACCAGCGTTCACCCGGAAAGCTATGAGGCCGCGGAGAAATTTTTGGCGCAGATGGGCATGAAGCCGGAAGATATCTTTAACGGTCCGGCGGTATATTATGTGAAAGACTATGGCCAGATGGCCAAAAAGCTGGGGATCGGAGAGATGACCCTGGGGGATATTGTAAAAGAACTTACCAAACCCGGCCGCGACCCAAGAGAGGAAATGCCAAGACCTATCCTCCGTACAGACGTGCTGGAAATGAAAGACCTGAAAGAAGGTATGATCCTGAAAGGAACGGTCCGGAACGTTATCGATTTCGGCGCCTTTGTGGATATCGGCGTTCATCAGGACGGCCTGGTCCATATTTCCCAGATGACAGAACGTTATATCAAACATCCTCTGGAAGCAGTAAGCGTAGGCGACATTGTAGAGGTCAAGGTCTTATCTGTAGACATGAAGAAAAAGAGAATTTCTCTTACCATGAAAGGCATCCACTAAAGGAGAACCTTTCACCGGAGAGATTTCCCCATTAACGGGTATAAATTACTTTAAAGAAGAAAGAAGGGCTTAACATGAATGCAAATCGGGAAAGGATTGCAAAGCTTCAGCAGGAAATGAAAGCTGAAGGAATGGATATGTATCTGGTGCCTACTGCGGACTTTCATCAGTCTGAGTATGTGGGAGATTATTTTAAGGCAAGAGCCTGGCTTTCAGGCTTTACCGGTTCGGCAGGTACCCTTGTGGTGACACAGGATCAGGCCTGCCTGTGGACAGATGGAAGATACTTTATCCAGGCGGCGAAACAGCTGGAGGATACAGGGGTTTCCCTGATGAAAATGGGTGAAGAAGGGGTTCCCACAGTAGATGAGTTTATCCGGGAAAACCTGCCCCAAAAAGGGTGCCTTGGCTACGATGGAAGGACTATCAGCGTTGCGGAAGGAAAGGAGTATGAAAAGCTTCTTGCAGACAAAGAGGCCGTACTTAAATGTGATGTTGACCTTGCGGGGAAAATCTGGACAGACCGTCCGGAAATGTCCAGAGAACCGGTGTATGTCCTTGATGTGAAGTATGCCGGAAAGACCCGGGAAGAAAAGATCGCCCAGGTCAGAGAAGAAATGGAAAAAGCCGGAGCGGATATCCATGTGATCTCCAGCCTGGACGATATTGTGTGGCTGCTGAATATCCGGGGAAATGATATTGAATACAATCCGGTAGTGCTTTCCTATGTGATCCTGACCATGGATCAGGTACATTTTTATGTTCAGGAGGAAGCAGTGCCTTCGGAAGTAAGGAAAGAGCTGGAGGAAGCAGGTGTAGTCCTTCACCCCTATTTCCAGGTATATGAAGATGTGAAAAAACTGGATCCTTCCCAGAAGGTTATGGTGGAAGATGCCTGCACAAATTATACTCTTTATAAGAACATCCCTCAGGGGACGGAATTTGTTTTCCAGGCAAATCCTGCAGCTGTTTTCAAAGGAAATAAAAATGCCGTGGAGATGGAAAATCTGAAGACAGCCCATATCAAAGACGCCAGAGCAATGTGCCGGTTTATTTATTGGCTGAAGAAAAATGTGCCGGGCGGAGAGGTTACAGAATACAGTGCTTCTATGAAGAGCAGGGAATTCCGTCTGGAAGATCCGGACTGCCTGGATCTGAGCTTTGAGACCATCTGCGCCTATGGACCTAATGCGGCTATGTGTCATTACGCCCCTACAGAAACCGACTGTGCAAAAGTAGAGCCAAAAGGTTTCTTCCTTATTGATTCCGGCGGACAGTACTGGCAGGGAACTACAGATATTACCAGGACCATTGCGGTGGGAGAACTGACTCAGGAACAGAAAGAGCATTTTACCCTGGTGCTTCAGGGACATATCCGTATGGCTATGGCAAAATTCCAGTATGGCTGCAGCGGAGCGAATCTGGATATCCTGGTGAGAGAACCTCTGTGGGAACATGGCCTGGACTTTAATCACGGAACCGGTCATGGCGTAGGCTATCTCCTGAATGTTCACGAAGGCCCCCAGAACATCAACTGGAAGATCCGTTCCGGCGGAAGAAGAGGAAATACCACTCCTCTGGAAGAAGGAATGCTCACCTCTGACGAGCCGGGTCTGTATCTGGAAGGAAAATACGGCATCCGTACAGAAAATCTCCTGCTGTGCAAGAAGGCAGAGAAAAACTCCTACGGACAGTTTATGGAATTTGAAACGGTTACTCTGGTGCCTTATGAGAGAGAGGCCATTCTTACGGAAATGCTTACCCAAAAAGAATTGGACTGGCTCAATGCTTACCATAAAAAGGTCTATGAAACGATCGGACCTATGCTGAACGAGGAAGAAAAGGCCTGGCTGAAAGAAGCTGCGGCTCCTCTTAACTAACGCATATTTTGCATAATGACTTGTCTGAAAATAAAAATATCACCTATAAAAAACAGGACTTTGCAGGTTCTGTTTTTTTGCCTAAAACTCCTTGGAATAGAGATGTATTTTTCACAGATTCATGCATTGACATAGGTGGAAAAAGAGCCTTATAATGTAATTAGTTCGGACACGAACTGTTGGGGACACGAACTAATTCAGTGAGGTGAGTAAATGGAAAAAAAGGAGTCAAAGCAGAAAAGTCCCAAGGAGACAGAAGATGCGGGAAGGATCATTAACATCGTTTCCCATCAGCTGAAAAGGACGATTTTTTTCTACACCTGGAAGGATTGTGGGCTGACTACCATGCAGAACCGTATATTGCATTATATCCTTATGAAGTCTTTGGAACGGCCGGTATATCAGAAAGATATAGAGAAGGAGTTCCGGATCAGTAAGTCTACGGTGACAGAAGTCCTCCAGCTTATGGAGAAGAATGGATTTATCCGGAGAGAGTCTTCAAAGAAGGATGGCAGGATGAAACGGATACTTCCGACTCAGAAGGCTTTGGAGATCCGCCGGGAGGTAGTGGAAAATATCCATATGGTGGAAGAAAAGCTGAGGGCCGGGATCCCGGAGGAGGACTACAGGATCTGTCTCACGGTTTTGAAAAAAATGTCCGAAAATCTATCAAAAGAAGAGAACAACATGAAAGGAAGGGAAGAAATGTATGAATAGGAAACTGCTTCAATCTGTACGGGAATACAAGAAGGAATCTATTATGACGCCGATTCTCGTAATCTTTGAAGTTTTTATGGAAGTGCTGATTCCGCTTCTCATGGCCAGGATCATTGATGTAGGTATTGCCAACGGAGATATGGGATACATACTGAGTATCGGTGTGGTTCTGGTTATTATGGCTATGGTATCCCTGTTTTTCGGCGCAATGGCAGGAAGGACAGGAGCGATCGCTTCCTCAGGATATGCCAAGAACCTGCGGCATGATATTTTCTATAAAATACAGGAATTTTCATTTAAAAACATTGACCACTTTTCAACTTCCAGTCTGGTTACCAGGCTGACAACGGATATTACCAACATCCAGATGGCGTATATGATGACCATCCGAATGCTGGTCAGAGCGCCTATCATGATCATCTTATCTCTGGTCATGACGCTGACGATCAATGCAGATATTGCTCTTATGCTGCTGATCACTGTGCCGATCCTGGGCGGGGCCCTGATCTTTATTGCAAAGAAAGCCCATCCTCATTTTATCCAGGTATTTGACGAATATGATGTTCTGAATAATACGGTTCAGGAAAATGTTAATGCGGCCAGAGTAGTAAAGGCTTATGTAAGAGCAGAACATGAGGACGAAAAGTTCCATAAAATATCCGGGATTGTCTATAAACTGTTTACTGCTGCAGAGAAGATCGTAGCCTGGAACAACCCGGTGATGATGTTTACCATGTATCTGGTAGTTCTTTGCATGGTTTATATCGGCGGACGCAGCATTGTCTTCGGAACCATGGAAACCGGAGAGCTTACCAGCGTTATCGTTTATGCTATTCAGATCTTAAGTTCTCTTATGATCGTGTCTTTCGTTTTTGTACTGATCATGATCGCAGAAGCTTCTACAGACCGTATCACAGAGGTACTTAACGAAGTGCCGGAAATGGCAGATAAGGCAGACGCCAAAACAGAGGTTTCAAACGGAGATATTGATTTTGAAAATGTAGATTTCAGCTATGCAGGAGAAGGAGGTAATCTTTCTCTGAAGAATATCAATCTCCATATTAAATCCGGACAGATGGTAGGAATCATCGGAGGTACCGGAAGTGCCAAGTCAACACTTGTACAGATGATCCCCAGACTTTATGATGTTACCAAAGGTGCGGTAAAAGTAGGGGGCATAGACGTAAGAGATTACAAGCTGGAGTCTCTTCGTGATCAGGTATCTGTGGTACTGCAGAAAAATGTGCTCTTTACAGGTTCTATCTATGATAATATCCGCTGGGGTGATGAGAATGCCACAGATGAGGAAGTACAGAGAGTCTGTCGCCTGGCTCAGGCAGACAGTTTTGTTCAGGAATTTCCGGACAAATATGATACGATGATCGTAGAAGGCGGAAATAACGTTTCCGGAGGCCAGAAGCAAAGATTGTGTATTGCCAGGGCGTTACTGAAAAAACCTAAAGTCCTGATCCTGGATGACTCTACCAGTGCGGTAGATACCAAGACAGATGCTATGATCCGGAAAGCTTTCCGGGAAGAAATTCCGGATACAACAAAGATCATCATTGCCCAGAGAATTTCTTCGGTGGAAGACGCAGATCTGATCATTGTAATGGATGACGGAAAGATCAATGGCATGGGAACATCTGAAGAGCTTCTGAAGACAAATGCTATTTATCAGGAAATCTATCAGTCACAGGTTAAGGGAGGTGAAGAGAATGAGTAAGACAAACGATAAACCAAAGGTAAGCGCAGGGACCATTAAAACAGCAGGCAGGCTGATGAAATACGTGACAGGTCCTTATAAAGTACAGTTTATCATTGTGTTGATCTGTATACTTATGACTTCTGTTTCCACGATAGCAGTATCCCTGTCACTGAGATTCCTGCTGGACGATTTTATCCTCCCGCTGGTAGGACAGCAGGATCCGAATTTCAGCGAGCTGTATAAGGCAATGGCTGTACTGGCATGTATTTTTATCCTGGGCGTTATTGCAAGTTTTGTCTACAACCGGATGATGGTTATTATCGGACAGGGCGTCCTGAAAAAAGTAAGAGACGAGATGTTTGAACATATGCAGACCCTTCCCATCCGGTATTTTGACCAGAATACTAACGGATCAATCATGAGTCTGTACACCAACGATACAGATACCCTGAGACAGATGATCAACCAGTCCATCCCTCAGGTGTTGATGTCCAGTTTTACTATTGTGGTAACCTTTATTTCCATGGTAGTTTTAAGCCCTATCCTTACAGTGCTGGCAGTGCTGGTGATCCTGCTGATGATCGTGGTAGCCAGATTTGTAGGAGGCAACAGCGGCAAGTACTTTATCCGTCAGCAGATCGACCTGGCAGATGTGACCGGATATGTGGAAGAGCACATGAACGGTCAGAGAGTCATCAAAGTCTTCAATCATGAGAGAAAGACGGAACAGGAATTTGATAAGTTGAACGAGCGTCTTTTTGAAAGCGCTTCTTCCGCTCATACCTTTGCAAGTATGATGGGACCGATCATCGGTAATATGGGAAACCTGCAGTTCGTGCTCACAGCCATCTTCGGCGGGGTTCTCTCCGTAGCCGGGATCGGCGGCATCACTTTGGGCATTATGGCTTCTTATCTTCAGTTTACCAGAAGTTTTACACAGCCGTTTATGCAGATTGCCCAGCAGTTTAACTCTATCATCATGGCACTGGCAGGTGCGGAACGTATCTTCCATATGATCGATGAGGAGCCGGAGGTAGACGACGGATATGTAACTCTTGTAAATGCCAGAAAGAATGCCGACGGAAGCCTTACTGAATGTAAGGAGCGTACAGGAGTATGGGCCTGGAAGCATCCTCATCAGGCTGACGGCAGCGTAACTTATACAGAATTAAAAGGTGACGTTAGATTCTTTGATATGTCTTTCGGATATACCGATGATCATATGGTACTCCATGATCTGACCCTTTACGCAAAGCCGGGGCAGAAGGTTGCCTTCGTAGGTTCTACCGGTGCAGGTAAAACCACGATTACAAACCTGATCAACCGTTTCTATGATGTGCAGGATGGTAAGATCCGCTACGACGGAATCAACATCAACAAGATCAAGAAGGCAGATCTCCGTCATTCTCTGGGAATCGTACTTCAGGATACCCACTTGTTTACCGGAACCATTATGGAAAACATCCGGTACGGAAAGCTGGATGCCACGGACGAAGAAGTCTATGCTGCAGCCAGACTGGCCCATGCGGATCAGTTCATCAATATGCTTCCAAAGGGATATGATACGGTACTTACCGGTGACGGTGAAGAACTGTCTCAGGGACAGCGTCAGCTGCTGGCTATTGCCAGAGCCGCCATCGCAGACCCGCCGGTATTGATTCTGGACGAGGCAACTTCCAGCATCGATACCCGTACAGAGCGTATCGTGCAGCAGGGTATGGATAACCTGATGAAGGGACGTACCGTATTCGTTATCGCACACAGACTGTCCACTATCCGGAATAGTGATGCCATCATGGTTCTGGAACACGGACGGATCATCGAGAGAGGTACCCATAAAGAGCTGCTGGCTATGAAGGGAACCTACTATCAGTTGTATACTGGAAAACTGGAACTGTCATAGTTATTTATAGACGGGATGGAAGCCCCCTGTGTTTTCTTGCTCAGTCTGCGCTGGTTTGATTCTGAGGTCTCAAACCATGCTCGACAAATTCGCAGAAAACACAGGGGGCTTTCTGCGTGTATAGAAAATGTGAGGTGGAGTCTGGGCTGGCTTGAGAAAATTCTGCTGGAATTGGGAGGGATGATGGGATATACTTAGGGGAAAGAGGTGAGTGCATGAGGTTTAAACCATTGCCTATTGGCGTAGATGATTTTGAAAAGATCAGAGAACAGGGATATTATTATGTAGATAAGACGTTGTTGATCAAGGAGCTTCTGGAAAATGCTTATACTGCTGGGGAGGCCCCGAAGGTCGTAAATACAGAGGAACAGCTTTGCAGTTTTAAATGGAAACGGGTCTTCGAGATGGAAAGGAAACGGCAGTATAAAAGCAGAGTTGGAAAAATGCCTTGGAATGTGATCTGCCTGAAAAGAGAAGGATGAAACGGAAAAGACAGATGAGGAGAACTACCATGACGGGAAGATTTCGAAACTGGCTGGATGATCGCCTTAACAATCTAAAGATCAAAAAAAAATTGTTTTTGCTGTATTTTTACTGTATGATACTTCCATTGGTATTGACGGATGCAGTGATCATCGGATTGATCGTCAAAAGAGAATATGATACGAAACAGGAAACAAGCAGAGGCATCGTCAGCGCTGTGAAATATAGTTTAAACAGCGCTGCAGAGGAGACAGTCATGCTTTCCAAGAATATTTACTTTAACAAGTATATCAATGAGTTTCTGAATACAGAATTTCAATCGACGCTGGATTATTATAATCAGTATCAGGAACTGCTGAAAGACTCTCTTTTTGACAGCTCGTTGGGAACCAGCAATTCCATCATCCGGATGTATGCAGATAACGATACCATCGTTAACGGCGGACGATTCTGGCGTATGGAATCCGTGAAAGAGGAAAAATGGTACCGGGATTTTATGGATTCCGGACAGAACATGCAGATGTATTTTTACTATGAAGAGGCAGGGCCGACCAACCCAAGTCCGGTGAAAAAGCTGTCTTTTGTCCGGAAACTGGATCGATATAAGCGGGATAAGTACAATAAACTCCTGAGAATAGATCTAGATTATAATGCCATCAACCAGGGAATGACAATGGCGAATTATGGAGGCGATGTGTACGTCTGCTCCGAAACGGGACAGATTCTGCTATCCAATACCGGATTGGGCAACAGCAGTCAGAATTATTCTAATATCAGCAGCGTGGGGTATAGAAGCGGGGAATATACGGACAGGATGGCGTTTTACGGACAGGAGCTGACCATCTATGTGATGCCTTACAGTAGCGGTGTGGGAGAAGTTATGATTAAAAGCTTTCCGATCCTGGTACTGATGCTTCTGATCAATGTATTGTTTCCATGGATTTTTATGAATGCGCTTCGGAGAAATTTTGTAGAACGTATCGGTTTTCTGAGCCGGATTTTCAATTACAGCGTGGAAGGACGTCTGGAAGAGATTAAAAATATCCATGGAACGGATGAAATCGCCTCTCTTATGCGTAATTACAATATTATGGCCCAAAAGACCAATTCCCTGATCGAAACAGTTTATAAGAGCAGGCTGAAACAGCAGGAGATGAATATTGCAAGACAGAAAGCGGAACTGCTGGCCCTCCATGGACAGATAAATCCTCATTTCCTTTTTAATGTACTGGAGAGTATCCGGATGCGCAGCGTATTGAAACAAGAGTATGAGACTGCAGATATGATCGAGCAGCTTGCTGTTATGGAACGACAGTATGTAGAGTGGGGAACGGATATGGTAACTATAGGAGAAGAAAAGAAATTTGTAGAAGCTTATCTGAGATTGCAGAAATATCGTTTTGGAGACCGCCTTTCCTATTCCATAGAAATACAGAAGGAATGTGCAGACTATAAAATTCCGAAGCTTTCTCTCGTAACCTTTGCGGAGAATTCCTGCGTGCATGGGATTGAGGATAAGGCAGCAAAATGCTGGATTTTTGTGAAAGCTTACCAGCAGGGCGAAAAGCTGTACCTGGAAGTAGAAGATACAGGGAGCGGCATGCCGGAGTCTTATCTTTGCTATCTGCGGGAAAGAATGGAGAATGCCAATATCGAGATGCTTCGTGAGAAAGGAAGAGTGGGTGTGATCAATGCATGCCTGAGACTGAAGATGCAGACAAAGGGAAATATTCATTTTTCACTGGAAAGTGAAAAGATGGTGGGAACCATTGTGACTATATCGGCGCCTGTGAAATATTTTAGGGAGGGGAAAAAAAATGCTGAAGGTACTGTTAGTAGATGACGAGCCTTTTATCGCACAAGGGCTTTCTGTGCTGATAGACTGGGAAAAGTGGGGATATGAAATTGCAGGAATGGTTTATAATGGAAAAGAGGCTCTGGACTTCCTGAAAACGAATGAAGTGGATCTGATCCTGGCAGATGTGAAGATGCCGGTGATGGACGGTATTACCCTTTTGAAGAAGATCAGAGAAGAGAGTGTGTCGGAGGCGTTTTTTGTGATCGTCAGCGGATATGGAGATTTTTCCTATGCCCAGCAGGCGATAAAATATAAATGCACAGATTACATTTTAAAGCCAGTACAGAAAGAACAGCTTTCAGAACTTCTGGAGAGGGTGAACCAACTGTACAATAAACGAGAGAATGAGAAATCTCAGGAAGAAAAAATGAAACAGGCATATTTTGCCCGGTATATGCAGTCTATTCTCCTGGGAAGAGGAGACAGGGAAGCCGTAGAGTACATATCCCAGAAAGTAGAAGCCTCGGAAGGACTTAGGTATGTCTGTCTGGCTTTGAAAAGCGGAGAAAAGGCTGCGGAACCCCAGACTATCAGATGTGCGCAGAAAGCTGTTTACGCCAGGTGCAGACAATATCTGGGCGATACAGACGGCAATGTTGTATTTATGGATCTGGCAGGAAGAGAAGAATGGTATGATGTTGGTATGCTTTATGATGTGCATCAGGCCGGGAAAGCAAATATGACAGAAGAAACATTTTTGCGGGCTCTTTTGAATCATGTACAGGACGGGATTGAGATACCTGTCACCGCTTATGTAGGCGATAAAGTAGAGAAAGTTGAAGATATCTACCGCTCTTTTCATACGGCGATAATGGCTCTCAGTTTTCAAAACTTTGATGCAGCTGAGCGCATCCGGTATTATTCAGAGAGAACAACGGAGAAAAGCGGTAAGATCATAAGCGAAGAGATTATAGAAGAACTGCTGAAAGCAGTTGAGGAAAACCATAGGGATAGGATAAAGGGAATTGTAGAAACGGTTTTCCATGAAATAAATGGAGCGGATATGGAACCGGGAATGATATGGATCAATATGAATTATCTTCTTGTGCGGCTGACTCATTTGGGACTGGCCCAGGATGACAGCGTGGATCAAAACGAGATTATTTCTTATATCAGGGAAAATTCCTTTGATACCAAAATGGTACGTGGAAGCCGGGAAAATTTTGAAACGTTTATGCTGGAGTATGCAGACTATCTCAGCGAATTGCGAAGAAATACGCAGGGAAGCGTGCTGGCGAAGGTGGAGAAAGAGATCAGGGAGAATTACTATGAGAATATTACCTTGAAGGAATTGAGTAAAAAATATTATGTAAACAGCGCTTATCTGGGACAGATGTTCCGAAAGCAGTATGGGATCCCCTTTAAAGAATATCTGAACAATTATCGGATTGAAAAAGCAGCGGAGTATCTCCTGCGGACAGAAGATAAGATCTATGCGGTGGCGGAACAGGTAGGATACCGGGATCTGGACTATTTTATCAACCGCTTTATTTCTGTGAAGGGGTGTACTCCCACAAGCTATCGAAAAAAGTTCCGGAATCATACATAATCGCGGAAAATCTAAAGACAGGATATGGTTTAGTGAAAAAAACTAAACTTTGTCCTGTCTTTTTTCTATTTTTGTCAGGTTGTAACAAAAAGAAGAAATAGATAGAATAATAATATCAAAATTGAAGGAGGAAGCGAGATGAAGAAAAAGCAGATGCTGGCAGCTCTTATGGGAGTTGCAATGCTCTCCACGCTTTTAGCTGGCTGTGGCGGCGGGGACAAAGAGGGCAGTTCTGAGGAGGGAGGAGTAAAAGAATTTACAGCCTTTTTTGCAGTTCCCGGAACGGAGATAAATGATGACAATGAGATTCAACAGAAAATTGCAGAAATTACTGGTGCAAAGTGCAAGGAAACATGGCTGACCGGACAGACGGCAGAAGAGGCTGTGGGAACTATGATTGCCGGGGGAGAATATCCGGATTTTATTGACGGTGGAGACGGTATGGCACAGCTATATGATGCAGGCGCATTGGTAGCTTTAGATGATTATATTGACGATTATCCGAATATCAAGGAATACTTGACTGATCAGGAATGGGATAAGCTTCGTCAGGAGGACGGACATATCTATTGGATCCAGCAGTTCCAGAACATTTACGGGGAAGAAAAGGCAACGATCCATAATGATGAGGCATTTTGGATTCAGACCAGAGTTTTGGAATGGGCCGGTTATCCGGAAGTAAAGACTATGGATCAGTATTTTGATCTGATCGAAGCCTATCAGGAAGCAAATCCGACCATGGAGGACGGCACAGAGAATATTCCGTATACGATTCTCTGTGAAGACTGGAGATATTTCTGTTTAGAGAATGCACCCCAGTTCCTGGACGGCTATCCCAACGATGGGTCTGTTATTGTAGATCCAGATGAGCTGAAGGTGATCGACTATAACACCACGCCTACGGCAGTAAAATACTTCCAGAAGCTGAATGAAGAATACCATAAAGGGATCGTGGATCCGGAATCTTTTACACAGACCTATGATGAGTATATTGCAAAACTTTCCACAGGACGTGTACTGGGTATGATCGACCAGTGGTGGGATTTTGCCTACAATGTAAATGATTCCTTAAAGCAGCAGGGACTGGACGAGCAGGGCTGCGATTATGTTCCTCTTCCAATCACTATTGAGGAAGGGATCCAGAATCGGTGGCACTGCTCCGGCAGTGTGTTGAATGAGGCCAGCGGTCTTGCAATCACAACAAGCTGTGAGGATGTGGAGGGTGCCCTTCAGTTTATTAACGACCTTCTGAGCCAGGAGGTTCATGATCTGCGTTACTGGGGTGTAGAAGGAGAAGATTACGAGGTAGATGAAAACGGACTTTTCTACCGGACAGAAGAACAGAGACTTGAGGCATCTGATACTGCTTATAAGGCATCGCACCTGTGTACATATTCCTATTTTCCACAGTATGCAGGAACCAGCAGGGACGGTATTAACGCTATGCAGCCACAGTATCAGCCTACAGAATTTTTCGATGGATTAAGCGATGATGTAAAAAAATGTTTTGAAGCCTATGGCGTAGAAACCTACGTGGATATGCTGGGGACCAGCGAGGCACCGGGCCCATGGTATCCGATGTATTCTTATTCCAATAATATGACTACCAGTACTCCTGGAGGTATGGCGCTGACAAAAATGGGAGAAATCAAGCATGAATATCTTCCAAAAGTTGTTATGGCAGAAGATTTTGATGCAGCCTGGGATGAATATATGGAGGCATATGAAAGCTGTGATCCCCAGGCATTCTTAGATGAGATGCAGGAGGAATTAGACAGAAGAATGGAAGAGGCTGCGAAGTATCAGTAAAGTGTAAAATTCTGAAAGAAATGGGCAGATGTCAGAGAAAGAAAAACAGGGCATCTGCCTGTTTTATAGAAAAGGAGTGAGATTATGGCTTCTATGACGAAAAGGAGAAGAAGAGAAAATGTAGCGGAACCGACACCGAAGATTACATGGAAGGAGATCAAGAGGCAGAAGGTTCTGATCTTCTGGGCATTAATCATCGTGATCTATGGGATTATTTTTTATTACCTTCCACTGGGCGGCTGGGTGATGGCCTTTGAGGATTACAAACCTAAGGACGGGCTATTCCACTCCGCTTTTGTGGGACTTGCAAATTTTAAACAGCTGTTTTCTGATGCGACCTTTGTCCGGGTTATCAGAAATACTCTGGCAATGGGTGTGATCAACCTGGCGGCAACCTTTATCATGGCGATTGTATTTGCTATTCTTTTAAACGAGGTACAGTCAAAAGGCGGTAAGAAAGTCGTTCAGACAATTTCCTACTTACCCCATTTCCTTTCCTGGATCATTGTAACCGGTATTCTGCATGATGCGCTGTCAGGATCTGGTATTATTAATGAACTCTTGGTAGGATGGCATCTGATTGATGAACCCATAAATTTCTTTGCTCATACAAAATATTTCTGGCCTATTGTAGCTTTTGCTAATGTGTGGAAAGAGACTGGCTGGAATGCGATTATTTATCTGGCGGCTATCACATCTATTGACCCATCTCTCTATGAAGCGGCCAGTATGGACGGCGCCGGCCGCTGGGCTAAGATTAAACATGTAACTTTACCGGGTATTAAACCTACGATTATCATTCTGCTTCTTATGAATGTGGGAAATGTATTAAATGCAGGCTTTGAGATCCAGTATCTGCTTGGAAATGGTTTGGTACAGAGCGTATCCCAGACGATTGACATTTATGTGCTGAAATGGGGCATCAGTCAGGGAGATTATGCGATCGGTACTGCCGCAGGTATTTTCAAGAGCTTTGTAAGTATTGTTCTGATCGTCATTGCTAATCAGATTGCGAAGCGTAATGGCGAAGAGAGGCTGTTTTAGGAGGTGCCGAAAATGAAAGAAGTAAAACAGAAAAAATCGAAAGCCCAGAAATCTGTGCCAGATAAGATTTTTGTTGTATTAAATACGCTGTTTATGATCGCATTTGTGGTCATTACCTTATATCCAGTGCTGAATACATTGGCGATTTCCCTGAATGATGGTACAGATGCTCTCCGGGGAGGCATCTATCTGCTGCCGAGAAAATTTACACTGAAGAACTATACTACAGTTCTTCAGAAAAATAATCTGCTTACCGGAGCTTATATAACGGTACTGCGAACCATACTCGGAACGGTTACAGCATTATTTGCAAATGCAATCCTGGCCTTTATTGTCAGCAGAAAGCGCTTCTTATTTAAACGATCCTTATCGCTATTCTGGGTTATTACCATGTATGTGAACGGTGGTATGATTCCGGTATTCTTGCTGTATAAGAATCTGGGACTTACCAATAGTTTTTGGGTTTATGTGATCCCAGGAATGGTAAGTGCTTTTAACATGCTGGTTATCCGTACTTATATGGCAGGGATCCCAGACAGTCTGGAGGAATCTGCCCAGCTGGATGGTGCGGGATATATGACGATTTTTCTGAAGATCATATCTCCGCTGTGCAAGCCAGTATATGCTACAGTAGCCTTGTTTGTGGCGGTAGGACAGTGGAACTCCTGGTTCGATGCTATGCTGTACAACCGTATGAGTCCTGAATTTACAACCCTTCAGTATGAACTGATGAAACTGCTGTCTTCTGTGACAAACCAGGGAAGTTCTGCTGAGGCAATGAAAAATGCTATTGGAAGTGTTACGCCTACATCAGTCCGTGCGGCAGCAACGATTCTGACTATGCTGCCAATTATCTGTTTGTATCCATTCCTTCAGAGATATTTTGTGACAGGCCTGACTATTGGCGGGGTAAAAGAATAAGCAGCAAGTCTATAATAAACTGCTGCGTTAAGCAGATATTGAGAACAGAAAAACTCTTTGACATGCTTAATGCGGCAGTTTTTTATTGTTCTGGATTGGGAGGAGTATCCAGAACAAACAGAAAGGAGATAAAGAGAAATGGAAGGAGCATTTTATACAGGAAAATATCGGAATTTTTTTGAAGAACAGGGATACAACAGCGAGGAGATCACCAGCCGCCTTGAGAAAATCTTCCAAACAATATTTTATGGGCCAGATGACGAAAGGTTCTATCATGAATCAGGATCTGATATGGGATACCTGGAGGACACAGGAAATCATGATGTGCGTACGGAAGGAATGTCTTATGGCATGATGGTCTGTGTTCAGATGAATAAACAGAAAGAGTTTGACAGGTTATGGAAATGGGTATGCACTTATATGCGGATACAGGAAGGACCAGGAAAAAATTATTTTATATGGTCTTGCGGTACAGATGGAACGCCTAATGCTGATGGTCCGGCGCCAGATGGGGAAGAATTTTTTGCAATGGCTCTTTTCTTCGCCGCTAATCGATGGGGCGACAGAGAAGGGATTTTTGATTACAGTGGAGAGGCCAGAAAAATCCTTCGGGAGTGTATCCATAAGGGAGAACCGGGACATTCCGGAGAGCCTATGTGGAACCGGGACAACAAGTTGATCAAGTTTATTCCCGGTGTGGAATTTACGGACCCTTCTTATCATTTGCCGCATTTCTATGAATTGTTTGCTTTGTGGGCAGATGAAGAAGATAGAATGTTTTGGAGGGAAGCAGCGGGAAACAGCCGGGTATTCCTGCATTTGGCCTGCAATCCGGACACAGGACTCTCGGCGGAATACGCAGAATACGATGGCACACCCCATACGGGTACAGAAGTTCAGTTTGGACGTCATGACTGGTATTATAGTGACGCATACCGCACTATGGCTAATATCGGCCTGGATGCACTTTGGTTTCACCGAGATCCATGGCAGAAAGAAATCGCAGGAAGACTGCAGGAATTTTACTGTGTGAAAGAAAAAGACAGTTGGGACGGAGTTTTTCTTATAGACGGGACAAAACTTAAGGAAAAGGCACTACATCCGGTAGCTGTTATTGCGACAAATGCACAGGCCTCTCTGGCAGCGGACGGCCCTTATTCAGGCGAATGTATAAAAAAATTTTGGAATACCCCGCTTAGAAAAGGGAGCCGGCGTTATTATGATAATTTCCTATATATATTTGCATGGCTGGCATTAAGCGGGAATTACAGAATCTGGAAATAAAGTTCAGATCAGACAATAGTTGTTAAGGATAAAGAGGAAAGGACGGGATAATGAGAAATGGAAGGTCCAAAAGCGCCGAAAGATCCAGAGAAAAAACTGCCGGGATTTTATATTGTACGAGAGAAGGAGATTTTTGGCACAGAGCAGCCGGATAAAAGAGGAGGACATTTTTTATATGAAAATGATGGAAGACTAATTAACAGTGCCCAGATCTCAGGAAATATTACAGATGTGAGGATACTGGAAGCACTGAAGACAGCAGAAGGCTTCCGCAGCCTGGTAAAGAGTATCGGTATCTGCATAGAAGCAGGGGACTCCTGCCAGGAATTGGAATTCGTTTTCCAGATGTATGGGAAAAAGGATATCTATGGCGGCGGAACACTTATAACAGGAATGATACCGGCAGACGGAGTGGAACATAGTATTTCCCTATCTGGTATTTCCTGGAGCGAAGATGACAAGGAGCCGGGACAGATTCAGTTTTATTTTGCTGTACCGGAACAGACGGCTGTTGTCAGTGTTAAACTTTATGTGGGAGAGGAATGGGAGATACCAGATCAGGGAGAGGAGGAAGCAGTGGATCTTACTGGAAAAGCGGCGGAAACTATGATTGCTCATTCGCTGTTATCTTTGGGAAATCCTTATCGTTTGAAACGTGTCATAGAAAAAACAAAGCGGGGAGAGTGTGTTACCCTGGCTTATCTGGGAGGATCGATCACTCAGGGAGCAGGAGCTGTACCTGTTCACACAGAATGTTACGCCAGGAAATCCTGCGAGGCATTTGTGGAGAAATTTGGAACAGGGGACAATGTACGATACATAAAAGCCGGGGTTGGAGGAACGCCCTCGGAACTTGGTATGATACGGTTTGAACGTGATGTTTTAAGAAATGGAGAACAGCCGGATCTGATAGTGGTAGAATTTGCAGTTAATGACGAAGGAGATGAGACAAAAGGTATCTGTTTCGAAAGTCTGGTAAGAAAGATTATAGGGCTGCCGTGGAATCCGGCAGTAGTACTTTTATTTTCTGTATTTGCCAATGACTGGAACCTTCAGACCCGGCTTGCGCCAGTGGGGGAACGTTACGGGCTGCCGATGGTCAGCGTATTAGATGCGGTATCGCCACAATTTTCTCTTAAAAGAGAAGAAGGCCGGGTGATTTCAAAAAACCAGTATTTTTATGATATGTTCCACCCTACAAACCTGGGACATACGATCATGGCAAAATGTCTGGGATATCTCTTTGATAAGGTGAATGAAGGGGACGCCGGACAGGATGATACAGATGGAAGTCTGCTGGAGAGAGATCCGGTTTATGGAAAGGACTTTGAAAGAGTAAGGCTCTTGGACAAAAAGGAACTCTGTTCAAAAGCCAGGATCTCAGAAGGGAGCTTTTGCGGTACGGATCAGAAACTGCAGGAGGTTGAGATTGATATGGATATACATGGAACTCCCCAATTTCCCTATAACTGGCAGTATACCGGCCAGACAGAAGAGACAGAGCCTTTCACTCTGAACATCTTATGCCGGGCTTTGCTTTTGATATTTAAAGATGAAGGAGAAAACGATACAGGTAAAGTAAATGTTTTTGTAGATGGTCATTATAAAATGACGGCAGATCCCAGGATAAATGGCTGGTTGCACTGCAACACGGCAATCTTATTCTCCGAGGCAGAGAGCAGGGAGCATATAGTGGAAATCCTTCCGGCGCCGGGGGAAGAGAAGAAAAAATTTACAATCCTGGGATTTGGCTATGTATTATAAAAGGAGGAACACGATGACAAAAGTAGAAAATCCTGTGCTGAGGGGATTTTATCCAGATCCTTCCATATGCAGAGTAGGAAAAGATTTTTATTTAGTAAATTCCAGCTTTGCCTATTTTCCTGGCGTCCCTATATTTCACAGCAGGGATCTGGCGCACTGGGAACAGCTTGGAAATGTGCTGGATCGGTCTTCTCAGCTTCCACTGGAAGGTGATGAAATATCCAGAGGCATTTTTGCTCCTACCATACGATTTCATGAGGGATTTTTTTATCTGATCACTACAAATATTGACCAGGGAGGAAATTTTATTGTTCGGACAGAGGATCCCAAAGGGCCCTGGTCGGAACCATATTATCTGGGACCGCAGGCTCAGGGGATCGATCCCAGCCTTTTCTTTGATGAAGACGGAACCTGCTACTATGTTGGGACCAGGCCGGATTCAGATGGAGTAAAACACAATGGAGATTGGGAAATCTGGCTGCAGGAACTGGATCTGAAGGAGATGAAGCTGATAGGAGAGAGCCGGCGTATCTGGAAAGGTTTTGCCCGTTCTGTGATCTGGCCGGAGGGCCCTCATCTGTATAAAAAAGATGGATATTATTATCTGATCTATGCAGAAGGAGGAACAGGATATGAACATTCGGTGATGGCCGCAAGAAGCTCCAGCCTTCAGGAGCCTTTTGAAGCATGTCCAAGGAATCCGATACTGACACACCGGCATTTAGGAAAAAATTTTCCGGTGACCTGTGTAGGACATGGTGACTTGTTTGATGATGAAAATGGAGAATGGTATATGGCTGTGCTGGCCTGTCGGACACTTCACGGCGGGAGCAGCCTGGGAAGAGAGACATTTCTGGCAAAAGTAGATTGGGAAGACGCCTGGCCGGTTGTCAGTCCGGGAAGCGGCCTTTTGGAGAACTTTCTGGAGATTCCCTTGAAGGAACACCGCTTTGCAAAAGAAGCTCAGGAAGAACTGCTGCTTCATTTTGGGGAGGAGAAATTGGACCCCCGTTTATTGGGGGTATGCCGAATACCGGAAGAAAACTATTCTTTAGAAGCCAGAAAAGGATATCTGCGTCTTTATGCCAGAAAGGCGCAGGCAAAGGAAAATACAGCTTTTTCGTATCTGGGTGTTCGTCAGAACTCCTACTCTATGCATATATCTACGAGACTGGAGTTCGAGCTGGATCAAGAGGGGGATGCCGTAGGGCTTTTGCTATTTCAAAACCAGAAAAATCATCTGAAAATGGAAGTGATAAAAACAGAAGAAAAATTTGTTTTTCGTGTAACGCAGGTGGTTCAGGGACAAGAAGAAATCCTGGCAGAAAAACAGATACAGAAGAAAGAGCTGGAAATACATCTGAAAACAGAAAATCAGAAAGCAGGAATCTTTCTGGACCAGGGAAAAGGAAGAGTGCCGGTAGCAGAAGGGATTTCTTTGAAATATTATACGACAGAATCCTCTGGCGGGTTTGTGGGCTGTACCATTGGGCCATATGCGTCCACTTATGGAAAAGAAAGCAGTTCATGGGCGGACTTTTCATGGCTTTGCGCTATTGGCAGATAAAACTCCCCGGCCCATTTTAGAAATCCAGAGAAAAGTCCGCCATTTTCCGGAACTGGGAGGGAGTACAGTGGTTAACCTCTTTAAATGCGCGGTTAAAGGAGGAAAGATTGGAAAAACCTGACCGCATAGCAATCTCCAGTATGGAAAGAGAGGAATTTTCCAGCAGTTCCGCAGCCTTTGCAACACGCAGGGATGCAATATATTCCGGGAAGGACATCTGATAGTGTTCCTTGAAAATCCTGGAAAAATAATATTTGCTGAATCCGGCAAATGCCGCTGTTTTTTCCAGGGTGATCTTTTCTGTGCAGTGCTCATATATATAGTTGGTAACAGAATCAAACTTTTGATCTTCGGCTTTCTGACGGGGAGTTTTCCGGTCAGAAAGCTGATTTTTTATACATAGATTGCGATTGCCTACTATGATAAAAAAATGCAGTAAAAGCTCATACATATGCAGTTCTTTAAAGGGGAGGTCTTTCTCGCTGTATTCCAGTATTTTTAAAAGAATAGAAAGAGGAGCTTCTGAACGACCGGGAAATAGAAATTGTGATCAATCTTACCCCGCCCCTGGCCCATGGCGGGATCAATGGAAAAGTTCTGGAAGCAGGAAAACACCTATACAGTGAAAAGCCTTTTGTGCTTACCCTGGAGGAGGGAGAAGCCCTTCGCAGGCTGGCCCGTAAAAATCATGTCTGGGCCTGTTCTGCTCCGGATACTTTTCTGGGATCTTCCCTTCAGACCTGTAAAAAGCTTCTGGACGACGGCTGGATCGGAAAGCCTCTGTATGTGACTATGAATATGATGTCCGGCGGAGTAGAAACCTGGCATCCGGCCCCCTGGAATTATTATAAAGAGGGAGCCGGTCCTCTCTACGATATGGGACCGTATTATTTTACTGCGCTGACGGCTCTCCTGGGTCCTATGAAGCGGGTCTGCGCCTTTTCCGGGACTGGATTTTCAGAGAGAAAGATCTGGACAGGACCCAGGAAAGGAGAGCGCATACATCCGGAAGTTGCTACTCATTATTCTGGTGTGGGGGAACTGACCAGCGGAGTAATCGTCAGCTTAAATATGAGCTTTGATATCTGGAAATCGAATCTCCCTATGTTTGAGATTTATGGCACAGAAGGAACCCTGGAGGTTCCGGATCCGAATATGTCCGGAGGAAAACCCAGAGTCTACAGAAAAGAAAGGAGCCTGGATCCCCTCTATGAAGACAGTGGGAAGAACCGGCAGAAGCAGGGAGTCAGCGCAGAAATACCGGAGCTTTATCCACATGTGGGAGAATATACCAGAGGCGCCGGCGTCCAGGATCTGGCAAACGCTGTGCAGGAAAACCGCAAGCCCAGGACCGAGGCCGGTCTTGCCTGCCATGTGATCGAGATTATTACGGGTCTGATGGATGCAGCAGAAAATTCCCGTATCTATGATATGAGGACAAGCTGTGAGATGCCGGAACCGGTTAGGATGGGAGCCTCTCCGGAAGAGATCTGATCTCTTCCGTAAGAGATGGTCAAACAGAGAATGATATAAAATAAAAAGGAGAGAAATTATGAGCAGTGTAGTAGGAACAAATCTTGTATGTCAGGTAGGATTTATTGTAAAGGACATTTATGCCGCTAAGAAAAAATGGGCGGAATTTTTAGGCGTTGAAGAGCCGAAAGCCAAACTCTGCGGAGAATATGAGATTATGCAGACCAGATATATGGGAGAACCGGCGCCGGAAGCCAATAGTCTCCTGGCGTTTTTTGACGTGGGACCAGGGTTGCAGTTAGAACTGATCCAGCCTAACGAAGCTCCCTCTACCTGGAGGAATTACCTGAATGAGCATGGTGAGGGGATCCATCATGTGGCCTTTAATATTCAGGGAATGAATATGGCAGAAGCTGTGAAGCGGTGTGAGGATTTCGGCATGACCGAGGAGCAGAAAGGAGAATACGGGGACGCCTCCGGCAGATATGTGTATATGAATGCATATAAAGATCTGAAATGTATCATTGAATTGCTGGAGAACGATAAATAAGAAAGGGCGGTAGGAGAACATGAAGCTGGGATTATCCAGCCCCCTGGAACACAGGACTCCGGAAGAGTGGGCAGAAAATATGAAGAAGATCGGTTGTCAGGCAGTAAATTTTCCGGTGGACTATGAAGCGCCGGATAGCCTTATTGAAGCATATGCCCAGGCGGCGAAGGCACAGAGGCTGATCATTGCAGAAGTAGGCGCCTGGTGCAACCCCATCGCACCTGACCGGGAAGTCCGTAAAAAGGCTCTGGAGCGGTGCAGGGGGCAACTCAGACTTGCAGACGCTTTGGGAGCATGTTGCTGTGTGAATGTTTCGGGCTCTAAAGGAGAGCGGTGGGACGGCCCTTACCGGGAGAATTTTACCGAAGAGACCTGGAGGGATATGGTGAAAAGTATTCAGGAGATCATAGATGATGTGAAGCCTCAGAATACTTTTTATACCATTGAGCCCATGCCCTGGATGTACCCAATGGGGCCGGAGGAGTACAGAAGACTTTTGGAAGATGTGGACAGAGAACAATTTGCCGTTCATATGGATATATTTAACTGGATCACCTCGCCGCAGAGATACTTCCGGCATGAAGAGTTTATGGAAAAATGTTTTGAAATGCTGGGAGCGCATATAAAAAGCTGCCATTTGAAAGATGTCCTTCTGAAACAGGAGTTTATCCTCCAACTGGAAGAGACGGCCTGCGGACAGGGCGGACTGAACCTGAAAAAATACAGGGAACTGATCGACAGGACCGACCCGGATATACCAGTGATCATCGAACACCTGGACAGCGATCGGGAATATTTAGAGAGCCTTGGCTATATAAGGAATATCTTTAAAATTTAAATGGAGAAATTTTTTGGAGAAGTGTCTTGAAATAAGCCCTTCAAAGGCATATAATGTACTACAGAATAAAAAGAAATTCTTCGGGGCAGGGTGCGATTCCCTACCGGCGGTAACAGTCCGCGACCCGTATTTTACGGCTGAACCGGTGAGATTCCGGTACCGACAGTATAGTCTGGATGAGAGAAGAAATGATCATATTTCATTATGGCTTTCATGGAGGATACCCTGAAGAGGGCGTCCTCTTTTTTGCGCGATACGCCCGGTAAGCGACTGCCGTGCTTGCACGGGCAGACATTTGCCGGGCAACGGACAGCGACAGGCTTTGCCTGGAGCTGCCTGCAGGGCGACCGCCCGGCAAGCCATATGAAGAAGAATTTCCTTTTATGAAGATCATGTAAAGGAGATAATGAAAATGAACAATGAAGCAGCAGTAAACAGAAAAGTAAGGACTCAGAACAGATCTAAACTGAGGACTACCGTGCAGATCGGTATGCTGGGAGCCGTAGCCGCAGTGCTGATGTTTTTTGAATTTCCTATTCCTTTCATCGCACCGCCCTTTGTCAAGATGGATTTTTCCGAGATCCCGGTACTGGTGGGAACTTTTGCAATGGGACCTCTGGCAGGCGTATTTATCGAACTCCTTAAGAACCTGCTGAATCTGGTGATCCATGGAACTACCACTATGGGAGTGGGAGAATTATCCAACTTTATCATCGGCTGTGCTTTTGTGGTTCCTGCAGGGCTGTTTTACAGAAAGAAAAAGACAAGAGCCAACGCCCTGAAAGGTATGGCGGCGGGTACGCTGCTGATGGTGGTAATGGGATGTCTCACAAATGCTTTTATCATGTTCCCGTTGTACAGCACTCTTATGGGGATCCCCATGGACAGCTTTATTGCTATGGGAACAGCGATCCATCCGGCCATTGACAATATGGTCACATTTGTTATACTTTGTATGGTACCATTTAATCTGTTAAAAGGTATTGTGATTTCATTTATTACACTGCTTCTCTATAAGAGACTGCGGGTACTGTTAAAAGGAGAATAAGTATGGCAAAGATCAATGGCATTACCCAGAAAACCCAGAATCCTTTTGTGAATCTCTACGAGCTGGACAGAGAATCAAAAACCGGAAAAAAGGGGAAGTATTATGTGGCTTCCAGGGCAAAAGATCAGGAAGAGCTGAAGCTTCGGACAAGAAAAAATACCCCCGACGGAGTGATCATATACAGCCTTTACGGGGAAAAACAGGACCGGGTAGTGCTGGTGCGCCAGTACCGATATAGTATTGATGACTACATTTATGAGTTTCCCGCAGGTCTGGTAGAGCCTGGGGAAAATTTCAAAGAAGCCGGGATCCGGGAGATGAAAGAAGAGACAGGACTTACTTTTACTCCCATGGAAGTGGATCCGGCCTATGAGAAGCCGGCCTTTACCACCATCGGTCTTACCGATGAATCCTGCGCCATTGTGTTTGGAAAAGCGGAGGGCAGGATATCCAGAGAGTTTCAGGAAGATACAGAAGAGATCGAAGTCGTTCTGGCAGACAGAGAAGAAGTAAAGCGGATATTAAAAGAAGAAAATATCGCGATCATGTGTTCTTATATGCTTATGCATTTTCTCCATGATGAGAAACCTTTTGATTTTCTGAAAGAATTATAAAAAACAAAAGCATCCGGCTGTCCGGTATCATCGGAGACTGCCAAATGAGTATAAATGCTCGCCTGGTTCTCCACTTTGTGGTATACTTAGGAAAAGCCGGAAAGAGAGGGGCTATGCCTGAACGGCAGCAGCCCCTTTTTCAACCGGAAAAAGGGAGAGAGCCATAGTTTTCATGAAGTTGAAAAAATATATAAAAAGCATTGTAGTATTTTTTATAACATTGATAGGGATCATTCTGGGGATTATCCTGGGAATCCGGTTTCTCCAGTTTTTTATGCCCTTTGTCATCGGATGGATCATTGCCATGATCGCCAATCCTCTTGTCAGGATCCTGGAGAGACGGCTGAAAGTAGCCAGAAAGCATACATCGATGCTGATCATCATAGGAGTTCTGGCTCTCGTGGTCACTGTCCTTTATTTCCTGGGGGTGAAGATCGGAGAAGAGACAAGAGATTTCCTGGACCAGGCGCCGGAAATCTATTCTGATTTTACAGAAGATTTCCAGAATGCCGGGGAAAATCTGGAGATCATCATCAGTGAACTCCCGGAGAATATACAGGAAAGTCTGGAAGAAGTCCAGCAGGATATTGGTACGATCACCGGACAGGCTGTGGGAAAACTCAGCCAGTTTACTGTTGATAAGGCAGGCTCTTTTGCAAGGAATATCCCAAGCATATTGATCTCAATTATTTTCAGTATTTTATCTGCTTATTTCTTTATTGCAGACAGGGACAGGATACTGGAATTTGGACGGGCGCATACGCCTCAGATCATCCAGGAAAAATGGCGGATGATGGCAGAGAGTTTTAAAACTGTATTTGGAGGTTATTTTAAAGCTCAATTTAAGATCATGGCCGTGATCGGTGTGATCCTTTTCATAGGGTTTCTGATACTGAAAGTGAGGTTTGCCATTTTGGTGGCAGTGCTGGTGGCTTTTCTGGATATGCTGCCATTTCTTGGAACGGGAACAGTGCTGATCCCCTGGGCGGTGTTCAAATTAGTTTCCGGAGATATCCGTTATGCTTTGGGGCTGGTGATCCTCTATCTGGTCACTCAACTGGTCCGCCGGATCATAGAGCCTAAGCTGGTGGGGGATTCCATTGGGATGAATCCTCTGGTCACATTGATCTTTATGTATATCGGATACCGTATAGGCGGCGTCATCGGTATGATCCTGGCAGTGCCTGTCGGAGCCATTATCCTAAACTTTTATAAAGCAGGGACCTTTGACGGTGCGGTCAATGGCCTAAAAGAGGCAGGAAGAGACTTATATCAGTGGATGTATAACGATAAATCTTTATAGAGAGAAAAGTTTCAGGAACATTCCGGATAAAAGGAAGAAACCGAAAAAAAGCAGGAACAGGGTCAGGAGCCAGCTAAAGAACCTGTATACAGATTTATCCTTCCATTTTTTATAGAAAGGGATTTTCTTCTTCCATAGCTCCAGAAGGCAGAGCAGCAGACCATGGTAAAGGGCAAAAAGAAGGCTGGATGGCTTGAACCCATAGAAAATCCCTAATGCACCCATGGTCAGAAGATACCCCAGACATTTCCCTAAAAGCGGGCAGGAAAACTGCCTGCTTTTTTTGAACTTTTTTATAAAGGGACAAAAGATAAATTCTTTCAGCCAGCAGGTAAAGGTGATCTGCCATCTGTCCCAGAAATCCTGGATGTCGGTGCAAAAGAACGGTTTGCGAAAATTTTCTTTCGAGCCGACACCAAGAAGACAGGAACAGCCGGCAGCAATCCTGGAACAGCCGGCCAGGAAGAAAAAGAGACGGGATCCGTAAAGAATGGAATAGAGGAAAAGAAGATGCCAGAGGGCAGACCCTTCCAGTATCCGGGATTCCAGTTCTTGAAGAAAGATAGAAAGAATATGGGCAATAAAAAGAAGATAGAAGATACCCAATAAAATTTCCTTAAGTCCCTTGCCAAGGATCCGGCGGTATTCTTTCACAGAGGGCGCGCAGGTCCAGGAACGGTGGAACTCCAGGCAGTTGTCTAATGGCCCCAGGAAAAGACTGGGAAAGAAAAGAAGGAATCCGGCACACTCTCCGGTAGGATATTCCCGGATCCTGTCTCTGTAAATATATACCAGTATCTGAATAGTTTTCAGAGAAAGACAGACTTCTGCCCCGTAAAGGGGAAGCTGCTGCCCTGGAATAAGGACAAAATTTTTCAGGAGTACGGGAAGAAGAGCAGCAAAAAAGAAAGGAAGAAAGATCCAGACGCCGGATCTTTCTCTCTTTCTCAGGAGCAAGGCGGCTTTGATCAGTAATACGGACAAAAAGAAGGACCCCAGAAAGTAGAAAAGCTGTCTGGGTCTGGAACCGAAGACAATGAGCAGGATCAGAAAAGAACCGGAAAGTCCATAGAAATTCAGGCTTCTCTGCTGAAAACCCAGAAGTACGGCCGGCAGCAGAAGAAAAAGCAATGTGATGGCATAAGGCAGATATTGGATCAGATACAAAGTTTAAGCCCCCCTCTTAAGTTTCTAAATATCATATGTTATTTAAACATGGATACATTAAAGATTCTTCCATGGAATCCGAAAGAAATTCTAAATTTTTGTAAAAAAAGGACCGGACTCTGAAAAAAGCTTCAGCGTCCGGTCTTAAATATCAGAAATATATTCCTAAGATTCCCGGCGGGTGGTACCTCCATAGCAATAGGTGACAGGAAGAAGGGAAAGAGTGGGGACAACAATACCCTGCCTTTTTTTCAGCAGTGTTTCCACACAGAGCTTTCCAAGAGCCTCTACCGGCTGGCACATGGAAGAGACAAATAAGGCACCTTCGTCAATGCCGTATTTCCGGATTCCGTCAAAGCCCAGGATCTGTACATCTTCGGGAATGCGGATCCCTCTTTCTTTTAAAATTTTCATAACCATATACGCTTGACGGTCTGTATTGGCAAAAACACCATCGAAGGTTAATCTTCCCTGGAAATCTGTATGATCCTGGATAAAATCTTCCAGGATCTCTCTTTCGTTTATGGCATCTATTTGATCCATATAATCCGGCTGGATCCCCAATTCCTGACATGCACCGAGATATCCCTCCATTCTCTTATCTGCCTCACTGGGAAATTTTGAACGGAAACGGATAAATACTGGATGATGACATCCCAGTTCCATCAGTTTTTTTGTACCTGTGTACCCTCCCTGGAAGTTATCAGAAGCAATCATAGGTACGTCATGGTCTTCAAAGTAGCGGTCAAAGGAGACTAGAGGAATCCTGGCGGGAATAGCGCTGCTTACATCTGTGTATGTCAGAGCGATAATCCCGTCGGTTTTACTTTGTGATGCCAGATTCAGATAACCGATCTCTTTTTCGGGAATACCATTGGCGCAACAGAGAATCAATTTATATTCGTGCTCGTAAAGGGTCCGCTCTACATACTGGGTGAAGGCTGCAAAGAAAGGATTCATAGTATCCGGAACGATCAGGGTGATCAGTTTGGTCTCCTGAGTCTTCAGCCCTCTGGCATAGGTATTTACCTTATATCCCAGCTCCTGGATTGCCTTTTCTACTTTTACTCTATTTTTTTCTCCTACAGTTATATGGTTTATCACTTTAGAAACTGTTCCCAGAGACACTCCGGCTCTTGCCGCAACATCTTTCATGGTAGGTGTGTGTGAAGGGGTCAAGGTTTATCGCCTCCTTTTAAAAATACCTTATAATAAACTAATTTCAGTATAGAGAATTATATGAAACGTTACAACGTTAAAAATGCACAAAAAATGTGGGTAAAAACTGTAAATATATACTGAATATCTAAAAGATAATAGAAAAGTATTGACTTAAATAGCGATAAAGACTATATTTAAATCACAAAAAATGAAACGTTTCATATTAAAAAACAAAGGAGCAG
>ERZ1643247.475-NODE-475-length-48656-cov-27.366392_pt1 | contig 48656 bp, 44 predicted proteins | sample MGYA00579264_ERZ1643247 | MGnify/ENA primary metagenome ERZ1643247 (study PRJEB29033, sample SAMEA4952262) | chicken gut metagenome | biome: Broiler Chicken; feature: Gastrointestinal Tract; material: Caecum | place: Ireland | collected 2018 | study: Broiler... | reverse complement strand
CAACTGCAATTGTTTCCGTGAAAGTACCTGTCCGAAATACGATAAATTAAAGCAGCTGCGTTGAGTGGCTGCTTTTTACAGATTTTTATGGAACCGAAAGTTATTATTGCGATCATCGGGTTTATTGCTCTTGCAGTGCTTTTCATTGTTTTGCTTTGCCGCAAATATAAAAAAGCCGACGTTCTGTTGATAGGGAAGCTGTCGGAAAAATAATTTTAATTCTTCTTTTTTGGTGGGTATTTATTTTTGTGATTTTAATTAAGGGTGTTTTTGGTATACAGAAGAAAAAATAAATTACTTGGTGTCGGTTTTGATAAAACAAACCGCAGGTATTGAATATCTGCGGCTATTGTGATATAATTAAACTAACTTGATTTGCGGAGGATAAAATGAACAAGAATATTTTTACATGGGTGCCCTTTTTTGAAGAACTCGCCGATTGCTTGCTTAAATATAAAAACAACAGAAAGGAATTAATTGCACTTGTAAAACAAGCTCATGAATTAGTTGGAAAAAGTCTGCCTAAAATTGAAAGCGATAACAATAATATTCCAGATATTGATCCATTTACAATATATGCTTTGTTTAATAGAGGTAAACAGAGTACAAATTCACGTTCACAAATTTGTGAGGGATATAAAAGAACTTTTGGTATAAAGTCTGATGTGCCGACAGATTTTAGTGGGATTCCCGTCTATGCATACAACCAGTATTGTTTCTATAGATATATCAATGATCCTAAACGTGTAAAAAATTGTTTTGAGCTGTTATGGGCTCTTTTTGAAAGTGCAATAGAATATAGCAGAGATTCATTAAATTCACAAAGATTTAGCGAGTGTTTTGAAAAATCTCTAAATTTACCCATGGTTGGTTTTGCTAAACTGACTATGGGATTGTACCAAATGAGGCCAACAACATATGTTAATATTGATAAAATTAATGTACCATTGATAGAAACAAAAATAAAAATTCCAAGGGATATAAATGCTGGTAAAGAGTATTTATCTTTTTGCACTGAATTAAAAAATAACTTGCATAATTCATTTAACTGTGATACTTTTTTTGAGTTGTCTTTTTTAGCTTTTCAATATAGTGTAGACAGTACACATACACAACCAATACCGATTGAGAATGTAGATTTTCATATTGAAACAAACAATAATGGTGTTAGCGGACAGGCGCTTATGGGGCGTTATTCATCAAAAAATATAATCCTCTACGGCCCTCCGGGAACGGGAAAAACGTTTAATACTATGGCTTATGCAGTAGCTATTATCGAAAAAAAGGATTTTAATGAAGTTAAAGTCGAGGCGGATGAAGATTATAGTAAAGTAAAAGATCGTTATGAAAATTATAAAACAACAGGATTGATCGATTTTGTCACTTTCCATCAGTCCTACGGATATGAAGTATTTATTGAGGGTATCAAGCCGCAGACAGAAAATGAACAGGTCACATATAATGTGGAGCCCGGCGTCTTTCAAAAGTTCTGTGATATTGCCCGTGTGTCAGGTTTGCAGCAGAATGCAGACTATGGATTCAACTCTTCTCCTACGATATGGAAAGTATCGTTAAAAGGTACGGGGAAAAATGATATCAGAGATTACTGCTTAAAGAATGACTGTATTCGAATCGGCTACGATAGTGAACCTTCGGGAATGGCTGCTGGGGATGAGTTTGTAAGTGGAAAAAATATCCTGAATGCGTTTATAAACGATATGCGTGTCGGAGACGTGGTTTTTTCATGTTATTCAAACACTTCTATTGATGCTATCGGTGTAGTAGCGGGAGATTATGAGTGGAAGAAAGAATCGTTTCAAGAATATAAACGTTTTCGTAAAGTCAAATGGATATATAAAACGAAAGCAGAAAAGGGCAAAGATGTTCTCGATATAAACGGGGGCAAAGTAATGACTTTGTCGGCGGTATATCGTCTGAATAATGTAATACTTTCCGATGTTCTTAAAATTGTAGAGGGCGACGATAATGAAATTAAAAATCAGAAAAGCAGTGTCCCTGAAAAGAAAGAAAACTACGTCTTTATTATTGACGAGATCAACCGTGGAAATATTTCTAAAATTTTCGGTGAACTGATTACTCTAATTGAGGACACAAAGCGCGAGGGTGCTACGGAAGCGATGAGCTTGAGACTCCCGTATTCCAATAAGGAGTTCTCCGTTCCGCAAAACGTCTATATCATTGGAACAATGAATACGGCCGACCGTTCGATTGCGACAATGGATACGGCACTTCGTCGGCGTTTTCAATTTGAAGAAATGATGCCTGCGGTTGAACTGTTGGCGGAGATTCAAATCAAAGATCAAAGTGGAAACGATACAAACATCGATGTTCAAAGTATTTTGCAAACGATCAATCGCCGCATCGAGGCGCTCTATGACCGCGAGCATACAATCGGCCACGCTTATTTTATGCCTTTAAAAGTAAAATCGGATATTGATACCTTGGCAGATATTTTTAAAAATAAGATTATTCCTTTATTGCAGGAATATTTTTACGACGATTACGAAAAGATTCGCTTAGTTCTCGGCGATAATCAAAAGGAAAAGGTGGGAATTCCACAATTTATTTTACGGGAACAAACAAAAGCCGAAGAGCTGTTCGGACCAGCAGTTTCCGATGAAATTGAATTTAGTGGCGGCAAGTATACATATTCGATTAATAAGGGTTTATTTGAAGATAGCAAAGAAAATTATATACCGAAAGAGAGGGGAGCGGCGTTTGTAGGTATCTATGACATTGAAACCGCAAAAAAATTGTTTGGGCACAACCAAACTGACGCCAAACAGGCAGGAGAAGGACAGTGAGTACGCAGTCGATAACGCTCTGCGAGTTTGGAACGATATCGGCCGGAAGTGGCGAACAGACTGTCGGCCACGCTTATCTTCCGCAAAAACAGTTTGAGCAACTGGAAAATTTTGTTCTTGCTAACCAGCGTGAAGAGCCGGAATTCGGCCAATTGATGACCGTTTCGGTAATGCGTGGATACGGCAAAGTTATCAAAGCGCAGAATTACGTTGGAGTCATCACGCTGAAAGACGGTACGACGATCGAAATTTTACCCAAAATATCTTCGGTCAGCTATGACGAGGAAAAAACAAAGGGTGAAATGCGTAAGTTGCTCGTGCGAATGCTGCGTTCTCTGCGTTCGGTGCCGTATAAATCGACGCAGTCCTCCAAAATCGACGCGGAAAAGCTCCCGCTTTTCGAAATTTATGTCCGCATGTTTTTAGACGAGGTGTTTTTTATCGTTCGCAAGGGGCTTAAATGCGGGTATGAAACGATTCGCGGCAACGAAAAATTTTATAAAGGGAAGATGCTTTTCGGCGAACAAATTAAATATAACAGCATACATAAAGAGCGATTTTTTATTGAATACGACGAATTTAACGCAAATCGGGCGGAAAATAAGCTGTTAAAATCTACACTTCTTTTGCTTGCGCGGAAGTCGGTGTCAGCGGCAAATCAGGCGGATATCCGTAATTTGCTCGTCCTTTTTTCTGAAATATCTCCGTCGAAAGATTACGAAAAGGATTTTTCCGTTTCTTGCCTTGAACGCAGTACACAGTATTATCGCGGTGCGCTCGATTGGTGCAAGATTTTTCTTGCGGGGAAGTCATTCCTCTCTTTTAGGGGAGAAGAATACGCCTCTGCGTTGCTGTTTCCGATGGAGCGACTCTTTCAGGATTATGTTGCAAAAGAAATTCGCCGTGTGCTTATGCCGCACGGTTGGGCTGTGTCCACGCAAGAATCGGCGCAGTATTTGTTTGACGATCCGCAAAAATTTAAATTGCGTCCGGATATCGTGGTGCGAAAAGACGGAAAAACGTATATTTTTGATACGAAGTGGAAATTGCTTTGCGACGACGCTACAAAAAATTATCGCATTTCGCAAGGCGATATGTATCAGATGTATGCGTATCATAAAAAGTATGAGAGCGAGAATGAAACGATTTGCGGGGTTTATTTGTTGTATCCGCAATTTGATGAGAACTTTGTCGGGCTTAAATATTCTTCTGCAAAGGATAAAGTGAACGTAAAAATTCGTTTTATCGATTTAATGAATATAGGAAAAAAGTCGGGCTCCGGCGAGACGTTGGATGATGTTTTAACGGATTCGATTTGGTGCAGAACGGTAAGCATCAAAGAATAGAGGAGATAAAGCAGTTAAGGGAGTAAGAAGCATAGCCGAATTTTGCTTTTTCGGGGCGGCTATGGTAGCATAGTTCCTCGCGGAAGTCAACGGCCGCAAAATCGTCGCTTAAAACACCTATAGAAAGACGGCAGAGCCGAGTAAGGTTGTTTTCCTTGCTCGGCTCTTTTGCTGTCTGTGAGGCATTTCATGACCTGTACGCAACGATTTTGGCTTTGTCCCGTTGACTTCCGCATACAGCCTTTCAGAGTTCAAGATTTCCACCGTCCTATGCACCTTCGCCTTTTGCCCGAAAAAGGCAAAATCAAATTCGGAGGTGTATCTGAAAATGGAAATGTTGGTAACAAAGTTCTCAAAAGGTAAGTATCAAAATGATGGCGAATTGTTTGCCGAGCCTATCTCAAAAGATAACGTCAAACTCATGGCCGAGATGATCGCTTTGCAGTTGTTCCGCACACGCAAGAAACACTATTGCAGAATAGCGGATAAACTGTACATCGGTCTTATCAAAGATCTGCACCATATGGGCGAAACAGATTATTTCGTATCGGACGGCTACGATTACGCACAGACCGCAATGTGTTTCCTTTGGCAATACGAAGGCAAAAAAGTAGACGACGTTTGCTATACCGAAGATAACGGCAGAGAGATAAGCATCAAATTAGCCTGCTACCGGGAAACGGGGAACCGTCTGGATAATTACCGCAGAAAGATGGAAAGAATCGCTCTTAGTTCGTCCGACGATTACAAAGCACTTCCCGCAGATCCCGTAAACCGTTTCGAAACGGAAGAACCGGATTACAGCAAAGCGGAGGCACTCATGGACGCCATGCATTTAACCGAAGCAGAGAAAGAAACGCTGTACTGCTATATGAACGGCATGAAACAATCCGAAGTGGCGTTTGCGCTCGGCATTACCATATTCGGCGTGAAGTACAGAAAACTCCGTATCCGCTATAAATACCGTACCTATATCGGGCAATTTTGACAACTAAACATATTCTATATTAAAGCCGTAATCGAAGTGATTGCGGCTTTTTCACTATAAAGCATTGCCTTTTAATCGCTTTTGTGCTATACTGTAAATGCTCTCAAATTGAATTACCATACAATAGGTTACATCGGCATAGGTGTACCCTTATTTTCCTATTGTATGGAAATTTGAGAGCAACTGATTAAGGGATACATACATATGTGGGCGTTCCTTTAATCGGGGACGCTCTTATTTTTTGCCCGCAAAACGAGGAGACGATAGTATGAAGCGTAAAATCATCGTTTTACTGATCGGGTTGGCGGCGTGCTGTATGTTCGGATTCGTCGGCTGTGCCGAACAAGAACAGCAGCAACCGGCGGGACATACGCATGATTTACAGTATATCGAAGCCATAGATCCCACCTGCACGGAGGAAGGCAATAGAGCATATTGGTATTGTTCCGGCTGCGGCAAATACTATGCCGACGGGAGTGCGATCAACGAACTAAATTACGGCTCATGGACGATAGCGGCGCTCGGGCATAATTTTGCGGATTGGCAAACGGTTACCGCCGCCACATGTACGGAGAACGGCGAACAACAGCGTTTCTGTATTGACTGTGGGGCGAAAGAAACCGGAATTATCGCGGCTTCCGGCCATGATTATACGCAAAGCATAGTGCCGCCCACGTGTTCGGCGCAGGGATATACGTTACATACTTGCCGGAACTGCGGGAACACCTATTCCGATAATTTTACCGACATGACGGCGCACACCTATGGCGAGTGGCAGCAAATTAAAAATCCGACTTGTACAGAAGAAGGTTTGCAACAGCATTTCTGTACCGAGTGCGGACATAAAGAAACGGAAGTTGTAGCAGCTCTTGGACACTCCTATGGTGATTGGGAAATTTTTAAAAACGCAAATTGCACAGAAAAAGGCTGCGAACGTCGCGAGTGTATTCGCTGCGATATTTTTGAAGAACGCGAAGTTCCCGCATTGGGCCATGATTACAAATCGAAAATAGTACCCCCTACTTGTACCGAACAGGGATATACAACCCATACATGCGAACGGTGCGATAAGTCGTATAACGATACATATACGGAACCGCTGGGTCATTCCTGGAGCAATTGGGAAACGGAAAAAGCAGCGACCTGTACAGAAGATGGTTTACAGAAACGTACATGTTCGCAGTGCAGCCAAACAGAAGAAAAAGCCATTTCCGCATTCGGGCATAATGTTTCCGATGTTTGGTTTTATAACGATAACGAACATTGGCACGAATGCAAAATTTGCAAAATTAAATCAGACATTGCAGCACATTCGTTTGACGAAACAGGTATTTGTGCTTGCGGTTATGAAATAGATTATACTGAAAATTTAGCATTCCGTTTAAGTGATGATAAGAATTATTATATTCTAACCGGAATCGGCGATACTACAGACTCATTCTTATATATTCCCGATACGGTGAACGGAAAGCCTGTTAAAGAGATTCAAGCGTCAGCCTTTGCAGGAAATACAAAAATTATAGGCGTTCGTATTCCGAAAAGTCTAACTGTTATAGGCGAAAACGCGTTTAAAGGATGCTCTTCCCTTGACAAAATCAAAATATCAGGGAATTTGGAAAAGTTAGGCGAAGATGCATTTGCGGCAACCGCTTATTACAATGATCGGGCAAATTGGGAAAATAATTGCCTGTATATCGGTACATGTTTGGTTGATGTGCGTACAACCGCATTAGGCACGATAACTATAAAAAACGATACTTATATAATAGGCGATGCCGCATTCAAAGATTGTATCAATATTTTAGAGATTGAATATAGCTCTATCCCTCAGATAATCGGTAAAAATGCATTTGAGAATTGTACGAGCTTGCATACTGTGATTCTTCCGAGTTTGGAAGAGTACACTCTCGGTTATTATTTCGGATGCGAAAATTATGAAGAACAGCATACTTTCGTTCCTGAATCATTAAAACAAGTAGCGGTTATAGGCGGCGCATATGTTTGCGATTACGCGTTCTACGGATGTAATTTTATAGAAGAGATAAATTTATCTCCAAGTATAACGACTGTAGGAAAAAATATTTTTTCTGAATGCAATAATCTGCAACGAATTACAATCCCGTTTGTAGGCGAAACGTTAAACGGAGATACCAATACCCATTTGGGATTTTTATTTGGTGCGGACACTTATTCGGACAATGGAAAATATGTGCCGGCAAGTTTGCTGGAAGTCGTTGTGCTTGGAGAGCGTATCGGAAGTTATGCGTTCTCAGGGTGTAGCAGTCTTACGAGCATTGTTATACCAGACAGTGTTACGAGTATCAACGTAGGGACGTTCTCAGGTTGCAGCAGTCTTGCGAGCATTGTTATACCGGACAGTGTTACGAGTATCGGAGAGGAAGCGTTCTCAGAGTGCAGCGGCCTTACAAGCATCGTTATACCGGACAGTGTTACGAGTATCGGAGAGAGGGCGTTCTCAGGTTGCAGCAGTCTTACGAGCATTGTTATACCGGACAGTGTTACGAGTATCAACGTAGGGACGTTCTCAAGGTGTAGCAGTCTTGCGAGCATTGTTATACCGGACAGTGTTACGAGTATCAACCAAGGGGCGTTCTCAAACTGCAGCGGTCTTACGAGCATCGTTATATCGGACAGTGTTACGAGTATCGGAAAGTGGGCGTTCTCAGGTTGCAGCAGTCTTACGAGCATTGTTATACCGGACGGTGTTACGAGTATCGAAAGTGATGCGTTCTCAGACTGCAGCAGTCTTACGAGCATTGTTATACCGGACAGTGTTACGAGTATCGAAAGTTTTGCGTTCTCAGAGTGCAGCAGTCTTACGCGCATTGTTATACCGGACAGTGTTACGCGTATCAAAATGGAGGCGTTCTATAATTGCAGTAGTCTTACAAGTATCATAATTCCGGACAGTGTTACGCATATCGGAATAAGGGCGTTCTCAGGTTGCAGTAGTCTTAACTATGTTACTTTTGAAAACACGAGCAATTGGTATGTCGACAGAATACAGATAAACAGCGAAGATTTATCCGATTCTGGAAAGGCGGCGGAGCTTTTAACGCAGTCGACATATTGCAGTAAAAACTGGAACGTTCGGAGTGAATGAAAATGGCAGCGATACTATCATTTATCGGAGCGTTGGCAGGCGCAATAATCGGATTTGTCGGCTCGTGGCTGCTTTTGAAATATAATTATAAAGATTTGTTTGCCAAAACCGTTTCTTCCAACCGAATGGATTGGATCAATAAATTCCGAGATGAAATCGCAACGGTTATCGGCACGATACGAATCTTAAAACATTCCGAACCGCCGTACGGCGATTACCGCGCCGACATCTTAAAGGCGGAACAGGCGCGGGTGCGGCTTTTGACGCGGCTGAACATGCACACTGAGCGGTTCGGTAACGAATACAACGAAGTATTTGCCAAGCGGCTGGAAGCATTGAATTTTTACGATGCTGACAAAGTTTCGGAAGATGATATGCAAAAGCTGATCGACCTTACCCGAAAAATTCTCGAACCCGAATGGCAGAGAGTGAAAAGTGAAGCCAAAGGAGAGCAAAGATGAACTGTCTATTGTCAACGCAAATCACCAACATAAATATTGCCGGAATTAACTGGGCGCTTGCTATTGTGCTATGCATTTTAATATTAACAATAGCGGCCACTATTTGTGCAATATACGGTATTTATCGACATTCGCTCAAAAAGCTTGAAGAATTAAAGCTTGAACAACATAATAAAAACTTAAAAGATGCAGAAAGCTATAAAAAATAATTGCAACAAAAATTGCGACAAAATGCCATATTAACTACTTGAAATATAGTGTGGCAGTTAGGCGTGAGCTTGTCATAGACGAGTGCGGCGGCGCTACGCGCCGCCGCAGACAAGCTCACGCCTAAAATCGACCGAAACGCAACCGCTCAAACGAGCGGAACAAAAAAACACGCAGCGACAGAAAGGCCCGCCGCGAAAAGGCGTCCGCGCTGACCCGCTTGCGGATCGCCTTTTTTATCGCGGCGGGCGGGCTTTCGTTGCATGACTGCCAGGTCGTCATAGGCGCGGCTTGCGCGCTGCCAGTAATATGAGGGCTAATAGCCCGAAACTGAAAAACCACCGGCTATGCCGGTGGATATTTATTTGCCGTAAACGAGATTTTCGCAAAAGCCGTTTCATAGAATAAGAAAGGCAAGCGCGCGGCGCGGGCCGCGCCCGCGCGGTCGGCGAACAGCGCTTGACACGCCGCGGCAAATCGTTTATAATAAAAAAACAAAGGTGTGGCGGGTTGCTATGAAAGACTTAAAATATTTGCAGCTGTTCGACGCGTACGGCGCTCTTTTGACGGAGCACCAGCGGGATATCTGCGAGCTGTATTATATGTGCGACCTCTCTTTAACGGAGATCGCCGAGCAAAAGGGCATATCCAAGCAGAGCGTATCCGATACGCTCGCAAAGAGCCGCGCCCTTTTGGAGGAATATGAGGCAAAGCTCCGCCACGTGGCGCTCAACCGCGAGGCAGATCTGAAAATTTCCGAGATGCTCACGCGCGCTCTGCGCGCGCTGGAAGCCTTGAAGGAGAGGCATTCTGAACTTTCTTCGGAGATCGAAGAGATCGCTTCCCTCATGCGCATCGGCGAAGAGCCGCATTCCGAACAATAAAAGCAAAAGGAGTAACCGTATGGCTCTCTTTTCTTCCCTTTCAGAGAGGCTGAATCATATTTTTTCAAAACTTACCAAGCACGGAAAGCTCACCGAGCTTGAAATCAAGGGCGCCATGCGCGAAGTCCGCATCGCGCTTTTGGAGGCCGACGTAAATATTTTCGTCGCCAAAAAATTCATCGCGGACGTATCCGAAAAAGCGGTGGGACAGGAGATATTGAAGAGCCTCAATCCCACCCAGCAGGTCATAAAGATCGTAAACGAGGAGCTTTGCGCGCTCATGGGCTCGACGAACGCCAAGCTCGAAATAGCGGATAAGCCGCCCACCGTCATCATGATGTGCGGCTTGCAGGGCGCGGGCAAGACCACGCTGTGCGGCAAGCTCGCCGTGCTCCTCAAAAAGCAGGGCAAAAAGCCGCTTTTGGTCGCGGGAGACATCTACCGCCCCGCCGCGATCAACCAGTTACAGGTGGTCGGCGGCAAGGCGGGCGCGGAAGTGTTCGAAAAGGGCACGCAAAACCCCGTAAAGACGGCAAAGCAGGGCATCGAATACGCCCGCTCGATGGGGTACGACACCGTCATCATCGACACGGCGGGCCGCCTGCATATCGACGACGCGCTCATGCAGGAGCTGGAAAACATCAAAAACGAGGTGCACCCGAACGAAATACTGCTCACCGTCGACTCCATGACGGGGCAGGACGCCGTAAACGTTGCGGAAACCTTCAACAAACGGCTTGACGTTACGGGCGTCATTTTGACCAAGCTCGACGGCGACACCCGCGGCGGCGCCTGCCTTTCCATCAAGGCGGTTACGGGCAAGCCCATCAAGTTCATCGGCGTGGGGGAAAAGCTTACCGACCTTGAACCTTTCTATCCCGACCGCATGGCCTCGCGCATTCTGGGTATGGGCGACGTTCTCTCCCTCATCGAAAAGGCGCAGGAAGCGGTTACCGAGGAGCAGGCGAAAAAGCTGGAAAAGAAGATGCGCGACGCGTCTTTCACGCTGGAAGATTATCTCGATCAGTTCGAATCGCTCAAAAAAATGGGCGGGGCGGCGCAGGTTCTGGGCATGATGCCCGGCATGAGCAAGCTGAAAATAAAGGAGAGCGACTTCGACGAAAAGAAGATGGAGCGGATCAAGGCGATCATTCTTTCCATGACGAAAAAGGAGAGAGACAAGCCCGAGATCATCAACTCTTCGAGAAAAAAGCGCATCGCGGCGGGTTCGGGTACGAGCGTGCAAGACGTGAATCAGCTCTTGAAACAGTTTGAGCAGACAAAAACCATGATGAAGCAATTTAAAAACGGCAAACGCATGCCGTTCATGCGGTAAAAAATAAGGGAGCAACAATTTGTTGCTCCCTTTAATGTTATTTAATTTCATATTCAAGATTTTTGAATGTCGGCGTGTCGAAAAAGTCGATAATAGATATGCCCATGCCGTCGCAAAGCATTTTTATTGTAACGATTCCGGGATTTATACTTTTTCCATATAAAATATTTTTTATTGTTGAAGGGGATACTCCCGATTCTGTCGACAATTTATGTATAGACCAATTTTTAAGTTCCAATAATTGCAATAATCGTTCTTTTACTGCCTGATATGTATTCATAATCTATCCCTTTTTTATTATGATACTCTTTTATCTTGACAAAAGTAGGCTATATATGATACAATATGGATTATATATAGACCAATGAACGGTAAGGGAGCTGTAAATATGAGAATAGGATCAAAAATAATACGTAATGCTGATGATTATGAAAACTACTATATATCTTTTCACAAGCACACGGTTAAAGTGGCAGGTTTGTTCGGGGCGGTTTGTGCTCTTGAATTAATAATATTAACTGTCATTACGGATTGGAATGCTTCGACTTTGGGAATACTTTTAGGCATAGCTTTTAAAGAATTAACTGTATTTGGCTTTTTCCTTAACGGGTGGCACCCTACTTTAAGAGAAAGTAAAAGTAAAATTGTACCAGCTTGGTTAGGCTGGATTACTCTTGTGATGCTTTGCTTAAATTTCCTGTCCTATCTTGCGACAATTCCTACAATGTTGGTATTATATATTGAAGTAAAAGCGTGGTATTTAGTAGTATATTTTTTTACAAGCATAATAATGGTTACGGTGATTGCGTTTTTATTTGTTTATTGGCGGACATGGTTTATTTATTTTCGCTGGACATGGGAAGAGTTACAAATACCCGTGCAAGAACGCAAAAGAATTTATCGAGAAAAGAAATGTATTCGGCGGGAAGAAAAAAGGAAAACACAGCGTAAAAATATCCAAGAAAAAACCAGATTGAAAAAAGATATAGTTCATAGCGTTAATGGCGAAAAATCATTAAAAACACAAGAGAATAGACGGAGCGAATTGGAAAATTTAAAAAAACTATTCGAGGACGGACTCATCGATGAGGAGGAATATAAGAGGGCAAGGGAAAAAACTTTGGGGATTCAATAAATTTATGCCTGTCAAGTAAAAATGCTTGACAGGCAATTTTTATTCCGCTATAATAGGGCGGTAAATGCGCAAAGCAAATCAATTTCTACCATAAAAGGAGCAACTATCATGGCAGTTAAAATGAGACTTACGAGACTGGGCGACAAAAAATCTCCCTTCTATCGTATCGTTGTGGTCGATTCCAGAAAGGCGCGCGACGGGGAATATATCGACAAAGTCGGTCATTACAACCCCACCAGCCAGCCCGAAGAGATCGTGATCGACGAGGCAAAAGCGAAGGATTGGCTCTCCAAGGGCGTTCAGCCGACCGAAACGGTCAAGACCCTTCTCATTCGTCAGGGCATCGTCGAAAAGAGCGAAAAGCTCTCCGCACCGAGAACGAAAACGAGAAAGAAGAAGTAATCGTAAGGGGAGCGGAAAATGCTGGAACTTGTAAAATACATCGTCGAGCAGTTCGCCGAGCATAAAGACGAGATCGAATATCAGGTCAACGAGAGCGAAAAGGCGGTGGAGATCGTCGTTCTTCTCGAAGAGTCTGATATGGGCAAGGTCATCGGCAAGCAGGGCAAGATCGCAAAGGCGCTCCGCACGCTGGTGCGCTGCGCTTCCGCGAAAGAAGGCAAAAAATACAACATCGAGATCAAGGAAAAGGCAAAAGCGGAATAAAAATTCCGCTTCTTTTCTTATGCAGGAGTGAAAGATGCCCGAAACGATCGTTATCGGAGAAATTTTAAAGCCGCAGGGCGTGCGGGGCGAGGTCAAGGTCAAGCCCCTCTTAGACGACGCGGCGGATATGCGCCATTTCAAAAAGGTTTACATCGGCGGAAAGGAATATAAAGTGCTTTCCTGCCGTGCCGACGCGCAGGCGGCATACCTCGCCCTTTCGGGCGTTGCCGACAGAGACGCGGCAGAGCTTCTCCGCGGAAAGCAGATAGAGGCGCTCCGCGCCGACGCGCCCGCGCTCGAAGAGGGCAGGTATTACATCGTCGACATCGTCGGGTGCGACGTTATTGCCGATTCGGGCGAGCGTTTGGGGCAAATTGCCGACGTTATCCCCGCGCATACGGACATATACGTTCTGCACAACGGCGAAAAGGAGGGCATGTTTCCCGCCGCCGACGGCGTTATCCTCGAAGTAGATACCGAAAGTAAGATCATCACCGTCGATAAAAAGCGGTTCTTTGAAGTTTTTGCGGAGCAGTAGATCATGCGCATCGATATACTTACGCTCTTTCCCGAAATGTTTGCGCCCCTTTCGGCGAGCATTTTAGGCAGGGCGAGAAAGGAAAACAAAATAGAGATCAATATCGTCAACATACGCGACTACACCGAAGACAAGCATTTGAAGTGCGACGACTATCCCTTCGGCGGCGGCGCGGGCATGGTGATGACGGCGCAGCCCATCGGCTCCGCGGTGGAGGCGCTCGACCCCGAACATAAGGCGCGGCGCATCTATATGTCTCCGAAAGGTGAAACGTTCCGCCAGCAGAAGGTGTTTCAGCTTCTGGAATACGAGCACCTCATTTTGCTGTGCGGGCATTACGAGGGGGTGGATCAGCGCGCTCTCGATCTGTTTTTCGACGAAGAGATCAGCATAGGCGACTATGTTCTTACGGGCGGAGAGCTCCCCGCAATGGTCGTGGCAGACTGCCTTTGCCGCTATGTAGACGGCGTTATCAACACTTCTTCGCTGGTGCAGGAGAGCTTTTCGGAAAACATGCTGGAATACCCGCAATACACCCGCCCCGTGGAATACAGGGGGCTTACCGTGCCCGAAGTTCTGCGCAGCGGCAACCACGCGGAGATCGACAAGTGGCGGCGCGAGCAATCGGAAAAGCTCACGAGGGAAAAGAGACCGGATTTACTTAGTTCACGAAAATGAGTTCACGCGTTTCTCGTGCAAAGGCACTGCGAAACGCCGTGAGTTTTAGGAAAACCCCAACGTTCGCCGTTTTAGCAAACGGCTCTGCGTTCGGATTTTTCCTCTTCGGCGCTTTTTAAGGGCTTGCACTATTATGCATGCGCCGAATTCACCTTTCCTGCCCGAGGCCGCGCATCGCGGCAAATGGGGGGCTTATTCCGAAAAGTGCGATTTTCGGAAACGCAAGTGATTATTTAAATGATCTTGCGAAAAAGCAAAAACGACGCTTTTTGCTTTTTCACTCAATTTGCCAATACTTTGGCTTACGGAAAGGGTGAAGCCGCGCGATTGTGTATTATGCGTGCCCTTAAATATCGCGCGGTGAGGGGAAAGCCGTATGGGTTTCCCCTCAAATCACGAAAATTCGCAGGCGTCAGCTCGCCGAGAATTTTGTGAACCCAAACAATTACGCGAAAAAGCAAAAACGACGCTTTTTGCTTTTTCACTCAATTTGGCAACGCTTTGCCTTACGGAAAGGGTGAATGTCCGCGATTGCATATTAAGTGTGCCCTTAAAAATCGCGGACAGAGGGGAAAGCCGTTCGGGTTTCCCCTCAACTCACGACGTTTCGCAGGCATCAGCTTGCCGAGAAACGTGTGAACAAGTATATAGGAGTTCTATGAAATTTATCCAATGGTTCCCCGGGCACATGATGAAGGCGATGCGCATGATGGAAGAGTGCGCGCCGCTCGTCGACGGGGCGATGCTCGTGCTGGACGCCCGCGCGCCCGCCGCGACCTTCAATAAAAAACTGAAAAAACTGTTCGGGGCAAAGCCCGTATTGTATATATTGAATAAGGCAGACCTTGCGGACGCGGCAAAAACGGACGCCTTCCTTTCCGAAATCGCAAAGGGCGGCGCGCTCGCCGTAAAGTGTTCGGCGGCAAACGCTTCCGCCGCGGCAAAGCAGATCTCGGCAAAGGCGCTCGAACTTTTGAAGGAAAAGCGTTCGCGCGACGCCGCAAAGGGGCTTTCCCGCCCCTTGCGATTCATGGTGGCGGGCATTCCGAATACGGGCAAAAGTACGATCATCAACGCTTTGAGCGGGCAAAAGCGCGCCGTAACGGGAGATAAGGCGGGGGTCACGCGCGGAAAGCAGTGGATACGCTGCGCGGGCTTCGAGCTTCTGGATACCCCCGGCACCATGCCGCCCTCCTTTGAAAATCAGACGCTCGCACAGCATCTCGCATACATCGGCAGCATCAACGACGACATTTTGGATTTTTACGGGCTCTCCCTCGAACTGTTGCGCGAGCTTTCGGAAAGTTATCCGAACGTGCTCAAAGAGCGCTATGCGCTGGAAGTGCCCGCTTCCCCCGCGGATATGCTCGGCGGCATATGCAAACGGCGCGGGTTTGTGCTCCGCGGCGGAGAATACGATCTCGACCGCGGCTCGCGCGCGCTCATCGACGATTTCAGAAAGGGCCGCCTCGGCAGGATCACCTTGGAAAACGCGGCGGACTATATCGGCTTTTTCGGCTGAAAAGCGGGGCGTGTGCGAATGAAAAAAAGTTGGAACGCGGAGGAAAAGCTCCGTTTTGAAAAGGAAATGCTTGCGCTCGGCGCACAGTACATAGCGGGCGCCGACGAGGTGGGCAGGGGGCCGCTGGCGGGCCCCGTGGTCTGCGCGGCGGTCGTCATGCCCCTTGCGGACGGAGAGATCATCGAAGGGATAGACGACAGCAAAAAACTCAGCGAAAAGGAGCGGGAGCGGCTTTTCGAACTGATAAAGGAACGGGCGGTCGCCTGGCATATAGAAGAACTTTCAAATCGGGAGATAGACCGTCTGAACATTCTGGAAGCGACCCGCCTCTGCATGAAGCGCGCGGTAGAGGGGCTGGGCGTCGAGCCGGACGTCGTGTTTACGGACGGGAATTTCCGCATAGACATATCCCTTCCGCAGCAGAACATCGTAAAGGGAGACGCGCTTTCGTACAGCGTCGGCGCGGCGAGTATCCTTGCCAAAGTATACCGCGACCGGCTGATGTGCGAATACGACAAAATCTATCCGCAGTACGGGTTTGCGGCGCACAAGGGCTACGGCACGGCGGCGCACGAGGCGGCGATCAGGGAGTACGGTTTATGCGAAATTCACCGCAGGACGTTCACAAAAAAGTTTTGGGCAGGGCAGGGGAAAAGCGGGGCGCAAAATTCCTGAAAAAGCTCGGCTATAAAATTCTGAAAACCAACTATAAAACGCCCTTCGGGGAGGCGGACATCGTGGCAAAAGACGGGGATACGGTCGTTTTCTGCGAGGTAAAGACCCGCCTTTCCGACCGCTTCGGCACCCCCGCGGAGGCGGTGGGGCTTAAAAAGGAGCAGAGATATATCAATATCGCCCGTTATTTTCTGATGCGGGCTGGAAGAGACGACGTTGCCGTGCGCTTCGACGTTTTGGAGGTGTTCGAAGAGAGCGTCAACCACATTCAGAACGCGTTTACGGCATAAAAGTGCGGGGCGCGGCGCAAAAAATCCGAAAACAAAGCAAATTACGGCGAAAAACGGTTGCCATGCGCCGTAAAATATGGTAAAATAGCAAAAGACTTCGGGCGGTCCTCTGGCAATTCGCGCCACGAACGCTTAGTAACTATGGAGGTAAAAGTCGATGAAAGGGTTGATCGAAGCTATCGAGAAAGAAAATCTCAAAGACAGCGTTCCCGCATTCAACGTAGGCGACACGGTAAAAGTAAGCGTCAAAGTCGTCGAGGGCACGCGCGAAAGATTGCAGGCGTTCGAAGGCGTCGTGATAGCGAAGAAAAACGGCGGCATCAGAGAGACGTTCACGGTCAGGAGGCTTTCCTACGGCGTAGGCGTCGAGAGGACGTTCCCCGTCCATTCCCCTAAGATCGCGGACATCACCGTGATCAGGAAGGGCAAAGTCCGCAGGGCGAAGCTGTACTACCTGAGAGGTCGTACGGGCAAGGCCGCCAAGATCAAGGAAGTAAGGTAAACTTCCGCAAAAAAGCAAAGAGGGTGCGCTCCGCAGGGAGCGCGCTTTTTCTTTGCCCGGCTTTTTTGCGCTTTTTGGGAAAAACAATTTACATCTTGCGTTTTTTACGGTATAATAAAATATACGAATCTATTTCGGAAGAACAGGAAATATGGCAAACAAGGAAAATGTGATCAAAAAACCGAGCAGGCTGAAAGAGGCCGTCGCACGCACGTCGAAGTTCGCGCGGGCGGCGTTCTTTCTGGTTCTTGCCTTCCTCGTCGTGTGTCTTGCGACGATCGGCGGCGCCGCCGCTCCGGGAAAGGCGTATCATGTGATACCGCGTACTGACCTTCCCGAGGCGGTGTTTTACCTCGATTATCAGAACGGCAACGGGCTTGACGAGATCTGGGTGAACGTCGGCTCCGTTTATACCGAGATCGGCTCGGATACGCCGATCACCTTCAATTATGCGAGCGTGCCCTCCACCACCGCTTCGAGCATCAGCTGGTCGAGCGTCAACCGCATCGGCAGCGTGACCTTCGGGAACATTTATTCCGCGAGCGGAGAAGGCGTTTCGGGCGAAAATTATAATTGGTTCCGTTTTGCAAACCTCGCAAACGAGGAGAGCGGCACGAGCGCCCTCTCCACGTCGTACAAGCTGATCAAAATAGAAACGAGCGTGGAAATGCTCATAAACGAGGTCGTCTTTATCGATTCCGCGGGCAGCGTCATACCCGCTTACGTTACCACGGAAGACGTAAAGGACGTATACGGCTCCGATTACGACAGCCGCGCCGCTTTGGGAGACGCGTTCCGTACCAATCCCGACGGGGTAACGGCGCTTATCGACGCGCAGAACAGCCTGCGCACGGGCAACGCCGCTTATTTTGATTTTACCGAAGACGAGATGTATTCCCTCATGCAGATAGACAACATCTTGCTCGGCAGGCAGGCGTTCGACGGCAGCGTTTACAGCGTGGATTCCGATTCCGGCCCGCTTGCGGCGCTCTTTATGTCGGTAGGTGTGCTCATATTCGGCAAGAGCCCCTTCGGGCTTCGGTTCATGCCCGTGCTTTTCACGGCGGCGCTCGTGGCGCTGGCGTACTTTTTCGGCAAGGAGCTCTTTAAGAGCGACGGCTTCGGGCTGCTTTTTGCAGGGCTTTTTGCGGGCGGCGGGCTCGCGCTCACGGTAGGGCGGCTGGGGCTCTCCTTCTCGATGTCGGCGTTTTTCGTGGTGCTGTCTTACTTTTTCATGTATAAGTTTTATGCGAAGGGCGTCTCCTCCGAGCGCCCCGTATATACGGCGCTCTCCGTGCTCTTTTCAGGGATAGCGTTCGCCCTCGCTTTTGCGGTCGATCCGAAAACGGTCGTTCTGGGTGCGGGCGCGCTCGTGCTCTTTATCCTCGGCGCGGTGCGCCATCATAAGGCGTACGCGTACAACCAGCGCAGGCTACGCAGGGAAATGAGCGATAAGAACGCCGCGCCCAACATTTCCGAAGAGGAGATGCAGGGCAATATCGACGAGTATGAGGAAAAGTCTGCCGCCCTCGCGGTGAGCGGCGCATACAAAAACAGGCTCATCTATTTGTTCTTTATCGTGTCTTTCATCGTCGGCACGATTCTGGTTACGATCCTTTCCTCGCTCGCGTCTTATTTCAGCTATCTGCGCGCGTACGAAGCAGACCCTTCGGATCCGCAGCTCGGCATTTTCAATCTGATCCTGCGCGCCCTCGGAGACGCGTTTACGGTGGGCAATATGACCTCGTATACGGCTGCGAACGCCTCAAACGCGTTCGGCTGGCTGATCGGGCTGAAAGGGGCGACCCTGCTTTCCGCGTCGGAGGGGAGCCGCTACCTCGCGCTCAACGCGCAGATGAATCCCGCGATCATGCTCACCGCGCTCGTTTGCGTGCTTTTCATGACGGTGTACGCCGTATTGTATTTCGTTACGGGCGGCAGAAAGGGCGCCTATGCGACCAAGTATTCCCCGCGTATCCTGCGCGCATACGCCGTATTCGGGCTGGGGCTGCTCACCTCTTTGCTGAGCTTTGCGTTCTCGCCCAACGTGAGCGCGGCGCACAGCCTGTTGTTCGGCGTGTTTTATATCGGCTTTATCCCGCTCACCTTCTATACGGCTTACGTGCACGACAGGAGCGCGAAAACGAGCGTTTTGGGTATACAGATGAATGCCGCGATGAAGGTGCTGTTCGCGCTTCTGATCGTCTATGCGGCGGTGTTTGTGCTCATGCTCCCCATGACGTTCTGCTTCCCTACCTATACGGCGGCGGCAAGATACTGCTTCGGTTGGACGACGTTTATCAACAACGGTTTTTACAGATTATAACGATGTGAAAAATTCCGCCGCGCGCGGAGTTTTTCTTTTTGAAAGAGGTATCGGCTATGTTATCTAAGGTCGCAAGTTTTGCCCTCAGCGGGCTGGACGGCGTTCCCGTTACGGCGGAAACGGACATCAACAACGGTCTGCCCTCGTACGAGCTCGTAGGGCTTCCCGACGCCGCCGTGAAGGAGAGCCGCGAGCGGGTGCGCTCCGCTCTCAAAAACAGCGGCAGGAAGTTTCCGCTCTCCAAAATTACCGTCAATCTCGCCCCCGCAGACGTAAAAAAAGAGGGCTCCGCATACGATCTCGCCATCGCCGTGGGCATATTGAAGGCGACCGAACAGCTGAAAGCGGATCTGAACGGCGTCGTGTTTCTCGGAGAGCTCGCGCTCGACGGCGCGCTGCGCCCCGCTTCGGGCATATTACCCCTCCTCATTTCGGCGAAGGCGGCGGGGTACAAAAAGTTCGTCATTCCCGAGGGCAACGCGGCGGAGGCGGCGTACATCGAGGGGATAGAGGTTTACGCCGCGGCGAGCCTGAGCGAGGTCATAGACCATCTGAGCGGGTTAAAACCGCTTTCTCCCGTTCCCGTGCGCGCTTATGAAAGCGGCGCAAAGGGGGAATATAAATTCGACATGGCGTACGTAAAGGGGCAGGCTACGGCAAAGCGCGCGCTGGAAGTAGCCGTGAGCGGCGGGCACAACATTCTGCTCGTAGGGCCGCCCGGAACGGGCAAAACGATGCTTGCAAGGTGTATCCCCGGGATCATGCCGGATATGACGTTCGAGGAGGCTTTGGAAGTTACGAAAATACACTCCGTGGCGGGCATACTCGGCGCGGGCGGCATCGTGAACGTGCGTCCTTTCCGTTCTCCCCATCACACGGCGACCACCGTTTCCATGTGCGGCGGCGGCACCCGCACGGTAAAGCCGGGGGAGATCAGCCTCGCGCATCACGGCGTGCTCTTTCTCGACGAGATGCCCGAATACCACCGTTCGGCGCTGGAAGCTTTGCGCCAGCCGCTCGAAGACGGCGTGATCACCGTTACCCGTTCGGGCGGGGCGGTTACCTTTCCCGCGAATTTCATGCTCTGCGCGAGCATGAATCCCTGTCCGTGCGGGAACTACGGTTCGGCGGACAGGGTCTGCACCTGCACGCCCGCCGCGATCCGCAAATACCGTTCCCGCGTGAGCGGGCCGCTGCTCGACCGCATCGATATTCAGGTGGAAGTGGATTCGGTGAAATACGACGATCTTGCGGGCGACGCGCAGGAAGAGAGCAGCGCACAGGTCAAAAAACGCGTGGAGCGCGCGCGTGCGATACAGCGCGAACGGTTCAGAACATCGGAAAACAATTCGGATATGGGCGAAAGGGAGCTCAAAAAATTCTGCGCGCTGAGCAAGGAGTGCGAGGATATTTTGCGCATGTCGTTCGAGAGCTTAAAGCTCTCCGCGCGGGCGCGCTCGCGCATCATCAAAGTCGCGCGCACCGTGGCGGATCTGGCGGAGAGCGAAAGTATCCGTCCCGAGCATATTTTGGAGGCGGTTTCGTACCGCAGGTACGATAATATGGCGTAACGCAAGAGGGGGCATATGGGTTACACGAAGGAAGAAAAGGCGATGATCTGGCTGGACGGGCTCGCGCTCGATTACGCAAAGAAGGCGCAGCTGCTGCATGCCTTTCGCGATCCTTACGAGATCGTCGCCCGTTTTTCCGAACGGGAAAGCGAGATCGGCGGCATTACGGGAGAAAAAATGCTGCATGCGATGCGCGCTTCGCTCGAAGGCGGCGGGGCGGCGGCACTGCTCGAATCTTATCGGGCGGCGGGCGTTTCTTGTGTTACGTGCTTTTCCGAACTGTATCCCGAAGCGCTGCGCGCGGCAGACAATCCGCCGTTCGTTCTCTATTGCAGGGGAAATACGCGGCTGCTGCGCGAACGGAAATTTGCGATCGTCGGCTCCCGCCGCACCCCGCCGCAGATCGCGGAGCGCGCCAAACGCATCGCCGAAGGGCTGAGCGGGCCGTTTGCGATCGTTACGGGGCATGCGGACGGCGGGGATACGGCGGCGATCTCGGGCGCGTTGGAAAGCGGAAGGCTCATCTGCGTGCTCGCGTTCGGTTTTGCGCACGTCGCGCAGGCAGAGAACGCGGCGCTTTTGGAAAAGATCTCCGAGCGCGGTCTGCTCGTTACCGAATATGTGCCCGCGCAGCCCGCGCAAAGGTACACCTTTCCCGCGCGCAACCGCATCATCGCGGGTCTTGCGGAAGGGGTGCTCGTCGTGTCGGGCGGGGAAAGGAGCGGCACGCGCATCACGGCCCGCCATGCGTACGATCTGGGCAGAGACGTATTCGCTTTTCCGTACGCGATCGGCGATCCCGCAGGGGCCGGGTGCAACAAGCTCATCAAAGATTATGCAAAATTGACGGAAAATTTAGTTGACATAACTTCCGTTTTTGGTATAAACTTGACCGAAAAGGAAGCCGCGCCGCTCACCGGTGCGGAAAAAAGGGTGTATGATTGTCTGGGCGCGGAGCCCGTGCATACGTCGCGCATCGCGGCGCAGGCGGGCATGAAGGAGGCGGAGCTCTCTCCCGTGCTCATCATGCTCGCGATGAAAAAGCGCGCCGTTTCCTGCGGCGGAAACAGATGGGCGAGAATTTAGGGTTCACGAAAAAAGTTCACAAAAAAAGTTCACGAAAATCTCGGCGAGCTGACGCCTGCGATTTTCCGTGATTTGAGGGGAAACCCGAACGGTTTTCCCCTCTGTCCGCGATTTTTAAGGGCACACATAATATGCAATCGCGGACATTCACCCTTTCCGTGAGCCAAAGCATTGGCAAATAGGGGTGCGCTGCGGAAAATTGCGATTTCCCTTGCGCGAATAAATATTTAAATAATCAAAAGCGCGTTTGAAAACCACGCTTTTCAAAAAGCGCACTCAATTTGCCGCATACCTGCGGCTTGCCGAAAAAGAGTGAATGCGAAAATTGCTATAATAGGAAAGCCCCTAAATATTTTCGCAGAGAGAAAAACGCCGCAGAGCCGACCTTGTGTCGGCGAACGGCGGTTGTCTCTCAAATCACGACTTTTCGCAGTGCCTTTGCACGAGAAAAGTGTGAATAAAGAGGTATATTATGGATCTTATTATTGTAGAGTCGCCGTCCAAGGCGAAAACAATTTCAAAATATTTAAAGGGGAAGTATAAGGTGGACGCTTCCGGCGGACATGTGCGCGACCTTCCCGAAAAGAGGCTGGGCGTAGACATCGCCAACAACTTCGAGCCCACCTATGTGATCACTCCCGAAAAGAAGGCGATCATCAAAAGGCTCACCGACGAGGCGGCAAAAGCGGACAACGTATACCTTGCGACCGACCCCGACCGCGAAGGCGAAGCGATCTCCTGGCATTTAAAGAACGTTTTAAAGCTCAAAGACGGCAAAAACCGCATCGAGTTCAACGAAATTTCCCCCGCCGCGGTCACCAAGGCGCTCGAACACCCGCGCGAGATCGATTACAACCTCGTAGACGCGCAGCAGGCGCGCCGCGTGCTGGACAGGCTCGTGGGCTACAAGCTTTCGCCCCTGCTCTGCAAGCGGATCCGTTCGGGACTTTCCGCCGGCCGCGTGCAGTCGGTCGCGCTCAGGCTCATCGTAGACAGGGAAAGGGAAATTCAGGCATTCGTTCCCGAAGAGTACTGGAACATCAACGCGGAATTGCAGGACAAGCCCAAGGCTTATTCCCCCTTCAAAGCGCTCCTTTCCGAAAAGAACGGCAAAAAATACAAGCCCTCCAACAAGGAGGAGACGGACGCGCTCCTTTCCGCCATCGACGGCAAGCCGTATATCGTAAAGGAAGTAAAAAAGGCGGTCGCCAAGTCTCACGCGCCCGCGCCGTTCACCACTTCCACTTTGCAGCAGGACGCCTCCAACAAATTCGGCATGACCTCGCCCGAAGTCATGCTCGTGGCGCAGCACCTTTACGAGGGTATCGATACGGAAAAGGAGGGGCATATCGCGCTCGTTACCTATATCCGTACCGACTCCGTGCGCGTTTCCGCGGAGGCGCAGGAGAGGGCGCGCGGCTATATCGCCGAAAAATACGGCAAGGAATATGTGCCCGCAAAGCCCAATTTTTACAAATCCAAAAAGGACGCGCAGGACGCGCACGAATGTATCCGCCCCATCGACATCACCCGTACGCCCGAGAGCATGAAGGGCGTGCTCGATAAAAAGCATTATAACGTATACAAAATTATTTACGAGCGCTTTATCGCCTCGCAGATGAGCGAAGCGATCTATAACAGCGTGCAGATCAAGATAGACAACAGCGGCTATACCTTCAAGGCGAGCGGCAAAACGTTGCAGTTTGCCGGCTTTACCGCCGTCTATCAGGACGCCGCCCCCAAGCAGGATCCCACCAAAAAGGACGACGACGAAGCGGAAACGGGCAAGCTTCTGCCCGACCTCAAAGAAGGGGAGGAAGTGGATCTCGTGCGCCTTCTGCCCGAGCAGAAGTTCACAAAGCCCCCGCTGCGGTATACGGACGCGTCCCTCGTAAAGGCGATGGAAGACAAGGGTATCGGCCGCCCGTCTACGTATGCCTCCATCATCTCCGTGCTCAGCCGCCGCAAATACGTTACCAAAGACGGCAAATACATGGTGCCCACGGAGGTCGCGTATCAGATCACCGATCTTCTGATGAAGTATTTTACCGACATCATGGACGTCGGCTTCACGGCAAAGATGGAGGATCAGCTCGACCACATCGAGGACGGCGGGGCGGATTGGCGCAAGATCATATCCGATTTTTATCCGCCCTTTGCGGAAAAGCTCGTATTTGCCTCCAACGACGGCGCCGAGCCGACCGACATCGTATGCGACAAATGCGGGCACCCGATGGTCAGAAAAACGGGGCGCTACGGCAGCTATCTTGCCTGTTCCAACTATCCCGCCTGCTCCAACATCAAGAGCGAGGGCGCGGAGATCTCCGAAACAAAGTGCCCCAAGTGCGGCGCGAATATGGTGGTAAAGAGCGGCAAATACGGCAAATTCCTCGCCTGCCCCAATTATCCGGAGTGCTCGACCATTCTGCCCTTCGAGAGCGAACCCTCCGATGTTCCCTGCCCCAAATGCGGGGAAAAAATGATCTACCGCACGGGCAAATACGGCAAATATCTCAATTGCGTCAAGTGCGGCACGAACAAGCGCATCGCGGAGCTTGCGGGCACCTGCCCGGTCTGCGGCGCGCCCACCGAACGAATGAAGAGCAAGGGCGGCAAGATCTATTACAGCTGCTCCAAATACCCCGCCTGCAAATTTATGAGCTGGGATCTGCCCACGGGCGGCAAATGCCCCAAGTGCGGCAAATATCTCGTCAAAAAGGGCAAAACGGTAAAATGCTCTTCCTGCGATTACGAAGAAAAAGAGAAAGCGGAAAACGGGGAAAATTGACCCGTTTTCCTTTTGTGAAAAATATTTCACCGCTTTTTTTCGCCTTTGCCGAAAAAAATTTAAATAAAATCCTTGACAGAACGTCGGCAATGGAATATAATACGTTTAGCACTCATAGGTGGAGAGTGCTAAAAACCGGCAAAAGAACGAACGGGAGGAGCGTACGGATTGAAGAAGACGGGCGTTAAAGTGATCGGCGCGGGGCTTGCGGGGTGCGAGGCGGCGTATTATCTCGCGTCGCGCGGCATATCCGTCACGCTGATCGATATGAAGCCGAAAAAGTTTTCTCCCGCCCATGCCGACAGGAATTTCTGCGAGCTCGTTTGCAGCAACTCGTTGAAAAGCGCAGACGTATACGGCAACGCGTGCGGGCTTTTGAAGGAGGAGATGCGCCTGTTCGGTTCGCTCACCATGGAAGCGGCGGAGCATGCGCGCGTACCTGCGGGCGGCGCGCTCGCGGTGGAGCGGCACGCCTTTGCGGAATACGTTACGCAAAGATTGAAGAGCGTGCCCGAGATCTCGTTTGTGTCGGAGGAATGCGGAGAAATACCCGAAGGGGAGTGGGCGATCGTCGCAACGGGCCCGCTCACGAGCGAAAGGCTTGCGGAAAAAATGTCTGAGCGGTTCGGCGGAAATTTGTTTTTTTACGACGCCGCCGCGCCCATCGTTTCCGCTTCGAGCATAGACTTTTCCCATACGTTCACCGCCGACCGCTACGGCAGGGGAGAGGGCGATTACGTCAACTGCCCGATGACGAAGGAGGAGTACGAGGCGTTTGTAGACGCGCTCCTTTCCGCGGAAAGGGTCATTGCCAAAGATTTTGAAAAGCGAGACGTGTTCGAGGGGTGCATGCCCGTCGAGATCATGGCTTCGCGGGGGAAAGACACCCTGCGTTTCGGCACGTTCAAACCCGTCGGGCTGTACGACGAAAACGGCAAACGCCCGTATGCGGTGCTGCAACTGCGCAAGGAAAATTGCGAGGGCACGGCGTACAATCTCGTCGGCTGCCAGACCAATCTGAAATTCCCCGAACAAAAGCGGGTGTTTTCCATGATCCCCGCGCTGAAAAACGCGGAATTTCTGCGCTACGGCGTCATGCACCGCAATACCTTTCTCAATTCCCCGCACATTCTCTGTGCAGACGGTTCCCTGCGGAGCGATCCCGAAGTGTTTTTCGCGGGGCAGATAACGGGGGTGGAAGGGTATGTGGAAAGCGCGGCGAGCGGCATCTGGGCGGCGGCAAACTGCGCCCTGAAAATGCGGGGCAAGGAGCCTTTGCCCGCGGATACGCGCACGGTCATCGGCGCGCTCGCGGCGCATATATCTTCGCCGAATGCGGATTTTCAGCCGATGAACGCCAATTACGGCATTTTGCGCCCGCTCGAAAGGGAAGTGCGCGACAAGGCGCTCAAAAAGCGCATGTTCGCGGAGCGGGCTTTACGGGCCGCGGAAGAGCTCAGAGAATATGCGGAGAGCGCTTTTGCGGAGCAATAAATATAAAAAGGAGAAAAGATCATGCCTGAATTCAGGGGTACAACGATATGCGCCGTCAAAAAGGACGGCAAAACGGCGATCGCCGGCGACGGACAGGTCACCATGGGCGAATCGGTCGTATTTAAGAGCAATGCGGTCAAAGTGCGCCGCATTTACGACGGCAAAGTCATTCTGGGCTTTGCGGGAAGCGTATCCGACGCGTTCTCCCTCTCCGAAAGGTTCGAGGGGATGCTGAACAAATTTTCGGGGAACCTCATGCGTTCGGCGGTGGAGCTTGCCGAGCTTTGGCGCACCGACCGCGCGAGGAAACTCGAAGCGATGATGATCGTCGCGGACAAAGACCTTCTTTTGGTCATCAACGGCGGCGGCGAGGTCATCGAGCCGGACGGCGGCGTCTGCGCGATCGGCAGCGGCGGCAATTATGCGCTCGCGGCTGCGCGCGCCCTCGCGAAGGAAACGAACGACTCCGCCGAGGAGATCGCTTATAAGGCGCTCAAAATAGCGAGCGAGATCTGCGTATATACGAACGACCATATCACGGTCGAGGTCGTGTAAGCGCGCGGGAGGTGCAATATATGAATCAGCTTTCACCCAAACAGATCGTAAACGAATTGGATAAATACATCATCGGGCAGGATAAGGCGAAGCGCGCCGTCGCGATCGCCCTGCGCAACCGTTACAGGAGGAGCAGGCTTTCCGAGGCAGACCGCGAAGAGATCACGCCCAAAAACATCATCATGAAGGGGCCGACGGGCGTCGGCAAAACGGAGATCGCAAGGCGGCTCGCCAAGCTCGTGAAGGCGCCCTTCATCAAAGTGGAGGCGACCAAGTACACCGAGGTCGGCTACGTCGGGCGCGACGTGGAGAGCATGATCCGCGACCTCGTGGAATGCTCCATCCGCCTCGTAAAAGAGGAAAAGATGAAAGAGGTTTCCGTCAAGGCGGAAGCCGTCGCGGAAAAGAAGATCGTTTCTATCCTTTCCGACATGAAAAAATCGGAACGGGGGGAAATGGCGAAGGAAGTTTTCGACGCGAAGCTGCTCGAAGATCTGCGCGCGGGCAAATTCAACGGCACGCAGATAGAAATAGAGGTCGTAGACGCGCCCAAGAGCATGGAGATCGTGCCGGGCGGCGCGGAGATCAATATCGGCTCTATCTTCGGCGATATGCTGCCCAAAAAGAAAAAACGCCGCAAAATGACCGTAAAACAGGCGATGCAGCAGATCATCAACGAGGAATCGGAAAAACTCATCGACGACGACAGCGTTACCACCGAAGCGCTCTCCCGCGCGGAGGAGCAGGGCATCATCTTCATCGACGAGATAGACAAGATCGCCGGCAAAGCCAATCAGGGCGGGGCAGACGTTTCCCGCGAGGGCGTGCAGAGGGATATCCTTCCCATCGTCGAGGGGTGCACCGTCATGACCAAGTACGGCGCGGTCAAAACCGACTTTATCCTCTTTATCGCGGCGGGCGCCTTCCACATTTCCAAGGTGGAAGACCTCATTCCCGAATTGCAGGGCAGGTTCCCCATCAACGTGGAGTTGGAAAGCCTTTCCAAGGAGGACTTCGTCAAGATCCTGACGCAGCCGCAAAACGCAATTACTTCGCAGTACGGCAAACTTCTGAGCGTGGACAACATCGACCTGAAATTCACCGACGACGCGATCGAGGAGATCGCCCAGATCTCTGCGGACATGAACGCGACCAGCGAAGACATCGGCGCGCGCCGCCTGCATACGGTCATGGAATATCTGCTGGAAGACATCTCTTTCAACGCCGGCGGAGACTACCCTACGGTGGAGGTTACCATCGACAAAAAGTACGTCGACGAGCACCTGGAAAAGATGATCCGCAACAGAGATCTGAAAAAATATGTGTTATAATCTATTCACGAAAAGAGAATTCACACTTTTCTCGTGCAAAGGCACTGCGAAAAGTCGTGATATTTAGGAAAACCCCAACGTTCGCCGTTTTAACAAACGGCTCTGCGTTCGGATTTTTCCTTTTTGCCACGTCGCGGCAAAATATTTTATGCAAGCATTTACAATAGTTGCAAATGCTTTGCTCCTATATATTTGCCGCTCCTTATTCCCAAAAATCTCACACCGCTGTGCGCGTTGCGATTTTTGGGAGCCCTGTTTATAGGGCTTGCACTAATATAATATAAATGCGGCAAATTCACCTTTCCTGCCAAAGGCCGCGCATCGCGGCAAATCGGGGGCTTATTCCGAAAAGTGCGATTTTCGGAAACGCAAGTGATTATTTAAATGATATTGCGAAAAAGCAAAAACCGCGCTTTTTGCTTTTTCACTCAATTTGGCAATGCTTTGCCTTTTGGGAAGAGGGTGAATTTGCGCCCTTGCATATTATGTGTGCCCTTATAAAGGGCGCAAAGAGCGGAGAAAACGCCGTCAGCCGTAAGGCGCGCGGCGGTGTCGCCCTCAAATCGCAGTAAATCGCAGGCAACAGCTTGCCGAGATTTACGCGAGCTTTTATAAGGAGTTTTTATGATCAACATACCCAAGGGCACGAAAGACGTGCTCCCTTCCGAAGCCTATAAATGGCACTTTGTAGAAAATACGGCAAGGCGCATTTCCGCACTTTACAACCTGAAAGAGATACGCACCCCCGTTTTCGAGCATACCGAGTTGTTTTTGCGCGGCGTGGGGGATACGACCGACATCGTGAACAAGGAAATGTACACCTTTCTCGACAAGGGAGAGCGCAGCATCACTTTAAAGCCCGAGGGTACGGCGGGCGTCGTTCGTTCGTTTATCGAAAACGGGCTTGCAGGCGGCGTTTTGCCCCTCAAAATGTACTATCTGATCCCCGTGTTCCGCTATGAACGCCCGCAGGCTGGCAGGCTTCGCGAACATCACCAGTTCGGCGTGGAGATCTTCGGCGGGAAGGGCCCGGAAACGGACGCGGAGGTCATTCTGCTCGCGCGCGACTATATCGCGGCGCTCGGGGTAGAGAACGTGGAGCTGAACCTCAACAGCATCGGCTGTAAGCACTGCCGCCCCAAATTCAACGAGGCGCTCAAAGAGTATCTGCGGCCGCACCTTTCCGAAATGTGCCCAACCTGCAACGCGCGTTTTGAAAAGAACCCGCTGCGCATTCTCGACTGCAAAGAGGAAGCCTGCTCGAAAATCAACGCGGGCGCGCCCAGAACGGTGGATTTTTTGTGCGACGAGTGCCGCGAACACTTCGAACAGCTCAAAAGCATTCTCGATTCCTGCGGCGTAAAATATAAACTCAACCCGAAGCTCGTGCGCGGATTGGATTATTATTCCAAAACGGTCTTTGAATTTGTTTCCACCGACATCGGAGCGCAGGGCACCGTGCTGGGCGGCGGCAGGTACGATACCCTCATCGAAAACCTCGGCGGGCCTTCCGTCCCCGCGGTCGGCTTCGGCAGCGGCATCGAACGCATGCTGCTCGTGCTCGAAAACACGGGCAAAAAAATTCCCGAAGAGCCGCCCCTCGGCGTATACGTTGCGGGGCTGGACGACGCGGGCAGGCGCGCGGCGTTCGCTCTCGTAAACGATCTGAGGGAAGCGGGCGTTTCCGCGGAGTTCGATCACGCGGCGCGTTCGGTCAAGGCGCAGTTCAAATATGCGGGAAAGATCGGTGCGAAATACGTCGTCGTTATCGGCTCGAACGAGCTGGAAAGCGGAGAATATACCATCAAAAACATGGCGGATTCCTCTTCCGAAACGGTGCGGGCGGAAAAGGCCGTTTCTTATCTGCGGGAGAAATTGGAATGACGGAACGTGCCCTCGTCGTAAAAACATCGGGCAGGATCGCCGTGTTGCAGATCGAAAAAAAGCCCGAATGCGACAGCTGCAAGGTGTGCGCGTTCAAGGCGGGCAAAAGCCGCATCAAAGTCAAGGCGCTCAATACGGCGGGCGCAAAGGCGGGAGACGAAGTGCTCGTAAAGGCGGAAAAGGACAACCGCGCGCTCGCTTCGTTTATCGTATACATGGTGCCCGTGCTCTTTACGGCGGCGGGCGTGGCCGTCGGCGCGCTGTGCTTCGAGAAAGAGGCGTTTATCGCGCTGTTTGCGCTGGTCGGGCTCGCGCTCGGCTTTGCGCTCGTTTTCGCGGCGGATAAAATTTTATCGGGATCGCGCGGCTTCGGAATGGAAGTCGTTGAAATATGCGATACTAAAACAAAGGATACAGAGGAGGGAAAACAAAGTGGTCAAAACGTTTAAAGGCGCCGATTTTCGCGCCGCAATGAAGGAGGGCAAAACGCTCGTAGTCGATTTTTATGCGGATTGGTGCGGCCCGTGCCGCATGCTCGCGCCCGTAATGGAAAAGCTTTCCGACGAATACGAGGGCAGGGCGGAATTTGTAAAGATCGACGTAGACGACAACCCCGATCTCGCGCGCGATTATTCGATCATGAGCATTCCCTGCGTCATGGTCTTCAAGGGCGGCGCCGCGGCGGGCAAAAACGTCGGGTTTGCGCCCAAAGAGGCGATGCAGGAATTCATCGACAAATATATCTGATCGGTACGGTAAATTGCGCCGCGGCTGTCGTCCGCGGCGCATATTTTTTGTTTGCTTTTCCTCCGCGCGTCTGCTATAATGGATAGAAAAACGGGGTGCGGTCATGGCGGAAGAAGACAAAAGGGAGATCGTCGCGAAAAAGCGGGGCGCGCAGAAGCAATATCTCGTGTACGGGTGCGTCATCGCCGTCCTCGCGGCGTTTGCGGCGGCGTCTGCGGCGTTCAATGCGGAGCGCGGCGCGGGGCTCATCGCCTTCGGCATCATATTGGCGCTCTTGGCGGGCGGGTTTGCCGCCTATTGCTTCGTGCTGTATTTTGCGCAGAAAAAGCTCCCCGAGGCGCTCATTTATGCGGAAGGGGACAGCCTGTATTGCTATCAGTACAGGAAAAAGGAGTATGTGCGCATCTCTCTTTCGGAGATCGTCGGCGCGGAGGGCGGTATCACCGCGCGGGAGGTGCGCGCGGGTCTTTTGCGCGTTAAAACGCCGCAAAAGACCTATGAAGTGGCAGAGATCGCCGAACCGTTCGCCGCGCGCGAGGAGATCGCGCGGTTGAAGGCGCAGGCGAGGGAGCGAACGCTGTAAAATATTTTTGCGCCCGCGCGCCGCGCGGCGCTCATTCTCTTGTAAAAAAAAAGAAATTGCGCTATAATAAAAGGGAAAAATAAAATCACTACGGAGAAAATGCAATGATCGATCTTACCACAATCAAAAATGCCGATGCGGAAGTGTACGAGGCGATGAAGCTTGAACTTGACCGCCAGAGGAACAATATCGAGCTCATCGCGAGCGAAAATTTTGTTTCCCCCGCTGTGATGGCGGCGGTCGGCTCTCACCTTACGAACAAATATGCGGAGGGGTTGCCCGGCAAGCGCTATTACGGCGGCTGCCAGTATGTAGACATCGTGGAAAACCTCGCCATCGAGCGCTGCAAACAGCTTTTCGGGTGCGATCACGCCAACGTGCAGTCGCACAGCGGCGCGCAGGCGAACACCGCCGTTTATTTTGCACTGCTGAACCCCGGCGACACGATTTTAGGCATGAACCTTTCGCACGGCGGGCATCTGACGCACGGTTCTCCCGTCAACATTTCGGGCAAATATTTTAAGATCGTTCCCTACGGCGTTTCCGAGCAGGACGAGCGCATAGACTATGCGGCGCTCGAAAAGCTTGCGATCGAAAACAAGCCGAAAATGATCGTTGCGGGCGCCTCCGCTTATCCGCGCGTCATCGATTTTGCCCGTCTCAGGGAGATCGCCGATAAAGTCGGCGCATATCTTATGGTAGACATCGCGCACATCGCGGGCCTGGTGGCGGCGGGGCTGCACCCTTCCCCCGTGCCGTATGCAGACATTGTTACGACGACCACGCACAAAACGCTCAGGGGGCCTCGCGGCGGCGTCATCATGTGCAAGGAACAGTACGCCAAGGCGATCGACAAGGCAGTGTTCCCCGGCATGCAGGGCGGCCCGCTCATGCACGTCATTGCCGGCAAGGCGGTCGCGTTCAAGGAAGCGCTCTCTCCCGAATTCAAAGAATACCAGCGGCAGGTGGTCAAAAACGCGGCTGCGATGGCAGATGAATTTATCAAATGCGGCGTGCGCCTCGTTTCGGGCGGCACCGACAATCACCTCATGCTCGTAGACCTTCGCGACAAGAACATGACGGGCAAAGAGCTTGAAAAGATGCTCGACGAGGTAAATATCACCGTCAATAAAAACACCATTCCCTTTGAAACGACGAGCCCCTTCGTTACGAGCGGGATCCGCATCGGTACGCCGAGCATCACCTCCCGCGGCTTCAAGGAAGAGGACGCGCGGCTGATCGCGCGCCTGATTTCCGAGATCATTGCCGAAAGGGAAAACGCGTTCGACCGCGTGCGCGCGGAAGTGAAAAAGCTCTGCGAAAAATATCCTCTCTATGCAAACGACGTGATGTGATCATCTTATAAACCGCCCCTCCCGCAGCTCGGGAGGGGCGGTTTTCATAGCTGTGGTATTTTCAGGAAACGCTTGATTTTTGTATCGTTCCGCCGTATAATGAAAAAGGGAATCGTGCCCGTCCTGATCATTTTTACGGTCGTGTTCGTCGGCGGCTGTCTGATCTACGGGGCGCTCGCGTGTATCGGGCTGGTCTTTGGCATAAATGCCCTGAAACTTGCCAAAAGGGGTGCGGTAACTGCCTATCTTTCAAGGCGGATCAGGAGATATCTGTTGTGTCCGATCCTATATATTGTGCAGTTCGGTATAGGTGCGATCGGGCTGGTGCTGGAACATTCGTCGGCTTTGGAAACAGCGCTGGCGGCTGTCGCCGCCGTGTTGTTTTTGGGCTGTACGATCGCTTCGATTGTATTGAAATGCGTAACGCTCCGCCGTGTGCGGAAGCTGCTCGCGTTTCCTCCTGCCCCGCCCGTGTCTCCCGCCGACCCGTTCGCATGGTTTGTTTTGAGGGGGAAATATGGGTAAAAGTATAGCTCGGCTTTTGGTTGTCTGCGGCGTGTTGGATATTTTGTGCGGTCTGTTCAATGCGACGGTCATCTCGCTCGGGGAGGGAGAAGCAGAATAAATAAAAGCAGCGGCTATCGGGATCCCGATAGCCGCTGCTTTTATTTATATCGTATTTTCTTGTGCCGGAAGATCAAAAGTGAATTCATCTTCTGAAAGTTTTACGATCGTATAATCGCCCGCGTCATATACGCTGCCTTCGGAAGGCCAGCAGGGCATATCGTTGTCGCGCGCATAAATACGGGCTTCGTATACTTGTTCTTCGCTCGCACTTGTAAAGGGAAATGAAATTGTCCGCATCAGGTTACATACAGATCTTGTGCTCCAAAAATAATAAGGGGACAATGCATGATGTATATCAAATAAAGAATAGCCAATTAATTCACCTTTTATACAAGAGTTGTTTAAGCGATTCGAATAATAACCGATAAAAGCGATGGGCTTATCGGTACTGGATACACGGGCAATTTCCTCTTCGATCGCTGCCGCGAGGCGAGTGTCTTCCTGGGCGCGGATATTATCTGTATAAATCAGGCGAGCCGTCATATTGATTTGTGAAAAGAGAGATATTGCGGCAAGCACGATAAAGATAAATCCGAAATTGGCGCCAAACAGTTTTTTGATCTTCCAGTCTCGGCTGACCAAAAAAAGCATGTTCGCCGCAAGTACAAAAGGATAAGTGTATTGGGTTCTGAAAGGGTTGATTCCTCCGAATACAACCGTAAGTAAAAACGGAGAAAACTGCAAAAGGACTACAAATACAACATAAAAAATACTGAACTTTGTTTTCGATTGAACGGCATCTAAAACAGCGGCGCCGACGGACAATATGGCAAATACGGTGTAAAACCAGGTATAAAAAATACTTTCTCCGGCAAAGCCTTGGCGAATGTGGGTAAAAATCGACTGCAAGCATTCAGAAAATGAAGCCGTGAGCCAGTAAAAATTAGAAGTCGTATAAGAACTGCCTGCAAACCAAATGAGAGTTATCGCAATATACAGGATAACTGCTGCCGCAAAAAATCCGACCGTTTTTCCGAAAGCGACGCCGTACTCCTTGGCGGTGACGGATCTTCCTTCAACGGCCGACCATCTGCGGTATACAAGAGCAAAACAAAAGAGGATAATAGCCGTAATGAGCACGGCAAATGCCTGGTAGGTGCCCACCGCCCAAAGCGCCGCAACCGCAAAAAGAAAGAGGGCCGTATATGAACGGCGGAAAGCCCCGTATAAGCCGAGCCCGATACCCGTTGCGCAGAGGAGGAACGCCCAGGCCATTTCGAATATTTGAAGGTCAAAATAGAATTGTTCGGCAAAGATCGGCGCAATAAAAAACGGCAGTAAAAAGGCCGCGCAAGCCCAGCCGCTACGTCTGGTGCATCGCCAAAAAAGATAGCCGAATACAATACCCGCCAAGCAGATCATCAGATAACCGAGCGTTGTGGCAAGCGCGGGATTGAACCAATGTATTCCGAACAGATATTTAGTAAATATAGCAAATTCTCTGCCAATTTCCAACCAGTTAAAATCCGAATTTGCCTCATTGATAAAGTTTTCACTGTCGATGCGAGGATTGGTATTTGAGAGCCAACTGCTGAAAACAACTAAAAAGATCGCGCAGGAAACGGTAATAAAGAGATAATTCTTTTTAAGGTATTCCGCAAATGTTTTTAATTCGCGTTTTACCGTTTCAGAACAATTTTCACAATATCTTTTTATTTTATCGGCAAAAGTTCCAAAAATATTTTTGATTTTTTCCATAGATATCTCCGTTAATGCTGCGCCCCGCCGCAGTTAAGTGTTGCCTTGTTTAACGGATTTATTATAGGAAATAGAGCATATTTTGTCAATTAAAAAAGCCCGAAGGCATAATTTTACGCATACAAAACAGTTGACATTCAGCGGCATAAATACTATAATACAGTTAAATTCAAACGATTCTTTGGGGCGGGGTGCGATTCCCCACCGGCAGTAAAAGTCTGCGACAGGCCCTTGCAAACGGCCTCTGAACGGGTGAAATTCCCGTACCGACGGTATAGTCCGGACGAGAAAAGAATGTTTTTGGATTCCGCACGCGCGGTTTTTTCGCATTGCCGCGCGCAGAGAAATTCAAAAAGCTGCCCCGCAAATTTTTGCGGGGCTTTTCTTTCACCCCCTTGGAAAATATTTTTTCGAGGTGTTTTTTATGAAAGAAGAGATCGCAAACGCTTGCAAACAGCAAGAGGATCCCGAAACCGCGGCACCTTCCGCCGCCGCGGAACATTCCGCGCAGGCGGAAAGCAAAAAGGGCGCGCCGCGCGCAAAGCGGACGCGGAAACTTTTTTCCGCGTCCGGCATCGCAAAGCTCGCAATGCTCTCCGCGCTCGCCTTTGCCGTTACGTTTCTGGAATTCCCCATCTTTCCCGCGGCGCCCTTTTTGCAGCTGGATTTTGCGAACGTGTTTGTGCTGATCGGCGGGTTTATGTACGGGCCGCTCGCGGCGGTCATCATCAGCGGCGTCAAGGAATGCCTGTGCCTGCTGAAAACTTCTACGGGCGGCGTGGGAGAGATCGCAAACTTTATCATCACGTTCTGCTTTGTTATCCTGCCCACCGTCGTTTACCGATACAAAAAGGGGCTTCTGAGCGTATCATTAACGCTTGCGGCGGGCGTCGTGTTGCAGGTGGCGGCGGGGCTTTTGTCCAATCGGTTCATCAACTTCCCCTTGTTTATGGGGGATAGCGCTGCGGAGATGTTTGCGGCGCTTTGGTGGTACGTGGCGCTGTTTAACCTCATCAAAGGGGTCGCTGTCAGCGCGGTCACCGTTTTGCTGTATAAGAGAATTTCCTGGCTTTTGGATAAGTTTTAATTGCAAAATATCTTCGGTTATATTATAATGAAAGAGGTGTTTTTGACGGCGCCTCTTTTATTTTTTCAGGAAAACAGGTATGATCTCGAAAAGCGAACGCGAAACGATGGAATTTGCAAGAGAATACGCAAAAACGCTCTCCCCGGGAGACGTGGTGCTGCTCGAAGGAGAAATGGGCGCGGGCAAAACGGTATTCGTAAAAGGGCTTGCCGAGGGCTTGGGCGTGGAAGACGAGATCACCAGCCCCACCTACGCGTATATGAACGACTACGGCGGCGTTTTGTATCATTACGACTGTTACCGCCTCAAAAGCGGCGCCCAGGCGGAGGCTCTGGGACTCACCGATTATTTTTACGCGGGCGGCATATGCGTCATAGAATGGGCGCAGAACATCGCAGACGTCTTGCCCGAGCGGTGCAAACTCGTGCGCATCGTCAAGAGGGGAGAAAACGAAAGGGAGATCTCGGCGCAATGAACTTTCTCGCCATCGATACGTCAAACGAATATCTCACGGTCATCGCCTCTAAGGGCGGGCAAGACGCCGTAACGTTCGAGCCGCAGTGCGGCATGCAGCACTCGGTCCGGCTGATGGGCGCGGTGGAGGAAACGCTGCAAAGGGCGCGGCTTTCCCCCGAGGAATGCGACTTTTTCGCCGCCGTCGTCGGGCCGGGGTCGTTTACGGGCATACGCATCGGCATTTCGGCGGCAAAGGGCTTTTGCTCCGCGCTCAAAAAGCCGTCGCTGGGCATAACATCTTTTCAGACGCTCGCATATAATGCAGAAGGCAAGCTTCTTGCGGCGGTGCCCGCGGGCAGAGGCTTCTATTATGTGTGCGCCTTCGGGGAGGATAAAAGCGTGCTGCGCGCGCCCGCGCGCGTGGACGAGGCGGAGCTTTGCCGCCTCGCGCGGGAATATCGGGTGTGTGCGTACGGGCCGATGCCCGTGCCCTGCGTCTTAGCGGATCCCGCAAAGGGTCTCGCCGCGGCGGTAAAGGGGGCAAGGGCGGCGGATTTCGGAAACCTTTGCGCCTTTTATCTTAAAAAGAGCCAGGCGGAGGAAGAGCGGGAAAAGCGCGGCAAAGAATAAAACGGAAGGGAAAAATATGGAATACAGAAAGTGGCGGTACGAGGACGTTTTTCAGATCGCCGCGCTCGAAAAGGAGTGCTTTTCCGACCCGTGGAGCTTTCAGATGCTCGCGGATACATTTTTCAGCGAGCACACGCTGAGCGTCGCCGCGGCGGAAGACGGCAAGATCGCCGGCTATGCCTTTGCGGTTCTGGCGGAGGAAGAGGCGGATCTTGCCAACATTGCGGTAACGAAGTCGTTTCGCCGCAGGGGGATAGCGAAGGAACTGCTTTCCCGCCTGGAAGCGCAGGTGCGCGCGGCGGGCGGCAGAAAAATGTTTTTGGAGGTGCGCGTATCCAACGCGCCCGCCATGGCGCTGTACCTGAAAACGGGATACGTGGGCAGATATGCCCGCCCCCGCTACTACGGCAACGGCGAAGACGCTCTCGTGATGGAAAAAAAATTATAAAGGAGAGGCGGCGCTATTTTATTTGAAGGGAAAGAAATATCCGTCCTGCAACAGGGCGGGGGAGAAGACCTCGTGTTTTTGCACGGCTACCTCTCCTCAAAGGAATGTTTTACCTCTCAGATAAAGTATTTTTCAAAATTTTACCGCGTGACCGCCTTCGATTTTATCGGCTTCGGGCAGAGTTCGCCTTTGACCGAACCGTGGGCCGTGGGAGATTACGCCGCACATGCGGCGCGCTTGCTTTCGGCGCTCGGCGTGCGGCGCGGCGCGCGACTCATCGCCCACTCCTTCGGCGGCAGGGTGGCGCTCAAACTGCTGTCGCAGGACGCGACGCTTTTCAAAAAAGCCGTTCTTGCGGGTTGCGCGGGGATCCCGCCCAGGCGCGGGTTTTCCTATCATTGCAGGGTACGCGCGTACCGCGCGGTAAAAAAATTTGCGCCCCGCTTCGCGGAGAGAAAATTCGGTTCCGCCGAATACCGCACGCTTTCGCCCGTCATGCGCGAAAGTTATAAAAAGATCGTCAACGAGGATCTTACGCCCTGCCTCTGCAAAATACGCGCGGAGGTCTTATACGTATTCGGAGAAAAAGACGCGCAGACCCCGCTGTATATGGCGGAAAAGCTGACAAAGGGCACAAAGGGCTCGGCGCTCGTCGTCATGCCCGCCTGCGGGCACTTCTGCTTTGCGGAAGATCCCGCCCGCTTCAACGCCGTCGCGCGGGAATTTTTCAGATAAAAGCTTCTTACATGAAGAAGGAGACATATGTTTACACTCGAATCGATAGCGGAATACGCAGTCATATCCATCGCGCTCGCCCTGCTTTTGCCCCTGTGCACCTTTAAAATGCTCGGGGCGCTGCAACAGGCGGGCTACAACGGCAAGCGCTTTGCAAAATGGACGGTGCGCAAGGGGAATATGGTCTATTCCCGCTATATACTGCTCGCCTTTCTGATCGCGCTTTCGTCGGCGGTGCTCGCCGTCGTCTTTTCGTTCACGGGCATATGGGCGGCGTACATATCGCTCCTGCCCTTCCCGATTTTTACGGCGGCGTATTGCCATGCAGACAAAAAAGCGCTCAAAGTGCCGCTCGTATACACGCGGCGGGTGCAGAGGGTCTATGCGTTCGAGTGCATATGCGTCTTTATCGCCGCGGCGCTGCTCACGCTCGGCGTCAACGCGGCGGCATACTACGCGGGCATTGCGCTCCTTTCGCATTTGCGGTATCTGCCGCTCGCGATCCTGCCGATCCTTCTGCCGGTGCTTTTGCGCGCAGCAAACGCGGTCGACAGGCCCTTTTCGGAGGCGAAAAACAAAAAATATATCCGCGCCGCGCGCGAAAAGCTGCGCGCCGCCGATTGCGTGAAGATCGGCATTACGGGCAGCTTCGCGAAGACGAGCGTAAAGAATTTTATCGCTTCCATACTTTCGCAAAAATACAAAGTATTTGCCACGCCCGAGTCGTACAACACCCCGCTCGGCATCGCAAAGGCGATCGAGAATACAGATCTGAACGAGTACGACGTTTTCCTCGCGGAAATGGGCGCGCGGCAGGAGGGGGATATCAGGGAGCTGTGCGAGCTCGTTTCTCCCGATCACTGCGTGATCACGGGCATCTGCCCGCAGCACGTGGAAACGTTCGGCTCTCTGGAAAAGGTGATCGCCGCAAAGGGCGAGATCCTTGCGGGCACCAAAGAGGGCGGCTACGCCTTTATCGGCATGGACGAGAACACCGCAAAGCTTAATACGTCTGCGGCAAAGCTCGTCAAGGTAGGCGTGGGCGAGCACGGGGAGTGCGGCGCGCGCGATATAAAGTGCTCGGCGGACGGCGTCGACTTCAAACTCGCGCTCGGCATCAACGAGGGCCGCGTGCGCAGCAGGCTTTTGGGCGAACACAACGCGCGCAACATCGCGCTGGCGGCGGCGGTCGCGTATAAACTGGGGCTCACGAAGGAGGAGATCGCGGGCGGCATCGCGAAGCTCGACTACGTTCCCCACCGCTTGCAGCCGTTTCAGGCAAACGGCGTTACGATCCTCGACGACGCGTACAACGCGAACGTTGTGGGCGCGGAGGAGGCGGTCAAAGTCCTGCGCCTCTTTTCGGGCAGAAAGTATGTGGTAACGCCCGGCATCGTGGAGCTCGGCATTCTGGAAGAAGAGGAAAATTTCGCCCTCGGGCAAAAGCTCGCGGGGCTGGATATGGTCGTTCTCGTCGGCGCTACGCTCGTGCTCGCCGTAAAACGGGGGTATCTCGACGCGGGCGGCGATGCGGAAAAGCTCGTCGTCGTGCCCGATCTTGCGGGGGCGGAAAAGCTTTTGTCCGAAAAATTGCAGGCGGGCGACGCCGTTCTTTTCCTCAACGATCTGCCGGATATTTATAATTAAAAAATTTTCGGGCAAATCTCGCAAAAGAGATGCTGCGATTTGCCCGAGATGAAAGAAAACCCGACGTTCGCCGTTTTGAGAGACGGCTCGCCGTCCGGTTTTCTCTCTGCGGCGATATGTTACGGCTCTCATATTATACGATCGCCGCATTCACGTTTTCCGCGTAAGGCAAAGGATTGCCAAATAGGGGAGCGCTGCGGAAAATTGCGATTTCCCTTGCGCGAATTAGTATTTGAGTTCACGAAAATCTCGGCGAGCTGACGCCTGCGAATTTCCGTGATTTGAGGGGAAACCCATACGGCTTTCCCCTCACCGCGCGATATTTAAGGGCACGCATAATACGCAATCGCGCGTTTTCACCCTTTCCGTAAGCCAAAGCGTTGGCAAATTGAGTGAAAAAGCAAAAAGTGTCATTTTTGCTTTTTCGCAAGATTGTTTAAATAATTAAAGGCGCGTTTGAAAACCACGTTTTTCAAAAAGCGCACTCAATTTGCCGCATACTTGCGGCTTGCCGAAAAAGAGTGAATGCGAAAATTGTTTTAATATGAAAGCCCTTAAACTAAGGCTTCCAAAAATCGCAACGCGCGTAGCGGTGTGAGATTTTTGGAAATAAGGAGCGGCAAATATATAAGAGCATAGCATTTGCAAGTATTGTAAATGCTTGCATAAAATATTTTGCCGCGACGCCGCAGAGAGAAAAACGCCGCAGAGCCGACCCTGTGTGTCGGCGAACGGCGGTTGTTTCTCAGATCACGACTTTAGCGACAACAAAGTTGTCGCATCAGTTTAGCCGATTTTGCATAAATGACCGCGAGCGGTCGCTTCGCAAAATCGGCGGCACTATTCGCAGTGCCTTTGTACGAGAAACGCGTGAATACGCGAGAAGCACCAAAGCAAAAAATATTTTGCGGAGGTGCTTTTATTGTGCAGAAGGGGCTGAAAAACGTCGCCGTCGTGTTCGGCGGCATGTCTTGCGAAAACGAAATTTCCGTCATTACGGGAACGATGGCGGCGAACGTCATGGATCGCGGCAGGTACGTGCCGTATCCCGTCTACCTTTCGCAAAACGGCAGGCTTTATACGGGCAAGGCGCTCTTTGACGTCGCCTCTTTCCGCGGCGGCGTCGAGGACAGGGCGGAGGAGGCGCTCTTTCTGAACGGAGCGCTGTACGCCGTAAAGGGCAAAAAACTCAGGGAGATCGCAAAAATCGACTGCGGCGTAAACTGCTGCCACGGCACGGGCGGGGAAGACGGGCTCGTTTCCGCCCTCTTTTCGCTCAACCGTATCCCGAACGCTTCGCCCGCAATGGCGGGTTCCGCCGTTTTTATGGATAAGGGGCTCACAAAGCTCGCGGCAAAGGCGCTCGGCGTTAAGAGCGCGCCCTATTTCCGCATCGGGGAAGCGGAATACGGCAAGCGTGCGGCGATGGCGCTCAGGTGCGTGGAGGAGCGGCTCGGCTATCCCGTCATCGTAAAACCTGCGCGCCAGGGGTCGAGCATCGGCGTGTTGGTCGCCGAAAACAGGGAAGAGCTCGTCCGCGCGATCAGAACCGCGTTCGAATACGATACCGTCGCCATTGCGGAAAAATATCTCGCGGGCTGCCGCGAGATCAACTGCGCCGCCTACAAGCGCGGGGGCGAGATCGTCGTTTCTGAATGCGAAGAGCCGCTCACCGCCCATAAGATCCTTACCTTCCGAGATAAATATATCGCGGGCGGCAAGGAGCGCGCACGCAACTTTCCCGCAGACATTCCCGAAAAATGCGCCGAACGCGTCAAGGGCTATACGAAGCTTTTGTACCGCAGGCTGAATCTGTGCGGCGTGGTGCGCGCGGATTTTCTGCTCTGCGGGGAGGAGGTGTATTTTAACGAAATGAACACCGTGCCCGGTTCGCTCGCCTACTACCTTTTTTCTGAAAGCCTTGCGGGGTTTTCGCACATGCTCGGCGAGCTGATCGAGCAGGGGATCGCGGAGGAGGGCGCCGCAAGGGGCAAAAAACTCCTCAAAAATTGCGGAGTGCTCAACGCCGTTCCCCCAAAGGGCGGAAAAAGGGGCAGATAGCCGCGCGCAACATAAAACGGGGCGGGAATTTTTCCCGCCCTTTTCAAACGCTTGTCATTTTTGGCGGAATCTGTTAAAATAAACGGGAAATCCGAACGCAGAGGAATCGAAAATGAAAAAGATCGAAATGAAAAACCCCGTCGTCGAAATGGACGGCGACGAAATGACGCGCGTTTTGTGGCAGTGGATCAAAGATATCCTTATCTGTCCCTATGTCGACCTGAAAACGGAGTATTACGACCTCGGGCTCGTCAACCGCGACAAGACGGACGATCAGGTCACCGTGGATGCGGCGAACGCAAACAAAAAATATAAGGTCGGCGTCAAGTGCGCGACCATCACTCCGAACGCGCAGCGCGTCGAAGAGTACAAGCTCAAACAGATGTGGAAGAGCCCCAACGGCACCATCCGCCGCATTCTGGACGGCACGGTGTTCCGCGCGCCCATCCTCGCAAAGGGCATCACGCCCTATATACCCGGGTGGAAAAAGCCCATCGTGCTCGCCCGTCATGCCTACGGCGACGTGTATTCGGGCGTGGAAACGCGCACGGCGCAGGGGGACAGGGCTTACCTTGTCGTGGAAGGGGAAAACGGCGAAGTGAAGGAAAAACTGCTCGTGCAGGACTTTAAGAACGGGGGCGGCATCGTGCAGTCGGTGCACAATACCGATCAGTCGATCGAAAGTTTCGCCCGCTCCTGCTTCAATTACGCGCTCGACGTGAAAATGCCCCTCTGGTTCGCTACGAAGGACACCATTTCCAAAAAGTACGACCATCACTTCAAGGATATTTTCAACGATCTTTACGAAAAGGAATATAAGGAAAAATTCGAGGCGGCGGGCATCGAGTATATGTATACGCTCATCGACGACGCCGTGGCGCGCATCGTCCGTTCGGAGGGCGGCGTGCTGTGGGCGTGCAAGAACTACGACGGCGACGTGATGAGCGACATGGTCGCGACCGCGTACGGCTCGCTCGGCATGATGACTTCCGTGCTCGTTTCGCCCGACGGCAACTATGAATTCGAGGCGGCGCACGGCACCGTTACCCGCCACTATTACAAATACCTGAAAGGGGAAACCACCTCCACCAACTCGGTCGCCACCATCTTTGCGTGGACGGGCGCGCTGGCAAAGAGAGGGGAGCTGGACGGCATCCCCGCCCTGACCGAATTTGCCAAAAAGCTGGAAAGGGCGACCGTGCAGACGATCGAGGAGGGCAAAATGACGGGCGACCTCGTGCCGCTGTTCAAGTCGGAAGGCGTCACCCCCGTCAAGCTGGACTCGGAAGCCTTCCTCAAAGCCGTGGCGGAAAAGTTGTAATTTTTACGAAAGCAGCCGTAAGTGCGGCAGTTCTTATTTCGGATATCATAAAGAAACGCGCGGCGGCAAGCCGCGCGTTTCTTTATGACATATATGCACAGGCACAGGCTATCGCTAACAATTTTATTGTGGGAACAGAAGAGCGTGACGAATTTGAGTTAGAGATAAAACGCAATGTCCTTTTGGAGTGCGGAGATATTCTGGAACTTGAAAAACCCGTGTTTGGTAGCGATACTACTAATGCACATCTCCCATGTCGGCTTTTAGAGAATAAAAAAAGCCTCACAAAAGTGAGGCAAAGCGTAAAATTACGCAAATTGAATTTTGATTAGTCGAAACGGTAGAGCACAACATCTTTCAACTGAAGTGTGGCATTTGCTACATTATCTACAGGAATATCTGTTGCTGTACCGCCATTGAGTGTAGGCGTACTTTCGTTAGCATCTGCTCTTGAAAGATAAATATTTACATCATATGGCTGTTGGTTATAATTTACGGACACCTTACACGTCAAGAGTTGATAGTGAAATAAAAGTGCTGAATATTCGACGTTACAACTGACAACGAATTTTCCCTCTGACATGCTCTTATATAAGGAACAATGTTCAAGCAGATTTCCTTGTTTAATATCTTCTTCCTTTACAACAACTCTTTCAATGTGTGTTGCATTTTGTACGCTGGCGGTAAGGCTGTTGTAATTGGAAGTGAGTTCGGCAAGGTCATCTGCAAACGTATCAGACGAGGTGTCCAAAGCGGCGAGTTGCTGCTGGAAGTTCGCATTTGCGGCTTCAAGCGCTTCTACTTTTGCTTCGAGTGCATTCAAGTCTGATTCCAGCGCATCGAGGCGGTCTGAAACATCCTGATCGCTGCTGCAGGCGGCAAAAGAGAACAACGCAACGCAAGCGAACACGGCGAGTAATATGCAACTAAAAAGTTTCTTTTTCATTTTCATTTCTCCCTTAATATGACGCAAACACAAATTTTGTTCCGATTCCCGCGCGAATTATTTCCGGCAGGTTTTTATTTTTCGCCCATGGTGAGCAGCGTCAAAACGGCTTTATTCAGGTGCAGCCTGTTTTCCGCCTGGTCGTACATGATCGACTGCGGCCCGTCCGCAACGTCTGCGCTGACCTCCTCGCCGCGGCGTACGGGCATGCAGTGCATAAAGAGGGCGTCTTCTTTGGCGAGCGCCATCACTTCCTTCGTCACGCGGTATTTTTCCAGCTTGACCTTTTTCTTTTCGTCGTCTTCATCGCTCATGGAAATAAAGACGTCCGTATATACGATGTCCGCGTCCTTGACCGCTTCGGCAACGCTGTCGGTGATGAGAATGTCTCCGAACTGCATGCCGCGTTCCACGATGGAGCGGGCGGGGCTGTATCCGCTGGGGCTGGCGATCGCCACGTTCATGTCGCACTTGGAACAGCCGATGATGAGCGAGTTCGCAATGTTGTTCCCGTCGCCGATGTAGGCGAGTTTCAAATTTTCAAGTTTGCCCTTCTTTTCCCATATCGTAAACAGATCCGAGAGTATCTGCAGGGGATGCGATGTATCGGAAATGCCGTTCACGACGGGTATGTCCGCGCAGGCGGCGAACTCTTCCAGCTCTTCGTCGTTGAACCCGCGCAATACAAGGGCAGACAGCCCGAACCTTCCCAGCATGGCGGCGGTATCTTTTACGCTTTCCCCGCGGGAGAGCTGCGTTTCGCCTTTCGGGAGAAATATGTAGTCTCCGCCCAACTGACGAATGCCCAGTTCGAAGGAGACGCGCGTGCGGGTGGAAACGTTGCCGAACAGCAGCCCGACCGTTTTTCCGTGCAGGAAGTTTACGTTTTCCCCGACCTTGTACTTTTTTTTCATGACCTTTGCCGCGTAAAGGAGCTCGAAGATCTCCTCCGAAGAAAGATCCGCAAGGTGCAGCAGATCGCTGTTTTTCAGCTTGAATTTAGGCGAATATTTGTTTATATCCATAGATCGCTCCGTGCGGCGCGGCATATCCGGCCGCGCTTCGTATTTATTATAGCAAAAAGGGGAACAAAATACAACTTAATACGGAAGAAAAATGCGCCTTTGCCCCGCAGTTTTTCGGCCGCCGTGCAAACGGCCGCCGCGGTTGGGCATATTTAACACAATCGCCAAAATTATTTGTAATAATTGCCCATTGTGTTTTTTGTTTAAATGTTGTAAAATAAATACAGTAAAGTTAAAAACTTTTTTAGGGAGGAAACTTTTTATGGCAAGCCTTTTGTTGAAAGGGATCTACAAAGTTTATCCGTCCGGTGTTACTGCCGTTACGGACTTCAACCTGGACATTAAAGATAAAGAATTTATCGTATTCGTCGGGCCTTCCGGCTGCGGTAAATCCACGACGCTCCGCATGATCGCGGGCTTGGAAGAAATTTCCAAGGGCGAACTGTATATCGACGGCAAACTCGTCAACGACGTCGTTCCTAAAGACAGGGACATCGCGATGGTGTTCCAGAACTACGCGCTGTATCCGCACATGACCGTTTACGACAACATGGCGTTCGGTCTTAAACTGCGCAAGGTGCCCAAACAGATCATCGACGAAAGGGTCAAGGAAGCAGCCGCTATCCTCGGCATCACCGATTACCTCACGCGTAAGCCGAAGGCTCTCTCCGGCGGTCAGCGTCAGCGTGTCGCGCTCGGTCGTGCGATCGTCCGCGAACCGAAAGTCTTCCTTCTCGACGAACCTCTGTCCAACCTCGACGCGAAGCTCCGCGCCCAGATGAGAACGGAGATCTCCAAACTTCATGCAAGACTTGCCACGACTTTCATTTACGTCACGCACGACCAGGTCGAGGCGATGACGATGGGTACGCGCATCGTCGTCATGAAAGACGGCTTTATGCAGCAGGTCGACACCCCGCAGAACCTTTACGATTACCCGATCAACCAGTTCGTCGCGGGCTTTATCGGCACCCCTCAGATGAACTTCTTCCCCGCAGTCCTCACGCAGGAAAAGGGCAAGACGTACGTCGAATTCACCAATAACAACAAGATCCTTCTGCCCAAGACGGTAGAGGCGAGGATCAGGAATATCGAAGACTACGCGAATACGGGCAAACCCGTCGTTTTGGGCGTCCGTCCCGAAGATATTCACGATGAAGAAAACTTCATCGCGGCGTCTCCCGACACGGTCGTCAAAGCGTTCATCGAAGTCCTTGAAAAACTCGGCGCCGAGACGCAGATCTACTGCAAACTCGACTTCCAGGAAGGCGAGACGGTTGAAAATGCGACCGATTCTATCGCGGACGCTTCTTACATGGTCGCGAAGATCGATTCGCGCAGCCTCGTAAACCGCGGCGAAGTGGTCGAACTCGCGCTCGACGCGCGCCACATCCACCTCTTCGACGGCGCTACGGAAATGTCTATCCTTGCAAGGGATGAGGGCTATGAAGTGACGCCCGAAAACGAATCTTCTTCCAACTTTGTTCCTCTGACCCCGCAGGAAATGCAGGCGATCATCGAGAAGAACAGGGTCATCACCAAGGAAGAGAAGAAGGCTATGCGCCGCGAAGCGCACGCCGCTGCGAAGAAAGAAAGAGCCGAGCAGAAAGCCGCTGCCGAAGCACAGAGCGAAAACGGCGACGATGCCGACGATACGGATAACACCGAAGAGTAATCTTCTTCATTCCGATACTTCAGAAAAAAGCCCTCCCGCGCGGGGGGCTTTTGCTTGCGCTTTTGCGCCGTTTGCGGTATAATTCTGAAATTCGATCGCAACCGACGGAATAAAGGAGGTACCGATGCTCGAAGAGATCATGGAAATCATTGCGGATGCGCTGTTGGACAGTTTAAAGGTGTTTCCGTTCCTGTTTTTGATGTATGTGCTCATCGAATTTCTGGAAAACAGCACAAACATCACAAAAAATAAAAACATCCTCCGCGGCAGGCTGGCTCCGCTTCTCGGCGCCGCGACGGGCATCATACCGCAGTGCGGCTTTTCAGTCATGGCGGCGAAGCTGTATGATAAAAAGATCATCCGCATGGGCACCGTTCTCGCCGTATTTTTGGCAACTTCCGACGAGGCGCTCATCATTCTCCTGTCTGAAGGGACGAAGGCGTTCGCCGTTATGCCGGTCATTGCCGTAAAGTTTGTCGTGGCGGTCGCGGCAGGGTATCTGGTGAACGGACTTTACCGGAACGAAAACCTTTCGGAACTTTCCGAAAACGAAGCGATACGCGGCAACGCCTGCGGGCACGACCATGAAGAGGACAGCAAAGTGCGCCGCTATCTTCTGCATCCGCTCGTTCATTCTGTGCAGATCTTCGCGTACATCCTCGTTGTCAACCTGGCGTTCGGTTTTGCGATGCATTTTGCGGAGGTTCCGATCACAAATTTTTTGGAACAGGGCCTTTGGTTCCAGCCGCTGATCGCGGGGCTTGTGGGGCTGATCCCCAATTGCGCGTCCAGTGTGCTCGTCACGCAAAGCTATGTGCTCGGAGCGATTTCGTTCGGCGGGATGATGGCGGGCCTGTGCGCCAATGCGGGGCTCGGTTTCGTCATCCTTTTTAAAAACATCAGGGAGTGGAAACGCAATCTTCTGCTCGTTGCGGTGCTGTACGCGGTCAGCGTGGGCGTAGGCTATGCGACGCTCGGCGTCATGCACTTGTTCGGGATCTGATAAAAACCCGCCGCCGCGGTTCGCGGCGGCGGGTTTTTGTGTGCAAAGGCGTAAAAAAATCGGAAAACACCTTGAAAAAGCCCTTTTGATGTGGTATGATTATAGTAACATATCTGTCGGTTCGCATGTGAGGCGCTTTTCACCTTCCGACGGCGTGGGCGCATATGCGCGGCGGCGCAGACGAATTTTTTATCGGGAGACCAATATGACAATCAGAGACGTAGTCAAATTGTTGAACGCAGAGATCTTGTGCGGGGCGGAACATCTGGATACCGAGATCCATACTGCCTGCGGTTCGGATATGATGAGCGATGTACTGGCGTACGTAAAGGATCAGTCGGTGCTCTTGACGGGGCTTTTGAACCCGCAGGTCGTGCGCACGGCGGAGATGATGGATATG
>ERZ1643247.474-NODE-474-length-48667-cov-12.288612_pt1 | contig 48667 bp, 43 predicted proteins | sample MGYA00579264_ERZ1643247 | MGnify/ENA primary metagenome ERZ1643247 (study PRJEB29033, sample SAMEA4952262) | chicken gut metagenome | biome: Broiler Chicken; feature: Gastrointestinal Tract; material: Caecum | place: Ireland | collected 2018 | study: Broiler... | reverse complement strand
CTTGATTATTTTACCAAACTGTTTTTCGTTTGTCAAGAACTTTTTTAACTTTTTTCGAAGTTTTTTAGTTCGTTGACTTCTCTCCGAAGCAGCTTTGTTATATTACCACGTCTTTCCAGCTCTGTCAAGAACTTTTTTCGTCTTTTTCAAGACTTTTTTGACCGGCTCTATAACAAACGGAGAAGGAGGGATTTGAACCCTCGCGCCGCGTGAACGACCTACACCCTTAGCAGGGGCGCCTCTTCAGCCACTTGAGTACTTCTCCAATGCCTGATCTTGCGATCAATCTTTTGTTTTCTTTACGCGTTATTTACAAGCGCGTAATTGATTATATTAAAAAAAAAACGTATTGTCAACGGTTTTTTTTATTTTCTTTCTATTTTTTTTCTTCAAATTCATTTATGACCTTCTCAATCCTGTTTTTTACCTCTTCTGCAATCTCCGTAGTCTTGAAATCCTTGTACTCTTCATAGTAAATAGGAGGAAGAAAATGAATATGAACCGTCATCTTTTCCACGGAACCAGTGTCAAAAGCTTTATAAGAATCGATCAGCGCAATCGGTACAATTGGACACTTCGCTTTTGTCGCAGCTTTAAAGCTTCCGCCTTTAAACTCCAGCAGATGATTTCCTTTTCTGCTTCTCGTTCCTTCTGCAAATATCAAGAAATTTCTTCCCTGTTTCACTTCTTTTGCCACAGTCAGAATTACCTGCATAGACTGTTTCACGTCCTCTCTGTCCATGGCAATCGCTTTCATACAGGCAAATACCTGTTTTAAAAACTGTATATTTTGAAGTTCTTTCTTCATAACCACGGAAAAAGGAACCGGACATGCGTCTAGAATAGCCAGGACATCATACAACCCCTGGTGATTGGGATAAAAAATAAAACCATTTTCTTTTGGTATATTCTCCACTCCATGCGCATCTATCGTAATTTTCCCACCCCAATTCGCGCGGTAAACAATTTTTTTAAGCATGGAATATCTCTGTTCTTCAGTATATTTGTCCACATGGCTGGCATAATAACATAGTCTGATCCATCCAAAAGGAACATAGATCAGATTTCGAAATACCATCATCAGAATTCTTTTCATGGCAGTTTTCTCCATTCTTTAGCAGCTGTATCATAGAGATTATTTCCCTCTGAATCAATAACAACAATAACCGGAAAATCTTTTACTTCCAGTTTTCGGATCGCTTCTGTTCCCAAGTCTTCATAAGCTACTACCTGTGAAGATAAAATTCTTTTCGATAACAGAGCTCCTGCGCCTCCCACTGCTGCAAAGTAAACTGCTTGATTTCTCACAATGGCTTCCTGCACCTCATGGGTTCTCTTTCCTTTTCCAATCATACCTGCCATGCCAAGATCCAATAATCCCGGTGTATATTTATCCATTCTGCTTGCGGTGGTAGGTCCTGCCGATCCAATGGGACGCCCTTCCCTCGCCGGCGATGGCCCCATATAATAGATAACTGCCCCTTCTATATCGATGGGAAGCTTTTCTCCTCTCTCCAGAGCCTCAGACATTCTCTTATGAGCCGCATCTCTGGCAGTATAGATAATTCCTGACAATTTTACATAATCTCCAGCTCTCAGTTCTTTTACCTCTTTTGGATCCAGAGGTATCTGCATCTGCCTTTCCATAACAATTCTCCCTCTTTAAATTGTAACTGTTATATGCCGGTTGACATGACAGCAAATATTCACTGCCACAGGAAGCCCCGCAATATGCGTGGGATATGTATTAATATTCACGCCCAGCGCAGTCACCGTACCTCCCAGCCCGCCTGGACCTATACCAAGCTGGTTAATCTTATCCAGCATCTCCTCTTCCATTTCTTTTACATATGGAATGTCTGAATGCTCATCCACCGGTCTTGCAAGAGCCTGCTTTGCCATCAGAGCACATTTTTCAAAAGTTCCTCCAATTCCCACACCAACTACTATAGGTGGACAGGCATTGGGACCTGCATCCTCCACAGCCTGTAAAATCGCTTTCTTTACACCTTCTATTCCATCGGCTGGTTTCAGCATAAAGACACGGCTCATATTTTCACTGCCGAATCCTTTAGGAGCCAAGGTAATCTTAACCTGATCCCCAGGTACAATCGCATAATGAATCACAGCAGGTGTATTGTCCTTGGTATTTTCCCGAATCAAGGGATCTCTCACCACAGATTTTCTCAAAAATCCCTCTGTATATCCCTGACGCACTCCTTCATTGATCGCATCTTCCAGATTTCCACCCTCCAGATGAACATCCTGGCCAATTTCCATAAAAACGACAGCCATTCCTGTGTCCTGACAGATAGGAATTCTATCTTCTCTGGCAATCTGCAGATTTTCTTCCAGCTGATCCAGTATCTGACAGCCAATCACTGATTTCTCCTGCTTCTTTGCTTCTGACAGCCGTCTTAACATATCTGCTGACAATTCATGATTCACAGCAATGCACATTTCTTTTATCTGCTCTGTAATTTTCTGAACTTGTATTGTTCTCATTGTATAACTCCTTACAGGACTACAAATGCCAGAAGGATGTCTCCTTCTGACATTTCTCCCTATGATGATAGTTTACTGCTTATTTTATCTTCATAACCTGGATTCTTTTTAATAAACACTTCATACGCCTTGGTATAATCCTTATAAACCTTCGTATCCATGAAAGAAGCATAGTCACTGGCTGCCTGTTTACTCATCTCTGTGGTGATATCCTCCGAAGGCAGAACATAGTATTTTCCCTTCTTTTTTCCGGCGAAATAAGTAGACAGACATGGATATGACTTCTTTTTTCCCAGATTCAGTTCATAATACACATAAACCAGAGCATAATCATCGTATTTTTTTATTGTGTCACATTTCACTATTTCGATACTTTTTGCATCATGCGCTTTAAAATACTTTAAAGTTCCATCAATCTCTTTTTGAATCGTGTCATCTGCCTTTCCTTTGATCCCATAGCATTTCAGCACTTTTTTCTCTTTTCCGCTGTCATATGCTTTAATCAGTGATTTTACAACTCCTTCCGGAGATCTGTGGCTCACTCCGCATCCACTGATGGCTACCATCAATATCAGGCATACAAAAAGTATGCGAACTATCTTTTTCATGATTGTAATTCTTCCCCTTTTGTATTATCCGGTTTTTCTTCTTCCTGTGCCGGCTGTGCAGATTCTTCAATTTTCTCCCTCACTTTTGCAAAGCTGGCAACTTTTACTCCCTCACCCAAGTTAATAAGTTTTACTCCTGAAGTAATTCTTCCCAACATGGAAATATCAGAACACTGCAGACGGATAATGATCCCTTCTGTCGTAATTAACATTACTTCATTATCCTCATTCACAGCTTTCACACCCACAACATTTCCTGTCTTCTCAGTAATCTTATAGCACTTGACTCCTTTACCACCTCTATTCTGACAAGTAAATTCACTCACGGATGTCCTCTTGCCCATACCTTTTTCTGATACAAACAACAGACAATCCCCCTGTGTATCCAACTGCATGCCGACTACTTCATCTGTATCTGACAGATTCATTCCCCTCACGCCCATGGACACTCTTCCTGTGCTGCGCACATCTGTCTCCTTGAACCGAATACACATGCCTTCTTTTGTCACAAGAATAATGTGTTTTCTGTTATCTGTGGACTTCACCTCAATCAGCTCATCCTCATCTCTGAGGACAATGGCCGCCAAACCGGTCTTTCTGACATGTTCGTAATCCAGAATTGGAGTTCTCTTAACCAATCCCTTCTTCGTGGCCATAGTCAGATATTTTCCTTTTTCAAATTTATTAATCGGAATTACGGCAGTAATCTTCTCGCCGGGTGAAAGCTGCAGAAGATTGATGATTGCAGTTCCCCTGGCCGTTCTGCCGGCTTCCGGGATCTCATAAGCTTTCAGACGGTATACTTTTCCCGTGTTTGTGAAAAACATCAGATAATGGTGCGTCGTCGTCATCAAAAGTTCATCGATATAATCATTTGCTATCGTCTGCATTCCTTTGATGCCCTTTCCGCCACGGTTCTGACTTCGGAAATTATCCACCGTCATCCTTTTGATGTACCCCATCTTCGTCATGGTAATGACGGTATTCTCCTTTGGAATCAAATCTTCCATGGAAATATCATACTCGTCAAATCCAATCTTTGTTCTTCTCTCATCTCCGTATTTTTCAGAAATGAGAAGAATTTCTTCCCGGACTACTCTCAAAAGAAGGTTTCTGTCAGACAGAATTGCCTTATATTTTCTAATCTTTTCCATCAATTCTGCGTATTCTGCTTCAAGCTTCTCTCTCTCCAGACCAGTCAGCGCACGCAGTCTCATGTCAATAATAGCCTGTGACTGGGCATCCGTCAATCCGAATCGCTCCATCAACTGTTCTTTCGCGGACTGAGGTGTTCTGGCACCCCGGATAATCTGAATAACCTCATCGATATTATCCAGAGCTTTCAGCAATCCTTCCAGGATATGAGCCCTCTCCTGTGCTTTGTTCAACTCATATCTGGTTCTCCTTGTTACCACTTCCTCCTGGTGTTCAAGATAATACTTCAACATCTCCAGAAGATTCATGATCTTAGGCTGATTATCCACGAGAGCCAGCATGATTACGCCGAAAGTATCCTGAAGCTGAGTATGTTTATAGAGCTGATTCAGAACCACATTCGCATTCGCATCTTTTTTCAGATCAATACATATTCTCATACCTTCCCGGTTAGAATGATCATTAAGATCTGTGATACCCTCGATTTTTTTCTCTCTCACCAGCTCTGCAATCTTCTCGATGAGACGTGCCTTATTAACCATATAAGGCAGTTCTGATACAATAATACGGCTCTTTCCATTTGGCAGAGTCTCAATATCTGTCACTGCACGGACACGGATCTTTCCTCTTCCTGTCCGGTAAGCCTCCTCGATTCCTCTGGTGCCCAGGATGGTCGCTCCCGTTGGAAAATCCGGTCCTTTGATCACCTGAAGAATTTCTTCAAGGGTTGTCTCCCTTTGTTCCTCGATGATATTGTCAATAATTTTTACTACACCATTGACCACCTCCCTCAGATTATGAGGAGGTATATTTGTTGCCATACCCACTGCGATTCCCGATGTTCCGTTGACCAGAAGATTCGGGAAGCGGGAGGGAAGCACCACCGGCTCCCTCTCTGTCTCATCAAAGTTCGGAACGAAATCTACTGTGTCCTTATTGATATCCGCCAGCATCTCCATGGAAATTTTGCTCAGACGAGCTTCCGTATAACGCATGGCAGCGGCACCGTCACCGTCCACGGATCCGAAGTTTCCATGTCCATCCACAAGAGGATAACGGGTAGACCACTCCTGTGCCAGATTAACCAGGGCCCCGTAGATTGAACTGTCTCCATGAGGATGATATTTACCCATGGTATCACCGACAATACGGGCGCATTTTCTGTGTGGTTTATCCGGTCCATTATTCAATTCAATCATAGAATAAAGAACTCTTCTCTGCACAGGCTTCAGTCCATCCCTCACATCGGGCAATGCACGGGCAGCGATTACGCTCATTGCATAATCTATATATGAGGTCTCCATGGTCTTCTTCAAATCGACTTCATGGACCTTGTCAAAAACATTGTCTTCCATTTCTTTCCTCCTGCTAAAGGTTAAATATCCAGATTCTTAACGAATCTCGCATTCTCTTCGATAAATTCCCGACGTGGTTCCACTTTGTCTCCCATAAGAGTGGTAAATGTCAGGTCAATTTCTGCTGAAGACTCTTCATCCATCGTCACTCGCAGCAAAATACGCTTTTCAGGATCCATGGTTGTCTCCCACAGCTGATCCGCATCCATCTCTCCCAGTCCTTTATAACGCTGGATCTTATTGTTGCCGTCACGTCCGATTTCCGTCAGAATCTTATTCAGCTCTTCATCACTGTACGCATACCATACTTTTTTATTTTTTTCAATTTTATACAAAGGCGGCTGCGCAAGATAGACATAGCCCTGCTTAATAAGTTCCGGCATAAAACGATATAAAAATGTGAGAAGCAAGGTGGCAATATGAGCTCCATCCACATCTGCATCTGTCATAATAATAATTTTGTGATATCTCAGCTTGGTGATATCAAAATCATCATGAATTCCTGTGCCGAAAGCCGTAATCATCGCTTTGATCTCATTATTTGCATAGATTTTATCCAAACGTGCTTTCTCCACATTCAGAATCTTTCCCCGAAGCGGAAGTATCGCCTGAGTGGCACGGCTTCTCGCCGTCTTTGCGGAACCGCCGGCAGAATCTCCCTCAACAATATAAATCTCACAGTTTTCTGGATTTTTGTCAGTACAGTCCGCCAGTTTTCCCGGAAGAGACATTCCATCCAGCGCAGACTTCCTTCTGGTCAAATCCCTGGCCTTTCTGGCAGCATCTCTGGCCCGCTGCGCCAGGATCGATTTCTCCACGATAATTTTGGCCACAGATGGATTCTGTTCCAGATATAATTCCAGCTGCTTGCTCACAATACTGTCCACCGCACCTCTGGCTTCACTGTTTCCAAGTTTTTGCTTGGTCTGTCCCTCAAACTGCGGCTCTTCGATTTTTACGCTTACAATGGCAGCCAGTCCTTCACGGATATCTTCTCCGCTCAGATTAGACTCGCTCTCCTTTAAAAGTTTGTTCTTTCTCGCATAATCGTTAAACGTCTTGGTCAGAGCGTTACGAAATCCCATAATGTGTGTACCGCCCTCAGGTGTGGTGATATTATTTACAAAACCATACGTATTATCTGTGTAAGAATCATTGTGCTGCATGGCAACTTCCACATATACGCCATCTTTTACACCTTCACAGTATATGACATCCGGATAAAGCTGCGTTTTGCTCCGATTCAGATAAGTGACAAACTCCTTGATTCCGCCTTCATAGTGGAAGGTATGATTATGCTTTTCCTCTCTGTCATCCTTCAGATTAATTTTCAAACCTTTCGTCAGAAAAGCCATCTCCCGGAATCTCTGCTTGAGAACATCATAGTCGAAAACTGTCTCCTCAAAGATCTCCTTATCCGGAAGAAAACTCACTGTGGTACCGGTTCTATCCGGCTCACATTCTCCCACAACTTTTAACTTGTATACGGCGTTGCCTCTCTCATACCTCTGATTATAAATTTTCCCTTCATGGTAAATGCTGACTTCCAGCCACTCGGACAATGCGTTTACCACGGAAGCTCCCACTCCATGCAGACCTCCGGAGACCTTGTATCCCCCGCCGCCGAACTTACCGCCTGCGTGCAGAATGGTAAATACAACTTCTACAGCAGGAATTCCTGCTTTGTGATTGATTCCCACTGGAATTCCACGCCCATTATCCGTGACTGTCACAGAGTTGTCTTCGTTAATTATTACGTTTATTTCATCACAAAAACCAGCCAGAGCTTCATCTACTGAGTTATCTACTATCTCGTAAACCAAATGATGCAGCCCACGGCTGGATGTGCTTCCAATGTACATACCGGGTCTTTTTCGTACAGCTTCTAACCCTTCCAGAATCTGGATTTGATCGGCTCCATATTCTCCTAAATTCTCTGTACCCATCTTATTCCTCCCGTTTTATGATTTCCTGCCTGAAAAGTAATTGGACAGACTAATACTAATCTAGTATATCATAAAATCACTTGATTTTCCAGAAGTTTTAGTATATACTATATAATCACTTTTTTAAATTTTTATTAAATTCGCAAAAATAAAAAGCCCACAGAATCAATCTGTGAGCAATTTCTGATAAATTTCTCTTTTTGACACTCCCCGGTCTTTCGCCACAAGTTTCATGGCATCTTTTCTCGAGAATCCCTGATTTTCATAATAAGCCATATGCTGCTCCAAAGGCATTTTCATCCATTCTTCCTGACTCTCCGTCTCTTTTTCCTTCTGGCTCTTTCCCTGGATGACCAACACACATTCACCTTTTGGATCCTCACTCTGGTAATATGTACAGAGTTCATACAAAGTTGATACAAAGACTGTCTCATGTTTTTTCGTAAGCTCTCTGCACAAAGTAGCTTTTCTATCTCCAAGAACCTCCGATAATTCTTCCAAAGTCCGCACCAGACGATGAGGCGCTTCGTACAATACAATGGTTCTGGTATCCTGTCTCAATTCTTCCAGTATCTTCTTTCTCTCTTTCTTATCTGTGGGAAGAAATGCCTCAAAAGAAAAGCGGCGTGTGGGAAGTCCGGAAACGGTCAGGGCTGTGACACAGGCAGCAGGTCCCGGCAATGATGTCACTTCAATATCTGCCTCGTGGCACATAGATACCAATTCTTCTCCTGGATCTGAAATTCCCGGGGTACCTGCGTCTGTAATCAGAGCAATATTCTTGCCCTCTTCCATCTTCTCCACCAGTTTTTTCCCTTTTTCGATTTTGTTATATTCGTGATAACTGGTCATGGGAGTAGATATCTGAAAATGGTTCAGCAATTTGATGCTGTTTCTGGTATCCTCCGCTGCGATCAAATCCACTTCTTTTAGAGTACGAAGTACACGGTAAGTGATATCTTCCAGGTTCCCTATGGGAGTTGCACATAGATATAGTTTTCCCTTCAATTTTCTTTCCTCCCGTTAATCAGTTCATACCATATTCTTCCAACAGTTCTCTTGTATACACACCTGGTTTCTCATAGACAATCAACGGTTTTTCCACAGTAAGCCTGGATTTTCCTCCGGAAAGCGCTTCAATCAGAACCATATTGGGTTCCTTGTCTACATAAGGATACACCAGGCGCATTCTCTTTGGCTCCAGTTTCTTTCTGTGAAGAAGTTCCAGAATCTCTGTCAGACGAAATGGCCTGTGCACCAGGTAAAAACGTCCTTTTGATTTTAACATCGCCGCTGTCTGTGTGACTACATCATCCAGTGTACACAGAATCTCATGTCTTGCGATTGCTTTTGGCATCTGTGGATTTACCAGACCGTGCTGTCCAATCATATAAGGGGGATTGCAGGTGACCACATCAAAAGAAGCCTTGCCAAAAATAGCAGAGGCTTCTCTCACATCTCCCGTCACTATGTGAATCTCTTCTTCCAGATGATTGTAACAGACACTTCGCCTGGCCATATCTGCACACGATTCCTGTATCTCCAATCCGGTAAAATCCCTGCCCTGCGTCTTGGCTCTCAGTAAAATGGGTACAATTCCTGTCCCGCAGCAAAGATCCAGAACTCTCTCTCCTGGCTTAATCCTGGTAAAACCGGACAGGAGAACGGCGTCCATTCCAAAACAGAACTTTTTCGGGTCCTGGATCAGCCAGTATCCGTTCTGGAGATCGTCCAGACGTTCTCCCTCCAACAATACATCTCTCATTCTAACTTCGAATCTCCTCCATCTTCGAGATTTTTCAGCTCTTTGATTTCCTGTTCTGTCAGTTTTACTTTTTTCTTTCTGGGTCTGAATTTCAGTTCACTGGCCTTATACTCCTGAATCTCTTTCTCATCATTGACATCCACAACAATCTTCACCATCTGGCGAAGAACATTGACACTTTGTACATTTCCCTGAAGTCCATCCGGAGTCGTTACCATATCCCCCACACTCGGAAGCTTTTTATTCAGTTCCTCGTAAGTCTCCTGTTCATTTTTCAGACAGCACATCAATCTTCCGCACACACCGGATATCTTTGTCTGATTCAAAGACAGATTTTGTTCTTTTGCCATTTTAATGGAAACCGGTGCGAACTCTGTCAGATACGTATGGCAGCAGAGCTCGCGCCCGCAGATTCCGATTCCTCCCAGAATCTTCGTCTCATCTCTTACTCCAATCTGACGCAGTTCAATCCTTGTCTTAAAGATAGAAGCCAGATCTTTTACCAGTTGACGAAAATCAATCCTTCCATCCGCAGTAAAATAAAATAAGACCTTATTATTGTCAAAAGTATATTCTGTATCAATCAATTTCATGGCCAGTCCATGTTCTTTGATCTTTTTCAGGCAAATCTTATAAGCTTCTTTTTCTTTCTTACGATTCTGTTCTTCCTTTTCATCATCCTTGGGTGTAGCAATCCGAATGACCTCTTTTAAAGGCTGAACAACTTTATCATCCTCCACATCTCTCGGCGCGAGAACCACTTTTCCATATTCCACTCCTCTGGCAGTCTCCACTATTACATGATCGTCTGCCTCAATGTGAAGGTTTTTCGGGCTGAAGTAATAAATTTTTCCAACATTCCGAAATCGAACACCAACTACTTTTATCATGTCTATTTCTCCCTGATTGTCAAGAATAATAATTCCATCGCCAACTCGAAATTCACGTTGGCTCTAAGGCGGGTCTTAGTCTTCTCCAAAGCCTCCAGAATCTTCTCTAATCCTTCATAAGATCTCTCACTCGCCTGCTCCCGGATAAAATTGATCTCCTGCTTGAAGACCAGGTTATCAATCTCTCTGGTAGCTTTAAACATCAGCACATCCCGAAACCAGAAAATCATCATATCCAGATAGTCATTGATATTCTGCTTTTCCGGCGCCAGTTCCTTAGCCGCATCCACAAGTTCAAAAACTTCCATATGATCCACATTTTTCAAAATACGCAGAACATCTTCTGTCATATGCGTAAAGTCTTCTGATGTGGCTGCTTCTTTTGCTCTGCCTATACTTCCCTGAGCAAAAGAGGCATCAATCTCCGCCTGATAGTCCGGAACATGAAGGTGTTCCATCAGATAATCTTTTACCAGAGAATCATCCACAACTTTCATATCCAGCTTGATACATCTGGACTGAATTGTGGGCAGCAAGCTGTCAATATTTTCTGTCAGCAGCATGATAACCACATATGCCGGAGGTTCCTCAATCGTCTTCAGCAGAGCGTTCTGCGCCTGAGGAGTCATCTTATCCGCCTCCGGGATAATGTAAATCTTATAAGGGCTGCTGTAAGGTTTAATATCTACATCCAAAATCACCTGCTGCCGGATCTCATCGATACTGATAGAATTCGGTTTCTCATGGGTAACCTGAATAATATCAGGATGATTTTTTCCCATCGCTCTCTTGCAGGAATCACATTTCTCGCAGGGCTTATTTTCCTCCGACTCACACTGCAGCGCCATGGCAAATGTCATGGAAATTAACTTCTTTCCTGCGCCTCTATCACCATTGAATATATAAGAATGGGATACCTTTCCTGTCTTTATGGCATTCTTCAGATGTTCCACCACATCTTCATGACCAATTATAGAATCAAAACCATTCACAAGAATCACCTCCCTGATAAATTCTTTTTATTACAATAACACAAATAGTGGTTATTTTAAAGTTCTATTTTCTGTTGCATTTCAATCTTTCTTAACAGCCTTTGCCAATTTGTTTTTGAATATAATCCTTGACCTCCTGGATACAAACGGGAAGATCTACATTTTCAAATCTTTTTTCTATTCCGCAAGCCAAAATCTTTTCCTCTGAAAAATCTACACAGTCTGCCAGAAAACGTCTGCACATTTCCGCATACTGTGGAACCTTCTGTTTTTCCTCTCTTCGCAGAGCTCTCGCCAGCCTCTGTCCGTCTTCCACCTGAATATAGACCGGACATACTCTCTCTTTTCCAAAATAAGATCTCATCTTTTCATAAGATTCCAATGTTCCGATTCCAAGATAATTCCATCGTTCCAGGTCCATCTGGCCATCATCTCCGGTAAAATACGTCCATATCCCCTGCACTGTCTGATAAGATCTAAACTCAATGACCTTTCCCTGTTCTCTCATCTCCTGAAACTTTGTGTTATCCACAAAGAAGTACTCATTTCCATTCACTTCTCCACTTCGAATGGGTCTGGTTGTGTATAAAACCAGACGGTGAAGATCTAATTCCTGATCTTCCAGCAATGCTTTATAAATTTTATCTTTTCCAGCGGCACTTTTTCCCATAATATAAAAAATTTTGCCCATACTTTTTTATTTTACTCCCTCAACCCACAATTTTAATCATTCTTCCTGTGAAATCATCCATTCCCTGCACTTTCAGTCCCTGCTTTTTATATTTCTTAAGACTTTCCAAAATTTCTTCGGTAATCACTTCTCCCGGTGCAATCAATGGTATTCCAGGAGGATACAGATAAACAAATTCTCCTGAAATTTCCCCCTGACTCTGAAAGAGAGGTACTTCCCTTAAAGTACTGTCCATCGCCTCAGATATTTTCAATTTTTGAACCGCTCTGTGAAAATCATTCTTTTCTTTTATAACGATTGTCTCACGCGAATCTCTTCCTTTTTTCTTCTCCAAAAGCAAATCTATTCTTCCCATGGCATCACTCAGACGTCCCATACCCTCTTCCGTGTCAAAGACCGAAGAAATTCCAAGAATATAGTTTTCTGCTTCCATTTCCATCTCAAGATGATCATATTCCCTTAAAATGCTGCTCAATTCATGACCACTCATCATTATTCCACTTTTTATACAGATCAGAATTTTTGACAGATCAAAATCGTATACTTGATTTCTTCCTGTAATCTCTTTTCCAACCAGATAAAAATTTTGCAATTTTTCCAGATTCTCGCGCATCTTCATCAGTTTTGGGATATAAGATTGATAAAATTTCTCTGCTTCTGTTGCAAGAAATCCTATACACCAATCAATACTGGCCATCAAAAGATAGGACGGACTGCTGCTCTGATAAATTCCCATAAATTTCTGAATTGCCTTCCCGGAAACTCTCTCGCTGCACCGGTGCAGTAAAGCCGTCTGAGTCAGCGAAGGAAGCGTCTTATGAAGACTTTGAATGACCAGATCCGCCCCAAGACAAACGGCCGATTTCGGAAAAAAGTCGGAAAACATAAAATGAGCCCCATGAGCCTCGTCCACGATGAGGGGAATTCCTTTTTCATGGACAATCTCACTGATTTCTCTCACATCTGAAACCACGCCATCATAAGTGGGTGAAGTAATCAGCACTGCCTCAATATCCGGCTCTCTCTTCAAAGCTTCTCTCACATCTTTTGGCGATATTCCCCCATTCATATGAAATTCATGAATAAAACTGGGATAAAGATAGACGGATTTTAATCCTCTCAGATAAATTCCATGGTAGACAGATTTGTGGCAGTTTCTGCCCAGCAATATTTTTCCTCCTGGCTTGACACAGGCAGAGATAGCCGAAAGCAAAGCTGCTGTGCTTCCATTCACACTGAAAAAACTCTCACTGCTCCCATACAGATCTGCCGCATTTTTCTGCGCATTTTTGATTATAGTTTCCGGGTGATGAAGATTATCAAAACCTTCGATCTCCGTGATATCCATCCCCCATGGAAGATTTTTTTCCAGAGAAAAAGGATTACGTTTATGTCCCGGCATATGAAAGGGATAGTAATCCTTTTTATTATAATCAATTAATTTCTCATATAATTCTCTCATCACACTTTAAATCGATATCCTACACCCCAGATCGTCTCAATATACTGAGGTTTGGCTGTATTAAATTCAATTTTCTCGCGGATTTTTTTGATGTGGACAGTCACTGTGGCAATGTCTCCAACAGATTCCATATCCCAGATTTCCCGGAATAATTCCTCTTTCGTGAACACCCGATTAGGATTCTCTGCCAGAAATGTAAGAAGATCAAATTCTTTGGTCGTGAAAGTAGTCTCCTCACCGTTTACCCATACACGTCTTGCTGTCTTATCAATCTTGATACCTCGGATCTCCACAATATCATTCTTCGGCATACCGCTTCCCACCAGTCTCTCATAGCGGTCCAGATGTGCCTTCACTCTTGCCACCAATTCGCTGGGGCTGAACGGCTTCGTCATATAATCATCTGCTCCCAGGCCCAGGCCACGGATCTTATCAATATCATCTTTTTTGGCAGATACCATGATAATCGGCGTATTTTTTGCCTCTCTTACCTGTCTGCAGATCTCAAATCCATCCACTTCCGGAAGCATCAGATCCAGAATAATCAAGTTAAAATCTTCTTCCAGAGCTCTCTTTAATCCTTCATCTCCCCGATGAGCAATCTCTACCTCAAAACCACTGATCTCCAAGTAATCCCTCTCCAGATCTGCGATTGCCTCTTCATCTTCAATAATCAATATCTTACTCATTCAATTGGTACCTCCTGGTATTTTCTTAAAACAAAGTACATGATGGTTCCAATACCTTCACGGCTGGTCGCCCATACTTTCCCTCCGTGATCATCCATAATCTTTTTCACAATAGACAGGCCGATTCCGCTTCCTCCCTTTGAAGAATTCCTGGAGACATCTGTCCGGTAAAAACGATCAAAAATATTGGTCAGATCCTTTGCCGCAATTCCTTTTCCATTGTCTTCAATCTCTACCTGAATGAAATCTCCCACATCCTTGACCCGGATCTGAATGATCCCCTTAGGCTTGTCCATATATTTAATAGAATTGCTGATGATATTATGTATCACTCTTCGAATCTGTTCTCCATCGGCAATAATCTGAACCTTGCTGTCCACATAATTCGCATAGACCAGTTCAATATTGCGAGTCTCCATCTCCACACTCAATTCTTCCGCACAATCATTGAAATAATCTTCCACATTCAATTTACTGAATGTATACGGGATCCTGTTCGTATCAATTTTTGAGTAAAAAGTCAATTCATTGATCAGATGATCCATCTCATTGGTTTTATTATAAATTGTCCGAATGTATCTCTCCATTTTCTCCGGAGTATCCGCGATACCATCCATGATTCCCTCTACATATCCCTTGATCGCCGTCATGGGAGTCTTCAAATCATGGGAAATATTACTGATCAGTTCCTTATTCTCTTTATCCATCCGGACTCTCTCTTCTGCAGATTCTTTTAGCCTTCGTCTCATATCCTCAAAATCCTGACAAAGCTCCGAGAATTCGTCCGTTCCCTCCACATCCAGAACAAAATCCAGATTTCCTTCTTTGATATTATATGTGGCCTTCTTTAATTTTGCCAGAGGGGCGGCCATGCTTCGGTAAATCCATGACCCCACTGACAGACCAGTGATAACCAGAATCATAAACGCGGAAAAAAACAGATCCTTTGTCATCAGCTGGACCTTCGCAGTTCTGGATGATCCATCCAGAATGCTGATATCATAAGTGGCAGAGTCATCCTGACTCTCTACCACATGCTGTGCCTGATATTCTCCCAATCCATACAAAGTTGCCGCAAACAGAAGAAGGGGCACCAGAATAATCATCAGAAAACCAACGATAATTCTTGTTCTTAGTCTCATTCCTATCCCATCCTATATGTGCATCGATTTATAGTACTATAGAAAGATAAGCTTCATCAAATGAAGCTTATCTTAATTATAGCATACAGGAAATTGACCGTTTCTTAATTTTTTATAAATACTTCTTTAAAATGTCTACTTTATCTAATTTTTCCCATGGAAGATCCAGATCGTGTCTTCCGAAATGGCCATAGGCTGCTGTCTGTTTGTAAATTGGACGGCGCAGATTCAACATTTTGATGATTCCTGCCGGACGCAGATCGAAGTTCTCTCTGATGATCTCCACTAACTTTGTATTCTCTAATTTGCCGGTTCCAAAAGTTTCCACGCTGATGGATGTGGGATGAGCCACTCCAATTGCATAGGATAACTGAATTTCACATTTATCTGCCAGACCTGCCGCTACGATATTCTTAGCCACATAACGTGCCGCATAAGCTGCGGAACGGTCCACTTTCGTACAGTCTTTTCCTGAAAAAGCACCGCCGCCATGACGTCCATATCCGCCGTAGCTGTCCACGATAATTTTTCTTCCTGTCAGTCCGCTGTCACCATGAGGTCCGCCAATGACAAAACGGCCGGTCGGATTGATGAACATCTTCGTATCTTCATCGATCATCTCTTTTGGAATAATCGGGTCAAACACATACTTCTTGATATCTCTGTGAATCTGTTCCTGTGTCACATCCGGGTCGTGCTGTGTGGAACACACAACTGCATCCAGACGGAATGGTTTTCCCTCCTGATTATATTCCACGGTGACCTGTGTTTTTCCATCCGGACGCAGATAAGAAAGGGTACCGTCTTTTCTTACTTTTGTCAGCTGACGTGCCAGTTTGTGAGCCATATTGATTGCATAAGGCATATACTCCTCTGTCTCATTGGAAGCATAGCCGAACATCATTCCCTGATCTCCTGCTCCGATTGCATCTAACTCAGAATCATCCATGGTATTTTCCTTGGCCTCAAGAGCCTTATCCACGCCCATGGCAATATCTGCAGACTGTTCATCAATTGCTGTGATCACTCCACAGGTATCTGCGTCAAAACCATATTTTCCCCGTGTATATCCGATCTCTCTGACTGTGTCACGCACAATTTTCTGAATATCCACATAAGCTTTCGTCGTGATCTCTCCCATAACCAGCACCAAACCTGTTGTTGTGCAGGTCTCACATGCAACACGGCTCATGGGATCCTGTTCCATCAATGCATCCAAAATTGCATCTGAAATCTGGTCGCACATTTTATCCGGATGTCCCTCTGTGACAGATTCTGAAGTAAATAAAATTTTCTCCATCTTTTTTCTTTCTCCTCTTTTCTAATTTTTTTGCCTGTATCATTTGTGTTATCGAAAAGTTTTTCTTCTTTCCTTTAACAAAAAAATTGAGTCCATCATAAGCTGGACTCAATCGATAACGTATTAAATCCTCTTATTGTTCGAATTTCTTCGCTCAGGCTGGCACCTTCCTTTTCAGGGGTTGCCGTGGTTTCCCAGATCCTTAATATCTCCACCACTCTGAATAAGAGAAATCATCTGTATTTATTTAACCGACCCGCATACGAAACTTCTGAATCTCTCTCTCTGTCGTGACTTTCTCAATCTCCGCACCGAGACTTCTGAGTTTCTCCTCGAATCTCTCATATCCTCTCTCAATATATACTATATCGTCAACTACCGTAATTCCGTCCGCGGCAAGTCCGGCAATCACAAGAGCAGCTCCTGCTCTCAGATCCGGCGCGCTCACTCTGGCTCCCGTCAGTCTCTCAACTCCGTCGATAATTGCACTGTTTCCTTCAACTTTAATATTCGCTCCCATACGGGTAAGTTCATCCACATATTTGAAACGATTCTCAAAAATACTTTCTGTGACAATACTGGTTCCTCTTGCAAGGGCCAGCGTCACTGCGATCTGCGGCTGCATATCCGTCGGATATCCCGGATAAGGCAGCGTCTTCACGTGAGTTCTCATCAGCCTTTTATTGGCAACAATTCTCACTGCGTCATCAAACTCTTCTACCTGACAGCCGATCTCCTCCAGTTTGGCAGTTGTAGCTTCCAGATGTTTCGGGATCACATTTTTCACGGTTACATCTCCCTTCGTGGCTGCTGCCGCGAACATGAAGGTTCCCGCCTCGATCTGATCCGGTATAATTGCATATTCAGCACGATGAAGTTTCTCCACACCCTTGATGCGGATTACATCCGTGCCGGCACCTTTGATATTGGCACCCATTCGGTTCAAAAAGTTAGCCACATCCACCACATGAGGCTCTTTCGCCGCGTTCTCGATAATCGTTCTTCCCGGAGCCATAGACGCAGCCATCATAATATTGATTGTCGCACCCACAGACACCATATCCAGGAAGATATGACTTCCATGCATATTCTCAGCCTTCGCCACAATAGCTCCGTGCTTAATCTCCACATTGGCTCCCAGTGCCCGAAAGCCCTTCAAATGCTGATCGATAGGACGGCTTCCTATATTGCAGCCACCCGGAAGAGGTACTTCCGCACGTTTATACTTTCCGAGAAGAGCACCCAGAAGATAATAAGAAGCCCGAATCTTCTTAATGTACTCATAATCCACACTCACATCGCTGATTGTGGATCCGTTTATCTTTACCGTTGACTTGTCAATTCTCTCCACCTGTGCGCCGATTCCATGAATGGCCTCCAGCAGCACATTGATATCTCTTACATCTGGAAGATTTTCAATCAAAATAGTCTCATCTGTCATAATAGCTGCTGAGAGGATTCCAAGAGCTGCATTCTTTGCTCCTCCGATTTCCACTTCACCAACTAAAGGGTTTCCGCCTTTGATAACATACTGTTCCATAACACACCTCTAAGTTTATTTATTAACTCCTCTGAAGGCACCCGTTTTCCTGTCTGCTTTTATATTTACAATCAAATCTGTTCTCTGAAACATTTTATTTACAAATGATTCATAAACCATTTACGTTTTGACATATTTTATAACATTTTTTAACATTTGTAAATAATAAAAACAGAAACTATGCCTCTTACCCTTCGTTCTCAGTATTTAATTTTTCCAGAAGAAGCTGCAGACATTCCTCGAGATCTTTTCCATTTTCATCCACCACAATATCTGCATATTTCTCATAGAGAGGAACCCTTTCTTCGTACAAGTCCTTCAATGTCTGTCCTTTTTTTAAAATAACTCCTCTTCTCTTCAGATTTCCCAATCTTCTCTCCAAAGCTTTCAAGGAAACTTGCAAATAGACAATCTGACCGATTTCTCCTAAATGTTTCATTGCCTCCTGACAGTACACCACACTCCCTCCTGTGGCAATCACTGTCTTATCCGTGATAATAGAAGAATTCACCTGATTTTCAATCTTCATAAATCCCTCAGAACCCTTCTCACGAATAATCTCATGCAACTTTTTACCTTCCTGCTTTTGAATCAGCAAATCTGCATCTATAAACTGGAATCCAAGTACTTTCGCAAGAACAACACCCAATGTACTTTTTCCCACACCAGGCATTCCAATCAGTATTATATTTCTCATACGTATTCCATTCCTTTATCTGATAACCCGATCATCAGATTCAATGCAGTATTATACCATCTAAGAATTTTCATTTCAACTGCAAAAGTTCTCTATCTTTTCTGGTTTTTGTTCTTCTTTTGTACACTATATCCAAATTTTCCTACTTTTTTACCCAGACTGTAATATTCTCCATGGGAATAAACAAGAGGTTTTGCCTGACTCAGATGAAATTTCCCATTTTTATCCATATATTTTTCGTCTGCATGAACCGCCACAACTTCTGCCAGGAAAAGGTGATGTGAGCCCAGTTCTTCAACTTTACAGACTTTACACTCAATACATACCGGGGACTCCCCGATCATAGGAGCTTTGACAATCTGAGCACTCTGTCTTGTCAGATGCATTTTTTTAAATTTGTCCACATCTTTTCCAGATCTCACACCACAGTAATCTGTCGCAAAAGCCAGCTGTTCTGTCGTCAGATTGATGACGAATTCCCCTGTATCTCTGATCATCGAATAAGAAAATCTCTCCGGTCTGACAGATATGGACACCATCGGCGGATTTGTGCACACAGTACCTGCCCAGGCCACAGTGATGATATTATCTCTTCCCTTCCGGTCTGCCACGCTCACCATAACCACAGGCAGCGGATACAGCATATTTCCCGCTTTCCATCTCTGTTTTGCCATACTCTCTCCTTTTGATCAGTAAATTTCCTGCATTGCTTCCATGATAGCCGGTATCAGCTGTTTTTTCCTGGATACAATGCCTGGAAGTACGACACTTCCATCTTTTCCTTGAACATGAAATGCCTCTTCCAGCAGGCGGTCGCAATCTTCCCCGTAATAAATCAGTTCTGTGGATTCTTCCAGAATATTGGTCAGCATAAAGTAAACACTGGAGACTCCATTCTTGCCATACTCGCTCTTCATGAAAGGCAGAAGCCGTTCTTTAATCTCTCTCAGCTCATCTTCCTCCATGGAACTGATCTGGCCCACACCAAAGGTCTTTTCTCCAGATATAAACTTCTTGTAATCCTGATAAAAAATAACTTCCGGTGACTTGTCCTTCAGGCTGCTTCCTGCATGGAACATCTCTTTTGCAAATTTCTCAATATCAATATTCGCGATCAGAGCCAGCGCGCCTGCTGCCATCTTGTCATGAATGGTACAGGTTGGAGAACGAAACATCAGTGTATCCGAGATAATCGCCGCGCACAACAAGCCCGCGATCTGCGGTGTAATCTCAAGTCTTGCCTCATTGTACATCTGATACATGATGGTTCCCGTACATCCCACAGGAAGATTGCGGAACATTACCGGTGACATCGTCTCAATATTTCCCAGTTTATGATGATCGATAATTTCCAGTATCTCAGCATTATCAATGTTATCGACTGCCTGACTTTTCTCATTGTGATCCACCAGAATCACTTTTTTCTTATGCATACTCAGAAAATTTCTGCGGGATATGGTACCAACACACTTTCCATGTTTACTGATAACAGGAAAAGCACGGTGACGGTTTTTTACCATCACATCTTGAATATTATCTGTGAAATCTTCTGTGTGAAATGTCACCAGATTTTCCGTCTTCATCAGATATTCCACAGAGACACTCTGGTTAATTGTCTTGGCCACTGTAAAAGTATCATGTGGAGTGACAATGATGGTCACATTCTGCTTTCTGGCAATTTCACTGACTTTTTCACTGATCTGCGAATCCATACAGATGACCAGACAGCATGCTTTCGCCTCCAGAGCCTTCAGATGATCTTCCTCACGGTTTCCCATGATGACAAGATCCCCCTCCTCGATGAATTCTTTCATCTGCTCCGGGTGAAGCGTTCCCACCAGAATTTTTCCGTTTTTCAGATAACCATTCTCATCTCCCACCACAATTTTACCGTCCAGAGTATCCCGAATCTGGAAAAACTGCGTGTGTGCCTCTCCCAGAGTAAACCGGTCCGCACACATCAAACTCTGCGCAATATCACCAATTGTGATAATTCCTTCCAAAACCCCGTTTTCATCCTTTATGGGCAGCGTCACAATACCATTTTCTCTCATGAGAGTCCAGGCACTCTTTACCGGCATGTGCTTATTTACATCCGGACTGACACGGATATCCATGTCCTTCACCTGTGTCCCCACATTTCCCAGATAGGGCGGAGCTTTCACTTTAAAACGATTTAAAACGTATAGAGTCTCCTCATTAATCTGCCCGGCCCTTCTGGCCTCATACCTCATTCTCCCTGAAGTTGATCTGTTTTTAATATCTGCATAGGCAATGGCGGAACAGATTGAATCTGTATCCGGATTCTTATGCCCTATAATATATACTTTTTTCTGACCTTTCATTGTTTTCCTTCAAAATTATTCATCCAACTTAATATTTGCGAAAAGAGAACCTAAAGATGTGGTTGCCTCTCCTGCTTTCGGAAGTTCATAAGTCTCTTCCTCGATTTCCTTTGCCGCCACATCTGCCAGAGCTTTCATACTCAGACTCAATTTTCCATCTTTGATAGCGATCACTTTCACCTTTACTTTATCTCCCACTGAGAGAACCGAAGAACAGTCCTTGATTCTCTTCTCGCTGACCTGTGAAATATGAACCAGTCCTGACAGACCATTTCCAAGATCCACAAAAGCTCCGTAAGGTTTGATACTCTCCACTGTACCCTCTGTCACAAGTCCTACCTGAACATTGGATACTTTGGCTCTTCTTTCTTCCTCTGCTTTTTCTCTCAAAATCTCTTTTGCTGACAGAATCAGGCGCTTCTTCGCCTTATCTACCTCAAATACTCTCACCTGAATCGGCTGATTCAGATATTCTTCCAGATCCTCCACATAGTGGAGACTCAGCTTGGAAGCAGGGATAAATCCGCGAACGCCTTCCACGTAAGCCACCATACCTGACTTCACAATTCCTTTTACCGTCACATCCAGAATTGTCTGATCTTCTTTTAACTGCTGAAGTTTCTCCCAGGCCAGCACATCATCCGCCTCTACTTTTGACAGCAGTATGTTTCCATTTCCATCGTCTTTGTTTATTACAGTGGCAGATACTTCATCTCCCACATGCACGAGTTCTTTTGCATGGGCACGAAAATCAGGCTCACGACTGTAATCTTCCAGCCGGATCACACCTTCCGCATAAGCTTTCAAATCCAGCATAACTTCCTTGTCTGTCACATTGACAACCGTACCAGTCAGAAGATCTCCTTCCTCTATCTGTTTCAGTGATGTCTCTAATTCTTTTTCATAGTCTTTCATTGTTTCTGTCATTTTTTCCACCCAACTTTCTTGATCTACCTTCATAATTTACAGCTTAATCTTTTTTATTTTATCATAACTTTTAAAATTATAATAGACTTTATCCATAGATTTTTCAAGACTCCTCCGGAGTCTTGCATGGGATTTTGTTCGGTATCATCCCTCATATAACTAACCTAAACTTTGCCCTAAAATGAGGAGTGCCCTGACAGTAAACTGCCAGGGCAATTATTATGAAAAAATTTTTATGTGTAATGAAAACATTACTCTCTTAATAAAGAAATTTCTTACAGAGTAAGTATAGCAATAAGTTATGAAAAATATATAAAGCAAATATTAATATTAGTTAAAAAGATTTTTAAAAAATTGTACTATCTTTTGCAGAAGCCCCTGTACCTCCTCACTGTCCAGATCGATATGTATTCCCATATTATCCAGTTTTTCATACAGTCCGCTGATCTGATCTTTCAACTGATCCACATCCAGATTCAAATTGTCAATCTTCTCCATCAATTCCATCAGATCCTGCTTATTCTCCTCTGAAAGTGTCACTCCAAATTCTTCCGATGCCTGATCGATCAGGTTGGAAACATCTTCCTCGGAAAGATTTTGAGATGAAACTTCATTCTTTATAAAAGCTACCAGTTCCGCTGCTTTCTCCGGATCTTCCAGCGTCTCTCCAATATCGCTAGTCACAACCAGCTCATTGGTCGCTGTGTCCATACTCTTCTCATCCACCGTCTGGCCGGTCATCTCCTCATAAGCCTTGATCGCGCCCACCAATCCGGCTGTTCCTGAGATACTGAACGGGCCGACTACGGTCACATTTGCATTTTCGATTCCTGCCGTTGCCAGAGCATTCTGATACATTTCTGTTGTACAGTAAGAAATATTTCTTGTTGTCACCTTAATTCCGCTGCCATCCGATGTTTTCTCAACTTTTACAGAAGACAAAGCTCTGCTTCCAATGATACTGTTATCCATATAGGAATCCAGATACTGGTGCTCCTCCTGATTGGTCACTTCAATGACTGTATAATTCTTCAAATCCGATTCACTTACTCCAAGAAGATTCAGTACTTCTGATCTCTCTGTGGCATTTAAGTCTGCTCCCAGAGAGATATATGGCTTACTCTGGTCAGTCGTCTGGTCTGCCATAACCGGAGAAGGTATTGCAAATGCTATGAGCAGAGCCAGAACAAAGCTCAAATATTTTTTTCCTCTCATGCTTATTCCTCTTTTCTATACAAAATTCACATATGGTTCTATCTTCCAGTTTCCAGTTGAGAAAATTCCTCTCTATTTTATCACAGTGTATGATTGTAAGTTCTAAATAAAATCTAAAAATTCTCTAATTTTTTTTGTATAATATTCATAAACTCCATACAATTTTATATATTTTTTAAGATTCACAATTTTTTCTCGATTCGTTCATCTTTTCTTTACAACTTCATCATTGTTTCAACATAATTTACGGATATACTAAAACCATAAAAATAATAACAACCAATTATTTTTATAATTTCTTTTTCATATGTCGGTTGAAAGACCGACTCTCCTTCCTTTAAAAATATAGAAATGAACAGAAAAAGAGGCGCCGTAAACCATCGCATACGGCAGCCTCCTTTTCTTTATTCTTCTTTAAAAAGACAGTCACTTAATCTTCCGAAGTCCTCCAATGACAAGGTTTCTCCCCTCACATTCAGAGGAAATCCGCAAATATTCAATGCCTCTTCTATCACTTCTTTTGACAGATTCAATTCTCTGCAGTTTCTCAACCCATTCAGCAATGTTTTTCTTCTCTGATTGAACGATGCCCGAATCAACGCAAACATTTTTTCCTCATTTTCTACCTGAACAGGCGGCTCTTCATGTCTGATCAGCTGAATGACGGTACTTCCCACCTTAGGCCTTGGCATGAAGCAATTTTGCGGAACCTGTGCTATAATCTCTGGCTTCGCATAATACTGCACTGCCAGAGAAAGGGCACCATAATCCTTAGTTCCCGGACCGACTTTCATTCTGTCTGCCACTTCTTTCTGTACCATGATGGTGATAGAATGAATGGGAATCTGATTCTCAAACAATGCCATAATGATAGGAGTCGTGATGTAATAAGGCAGATTCGCCACTACCTTAATCGGCTTTCCCCCATTTTTTTCTTTCACAAGAGCGTTAATGTCAAATTTCAGTATATCCTGATTGATGACTTCCACGTTTTCAAAGCCATGAAGCGTGTCATCTAAAATGGGAATCAATGATTTATCAATCTCCACCGCAGTGACTCCCCCTGCAGCTTCTGCCAGATATTGTGTCAGCGTTCCAATTCCAGGTCCAATCTCCAACACATAGTCTTCTTTTGTAATATCAGCAGCCCGGACAATTTTTTCCAGAACATGGGTATCGATCAAAAAATTTTGACCAAACCTTTTCTGAAAAACAAAGTTATACTTTTTCAATACTTCTATGGTATTCTTCGGTTCTCCCAGATAAGGCTTGGTCATAAATTTTTATCCTCTTTTCTAAATTTTCAATTGAAATCTTTCTCGTAAAGTATAATCTTTCCTTCCGCGTTGGTACGTTTCTTAGAAAGATTTCTCTTTAATTTCCTTGCTCCGCTGTCCGCACGTTCAATAGCTGTATCAACCATCTGTTTTACCATTTGAATGGTCATCGGTTCATCCTCTTTCTGATTGCTCCCAATCAGATTGTATAATGCGAGAATTCCCATCTGGTCAATTACATATCCATTTTCTTCTGTATATATTTTTGCAAAAGATACTAATTCATCGTTGGTAAACACAGGAATATTGATCATGGAAGTGAATTTCTCAGCAAATTTAGGATATTTTGCGATCAATTTTCTCATCCCTATCTTTTCATCTTCTATGATCACAGTCAGTCCGTCTGTCCTGAATTCCATTGCCTGATTCAACTGTTCAACCGTATCTGCAGTCATCTGATTTGCCTGCTCAATGACCAGAAATCCCCCGGACATCTTGTCCACAATTTTTGCAATATCCTGACCATTCAGCTCATCTCCGAAGACATATGCAACTTTTGCGGCTTCCATGTGAAGCTCACGGCAGACAGCCGGAATAAATCCCTGGATCAGCCGGGTCTTACCGCAGCCTCTGTTGCCCATAACAATTACATTTCCTGCTTTTGAAGTCTTATCCGCCGCTGAAAGCTGCGTATCCAAAAGAGCATCCAGAATCTGTTCTTTCATTCCAGGAATTTTCACGAAGTAACTAAACAGCTGCTCCTCTTCCTCGTCAAACTTCATCTCTCTTGGAATAATATCTTCGCTCTCAGGCTCCTCAGCCTCTTTAATTTCTTCTTTTACCTCATCCGCTTCTTCCAGAGTTTCCGTGTCAGCCTCTGCAAATTCTAATTTTTCACTCTCTTCATCATCGGCTGTCTTGGTATCTTCCTCTTCGACTTCTTCAACCACAAGTGATTCCGCTTCTTTTTCCAGATCGATCTTCTCAAATTCCGGCTCTTCTTCCGCCTCGGCGATCAGTATATCTGCTTCCGGTTTCATCTCTTCCACTTCAGCTTCAGCAGTCAGTACATCCTCTGCCTCTGCTACTACTTCTGCGTCTTCCGTCTCATTCTCCAGCGTATCCGGGGTATCTATGACTTCTGCCTCAACCTCTTTTTCATCAGCTTCCTGCTCATATTCTTCTTCCAGCTCAAAGTCTTCCTGAACAACTTCAAACTCTTTTTGCTGTTCTTCGCTGATTCCGGAACTTATTTCAGAATTTACAGTCTCCTCTTCCTTTTCCTCCGCAGCAGGTTCCGGTTCACCCTCGTTGACATCGATCCCCTGCTCACTGGCTGCAGCAAGAATCAGATCTTCCAGATTCAGACTCTCTTCTTCTTTGTGTTCTTCATTTTTCTCTTTTTCCTGTTCCTGTTTTTTCAGAGTCTCCTCATCCGGCATCACAAATTCCGGTATAATCTTAGCCTTCGGTGCCTCGATCTTTTCCTTCATCTTTGCCATATCCGGCATCTTCCACTCAGGCATTTTCAAATCTGCCTTCTCAAAAGAATAATTCTTAGCCGATACAGGCGTCTCTTCTCTGCCTGGCATCTGTTCTTCTGATGATTCCTCCTGAGATTCCTCTGTCACTTTATATTCCGTATTCTCAACCGGCTCTTTTTGCTGAATCTTCTCCTCGTATTCCTGTACCTCAGGTTCAGGAACAGCTTCTTCTCTTGGAACCGGTTCTTCTTTCTTCTCTTTATGTATTCCTGAGAAAATATCCTTAATGCCCTTTGCTATTTTCTCCTGAATAGCCCCGGTCGTCTCCGCGAATCCTCCGATATTGGCTTCTTCCTCGGGGATTTTGATTCTTCCAATCTCCTGTTCCTCTCCGGAACTTTCCTGCTGTTTTTCCTGTTTTCTCTCAATTGCAGCAGCAGCTTCCTTCGGATTGAGCAGCTTTGGAACAAACTGAGCCTCATATTTTTCTTTCTCAGCCTGGGTGATAGCTCCCATTCTCATTTTCAGATCCAGAGCTTTCAACACATATTTTCCTTCACTGAACCACAGGATCAAGTCATCACAGACTTCCAGGCTCTTTTTTCTCTCACCGGCTTTATAATATAATTTTGCCAGTTCAAATGACCATTTTTCTGTGAATTCTTTTTCTTTGTACTCCTCCAGAATTTCAATCTGCTGCTCCAGCGGAGCTTTCTTCACTCTCAGAATTTTATACTTCAAGACATAGAGATTGGTATCATTTGGAGCTACGTTCTTATACTCTTCATAGAATTCTTCCGCCTCTTTTACATCTCCCATCCTGAGAGACACTTCAATCAGGCGATAAAGAATTGACTTTCCAATAGGCGCCCGATGATATGCCAGCAAAAAGATCTCCCTGCTCTCTTCATATCTCTTGTTGGCCGCATAGATCTCACCTACCACACAGAGCGTCCGGATATTTTTTACTTTGCGCCAGTCAATGCTGTCCACAATTGCCATGGCGCCCTCATAATCTTTTTTTTCTATTAACTTGTTGATTTCTTCCAGTTTAATTCGAAATTCTTCTTTGTCCAAAGTACTCACCAACTTTCCATAATTAACCTCAGTTTATCATACGCCACTACCCTTGTCAAAAATCTTTCTTTTCCTAAATCTACCATATTTTGCCATACTTTTTCCGCTTTCTCAAGCATCTTCAGTTTGACAGATAGACATTTCCCTTTATCACTTTAAATACCTTGTTGATCTGGAACCTGTGATTTACAAAATCATCCAGGCCCGTACAGGTAATCAGCGTCTGTATGTCGTGTATACTTTCCAGCAGATAATTTTGTCTGTTTCTGTCCAGTTCTGACAATACATCATCCAGTAACAGTATCGGCGTATCTTTTATGATTTTCTTTACCAGATAAATCTCAGCTAATTTCAAGGAAAGCGCCGCGGTTCTTTGCTGACCTTGAGATCCATATCTGCGAATATCAATTTCATTTACTTTAATACATAAATCGTCTCTGTGAGGTCCGGATGTTGTAGTTCTCATTTTCATATCCCTGGAACTATTTTTCTCCAGGCTTTCCTCAAATACCTCCGGTTTCACATTTGGTTCATAGATTAATTCCAGCTCCTCCATTCCTCCGGTCAGATTCCTGTGGATCTGTTTGATAATTTCATTCAAATTTTCTATGAATTCACTTCTTTTTTCGATAATCTTTCTGCCATACGATGCAAGCTGCTGATTCCACACATCCATGGTGGCTAAAAGTCCCGGGTTAAAAGAAATATCCTTCAGCAGTTTATTCCTTTGGTTCAGCGCCCGGTTATAATTTGACAAATCTGTAAGATATATTTTATCCAGCTGGCAAAGTTCCATATCCATGAATCTTCTTCTCTCGCCAGGCCCATCTTTCACAATATTTAAATCCTCCGGAGAAAAAAACACAAAATTGACAATTCCAAACAATTCTTTGGCTTTTTTGATGGGAATCCCATTCACTGCAATCCCCTTTGTTCTGTTTTTCTTAAGATGCATATCAATTTTATAGGCAATATGTGCCTTCTGAACCGCCATGCGGATATGAGCTTCTTCCTCCTGAAAAGAAATCATTTCTTTATCCTTACTCCCTCTGTGGGATTTCGTCGTTCCGCACAGATAGAGAGCTTCCAGGATATTTGTTTTTCCCTGAGCATTGTCTCCGAATAAGATATTAGTCCCCTGATCAAAAGACAATTCAAGGGACTGATAGTTTCTAAAATTTTTTAATTGAACAGATTCGATATACATAAGTCACCTGACAATCTTGATTTCATTTCCTTCAAAAGAAATCACATCGCCTTCATAGAGCTTCCTTCCTCTTCGGGTATCCACTTCCTGGTTGACTTTAACCTGTCCTTCCTGAATCACATACTTGGCTTCAACTCCATCTTCCACCACACCGGCAGCTTTCAAAGCCTGCCCCAGCTTAATATACTCATCTCTCAATTTAATTTCCATCATTTATTCCCTCTTTCACTATCTGGCTTGATTAAAATTAACCGGCAAAATGAGATAAGTATAGGAACCTTTGTCATCTTTTATGAAGCAAGGCGCCTTCGGATTAACAAGATAAATCGTAATCTCCTCATCGTCAATGACTCTCAGTGCGTCAATCAGAAATTTAGGATTAAATCCAATTAAGATATCTTTTCCTTCTTTTACGATATCAATCTCTTCGTCCATGGAACCCATAGAAGAATCGATGGAAAGAACCATGGAAGAGTCTGTGATATTGATGATAATCGGTTTTTTATCTCCTTCTCTGACAAGAAGTGTTGCACGGTCAATACAGTTCAAAAATTCCTTTTTGTTAATTTTCAGTTTTGTCTCATAATCACTGGAGAGCATCTGATCAATACGGAAATATTCTCCTTCAATCAGGCGGGACAATACCAGTGTCTGATCAAACTCAAAAAGAATATGATTTTTCGTAAAATAAATTGTTACCTGATCATCGACTTCTCCGGACAGAATCTTGCTGACCTCATTTAAAGTCTTTCCAGGCACAATCAACTTTTTATCATTGTATTCTCTGGCCAGTTCCATCTTTCTGATTGCGATGCGGTGTCCATCCAGAGACACTATCTTCAGACAATTATCTTTAATTTCAAACAGTTCTCCAGTCATTAATTTGTTGTTTTCATTGACTGCAATTGAAAATATTGTCTGACGAATCATCTCTTTTAATGTAAATTGTGAAATTGTAATACATTCATCCCGCTCAATTAACGGTAAATATACAAAATCTTCTCCCGGTTTTCCAGGGATATTAAATTTTGCCTTTTCACAGGTAATTAAGGTGTTTAACCGCTCATCTGTCTGAATTGTAACTTCATTGTCAGGCAATTTTCGTATAATCTCTGAGAAAATCTTTGCATCCAAAGCGATAACTCCTTTTTCAGCAATGGTACCTTCTACGATTGTCTCAATTCCCAGTTCCATATCATTTGTCACAAATTTTATTTGATTGGAAGAAGCATCTATAAGAATACATTCCAGAATGGGCATGGTTGTTTTTGATGGAACTGCTTTGAGTGCTATGTTTACTCCTTTTGATAAATCATTTTTTGAGCAGATAATTTTCATAATGTGAATAACTCCCTTCTGAGAAAAAAGTTGGTTTTTTTGTGTAAATAAATTTATAAGAAGTCCGTAGTCGTCGCCGTAGAGGCTGTGAATTTGTTAAAAACCCGGTTAATGCTGTAAAATTAAGGCATTCAGGGATTGGATAACACTGTGTAAAGGTCTTTTTTAAGCAGTGTATAACTTGTGTAAAACAGAAGCCCCTCAATTTTGGAAAAAAATAAAAAAGTGCTCTGTACACATTGTTGAAAGAGTTATAAACCTTTTGTACATCCCATGAAGTGGATAACTCTTTTACTTATGTGGATTAATTTTCTTCATGAGAACTTCGATGGTATTTTTCATGGTGTCTGAAGTCTGAAGTTCATGTTCAATTTTTTCACATCCGTGCATGATAGTGGTATGATCCCGGTTTCCCAGGCATTTTCCTACAGATTTCAGAGGAATATCGATCATTTCACGGCAAAGGTACATGGCTATCTGACGGGGAATGACGATTTTTGAATTTCGTTTGTTGCCTTTTAAGTCATCGACAGTGATATCAAAATGTTCTGCCACGGTACTGATGATGTATTCTGGTGTCAGTACTTTCTGTTGATCCGGGGAAATGATGTCTTTTAATACTTGTTCAGCCAGTTCTACGGTAACTTCACGTTTTTCCAAGTTGGCGAAAGCCATCACTTTGTTCAGGGAGCCTTCCAGTTCTCTGATGTTGGACTTGATATTGGTGGCGATGTATTTGATGACATCTTCGTTGATCTCATATCCATCCATTTCTTCCTTATTCTTAAGGATAGCGACTCTGGTCTCATAGTCAGGAGAAGAAATGTCTGCAATCAATCCCCACTCGAAGCGGGAACGTATACGATCTTCGAGAATTTCCATATCTTTCGGCGGTTTATCAGATGAAATAATGATTTGTTTTTTTGCGCTGTGCAGTGTGTTGAAAGTATGGAAAAATTCTTCCTGCGTTGCGTCCTTTCCTATTATAAACTGAATGTCATCGATGAGAAGAACATCAATATTTCTATATTTATCCCGAAATTGAGTGGTTGTTGTATTATTTCCATTTCGAAGTGCTTCAATCAGTTCGTTGGTAAATTCTTCACTGGTGACATAGAGTACTTTGCTGTCTGGATTGTGTTCCAGAATGAAACGTGCGATGGAGTGCATTAAGTGTGTTTTTCCAAGTCCCACATCTCCGTAGATAAAGAGAGGGTTATAAATCTCTCCGGGAGATTCTGCCACGGCAAGGGATGCAGCGTGAGCGAACTTGTTATTGCTTCCGACAACAAAGGTATCGAAGGTATATCTGGGATTTAAGTTAGCTTCCTCAAAGCGTGTGTCATTGGAGACTGCTTTTTTTGGCGCTTTTTTCTTAATATCGTCAGAGAGAATAAAATTAATTTCGCAGTCATCGATATTTTCGATTCCCATATATTCGCAGATGACGACCTGAAGGGGCAGTTTATACCTTTTATTTATGTAATTGAGTCCCACTTGTTCAGATGGAACTAAAATTGTGACAACATTTCCTTCTACACTATAGAGTTTTAAAGGTTTAATCCAGGTGTTAAAAGATATGTCGGACAGATCATATTCAATTTTTACGGTTTGTAATATTTCGTCCCATTTTTCAGCTACTATGTTCATCTTGCATCTCCTAATCTATATTTATCGCTTCTGACGATAGTGTATAAAATGTGTATTTTAATCAAAACAGCAAAAAATAGGGTAAAAGACGACACTTACCCGTATATATATTATAATAAATAATTATATTTCGCAATCCTAAAATCCACTTAAAATATGTGAATTTTGAGTGAGTAGTATGTGGATAAGAGGATAACTGAAGTTACATAATTACTGGAACTGTGTTAAAATGTGAATAAGTATAGAGATTTATGAAAAATATGTAAAATAAAGGGTTTTCTTGAAAATATGTGAAGAAAAAGTGTATATTTTAGGAGCTATACACTGGAAATCCACGGCTAATCCACCGAAAAAAAGAAAGTTATCCACAAGTTATCCACATTTTGTGGATAATGTTACGTAAACTATCTGGAGAGATGTACACAAAAAAATAAAAGAGAAAAGTTGCTTTATTTTTCAGTTTATACTTGACGAGGTACACTTTTATGAATATAATGGAAATGATGTTCTATGCAGAAAAATAAGAAAATTCGTATAGATAAAGGAGGTGCTGAACTATGAAAATGACTTTTCAGCCGAAAAAGAGATCAAGAGCGAAAGTTCACGGATTCAGAGCAAGAATGAGTACAAAAGGCGGACGTAAAGTATTAGCTGCCAGAAGATTAAAAGGAAGAAAGAAATTATCAGCATAAGACCGCATTTATGTGGTCTTTTCTTCTCTTGAAAGAATTTAATAGGAAATGAAATTTTCGGAATCGTTAAAAAAAAACAAAGACTTTCAAAATGTCTATAAAAATGGAACATCATTGGCAAATCGATATCTGGTTATGTATATTCTGGAGAATCACCAGGAAAAGAATCGTTTGGGAATATCAGTGAGCAAAAAAGTAGGAAACAGTATTGTAAGACATCGCGTAACCAGATTGATTAGAGAGTGTTATCGATTAAATGAAAACCAATTTCGGTCAGGATACGACATCGTGGTGATCGCGAGAGTGGCTGCAAAAGGAAAAGATTATAAGACAATTGAGAATTCACTTCTTCACTTATGCAGCAGACACGGTGTACAGTCAGGTAATTAGAATGTTAAAAAGAGGTATGATAAAAGGTATTTTGCTGTATCAAAAATATCTTTCTCCGATGAAAAGAACAAAATGTCCGTATTTTCCCACCTGCTCCCAATATGGTCTGGAGGCCATCCAGAAATATGGAGCGATCAAAGGCGGGCTTTTGGCAGTTTGGAGGATTTTAAGATGTAATCCTTTTTCAAAAGGGGGATATGATCCGGTACCTTAATTTCAGGAGGAAATAGTTTTGGAGATGTTATTAGCGACGAGAAATGGTATTCCCATCATTGCCCAGATTGGTACGGTTCTGGGATGGATTATGGATGGTATTTTCAAAATATTGAACAGTATGTTCAGTATAGAGAATATCGGCCTTTGTATTATTATTTTTACAATTCTGATGTATTTGTTGATGACTCCTCTGCAGATCAAGCAGCAGAAATTTTCAAAATTAAGTGCTGTCATGCAGCCGGAGATTACCAAAATACAGAAAAAGTATGCTGGAAAAAGAGATCAGGTTTCCATGCAGAAGATGAATGAGGAGACTCAAAACGTATATCAGAAATACGGAGTTTCTCCTACAGGAAGCTGTGTGCAGCTGGCAATTCAGTTCCCTGTGTTGATGGCACTTTGGCAGGTAATTTATAAAATTCCTGGATATGTGGGAAGTGTCAAAGGTGTTTTCACAGATCTGGTAGCTCAGATTCAGAATGTGGATGGTTATACAAATCTGATTCAGAATTTTATGGAAGCAAACCATATTACCAGAGCGACCCTGGTAGGATCTCCTGCGTCTGGTGATTCTGTCATCGATGTTTTGTATTCTCTTTCCCCGGATCAGTGGAAGAGTTTCGCGGATATCGGTGAGTTTTCTGGTTTTTCAGATGTCATTCAGCATACAGCCAGCAGTCTGTCACACATGCAGACTTTTGGTGTTTTGAACATTGCAGATCAGCCTTGGACAATTATTCAGTCTGCTTTCGGAAGCAAGTCATGGCTTCTGCTGATTGCGGCAGTGGCAATTCCAGTACTGGCATGGCTTACACAGTGGCTGAACCTGCGTCTGATGCCGTCGGCAAACAGTGCAGCGAATGACAGCAACAACTCTATGATGAATTCTATGAAGATGATGAATACCATTATGCCTGTTTTCTCAGCAGTTATGTGTTTTACTCTTCCAGTTGGTATTGGTATTTACTGGATTGCAGGTGCGCTGATCAGATGCGTTCAGCAGGTAATTATTAATCGTCATATGAGTAAGATGGATATGCAGACGCTGATCGAAGAGAATATGAGAAAAATGGAGAAGAAGCGTGAAAAAGAAGGCCTTCCGGCTCAGAAAATCACGAGTCAGGCTCATTTAAACGTCAAGAATATAGATAAAAAAGGAAATACAGATACCGAGAAAGAAAAGAAAATCGAAGAGTCTTATAAAAATGCCCAACATGCAAAACCTGGAAGCCTGGCAGCAAAAGCTAATATGGTTCGGGAATTTGATGAGAGGAATAAAAAGAAGAAGTAATCGAATTGGAGGGGATTACAAATGGAAGAGTATATTCAGGTTTCTGCAAAGACAAAAAGTGAAGCGATTACGAAAGCTGCCATTGAGCTTGGAACAGCCAGTGATGAATTGGATATTATTGTGGTGAGCGAGGGAAGCTCAGGATTTTTCGGAATCGGAAGTAAACCGGCAGTGATCAAAGCCAGAAGAAAAGAAAAAGAGATTGTTGAAGAAGAATCTTTAAAAGAGCTGGAAAAAGAAGTTATCGAGACTGTAAATCCCAACGTTGAGATTAAGAAAGAAGAAAAGATTCCAAAGAAAAGCCAGGATGAGAATTCAGAGAAAGTAAAAGAATCCAGAAAACATCATCCGAAGGCTGAAAAAGAAAATTCTCCAAAGAAAGAAGCAAAAGAAAAAAATTCCAAAGAGAAGACCCCAGCAAAGGAAAAGAGCGGGAAAGAAAAGCCGGTGAAGGAGAAACCAGTAAAAGAAAAACCGGCGAAACAGACAGAGATCCTCACAGATCCGGAAGAGATCAAAAAAGTGGAGGAGAGCGCAAGGGAATTTTTGACTCAGGTTTTCGAAGCGATGAACCTGGAAGTGGAGATTAAAAGCAAATACAATGGGGAAGATGGATGTCTGGAAGCAGAATTTATTGGAGAGGACATGGGAATCCTCATTGGAAAGAGGGGACAGACTCTGGATTCTCTTCAGTATTTGACAAGTCTGGTTGTCAACAAAAACAGACAGGGATATATCCGTGTAAAACTTGACACAGAAGACTACAGGAGAAGAAGGAAAGAGACTCTGGAAAATCTGGCCAGAGGAATTGCCTATAAGGTGAAAAAGACCAGAAAACCTGTTGTTCTGGAGCCAATGAACCCATATGAGAGAAGAATTATCCATTCCGCATTGCAGAGCAATCGGTATGTGGAGACGACGAGTGAGGGAGAAGAACCTTATCGTCACGTTGTGGTAAAATTAAAAAAAGACAGAGATCGTTAAGATGTTTTTAAAGAATGTTATTCTAGGTGAAAGCGTGAATAACACGGCTTGTACGTGTGCAAATCCTGGAATAACATTTTTTATATCAGATGGAGAGTTGATCATGAAGACGACAATTGCAGCAATTTCTACAGCTATGACTGCATCAGGCATTGGCATTGTGCGTATCAGCGGAGAGGAATCCATGGAAGTGATAAAGAGAATTTATCGCTCCAAGGGAGGAAAAAAAGAGATTGAGAAAGTAAAATCCCATACCATTCATTATGGTTATATTTATGACGGAGACGAGTTGATCGATGAAGTACTGGTGATGATTATGAGGGCGCCCCGGACTTTCACGGGAGAAGATACCGTTGAGATTGACTGTCACGGCGGTGTCTATGCGATGAGAAGGGTATTGGATACAGTTCTGAAAAATGGTGCCAGAATTGCAGAGCCTGGTGAATTTACTAAGAGAGCTTTTTTAAATGGAAGAATTGATCTGTCGCAGGCGGAGGCTGTGATAGATGTTATAAATGCAAAGAGCGAGTACGCATTGAAAAGTTCCCTCAGCCAGCTGAAGGGATCTGTTCAAAAAGAAATTAAAGAGATCAGAAGTGCCCTTCTTTATCAGATTGCTTATATTGAATCTGCTTTGGATGATCCGGAACATATTGAGTTGAGCGGATATGGAGAAGAGTTAAAACAAGTAATAGAGAAAGAAAAAGAGAAGCTTTCCCATTTGTTGAGCACGGTGCAGGAAGGAAAGATGATCCGGGAAGGGATTAAAACGGTTATTCTTGGAAAACCAAATGCGGGAAAATCCTCCCTTTTGAATCTTCTGATCGGAGAGAACAAAGCGATTGTCACGGATATTGCAGGGACTACAAGAGATACATTGGAAGAATATATCACCTTGTCAGGGATCTCATTGCGAATTATTGATACAGCCGGGATCAGAGATACAAAAGATCTGGTAGAGCAGATCGGTGTGGATAAAGCAAGAGAAATGGGGAAAAGTGCAGACTTAATTCTGTATGTTGTGGATTCTTCTACTTTGTTGGATGAGAGCGACGAAGAAATCATAGGAATGCTGGAAAATAAAAAAGCGATTGTGCTTCTGAATAAGACGGATTTGCATCCAGTGGTGGATGAGGAAAGTCTGAAAAAGAAGGTGAATCATCCGATTATCCCCATCTCTGTGAAAGAACAGACAGGAATCCGGGAACTGGAAGAACAGATTAAAGAGATGTTCTTCTCCGGGAATATCACTTTTAATGATGAAGTCTACATCACAAATGCCAGACATAAAGAGGCTTTGGAAGAAGCTTATCAGAGTCTTGAACTGGTGGAACAGAGTATTGAAATGGATATGCCGGAAGATTTCTTCTCCATTGATCTGATGAGTGCATATGAGACCCTGGGTAAGATTCTCGGAGAATCTGTAGGGGAAGATTTGGTGAACGAGATTTTCAGCAAGTTCTGTATGGGAAAATAGGAGAGGAGAAAAAATGAGTCAGTTGACGAAAGAATATGATGTGGTTGTGGTAGGAGCCGGACATGCCGGATGTGAGGCAGCTCTCGCAAGTGCCAGGCTAGGATTGTCTACGGTGATGTTTACTGTGAGTGTGGACAGCATAGCATTGATGCCCTGCAACCCTAATATCGGAGGCAGTTCTAAGGGACATCTGGTGAGAGAAGTGGATGCCTTAGGCGGTGAGATGGGAAAGAATATAGATAAGACATTTATTCAGTCCAAGATGTTGAATAAATCTAAGGGTCCCGCAGTTCACTCTCTGAGAGCGCAGGCAGATAAGCAGGCTTACAGCAACGAGATGAGAAAAACACTGGAAAATACACCGAATCTTACGATAAAGCAAGGGGAAGTGACCAAAATTCTGGTTGAAGATGGGAAGGCAACCGGAGTGGAGACTTATTCAAAGGCAGTCTATCTGTGCAAGGCGGTTGTTCTCTGTACGGGAACCTATCTGAAAGCCAGATGTATTTATGGAGATGTGAGCAATTATACCGGTCCGAATGGTCTGCAGGCAGCGAATTATCTCACAGATTCCCTGAAAGAGCTGGGAATTGAGATGTACCGGTTTAAGACAGGAACGCCTGCCAGAATTGCAGGAAATTCCATTGATTACAGTAAGATGGAAGAGCAGTTTGGCGATGAGAGAATCGTGCCGTTTTCCTTTTCCACAGATCCTGAAACGGTTCAGATTCAGCAGAAATCCTGCTGGCTTACTTATACCAACGAAAAGACACATGAAATTATCCGGAAGAACTTGGATCGTTCCCCTCTTTTCTCTGGGATGATAGAGGGAACGGGACCAAGATACTGTCCTTCAATTGAAGATAAAGTTGTAAAATTTGCAGATAAGAATCGACATCAGGTTTTTATTGAACCGGAAGGATTGTACACCAATGAGATGTATATAGGTGGAATGTCCAGTTCGCTGCCGGAAGATGTTCAGGAAGAAATGTATCATTCTGTGGCGGGGTTGGAAAATGCCAGAATTGTGAAAAATGCTTATGCGATAGAGTATGATTGTATCAATCCAAGACAACTAAATGCCACATTGGAATTTAAAGCGATAAAAGGTCTGTTCAGCGCGGGTCAGTTTAATGGGAGCTCTGGCTACGAAGAAGCGGCAGCGCAGGGAATTGTGGCTGGAATTAACGCAGCCTTGGAAGTTCAGGGCAAAGAGTTGATGGTTTTGGATAGATCAGAGGCATATATAGGTGTGCTGATTGATGATCTGGTAACGAAGGAGAATCATGAGCCTTATAGAATGATGACCAGCCGGGCAGAATACCGCCTTCTTCTGAGACAGGATAATGCAGACTTGAGGCTTAGAAAAAAAGGGTATGAAGTGGGCCTGGTCGATGAGGAGACTTATCAGCGAGTTCTCAGGAAAGAAGAAGCAATCGAAAAAGAGATCAAAAGAGTGGAAAAAGTTACTGTGGGCGCAAGCTTTGAGGTACAGAAGGTTCTGGGCGAGTATGGAAGTACACCGCTGAAGAATGGGACGACTCTGGCGGAGCTGATCAGGCGCCCGGAGTTGAGTTATGAAAAGCTCAGAGAGATTGACAAAGACAGACCAAGTCTTCCCTGGGATGTGGCAGAACAGGTTAATATTAATATCAAATACGACGGATATATCAAGAGACAATTAAAACAAGTAGAACAGTTTAAAAAGTTGGAAGAAAAGAAGATCCCTCAGGATATTGATTATGATAAGATCAGCGGACTGAGAATTGAAGCCAGGCAGAAATTGAAACTGTATCATCCAATGTCGATAGGTCAGGCATCCAGAATTGCGGGAGTTTCCCCGGCGGATGTATCGGTGCTTCTGGTATATATGGAACAGTTCCAGCATAAGAAATAAAAGGGACAAGATCAGAAATATGGAGGAGAAAATGTATAATCTTACCATTTTAGAAGAAGGATGTCAGAGATTAGGAATCTCCCTTGATGAAGAAAAAAAACAACAGTTTATTAAATTTTATGAGCTGCTGACAGAATGGAATAAGGTGATGAACCTTACGGGAATTACAGAGTTTGAGGAAGTGCTTCAAAAACATTTTATAGACAGTCTGGCAATCCAGAAAGTGACAGATATGGGAGAGACGGACACAGTGATTGATGTGGGAACAGGTGCGGGATTTCCCGGCATTCCTCTTAAGATTGCATTTCCCCACTTGAAAATTACACTTCTGGATTCTCTCCAGAAGAGAATTCGTTTTCTGGATGAAGTGGTTCAGACTTTAAATCTTAGGGGAGTGACAACCATACACGGAAGAGCAGAGGAATATGCACGGCGAAAAGAACACAGGGAAAAATATCAGATTTGTGTTTCGAGGGCAGTGGCAAATCTTTCGTCACTGGCAGAGTATTGTCTTCCTTTTGTGAAAAAGGGTGGATACTTTATATCTTATAAGTCAGGCAATATAGAAGAAGAGTTGAGCCGATCAGAAAATGCTGTGAAGATTTTAGGCGGCGAGATTGAAAATACGGTTTATTTTCAGCTGCCCGGAAGTGACATTGAGAGATCTTTTGTGCTGATAAAAAAGAAAGAGAATACACCGGGAAAATATCCGAGAAAGGCTGGAATACCTGCCAAAGAGCCTTTAAATTAGAGTGGAGAGAACCAGAAATACAGAGTTATTTCTGGTTCTTTTTGTTTCACATAATTTACACAGTTCAATCTAATTTTGAACACAAAAAATTCGTAAAATATTCTTATATTTTTATAAAGTTGAAGGAGGAGTCTCATTGATTGAAGTGAAAAATCTGGTCAAAAGGTACGGGAATCATCTGGCTGTCGATGACCTGAGCTTTACGATCGAAAAGGGGAAAATCTATGGCTTTCTGGGGCCGAATGGAGCGGGGAAGACGACTACTATGAACATCATTACAGGCTATCTCGCCTCCACAACAGGAGATGTCTTTGTGGACGGACATAATATATTGGAGGAACCGGATCTGGTAAAAAAGAATATTGGTTATCTGCCAGAACAACCCCCTGTATATTTTGATATGACAGTGAAGGAATATATGGAATTTGCAGCAGAATTAAAAAAAGTTCCAAAAAATCAAAGAAAACAAGAAATTGAAGAAATTATGGATATGGTGAAAATTACGGATATGTCTAACCCCCTGATTAAGAATTTATCTAAAGGTTATCGGCAGAGAGTGGGGCTTGCACAGGCGATTCTTGGATATCCGGAAGTGATCATACTGGATGAGCCTACGGTGGGGCTGGATCCAAAACAGATTATAGAGATTCGGGATCTGATCAAAAGCTTAAAAGAAAAACATACCGTAATTTTAAGTTCACATATCTTGTCTGAGGTGAGTGCGGTTTGTGACTATATTCTCATTATTTCCCACGGCAAATTAGTTGCCAGCGGAACTCCGGATCAATTAGGTGAGATGGCGCTGGGTTCGAATACTCTTGAACTGGTTGTGAGAGGAAACAGATCAGATATAGAGTCTTCCATCAAAGAGATCGATCATTTAAAAGAGTATCACCTGGAAGAGTGCAAAGAAGAAAAGAATGCGGTGAAAGTGGTGATCGAGACACAGGAAGGTCTGGATATCCGTGAGAAAATTTTCTATAAGATGGCCGGTATACATTGTCCGATTATACAGATGCAGATGAAGCAGCTTTCTCTGGAGAGTATTTTCCTGGAGCTGACAGAAGATACGCCGGAAGATAGAAGTAAGGGGGAAAAATCAGAGGAAAAACCGGAGGAGTATTCGGAAATAGATCAGCAGGAAGAGGAGGAAAGTGAAGATGCTGGCGGTTTATAAAAAAGAATTACGGAGTTATTTTACCTCCGTTATCGGATATTTATTCATAGCTTTTATTCTGGTACTTATCGGAATCTATTTTACAGCATATAATATCAATTCTGCCTATCCCAAAATTGAGGCGACATTGAGTGCGGTAACGTTTGTGTTCTTAATTGGAGTTCCCGTTCTGACAATGAAAATACTGGCAGAGGAGAGAAGACAGAAAACAGATCAGCTCTTGCTCACGGCACCGGTTTCCATCAGCAGCATTGTTCTTGGAAAATATCTGGCATTAGTCACAATCTATTGTATTCCGATTGCAATTATCAGTTTCTATCCATTGATTTTAAGTCAGTATGGGGATATCAGTTTTTCTTCTGCGTACACAGCGATTGTAGGCTTTTTCTTTCTGGGATGTGCGAATTTGGCGATTGGGGTATTTTTATCGGCAATCACAGAGAGTCAGGTAATAGCAGCAGTGCTGTCTTTCCTGGTTTTATTTTTCTGTTATGTCATTGAAGGAATTTCTTCCTTTTTTGCGTCCACAGCATCTGTGTCTTACTTTGCACTTGCCGTGATTGCGGCTGCTCTGGCGTGGCTTTTGTATCTTATGATTCGAAATGCTTTTATCTCATTGATTTTCGCAATTTTAGCGGAGGGCGTTCTGCTGGTATTATACGTGGTGAAAGCAAGTTTATTTGAGGGATTGATCCAGGATATTTTGAACGTCTTTAATCTCAGTGGACACTATGACAATTTCATTAATGGAATCTTTGATATAGGAGGAATTGTATATTTCCTGTCTGTCATAGCTTTTTGTATTTTCTTGACTGTTCAATCAATTTCAAAGAGACGTTGGAACTAGGAGGATCAGGTGATGAAAAAATTCAATAAATTGAAAAAGCCAGGAAAGATCAGCTGGAAATTGGATCGAAAGAAAATTATTGGAAATATAAACGGAAAATTTATTCGAAAAGGATCTTACAGCCTGATTATCACAGTTATTGTGGCTGCTATTTTGGTTGCTGTAAATCTTGTGGTGGGAGAGATTCCTTCTCAGTATACGGAAATTGATGCCAGCGGCCAGAAATTATACACCATTTCGGATGAGACAAAAGAGATGCTTCATAATCTGGACGAAGATGTGGAATTATATTTTATTGCCCAGGATAGCAATAAGGACGGAACGATAGAAAAATTGTTGGAACGTTATGAGGACGGCTCTTCTCACATTAAAGTTGAACAGATCGACCCGGTTTTGCATCCGAATTTCACGGATAAATATACTTCGAATGATCTGTCTGAGAACAGTATTATTGTTGTCTGTGGTGACAAAAATAAGATTGTTAATTATTCTTCCATGTATGAGACACAGATGAGTTCTTACGGAATGTCTTATGAGACCTCAGGATTTGACGGGGAGGGACAGCTCACAAGTGCAATTTCCTATGTGACTTCTGATAATCTTCCTGTTTTATACAACATTGAAGGCCACGGAGAGGCGGCATTAAGTTCTTCTTTTGAGGAGGCAATCGAGAAAGCAAACATTGACATTCAGACATTGAATTTGTTGTCTGAGGGTGCAGTTCCTGATGATGCAGACTGTATTTTGATTAACGCGCCTACAGGTGATTTTTCCGATGATGAGAAAGACGCTGTGATCGATTATCTGGAGAACGGAGGAAAGGCATTAATTTTCTCTGATTACTCTGCAGAGGATCAGGAAAATTTCAAAGAGATTTTGAGGACCTACGGAGTAGAGACAGTAGATGGCGTGATTTTTGAAGGAGATAGTCAGCATTATCTGTCACAGATGCCATATTATCTGATACCTGAGATCCGTTCAACAGATATTACTTCAGATATCTCAGAGAAAGGAACGTACGTTCTTGTTCCTGTCGCACAGGGAATACAGACGATTGATCAGTATCGTGACAGTCTGACAATCGAAAGTCTGTTATCGACAACTTCCAGTTCTTATTCGAAGGTGAATATGGAAAGCTCCACACTGGAAAAAGAAGAAGGAGATATTGATGGACCATTCGATGTGGCAGTTTCTATACAAGAAGAGATTGACGACGATACGACAACACAGATTGTATATTTTTCCAGCTCCTATATCACAGAAGATCAGGTAAATCAGATGGTTTCAGGGGGCAATATTGATTTAGTTATAGATTCTTTGAATTGGATGTGTGATACGGAAGATTCTGTTTCTATTCCGTCAAAAGATTTGTCTGTTTCTTATCTGACATGGACAGGACATGCGGCTGGAAGTTGGAGTTTGATTTTGATCGCAGTTTTGCCAGGTGCAATTCTGATCTTTGGAGTTGTGGTATGGCTGAGGAGGAGAAAACAATGAGGAAAAAAAGTATCTTAAAGATAGGAATTTCATTGTTGGTCTTTTGCATTCTTCTCGGAGCCTACTTTTTTCTAAAACAGCTTAACAAAGAAGAATCAGAAGAAGAGACAACATCAGAAGAAGTGTTCAGCGCTTCTTCTGATGAAATTGAAAAGATATCGTTTGATCTCGAAGGAGAAAAGGTAACATTTGTGAAATCAGACGATGAGTGGAAAGATGAACAGGATAACAATTTTCCCGTGGATCAGAGTAAGATAGAAAGTATTTTGGACGGCTTGACCTCGGTTACTTCCAGCAGGTCAATCACAGATGCAGAGGATTTGGATGAATATGGATTGAAAACCCCATCCCAGACAATTACAATCGATGAGGACGATGAGACGACAAGAACGATTCAGCTGGGCGATTATAATGAAACGGCAGATGCCTATTACGCAATGATTGATCAGTCAGATACAGTCTACTTGCTGGAATCAAGTTTTGAGTCCCTCTTTGAAGGAACGCTCTATGATTTTGCTGAGGACGGAAGCTTCCCAGTTATCTCGGCTTCTGATATTGACCGCATACAGGTACAGAAGAGCGAGAATTCTTATACCCTGACTGCTTCGTCGGATGTATCAAGCGGTTGGCTGGTAGAGTCGGATGGAACGTCGGAAGAGGCGGATTCGACTGCTGTATCCACGACAACGTCATCGGTCAATAGTCTTTCTTATTTGGATTTTGTCAATTATAATTGTGAAGATTATTCTGCGTATGGATTGGATCAGCCGCAAGCCACAATTGTGATTGACTACCATCAGACTTCAGAGGATAGTGATGAAGAGGAAAGTGATGATGCAGACAGTGAGAAAGAGACGGAGGAAGAACAGATCCAGGTTACACTTTTAGTCGGAACGGAAATAGATGATGCTTATTATGTGTGTGTGAGCGGTTCCAAAGAAATCTATACTATGAGTAAAAGTTCTCTGGATAGTCTGATTGATAAAAGTATCTCAGATTATTGGAATTTGAAAGTGAATTATTATGCTATCACAGACATTAATTCTATTACGGTGAATTACAATGGCGAGGAAGACATCCTTTCTGTAAAGTCAGAGACAAAAGATGATGAGGTAGAATATTCCTATTACGTCAATGACAAAGAAACAGATGAAAATGATTTTAAAAATTTCTTTAATGCTCTCGTGAATATTTCGGCAGAAGAGAGGCTGGAAGAAAATTATCAACCTTCGGGAGACGCAAAGTGGGTATTCAAATTTAAGACGGGCGAAAGAGAAGAGACAGTTTCTTACTATACCTATAATGAGAACTTTGATGTGGCTGTAAAAGACAACGGCAATTCTTATTTGGTGAATAAGATGGATGTGCGAAATCTGGAAAGTCTGATAGAAACACTTCGTGAAGAATCCTGAGAATGTTTCACGTGAAACATAAAGAAATCTGTTCAGAAAAAGTAGATTTAGAAAATATAAAGAAAGCTCCTATCCTAAACAATAGTTCGTGTAAACTTACGTGTCAGGATAGGAGCTGCTTTTATCAAAAAGTATTTCTTGCTACGGCAGATTGCTTACATATAAATTTTAAGACTGCGAAGAAATTCATTTGGATTTTCCAATTGTGGGAAATGTTTGGATTCGCGGATTGTTGTGTACTCAATTGCAGGATTAAATTCCACGTAATTTTCGATGATTTCTTTTGCACCAGGTTCTTCTTCGCCTTCCAAAATCACGATGCTTTGATTAACAGAGCGCAGCCCATGTGCGATATTCAGATTTACATAGTTTCCGGTCAGACTGGCAAAAAGGTATTTGGAGCTTCCTTCTTTTTCCCTGTGTGCTGCCTCGTAATATGCATCCACAATTTCGGAAGATACATGGAAAGGATTATAATAATACTTTTCCATAAATGTAGTAGTGATATGTTCTTTGGATGCAAGCATATTATAGAGAAGTGTTCCGAAAATTGGAATCTCAATGAACCATTTACGAATTTTACTTCTCTTGTTTGGTGACTGGCTTAACTGGTAGAGACTGGTCGGATTCACCAGGAAGATTTTATTATAAAGAGTGCTCTCAGCATGGCAAGCCATTACAGTGAAAGAACAAGAAAAACCACTGGCTATGACATCCGTTTTCTCCCCGATTACTTTCTTGATAAAGTCATTGATTAATTGTACATAGATAAAATTCGTATATGTAATCAATGGCTTGTCAGAACGGCCGCACCCCAGAAGATCAATGGTGTAAACCGTATGGTGCTGGGCAAGTTCTTTCTCCACTTTATGCCATTCATATGCAGAACCTCCCGGTTTAAGATCGTGAATCAATAGAATGGGAGAACCTTGCCCATGGCGTGAATAATATACCTGTCCGAAACGCCAGTCAAAATAATTTTTACTATATACATGCAGCATATCCTTAAGTACGGAAGAGGCTGTTATAATAGAATTAATGATATGAATGATGACAGTGGCAATCGAAAAAAGTATTCCGAGAGTGATCAGTTTGTGTTTGCGTTTTTTCATTTTTACGCCTCCTGTGCTATAAAGAGTCTTATGCTTTCAGAACATAAGAATAAGATACTGGACTCAAGTAACGTAATTTTATTATACGCTATTTTGTTAAAACTTACAATCATTTTATAAAAAATCAACTTGTGGAAAAATATTCTTGAAATGAAATGTTTCACGTGAAACATGAAGCATGATTTGGTGATTTGTCATAAATTCAAGCTGAAATAAACATTGAAATTTCTATGTTTCACGTGAAACATTTACTTAAAATTTGTAGATAAGAAAAATGAAAAGTGTTATAATACTACTAGTTTATAGAATGGAGGAATTGAAGTGGGAAGAATTATTGCAATAGCAAATCAAAAAGGTGGTGTGGGTAAGTCTACAACAGCTATTAATTTGTCTGCGTGTTTGGCGGAGGCTGGAAAGAAAGTATTGGCTATCGATATTGATCCACAGGGAAATACAACCAGCGGACTCGGAGTAGACAAAAACGAGGCAGATCCTACCCTTTATGAGCTTTTATTGGGTGAAGCAGATTTGAATGACTGCATCATCAATAATGTGGTTGATAATTTAGATTTAATTCCTTCTAACATGAACTTGTCCGGTGCGGAAATTGAATTGGTCGGCATTGAGGAGAGAGAGTATATTTTAAGAAATGCAATCGAAAATGTCAGAGATATTTACGACTATATTATTATGGATTGCCCTCCGTCATTGAGTATGTTGACCATTAATGCGTTGACAGCAGCTGATTCAGTGCTTGTTCCGATACAATGTGAGTATTATGCGTTGGAAGGACTCTCACAATTAATACATACAATTGAATTGGTACAGGAGAGACTGAATGAAGAGCTGGAGATTGAAGGCGTTGTATTTACCATGTATGATGCGCGTACAAATTTATCTCTTGAAGTGGTAGAGAATGTAAAAGAAAATTTAAACCAAAATATTTACAAGACAATTATTCCACGTAATGTACGGCTGGCAGAGGCACCCAGTTATGGATTGCCAATTAATCTGTATGATTCCAAATCAACAGGTGCGGAGAGTTATCGGCTGTTGGCAGAAGAAGTGATCAATAGGGAGGATGAGTAATGGCCATGAAGAGAGGACTTGGCAGAGGACTTGATGTCATGATACCGGATAACAACGGAAGCACAAAACAAAGTGTGAGTAAGTCATCCAAAAAGACAGTATCCTCTGACCATGAAAAAAATGCAGAGCATCATTTTTTACACAGCGGAGAGATAAAAGTAAAAATCTCTAAGATTGAGCCAAACAGAGAACAGCCAAGGAAACAGTTTGATGAGGATTCTCTTCTGGAACTAGCAGAGTCCATTAAACAGTACGGAATTCTTCAACCCCTTGTAGTGTCTGATAAAAAGGATTATTATGAGATTATAGCAGGAGAGAGAAGATGGCGTGCGGCTAAGATGGCTGGATTGAAGGAAGTTCCCGTCATTATCAAAGAATTGAGTGAACAGGAAATTGTTGAAATCTCACTGATTGAGAATATTCAGAGAGAAGACTTGAATCCGATTGAGGAGGCAATGGCATTTAAGCGTTTGCTGGAAGAATTTCACTTAAAACAGGATGAGGTTGCGGAGAGAGTTTCTAAGAGCCGGACGGCTGTGACGAATGTGATGCGTCTTCTGAAGTTGGAAAAAGAAGTTCAGCAAATGTTGATAGATGAGATGATCACTGCCGGACATGCCCGTGCGCTTCTGGCGATCACAGATCGCGATACACAGATCCAGATTGCCAATAAGATATTTGATGAAAAACTGAGTGTACGTGAGACAGAAAAACTGGTCAAGTCGATATTAAAGCCCAAAAAAGAAAAAACGGTAATGAAAGATTCCGCAGAGGATGCAATCTATGAGAGTCTGGAGGAAAAGATGAAGGGGATTATGGGAACTAAGGTGACCATAAACCGGAAGAAAAATGACAAGGGCAGAATTGAGATTGAATATTATTCCAAAAATGAGCTGGAAAGAATTATAGACCTTTTTGAGTCAATAAAGTAAGGAGTTCGAATGAGTGATATTTTAAGTTCAATGGGAATTGATCCCGGAATTATTTTGATTATATTACTGATTCTTGTGGTAATACTTTTAGTATGTCTGATCAGCGTAAATTTGCGGGTTCAAAGACTGGAACATAAATATAAGGTATTTATGAAAGGAAAAGACGCAAAATCTCTGGAAGTGACTTTTGCCAGGAAAATGGCCCAGATCGATAAACTGTCTGAGCTGACAGACCGTTATATGGAAGACAGCAAGCAGTTAAAGAAAAATATGGGGCATATCTACAGCAAGTATGGCGTGGAAAAGTATGACGCATTTGACGATGTGGGAGGAAAATTAAGTTTTGCCTTTGCGATGTTGGATTCAAACAATTCAGGAGTGGTTTTGAATGCTGTTCACAGCCGGGATAACTGTTTTTTGTATTTGAAAGAGATCGTAAAAGGTGAGTCTTTTGTGATGCTCAGTCAGGAAGAAGTAGAGGCCCTGAGAAAAGCGGTCAATTATGGTCTTGAAGAGATTGGTGAAGAAAAAAATTAAAATATGCAAATAAAATGCAAATACCCAGGAGGATAAAGAAATGTTAGATATTAAATTTGTCAGAGAAAACCCGGAAATCGTAAAACAGAATATCCGCAACAAATTCCAGGATAGTAAATTGCCGTTGGTGGATGAGATTTTGGAGCTTGACAAAGAAAACAGAGCAATCAAACAGGAAGTAGAAGCCCTGAGAGCAGAGAGAAACAAAATTTCCAAGCAGATTGGAGCCTTGATGGGACAGGGAAAGAAAGAGGAGGCAGAAGAAGTTAAAAAGCAGGTAGCTGCTTCCGGAAACAGAATTGAAGAGTTGAGTGCCAAAGAAAAAGAAGTAGAAGAGAAATTGCTGAAAGATATGATGGTCATTCCGAACATCATCGATCCTTCTGTGCCGATCGGAAAAGACGACAGCGAAAATGTGGAAGTAGAGAAATTTGGTGAGCCGGTGGTTCCAGATTTTGAGATTCCATACCACACAGATATTATGGAAAGCTTCAATGGTATCGATCTGGACAGTGCAAGAAGAGTGGCTGGAAACGGATTCTACTATCTGATGGGAGATATTGCCCGACTGCACTCTGCAGTGCTTGCCTATGCCCGTGATTTCATGATTAACAGAGGATTTACCTACTGTGTACCTCCTTTCATGATCAGAAGTAATGTGGTGACGGGAGTTATGAGCTTTGCCGAGATGGATGCCATGATGTATAAGATTGAGGGAGAAGACCTGTATCTGATCGGAACCAGTGAGCATTCTATGATCGGTAAGTTCATTGATACAATTCTTCCTGAGGAATCACTTCCGCAGACTCTCACCAGCTATTCTCCATGTTTCCGTAAGGAAAAAGGAGCACACGGCCTGGAAGAGAGAGGCGTGTACAGAATTCATCAGTTTGAAAAACAGGAAATGATCGTGGTATGTAAGCCGGAAGAAAGTCCGATGTGGTTTGACAGACTGTGGCAGAATACGGTAGATCTGTTCCGTTCCCTGGATATTCCGGTTCGTACTCTGGAGTGCTGTTCAGGAGATTTGGCTGACTTGAAAGTGAAATCTGTGGACGTGGAGGCATGGTCTCCTCGCCAGAAGAAATATTTTGAAGTGGGAAGCTGTT
>ERZ1643247.473-NODE-473-length-48673-cov-5.058188_pt1 | contig 48673 bp, 53 predicted proteins | sample MGYA00579264_ERZ1643247 | MGnify/ENA primary metagenome ERZ1643247 (study PRJEB29033, sample SAMEA4952262) | chicken gut metagenome | biome: Broiler Chicken; feature: Gastrointestinal Tract; material: Caecum | place: Ireland | collected 2018 | study: Broiler... | reverse complement strand
GCCCGGGCGGCGGGGGAGAGCAGGGCGGCAAAATCCTCCAGACTGCGGTTGTCTTTGGCAAGCGCCTGCTGCACATCGGCTTCGGTATACCGTTCGGGGTCATATGCTGCGGTGGCAGTAAGGACGCGATCCATGACATCGGATTCCAATACCTCCATGTCTGGAAGGTAGGTCATATGATCGATGCGATTTTTTTTGAGATCTTCCAGGATTTCCTCACTAAAAATACTTTCGTTCAAATGTTCTGTCTGCATGCTGCTCCCTCCTTATTCCTGTAAAAATCCGGTCAGCGGCGAGGATGCGCTGGCGCCTTTGGAAATGGTTCTGCCCAAGCCGGACAGATATGCGCTGCGACCGGCAAGGATTGCCTGTTTGAATGCTTCTGCCATCAGTGCGACATTGCCAGCTGTGGCAATGGCAGTATTTGCCATAATGGCAGCAGCGCCCATTTCCATGGCTTCGCATGCCTGAGAGGGACGACCGATGCCTGCATCCACGATGATAGGAAGATCAATTTCATCAATCAGAATTTGGATGAATTCTTTTGTACAAAGCCCTTTATTGGAACCGATGGGAGCGGCCAACGGCATGACGCAGGCGGCGCCTGCCTGAACCAAATCTCTGGCAGCGTTCAAATCGGGGTACATATAGGGCATGACAATAAAGCCTTCTTTTGCTAACTGTTCGGTGGCTTTGATGGTTTCCTGGTTATCTGGCAGCAGATATTTGCTGTCCCGCATGATTTCCACTTTTACAAAATCCCCGCAGCCCAATTCCCGGGACAGGCGGGCAATACGGACAGCCTCTTCCGCGTTCCGGGCGCCAGAGGTATTGGGTAATAAGGTGACATGCTCTGGAATGTAGTCCAGAATATTGGCAAGACCGCCTTCATTGGCTCGGCGAACCGCTAGTGTAACGATTTCTGCTTCCGCCTTTTCGATGCAGGCCTGCACCAGCTCTAGGGAAAATTTCCCAGAACCTAAAATAAAACGGGAAGTAAACGTATGACCGCCAAGGATCAATTTGTCTTCTGCATGTTGCATCATAGATTCCTTCTTTCTGATTTCCTGGTTTATACTTCTTCTTCTCCTAACAATAAACGAGTGATCATATTTGCTTCGTGGGCTGCGCAGAGGGCTGCCCGGGGCGCCATCAGCCCGTTGCCGTAGCCGGCTTCTGTGGTTTCATCTCCGCAAAGATATGTATTTTGACCGACTTTTTTGGTATGGATGAGGTTGCTGCTACGATAGCCTGCCAGCCCGGAGGCGCAGACCAGTTTTTTTTCTGGAAAGCATTCGCGTCCTGTTTGAAAGAGCATGGCTTTTGTCTGTGGGTCATCAAAAGCTTCGCAGATGATATCATCCTCGGCAAAAAGCGTAGGTACGTTTTCTGCGGTCACACGGACACAGTCTGTGCGGATTTGCAGATACGGGTGGATCCGCAGGATCTCCGCGCGCAGCGCTTCCGTTTTATACATGCCGATGTGCTCCAGAAAATATTGCTGACGGTTCAGGTTGGTCAGCTCTACCCGGTCAAAATCAATCAGATGCAAATGTCCTACGCCGATGCGGGCGAGAAAAATGGCTACATGGGAGCCCAGACCGCCCAGACCGGCAATCGCGACCCGCCCGCGGGACAACTGCTGCTGTACTTCTGGAGAATGCCGCTGACAAAGGGCGGCAGAAAGTGCTTCCTGAGAAATGATGGACATGGTTAGCCGCCTCCTACAAAACTGACAATTTCGATCTGATCTCCATCCTGCAATACCGTGGTATCATAGACGGATTTTGGCAAAATGCTCCCGTTTTTTTCGACAGCAATCCGCTCTCTGCGATATCCATGCGCATCCAGGTACGCACCGACGGTCATGGGCGCCGCAGGTACAAATGCTTTCCCATTGATGGTAATCATACGTCGCCTCCTTTCTGGTTTCCAAGCGAAAAAAAAGCTCACAAAAGAATACACCCGCGGTGGTGCACCCCTTCATGAACTGTTATTCACTCACTTGGTTACCAATATTTGGTTAGTTTTTGTAAATATCCTGTTTGGTCGTGTTGGCGACAGCGAATAAAAAAAGAGAGACGCCAAAGCATCTCCCTTGTGTATTCTCGCATAGGTCCCTACGTTGGCATTATCCAAATCAGGTATAAGGGTCGAAGCCATATGCTTCCTCTCAGCCGAATGCTCAGCTCCCCTGTTCTGTATTTACGATTTCAGTATAATGTGGTTTTGGGAAAAAGTCAATCCTATTTTTGTCAAAAAAGAGTCAAAGGCAGGTGGATACAATATAATAAGAACGATCCTATGCCGATAATATTCTAGTGTATGTTCAGGGGAGTTCAATTTGGTAATAAGAGATTATCGTGGGAAAACCCGATGATAGGATTTTGCGGCTGCGGCATAGCGTCGTAAGTCCTCTGCTGTATGAATCTGATCGTTTTGTGCATGCAAAGACAATTGCGTTCCTGTGGATAAGGATAAAAAATACTGACGACTGCTGCTGCTACCGCGAATCAATTCGGAAAGATTTTCATATCGCATGTTTTTCACCTCGCAGTATAGTATGCAGCGATGTTAGCGAAGATATACGTTTGTGGGAAGGATGTCAATTTTTTCAAGCGGATCCTTTGAAAAATGGATATCATATCGAACAAGGTGCACAAATGGAGAAATGAGAAAGATATGCAGGAGAAACAGAAAATTGCGCACATGGGAAAGAGACAGCATAGAGAAGTCTTGCAGCGCAGGTAACATTTCTTTCCAGTACACATTGACAGAATGATAACTGAATGATAATATGAAGTTAACTTCATGAGAAGTGTGCTTCATATAGAAGGGAGGGAGTGCATGAAAACAAAAGTAAAAGAATTTCGCACAGCAGCGGAAATGACACAGCAGCAATTGGCGGATTTGGTACATGTTTCTTCCAGAACGATTATTTCCATTGAGAAAGAGCAATATCGTCCATCTCTGATGCTGGCATATAGAATGGCACAGGTATTCGGTGTAACGGTTGAGGAGTTGTGTTGTTTAAAAGAGAATAAAGAATGGGAGGATAAGCAGTATGAAAATTTATAACAAAAAAGGGCTTCTTTTGGGTATTTTTTGGATGGTGTTAGCGCTTTGGAGTATCATCCATGATTTTGGTTCACCGAATCCGAACACCCTCGTTCAAATCAGAGACAGTGTGTTATCTGTATTTCTGCTGCTGATGGGGGTGACTGCATTCTGGAGAGCGTTTTCAAAGAAGGCAACCAAAGAGGATATTTTGGAAGAACAAGATGAAAGGAACTGCTGGATCAAATATAAAAGCCAGTCTCGGGTGCTGAACATTGCATATGGGATTTTGTTTGTGTGTATGGTTTTTGGGATGATTGGTTTCAAAATGACAGCGCATATGGTTTGGTTTTCTCTTTTTGTGATACCTGGATTTCTGCTAGGGCTCTTTCTGGTGATCGAGATCTTTGTAAAGCTGTACTATGAAAAGCATGAGTAGGCAGAAACAATTGCAAAATCATGGTTAAGCCGAAGATGAATGGGAGATAAGCGATAGACGGGAATTGCAAAGCTGGATTTGGTATCGCCCGTGTTGCAGCGTGCAGTCAGGTTGGAGCTTTAGAAAGGAAAAACGATCAGGATTATTTTGGGGAGAGGCGGATTTGTTTTGCTTGCCATGATCCGTGGGTATTAGAAAAGAGGGGAGAGTTGTTTTTGCATTTATGAAATGGAAGAAGAACACGAAAATCTGAAAAGATACAGAATAGATAACAGATCAGTACATCTCGAACGGAGCATATAAGATACGGATCAATGAATGAAAAAGAAAAAAGGATGGAGGAGATATTTTGTTATTAAGACAAATTAGATATTTCGTTGCCATTGTGGATTGTAACAGCTTTACAGAGGCGGCGGCACGGTGTTATATTTCTCAGTCCGCCATATCACAGCAAATCAAAGCGCTGGAACGGGATCTGGGCGTGCGTTTGATCAGGCGGGAGAATCGAAAATTTTCTTTAACGCCGGCAGGAGAATATTTTTACAGACATGGAAAAGCACTGTTATATGAAGCAGAAGAGATTTGCCGAGAGACTGCCAGAGTAGGACGAGAACAACAGCGTCATTTACGGATTGGTTATCTAAGAGGATATAGCGGGCAGGAGCTATATCAGGCGGTAGCCGAGTTTTCCAGAAAACATCCAGAGGTCGCCATACATATTGTCAATGGTACCCATGAAGAATTATATGATTTGCTGCGGTTTCATCGAGTGGATTGGATTCTCAGTGACCAACGTCGTGCGTTTTCCGAAGAATATGTCAATATTTCTTTGAAGCAGTGTGTTTGTTGTGCAGAATTGTCCGTACATCATCCTTGGAGTGGACAAGATACTGTGCAGCTGGAGGCACTGCGTCAGTTCCCCTGTATTTTGATTTCGCCGAAAGAACAGCAGAGTACGGAGCAGGAATATTATCAAAATACTCTGGGCTTTGGAGAGACCTTTTTGTTTGCGGAAAATTTGGAGGAAGCGCGTATGATGGTGGCAAGTAACCGTGGGTTTCTGCCGATAGAAACTCTGGGAACATTACCAGAAAGCAGATTGATTTGCCGTATTCCGATTTTTCGTGGAGTGCATCCGCTTTTGCGCAATTACTGTGTTTTTTGGGAGAAAGGGCAGAATAATGAAGATGTTTTGGAATTTACAGAATTGTTGGAAGGAATGTTTTGTAAAGAATTTTAGGAAAACAGCCAGAGGAATGGGATGAAGCGGTAACAGAATGTGCGATTACGCATTTAGCGCATGGAGAAAACTTTTTCTTTTGGATTGAAGAAAAATACGTGCTGCCTTGGAAAGGAATTTTATCTTTTTTCGAGAAAAGGAAACAGAGGAAGAGACAGAATAGAATGGGGGGATGCTGTTAGAAAAAAGGATAAAACGAATTTTCAAATACATATCTGCGTGGATTGGTTTTATTTGCAGTGTGAAGGCAAAGGATTGTCTTTGATTGAGTAGGGAGACTTTTCAAACCACTGATGATCGCTTATAATCGAAGGCAAGAAGAGGAGAGAGCGTGATGAAATATGCTTGGATTTTTGACATGGATGGAGTTTTGATTGACAGTCAGCAGCTGCATTATCAGGCAGATCGGCGGACGCTGGCACAGTTTGGTGTGAATGCGACACAGAAGGAAGTAGAAGCGTTTGCAGGAACGGCAAATGCGGAGCGCTTTACCATATATCGGGAGCAATTTGATATTGCGGCGAACGTGGAAGAGATGGTGAACTATCGAGATGGAGTAATTCGACAATTGTTTCTGGAAAGTGGAATACAGCCGATTGCTGGCGTACAGGCGCTATTGGAGGAAATTTGTGGACTGGGATATCCTTTGGCGCTGGCATCGTCGACCGATCGCCCAATGATAGAATGGATACTGGAAACGACTGGATTGCGTTCTTATTTTCGTGTCGTTGTCAGTGGAGAAGAAGTTTCCAGAAGCAAGCCTGCGCCAGACGTGTTTTTGGAAGCGGCAAATAAGCTTCGGATGTCACCGTCCAGTTGCTTTGTGGTAGAAGATTCTGTCCATGGTATTCGTGCGGCAAAGGCAGCTGGTATGTGGGTATTGGGATACCGAAACCCAGGCAGCGGTCGGCAGGATTTGTCGGAAGCGGATCTGCAGACAGATGATTTTGGCAAGATTTCTGTGCGGACATTTATAAGGAATAAGGAGGAGTGAATATGAACGAGAAGCAGGTTGTGTTGCTGGGAGTCGGCGCGGTAGGCGGTGCGCTGCTGTGCCGAAAACCGGAGAACACAGAGCATATTTTTGTTATGGTTTCGGGAGAACGAAAGGAACGGATGAAGCGGGACGGTATTTTTTTCAATGACCGTCAGTATTTTCCGCAGATTTGGCAGCAGACAACAGCGCCGGATTATTTATTGATAGCAGTGAAAAACCCACAGCTGGAAGAAGCAATTATTCAAATAAAAGAGATGATTGGAGCACAGACAGTTTTAGTGCCATTGATGAATGGGATTTCAGCAGCAGAAATACTGCGAGAAAGATTTCCACAAAATCCAGTAGTAACGGCTGCCGTTTATGTAGATGCGCAAAAAAGGGGAAATCGGATCACGTGTACAGGATCTTATGTAGTAGAGATCGGAGATGCAGAGCCGTTTGTGCTGGAAGAAACAGCAGCATTGTTGGAATCTTTTGGGATTTCCGGCAGGATTTGTGAAGATATGCGCAGAAAACAATGGAAGAAATGGATGGTAAATATCGGATCAAATCAGGTGTCTGCAATACTGCGGGCTACCTATGGAGAGATTTCTCGTACACCGGAGGCAAAAGCGTTGATTTTGGCGGCGATGGAAGAAGTGGTAGCGGTTGCACAGGCGGCTGGCGTGCGGTTGTATCAAGAGGATGCTGTGCATACGGTGGAACGGATTCCAACATGGGGAGAATATGGTAAGTCTTCTATGTTGCAGGATGTGGAGGCGGAAAGGAAAACAGAAGTAGAGGTATTCTCTGGAACGTTGATGGAAATTGCCGCACGCTATGGTGTGCAGACGCCGGTGAATCAAACATTGTATTGGTTGCTGCGGGCAACGGAAATGTTATATCTGCAGAAACAGCATTGCAATCAGTATGCAGATAAATAAAAACAAACTGAAACCGAAAGTGTGGGAGACGGAGATGCAAAAAAGCTTGTTGACAGAAACAGAAATTGCAAAAATGGAGCGTTTTTGCGAGGGAACATCCGGATATTTTTACCAGATGTTAGAGTATATCTTTGATTGGATGGAAACAGGTATCGAAGAGGGTCGCTTTACGAGAGAACGAGCAGAACATGATTTGGAAATTGCCCTTTGGATTGCTTATGCCTGCGGAAATATTGATGATTATGAGCATTACTATATGAGTATGATGTGGCTCAGGGATGTAGAGGATCTGGCGGCAGGTTGTGGGGTATATTACTATCGATATTCCTGTGCGCTATTGTACTGTGGAAAGTTGAAAGAAGCACTCGCTTATGCAGAAAAAGGGGTGCAGGAAGAACCAGAATATCCTTGGGGTTGGTTGAATCTGGCGAGACTGCGCAGTCATTTTGGCGATCAGCATGGCGCGTTGGAAGCAAACAGCAGAGGACTTGCTTTGGTTCCGGGGGACTATGAATTCCTGCGGCAGGAAGAAGAGTTAAAGCGCGGCTGTACGTTGGAAGAGATGGAAATGCATTATATTGCAGAAGAAGACGACCGGCAATTGTTGTCTGGTGCATTGGGAGAGCAGGTGGAGCAGAATAAATTGTCTGCAATCTCCGGTATTGTCTGCGATGAAGAAAAACTGGAAAAAATCAAGCAAATGCTGCAGGCAGAAAATTGGGAAGCCGATCAGCCGTATTGTACGTTTACGTTTTGTCATGGAGATGTTTGTCTGGAAGGTATGTTCCGCATGAATGAAGCAGCGGTCTCTAAGCTATCTCCGGCGTGGATTCGTGGTGTACTGGATACGCTGGATCTGAGAGATCAAGAGGAACGGCAGAATGTAGCCCAACAGGAAGCATTAGATGCGGATCAGTTGATCTTATGCCAAGTAGTGTGGGAGAGAGATTATACGGTAACGATGCGGTATGCATATCCACATCTGCCGCTGGCAGAAAGCGCTGTATATGGTTCTTAAGTGTGGATGGAACGGTTGCAGGCATGATGCAGAAAGAAGGAGAAAAAATGAATCTGCGGGAAAAACTTTTGAACTATGGAAAAGGAAAGGCATATCCATTTCATATGCCGGGTCACAAGCGAAACCGGGATTTTTGTTCTAATCTGTTTCCCTATGAAATAGATATTACGGAAATTGCAGAGTTTGACAATTTGCATCATGCAGAAGGAATCTTGAAAGAGGCGATGGAGAAAGCATCCGCCCTGTGGGGCAGCAAAGAGAGTTTTTTTCTGATCAATGGCAGCAGCGGCGGACTGTTGGCAGCGATTCGTGCTGTTACGCAGTTTGGAGATGGCGTTTTGTTGTCAAGAGGATGCCATCGGGCAGTGTATCATGGGATAGAACTTTGTGGGCTGCATGCGCGCTATTGTTTGCCGCCGCTGTTGCAAGATATTCCTATTTTGGGAAGCCTTTCTCCACAGACAGTCCGGCAGGCGTTGGAATCTTTTCCAGAATGCAGGCTAGTCATCCTGACAAGCCCGACCTATGAAGGGGTAGTCAGTGATATTAGACAGATTGCTCAGATAGTACATGCGGCAGGCTGTTTGCTGCTGGTGGATGAGGCGCATGGCGCACATTTGGGTTTTTCGGATGGATTTCCAGATACAGCGGTACATTTGGGGGCAGATTTGGTGATACAGAGTTTGCATAAGACGTTGCCCAGTCCGACGCAGACGGCGATACTACATATTTGTTCCGATCGTGTAGATCGGGATGAAATGCGGCGGCAGTTATCGGTTTTTCAATCCAGCAGTCCGTCTTATGTCTTTCTGGCGGAAATAGATGCTTGTGTTTCTTTGTTGCAGCGGCAGGGTAAGATGTTGTTTGATGCGTATGAACGACGACTGGATTGGTTGGAAGAAAAGTTGAGCAGTATGCAGCGTTTTTCGCACTATCTGCCGAAAAAAGGTGAACAGGTATTTGATTTTGACAGAGGGAAAGTGTTGCTCTTTACTGGCAATACCAACCAAAGCGGAGTTACTCTTTTGCAAACGCTTCGAGAGAAATATGATTTGGAATTGGAAATGGCACAGCCGGCTTATGCATTGGCAATGACCAGTATTTTAGATACGGACGAAGGGATGCGGCGTTTGGCAGAAGCAATGCAAGAGCTGGATGCACAAGCAAAAAGCGGGACAATGATACGGCATACGGCGTTGTTTCGTTTGCCAGAAACGGTGTTGGACAGCGCTGCGGCATTGCAATGTCCTTGGGAGAGGATAACACTTGCAGCAAGCAGGGACAGGATTGCAGCAGATTACATGTGGGCATATCCGCCGGGTATTCCGCTGATTGTGCCGGGCGAGCGCATTTCTTCAGAATTTCTTCAAGAGGTACAGATGTTGCAGCAGACAGGTGTGAATGTGCAATGTGCGTATGGAAAAACGGGAGAGATACGTGTCTGTGCAAAAGATATGGAAGTTTGATGGGATTTTGTGTGATGAGAATGGAAGGGTCTTGAAAAAAAATGAATTTTATGGTTAAATAAAAATAGGTATGTCTATGTTAAGACATCCGAACGAGCAAAGGGGTGAGAGAAGTGAAACATATTCAGACATTGAATACCCGTGATTTGGCTGCTAGTGTAAAACATGGCGGCTGTGGCGAATGCCAGACATCCTGTCAGTCTGCTTGCAAAACATCCTGCGGTGTTGCAAATCAGCAGTGCGAAAACAAATAAGAGTCGACAGGGTAAGTCGCTGTCTGTATCCTACGGAACGGACGGCGACTTTTTACACATAGAAGTGGTTTGTTCGGATGAGAGATTTGATAAATAGAAAGAGGATTTTTTATGATTCATCAATACAAATTGAATGGGTATAACATCGTACTGGATGTTTTTAGCGGGTCTGTGCATGCAGTAGATGATGTGGCATACGACATGATTGCCTTGTATCCCTCCTATACAGCGGAGGAAATTACAGCGGCGATGTTGGAAAAATATGCAGATAGACCGGAAGTCACTGCACAGGAGATTGCAGAGATTTTGTCTGGTATTGCAGAATTGGAGCAGGCTGGGAAATTATTCACCGATGATCTTTATGCGGAAATTGCTGCAAATTTTAAGATGAAAAATCAAGACATCAAAGCACTTTGTTTGCATGTGGCGCATACTTGCAATCTGACTTGTGACTATTGTTTTGCCGGTCAGGGGAAATATCAGGGGCAGCAGGCGCTGATGTCCTTCGAAGTCGGAAAGCAGGCGCTGGATTTTTTGATTGCGCATTCTGGAAACAGACGCAATCTGGAAGTAGACTTTTTTGGCGGAGAACCGCTGATGGATTGGGAAGTAGTCAAACAGCTGGTCGAATACGCCAGAAGTGTGGAAAAAGCATACAACAAGAATTTTCGTTTTACGTTGACGACCAATGGATTGCTGGTGGATGATGATGTGATTGCATTTGCCAATCGTCAAATGCATAATGTGGTATTGAGTTTGGACGGCAGAAAAGAAGTGCACGACAAATTGCGGCGCACGGCAGGCGGACATGGCAGTTATGATGTGATAGTACCCAAATTTCAAAAATTTGTTCAAAGCAGAAACAACAAGGGGTACTATGTTCGTGGGACGTTTACCCACGATAATGTGGATTTCACCAACGATATTTTTCATATGGCAGACTTGGGTTTTACCGAATTATCTATGGAACCGGTGGTCTGTGATCCGAAAGAGCCCTATGCGCTGACAGAATCAGATTTGCCGTTGCTGTTCGAGCAATATGAAATTTTGGCAAAAGACATGCTACGCAGAGAAAAGGAAGGTAAGCCGATTACATTTTATCATTATATGATTGACTTGACAGGCGGTCCGTGTGTATATAAACGCGTGACAGGCTGCGGTAGTGGTACGGAATATATGGCAGTTACGCCATGGGGAGAGTTATTTCCGTGCCATCAGTTTGTGGGAGATCCTGCATACAGTTTGGGAGATATTTGGAAAGGCGTTACGCATCCGGAAGTACAGGATAAATTCCGTCGGTGTAATGCCTATGCACGAACGGAATGCCGGGATTGCTGGGCAAAATTGTACTGTTCTGGCGGCTGTGCAGCAAATGCGTATCATGCGACGGGAGATATTGCCGGGATCTATGAGTATGGCTGTCAGTTGTTCCGAAAACGCATGGAATGTGCAATCATGATACAAGTAGCAAAACAACTGCAAGGGTAAAGACAACAAAATGGGAGGATATTTCAAATTTAGAGAAATATCCTCTTTTTTAGACAAAAAAACGGTGATTTTTCTGAGTAAAATTGAAATAAAATATTAAATTTCACAAAAATACATATTGTACGCTATTTTTATGGAAAAATTTGCTGTTTTGTGATATAATTGCGTGGGAGGGATGTGATGAAGAAATTATGGATCAAGGGTTGCTGTATGCAAGCGGGGGAGGATTGTGCCGATAAAATGGAGTACGTTACGAGAATAGGAGCAAAAGGTATCTGATTGCCGCAAAAAGGATGCTGTGATATCGTACAGAATCGCTGTAAATGGGGAACAGTGTATGGCAAACTGCTGGAATGGGTTCTATTTGCGGAACATAAGGTACGGTAGGGCAATTTGCAGAAAGTGTGCATTTGGGGATGCGCAATCCAGTGATGGAAATGTAAGAAGCAATGAGAGGGCTGATTCGCGGTGTCTATGACAGGGTTGTGTTTGTTTCGATTCAAAGGACGAAAGCGCCAAAAGGTGAATGCGATATCTTAGAGAAAAATGGGGAACGATACATAGGACTTTGGACGATTGAATGGTCACTATGTTGTATTTGCATACTTTTACTATAGCGTACGATGAAAGAACGGTGGACAACAAGTCAGAGGAAGAAACAAAACACTGCCAGAAAGAAGGGAAAGGAAGGCGTAGCGTCTGATAAAAAATGAGGATATCAAATGAAACAGTCAAATATACACAGTGTGATGGAGTTTGCAAAGAGGAAATGGAAAGCGGAACCTGTGGTTGTATGAGATATAAGGGAAAGAATTCTGATATCTTTTGGAAAACGGATGGTTGTGGCAGCAACCATCCAGTATGATGGGCGGTTGTTGCAAGAAACCAGAAGAGAAAGAAGAGTGTATGAGCTTTATACAGGAGGACAAGCAGAGACATTAAGTGAGTTCTGTATGAATCAAGCTAAGAAGAGGCAGGAAAAAAGAATTTGAAGGAGCGTCTGGTAGTCAGGGAGGCGTGTGACTGGACGTTGGTACACAGGATTTGGGGCAGGCGGAAATAAGAACAATAAAAATGGTGAACAGACCATGCTTGAAGCAGTGCAAGCAGTGTGATACCCGAAAGAAATTCCGAAAGGCGGAAGAAGTTCGGGTATTTTTTATGCTTAGGGATGATGGAACAGCGTATGGAAAGGGATTCCATACGTTCCAGATTGGCAGGTAAATACAGATAAAGTCCGAATATTGTTTTTGGAATTCTTGAAATATGACATTAGGTAACATCATTGGGAAGGAGTACAGGGAATTTGTAAAAAGATGGTGCTGAATAAAGGAAACTAGTTTTGGTTGAAAAGGTAAATCCGTTTAGAAATGTCGTGGAAGTGTATTTGGGGAGTTATGTATGATTTTCGTATATTTGAATGAAACAGAGCATACCTTTTTTTGAGCAAAACAGATGAGAGGAGCATAAAAAGAGCCATGGAAAGTTAAATAATTGTTTATGACATGTTCATACTTTGTTCAAAATGGCGCGTTATACTGATATCAACAAAGAAAACAGAACAAAGAATTGATATAGGAGGAATGCAGTATGTATGATCCAAATGAATATAAAAAACAAGAAAATGAAAAGGAGCAAAAAGAAAATATGGTTCCACCGGAAAGGGAAGAGAACGCATTTGTACAGGAAGAACATAATGAGTCTGTTCAAGAACGGCATACAGAGCCAGATTATACACCGGAGGATATCCATCCCACATATTTTGAGGAAGAATCAAAACAGCAAATGATTGATGATGCAAAGCGACAGGAATCTTTGATGCATGAAGAGTCTGTACAGGGGCAGGAAGAAATGGAAAATACCTCTGCACAGAAAACAGCGGAACCGCACTTTGAAATGGGAAAAGACAATTCTCAAGAATGGAAACATGCCAGAATGCACCATAGTGGGGCCCGTAAGGATGGCTGTTATGCAGAACACATCAAAAAACAGAAAAGAAGAAACGGTGGATGGGCGAAACTGATTGCTGGCTGTCTGATTGTCGGAATTGCAGGCGGTGCAAGTATTGGCGCTGGCTATGGTGTTGTAGAACAATACTATGGAGATAGCACAACCGTGCAGAACAGCGGCACTACGTTTGTACAGCAAGCCGGATTGGGCAGTACGATGTCTGTGGTAGATGTTGTACGGGAGGTAAAACCATCGGTTGTAAGCATTACAACAAAAATTGAAGGCATGGCAACATATTATGGTGCGTTTAGTGTTCCGTATGAAGGTGAAGGCGCTGGCAGCGGTGTTATTTTCTATTCCGATGATGACAAGATTGCCATTGTGACCAATAACCACGTGATTGAGGATGCGAAAGAAGTTTATGTGACCCTCAATGATACAGTCAGTGTGCAGGCAAAAGTAGTTGGAACAAAAAGTGACTCAGATTTGGCAGTGTTGACGGTTTCTTGGGATGATTTGAAGACGGCTGGCATCGATACAGTCACAGTAGCTACATTCGGCGATTCTGATGCACTGGAAGTGGGAGAAAGTGTCATTGCCATTGGGAATGCGATGGGGCTTGGATTGTCAGCTACGGATGGTATTATCAGTGTAAAGGATCAGGTAATTAGTGTAGAAGATACGACATTGAATGTGATTCAGACTAGCGCAGCGATTAATAATGGCAATAGTGGCGGCGCATTGGTGAACACACAGGGCGAAGTCATTGGGATCAATACGGCAAAATATAATTCAACGATGGCGGAAGGAATGGGTTATGCCATTCCCAGTAATGAAGTGATTTCTGTGGCACAGGATTTGCTGGAAGACGGTACGGTTGTGACTCCATATATTGGAATTATGGGAACCAGTATCACATCAGAAAATGCTTCTTTATATAAATTGCCTGTTGGTGCATTGATTGTAGAAGTAACGGAAAATGGACCTGCTGCACAAGCAGGAATACAGCCCGGTGATATCATTACAGAGTTCAATGGGAAAACCGTTATGGATATGGACACGTTATCGGAATTGGTAAAAGAAACTGTTGTAGGAGACAGTGTATCTGTTCATATCATCCGAAATGGAGAAACGGCAATGGATGTTACACTGACCATTGCAGATAAAAACGCGTAATTCCTTGCTTAGAATGTTTATCATATGGAAAGGGGCAGATGCGGCAGCATCTGCCCCTTTGTGATGTCAGTGCTTTATATCTGTCAGGGTGTGAAACGTCGAATTTTTGTGAAAAGAATATTGGGAAAGTGATTGCTGTACTTTACCATCCTAAGAAAATGTATTATAATTAAATGATGTAAATAATATGAAAGCAAACAAAGGAGGCTACCAATGAAAAAAGGTTCCTCAGGCAATCGAAAAAAAAGAACGCGGCAAGATACTCTCTCACGTCAGCGACAGTATCCTGCCCGCGATAATGTATATGAGTTAAACCGCATCCGACAGGAGCGGGAGAGGCAAAATCGACAGCAGCAATATACCAGATATCCTCAGCAGCGTCCTGTGCAGCAGCAAACGCCGCAGCAGAAGAAAAAGGCGGCAAATCGGCGACGACATTATGCAGGACGTATTTTGCCATTGTTTGTGTTTGCAGTTGTAGTAGTTTATTTGATGGCACAGTTGGCAATGATGGCAGTAAAAAAACCGGAAGTAAATGTGGAAACGGTTGCGTATGGTACCATAGATACACCGCGAACACGGCAGGGATTGATTGTACGGGACGAGTACGTTGTAAACAGTGATCGGACTGGTACGCCGTTTTACCAATATTCAGAAGGCGATTATGTAAAGAAGGCTGCCGTAGTTTGTCAGGTAAAAGATACGGCATCGACCGATGCATTGGAAGATAAGTTGGCGTCCATTGATAAAAATATATTGGAAAGTCAAAAAAATAGAAGTGATTTATCTGTATTTTCGGAAGACATTGAACGGCTGGAGAAAAATATGGCAGGTACAGTGGAATTATTTGGAAGCCGTTCGATGAAAACAGATGCATCTTATTTATATGCAATGCGGACACAGTTAGTCAGTTATCTGATGCAGCGCAACGAAATCTGGCTTTCGGAAAATGTAGAAGGTCTGTCTCAACTCAATGAAGAAAAAAGCGCTTATGAGCAACAGCTTGCGCAGAGTATGAGTTCTGTTTCAGCGACAGAAAGTGGTGTTGTTGCATTCAGTTATGATGGCTTGGAGGAGACTTTAACGCCAGAAGCACTGGAAAACTTAACTGCGGCGCAGATTAGCGGCAGTACGGATATGACACCAATTTCAAAGGTGCAGAGTGTGGCAGAGGGAGATCCGCTGTTCCGTGTTGTAACAAGCAATGAATGGTATATGATGTCCTATTTTCCCAATCAGGATGTGATTGGTTGGGAAACAGGAGATGTGTACCAATTAAACTTGATTGGAGAGGATACTTCTGTTTCTGTAAATGCTACGGTTTCGATGCTGACGCCGGGAGAGAGCGAAACAAAAGTAGTATTTACATGTTTTACGCATATGAGCGCGTTTATCAATCAACGAATGATTTCTTTTAGCATGGACAGCGAAACAGTACAAGGGCTGAAGATTCCCAATGACGCCATTGTGGAAAAAACACTGTTGAAAATACCAGTAAGCTGCTTAACAGAAAGCAATGGTGTGCAAGGAGTGCTTTTGGTAAATGGAACAAATTCTAAGTTTATGGAGACGGAGATTGTGACTTCAGATGAATCCTATGTATACATTTCTCAAAATACACAGGGACTGAAAATCGGTGATGTGATTCTGAACGGCACTGGAGAAAACGCAGAGCAATATACGGTTTCTGAAGTGGAAACCAGTCCTGGTGTCTATGTGGCAAACAGTTCTATGGCGAAATTTGTGCCGATTCGTATTTTAGACCAAAATCAGGAATATGCCATAGCACAGTCTGCCAGCACCTACGGGCTGCAGGTCTATGATACGATTGTATCAGACGCGAAAAACATTACAGAAGGACAATCGATATACTAAGCGGATTAGTGGATCAAAGGAGTGATGCAGGATGAAAACAATCAAGCAAAACATTCAAATAGTGGAAGAAAAGATTACCGCGGCTGCAGAACGAGCCGGCAGAAAACGGGAAGATGTGCTGTTGCTGGCAGTCAGCAAAACCAAACCGGTTGAAGTGATCCGGGAAGCGGTTGCCTGCGGCTTAACGTCTTTGGGAGAAAACAAAGTGCAGGAAATTATGGAAAAGTATGAGCCGATGGGAGACGGCGTTCATTGGCATTTAATTGGACATTTGCAGACGAATAAGGTAAAATATATTATCGACAAGGTGGATATGATTCATTCTGTAGAGAGCTTACGTCTGGCGGAGGAGATCAATAAAAGGGCGGCTGCAAAATCGTTGGTGATGGACGTGTTGGTGGAAGTCAATATGGCGGAGGAAGAAAGCAAATTTGGTATTCAGCCAGAGAGGGTGGAGGAATTTCTGCGTCAAATCGCGCCTTTGCCGCATATTCGTGTCAGAGGTTTGATGACTGTTGCGCCTTTTGTAGAAAATCCTGAAGAAAATCGGGTATATTTCCGTAAAATGCGAGAATTACTGGTTGACATGAACCAGAAAAAAATTGATAATATAAACATGGATGTGCTGTCTATGGGAATGACCGGCGATTACGAGGTGGCAATAGAAGAAGGTGCGACCATTGTACGCGTTGGAACCGGAATTTTTGGTGAGAGATACTATCCCAATCGAGGATAAGCAGAATTGAAATTTAGGAGGATATGGAAGTGGCTAAGATTTTTGATAAAATGAAAGATTTGATGTTTGGGGAATACGAAGACGATGACGATTATTATGAAGACGATTATGAATATGAAGCGCCTGCCAGAGAATCGGCTTCTGCAAGTAGCGGGTATGGTCTTCGGGAAGTCAGCCGCGAATCTGAGTACAGTTCTACAATGTCTGCACCTCGAAAATCAACCAGAAATAATCCACAAGTATATAGCATCAACACGAATGTGCAGATGCAGGTTGTCATCATCAAGCCGGAATGTTATGAGGATGCACAGGAAATCTGTGATCAAATCAAAACGAAAAAACCAGTGGTTGTCAATTTGGAGAAAGTGGAATTTCCTATTGCGCAAAGAATTATGGACTTTTTGAGCGGGACATGCTATTCTCTGGAAGGATCTATTCAACGCGTAGCGAACAATATTTTTATTATTGCGCCGGAAAATGTGGATATCAGCGGCGATTTCAAAGAAGAATTAAAAACAAAGGGCGTTTTGTTGCCTTGGATGAGCAACGGAAGATAAGGAAGGAAGTATAATTTGGCGACGAGTATACAATTATTATTGATTAGGGCAATAGATGTTTTTTTCTATCTGATAGAACTATTGATTTTTATTCGCATTATCCTTTCGTGGATTCCTATGTTTGGATATCAAAATCCTATCGGACAGTTGATTTATCGTTTGACGGAACCCATTTTAGGGCCATGCCGCAGTATGCTGGATAAATCTCCGTTAGGCGGCGGTATGATGCTGGATTTTTCTCCCATCATTGCGCTGATTTTGATGATGCTGGTCAAACAGTTATTGACAGGTTTGGTTTTATTGTTCTGATCAGGATGGTGCGAAAGATTGAATAAACAAGCATTATTACAAGGAATGACACAGCCTGAGGAAAGACTTTTGTTTGCGAAAGTGCTGGATCAGGCTGCTTTCAGTTACAGACGACATGTTCCAGCATTTACGGATTTTCTGGATATGGCAAAAAGCGGAAAATTTTTGGAAAAGCTGCAGCATTTACCGGATTTACAGGTGATAGCATATGGCGGAACCATGGAGTGTGAACGCAGGATGCTGGGATTTGCGCCGGAGTATTTGACATTTTCTCAGCAGAATTTTCCCATTTGTGCACTGCGTATCACCAAACATCCGAAGTTTGGGCAGACAGATTTGAGTCATCGAGATTACCTTGGTTCGATCTTAGGTTTGGGTATTGACCGTGGTAAGATAGGAGATATTTTGGTTTCAGAAACGGAGACCATCTGTTTTGTAGCAGAAGAAATTGCCGGATATATTTCTGCGCAGCTGACCAAAGTATCACGAACACCGGTGCAAGTGGAGCAAACGGAGTTGTCGGAGATTACAATTAAAAAAGAAGTGGAAATCCGACGGCTGACAGCGGCATCTTTGCGATTGGACGCGGTTGCAGGCGGGGTACTGCATATGTCACGTGGAAAAATACAGGCACTCATTGCGGCAGAAAAGGCGAATGTGAACTGGAATGTAGTGACGAACCCGGCTTGTTTGCTTAAGGAAGGGGATATGGTTTCTGTTCGTGGATTTGGGCGATTTCGCCTATGTTCCATTGGGGAGAGAAACAAAAAGGACAGGATCAGTTTGGAAGTAAGCGTATACAGATAAGGAGGTTTTTTTGTGGTTACACCCAACGACATTGCGACAAAGGATTTCAAAAAAGTGGCTGTGGGTTATTCGCCGGAGGAAGTGGATACCTTTTTGGACGATATTTATGAAGACTATGAAAAGCTGTATCGAGAAAGTCAGAATGCAAAGGCAAAGACGGAGCAGACAACAGAAGATACGGATCGTCTGAGAAACCTGGAAAAGACGCTGGAGCGCACGCTAACGCTGGCAGAAGCTGCGGCAGAAGAAACCAAAGAAGCAGCAAAAGCGGAAGCGGCACAGATCATCGAAAAGGCGAAATTGGAACGGGATGAAATTCTTTCTGCAGCACGTACGAAAGTATATGAAATGGAGCAGGAAATTGCGGCGTTGCAAAATCGCTATGAATTGATGCGAGCGCGGGTGAAACTGCTGTTGTACGCAGAAATTGAGTTGCTGGATAAAAATGAAATTTTGTCAGAAAAAGAAACGGCAGAAAAAGAAACCAAATAATACAAAACATACGGCTGTGACGAAACACCTCTTGCACAGAGAAAGAGGTGTTTTGCTGCGGCTGCTTTTGTTATACAGAGCATAGATAAAACCGGTCGGTTGAAAGAAATAAGGAAAAGTTAGGATGATGCATATGTGGATCGTGCCTGTGCTGATAGCTGTGGTGCTGGTAGGTGTAGATCAATGGACAAAATATTGGGCGGTAACGCAATTAAAACTCGTTGGAAATATCACAGTGGTAGAAGGTTTTTTGGATTTCACGTTTGTTGAAAATCGTGGAGTGGCATTTGGAGTCTTTTCTGGGCAGAAGTGGTTGATTTTGGTGCTGACTGCCGCGATTATTGTGTTTTTGCTTTATTTTTTTGTCAAAATGCCGCGTACCAGAGAATATCAGTTGGTGCGGGCAGCAATGGTACCGGTGCTGGCAGGAGCAGTGGGAAATTTGCTGGATCGGTTATTTCGCGGATATGTGGTTGACTTTTTTGAGATTACGTTTATTTCATGGCCGGTATTTAATATGGCGGATATTTTCGTCGTAACCGGTGTCATTGCTTTGGCGATTCTGATTTTGTTTGTTATCAAAGAGGAACCGAAGATAGAGAGAAAAAAGGACGATTAAGATGGAATACATGACATTTGTGGCAGAAAGGGAAGAAGCAGGCACAAGAATCGATGTGTTTTTGGCAGAAAATATGGAAAAACTATCCAGAAGTGGCGTGCAGAAACTGATGGAAAGCGGACATATTCATGTCAACGGCGGTATTGTAAAACCCAATTATAAACTGAGAGAAACAGATATGATTGATGTGGAAATACCGGAAGCGAAAGAGGTGGAGCTTTTGCCCGAACCGATACCGCTGGATATTTTATATGAAGATAAAGATGTCATTGTGGTGAACAAACCGCAGGGAATGGTGGTGCATCCAGCGCCGGGACATGATTCCGGGACACTGGTCAATGGGCTTTTATACCATTGCGGAGAAGAATTATCCGGCATCAATGGAGAAAAACGCCCCGGCATTGTGCATCGGATTGATAAAGATACTTCTGGTGTGTTGATGATTGCAAAAAACAATGCGGCACATCAGGTGTTGGCGGCACAGCTGGCAGAACATAGTATCACAAGAATTTATAACGCGATTGTGTTCAATGGATTTCAGGAAGAGGAAGGAACGGTGGATCAGCCCATTGGCAGGAATCCATTGGATCGAAAAAAAATGGCAGTAACGCAAAAACACAGCCGTCATGCGGTGACACATTATCGCGTGCTGCAAAGATTAGGAAATTTTACGTTGATTGAAGCGCAGTTGGAAACAGGGCGTACCCATCAAATTCGCGTGCATATGACCTACATTGGGCATCCTTTGTTAGGAGATCAGGTATATGGTCCCAAAAAACAGCCGTTTTCGCTCAACGGTCAGGTATTACATGCCAGAGTGTTGGGATTCCGACATCCAACAACAGGCGCATATATGGAATTTGAGGCGCCGCTACCGCCATATTTCCAACAGTTAATAGAACGTTTGCAGAAATAACAGGAGGCGAAGGCAATGCCGATGCATCAAAAGGATTTTTTCGGACTGCGGGACTTGTCGGCGGATGATATCCGTTATATCCTCAGTACTGCAGAAACAATGAAATATATTTTAAATCAAAAAAATAAAAAATCTCCGTATTTACAGGGAAAATCGGTGATTATTCTGTTCTATGAACAAAGCGCAAGAGCAAAGCTCTCTTATGAATTGGCTGCACAGCATATGAGTGCAAACGTAGTGGATATGACGCATTCTGCCCATTCGATGGAACGAGAAAGTTTGCAGGATATGGGACAGTTGATTGATCAGATGGGTGCAGACTTTATCATACTGCGGCATCCGATGGCGGGAGCGGCGCGTTTGTTGGCAAGCTGTGTAGAAGCTTCAGTTATCAATGCAGGAGACGGATATAACGAAAATCCCGGACAGTCGTTGCTGGATTTGTTGACCATTAAGGAACAAAAAGGCGGCTTTGAAGGATTAAAAGTTGCGATTGTCGGTGATTTGGTGCATAGCCGCGTTTCCAAAAGCAATATTTGGGGATTGACGAAACTGGGAGCGGAGGTTTGTGTTTCCGGACCGCCAACGCTGCTGCTGCCAGATATTGAAAAATTTGGCGTTCAGGTGCATTATGATGCGCGAGAGGCGGTTAATGGGGCAGATGTTATTCTGACAACCCGAATGCGTTTGGAAACACAGGATAAGACATTCCTTCCATCCTTAGATGAATATAAGCGATTTTTCCGTATCGATCATCATCTTTTGAAATATGCCAAAAAAGATGCCATTGTTATGCATCCAGGTCCGATCCAAAGAGGAATTGAAATTTCGGACGGGGTTATCGACAGTCCACAATGCATTATCAATGACCAGATCGCCAACAGTGTGGCTGTGCGTATGGCGATGTTTTATATTTTGTCTCAGATGGGAGGAAATTTTGCATGAAAACCATATTGAGAAACTGTACTTTGATTACGGATGGATTTGATGTGCAACAACGGTATGATATTTGTATGCACAATGGGATCATTGAACAGATTGGAGCACAGTTAGAAACCGAAGATGCAAAGGTTTTGGACTTAGAAGGCAATATTGTGCTGCCGGGATTCATTGACATGCATTGCAACATCTGTGAACCAGGATATGAAAATGTGGAGGATATTATTACTGTGTCCCGCAGTGCGGCAAGAGGGGGATTTACATCCATTACCTGTGAGCCAAATACAAAGCCGGTGATTGACAACAAAACGGTCGTGGAATACATCGTTTCCAAATCCAAAGCACAGTCTGTTGTGAATATTTATCCGTATGGCAGCATGTCTATGGGGTGCGAAGGCAAAGCGATTGCGGAGATTGGCGAGATGTATGATGCAGGTGTAGTGGCGATATCAGATGGGGATGAATTTGTAGACAGCGCGGCTTTGCAACGTAATGTAATGCGATACAGCAAAATGTTTGATTTGCCCATTATTACCCATTGTGAGGATCGTTCTTTATCCGGCAAAGGGGTCATGAACGAAGGATATACGGCTGCCTGTCTGGGATTATCTGGAATGCCCAGAGAAGCAGAGGAAGTGCAGGTTGCAAGAAATATTCTTTTGGCAGAAATTACGGGTGCGAAGCTGCATATTGCCCATATCAGTACGGCGGGTTCTGTATCTATGATTCGGGATGCCAAAGAACGCGGGATTCGCTTGACTTGCGAAACGTGTCCACATTATTTTGCATTGACGGAATCTGCGGTAGAAAATTATAATACGCTTGCAAAAGTTAATCCGCCGCTTCGAACGACAAAAGATGTGACGGCAGTGGTAGAAGGAATTGTAGATGGAACTATTGATGCCATTGCATCCGGGCATAGTCCGGTTAGCCTGACGGAGAAAAAGAAGGAATTCGATCAGGCGGCATATGGAATTTCTGCATTGGAAACGGCATTTTCGATTAGTTATACCTATTTGGTGCAGAATGGGAAGATCACACTGAAACGGTTGACAGAGTTGATGTCGAAAAAACCTGCTGAAATTTTGAATTTGACACAAAAAGGCGAAATTGCCGTTGGAAAAGATGCAGATTTGATTGTGATTGATACCAAAGAATCCTATTTGATTGAACCGCAATTATTTGCTTCCAAAGCGAAGTTTTCTCCATTTGCCGGACAAGAAGTGAGAGGGCGCGTGGTTTGTACCATTGTGAAAGGAAAGATTGTGTGAACCGCACACGATGATGGCAAGTGTAAAACGAGGTGCAGGAATGTATTTGAAACGATTGGATTTACAGGGATTTAAGTCCTTTCCAGATAAAGTGAAACTAGAATTTAATCCAGGGATTACGGCGGTTGTTGGTCCGAATGGCAGTGGAAAAAGCAACGTTTCCGATGCAGTTCGTTGGGTATTGGGAGAACAACGCGTGAAAAGCCTGCGGGGAGACAAAATGGAAGATGTGATTTTCGCTGGAACGGAAACAAGGAAACCGCAGGGATTTGCCGAGGTGTCTATTCTCATTGATAATCAGGATGCCAGAATGCCGGTTGCATTTACAGAGGTGCAGGTGACACGGCGTGTGTTTCGATCCGGTGAGAGCGAATACCGTATCAATGGTGCTGCTTGCCGTCTGAAAGACATACAAGAATTATTCATGGATACTGGTGTTGGCAGAGAAGGCTATTCTATCATTGGGCAAGGACGCATTGATGAAATTCTGAATGCCAAAGGAGAGGAACGGCGTAGGATATTTGAAGAAGCGACAGGGATTGTCAAATATAAAGCCAGAAAAGCAGAAGCAGTGAGCAAGCTGGAAAAAGAACAGCAGAATTTGCTGCGGGCAGAAGATATCATTGCGGAATTGGAAGGGCAGATGGCACCGCTAGAGGCGCAGAGTGAAACAGCAAAAACGTTTTTATCTCTGCGAGAACAATTAAAGCAGGCGGAACTTTCTATCTTTTGTGCAGACGTACAACGCTTGGAAGCGGAAGGAGATCGTTTGACATTACAGACAGCGGATGCAGCGGCACAGCAGGAAGAAGCCAAGCAAGAAGCGGAGCAGGCACGCAGGGGAATTTCCATACAAAAGCAGCGGCAAGAGGAAAAAAATAACAACATTGAAGCGCTGCATGGTGAAATGGCACAAGTAAAAGCGGATATTGAAAAAACGGAAGGTCAGATTCGCTTGACTGAGGAGCAAATGCGGAATGATGCTGCAAATCAAGCTCGTTTAACTGCGGAAATGGAAGAAAAGGAAAAACAAAAAACAGAAAAACAGCGAGAACAAGAAACGTGCCGAAATCGAATGGCTGCTTTTCAAATCACAATGGCGCAGGAACGTCAGAGGTTGGAGGAGTTGGAACGTGCGTATCAGGCGTTAAATACAGCTTTGCAACAGGATGAGAGTCGTGCAGAATCGTTTCAGGATGAAATTTTTGAACAGATCCGGATTGAAACAGAGGCGAAAGGCGAGATTGCAAAACGGGAAGCAATGATGGATCAGTTTTGCGGAAGAAAAGACCAGTTGGCATTGGAAATTGCTCATACCCAGAGTCGTTTGGAACAGCAGGAAGTACATCAGCAGGTATTGGAGAAAAAAGCAAAAGAGTTGGAACGGCAGGTGCATGATCTGGAGAAGGAATTAGAAGCGTTAGAGCAGGACCGTATCCATGCTTCCAAAGTCAAAGAACAGAAAGAAACACAGTTAAACTTGGAAGAAAAACGCATTTCAGAGCAGCAATCCAGACTGCATGTGTTATCGGAACTGGAACGAGAACATGAGGGATATTATCACAGTGTCAAAAAGCTGCTGAGTCTGTCCAATCGGGAAGAAAGAGGTATTTGCGGAGCGGTCGGTCAATTGGTGCAGGTAGCGCAGGCATATGAAATGGCAATAGAAGCGGCGTTGGGTGGCGCAATGCAATATGTGGTGACAAAAACGGAGGAAGATGCCAAAGACGCGATTCAGTATCTCAAACAAAATCGATTGGGACGAGCGACATTTTTGCCGTTGACAGCAGTAAAGGGGCGTACGCTGGAAGGCAGACCTGCTATTTTGGAAGAAAGAGGTGTGATTGGCAGAGCAGACACCTTAATTTCTTTTGAAGAAACCTATCGCGGGATCATGCTATATCTGCTTGGAAAAATTGTAGTTGTGGAAAATTTGGATGCAGCGGTGCGCTTGGCAAAGAAGTATAAACACCAATATAAGATGGTGACGCTGGAAGGCGATATTATGAATCCGGGCGGTGCAATGACCGGTGGTTCGCAAGGGAAAAAAAGTGCAAATCTATTTGGCAGAGCCAGAGAAATGCATGCGTTGGAGGAATCGTTGCGCCAGGCTGCCGCAAAAGCGGAGACACTGCGAGAAGATCTGCAACTGGCGGAAGCGGATTTACAGGAAATCGCGGAACAGAATATGGAGAAGAAATTGGAGCTGCAACGTTTGACCGTTATGGGAAACAGCGAAGCACAAGAGCGGGAAAAAACAGAAACAGAAATTGCAGAGACTAGGAATAAATTGCGTCTGTTGGAATTAGAAGAAAAACAGCTGGAGGAGCAGGTCAATCGAGCGGAAGCGGACATTGCGCAGAGCAAAGAAAAACTGACACAGGCAGAATCTGCGATGACACAGGCAAATAAGGCGTTAACTGCATTTCAAGACAACTTGGCAGAGGAAAAAGAAAAAAGAGATGCGCTGATGGAAGAAATGACGCAGGTAAAAATCACATTATCGCAGCAAGAACAGAGCGCTGCCGCAGTAGAAGAGACGGTCGCCCGTTTGCAGCGAGAGTTGTCAGCGATTGCAGCAGAAATCGCTGGGCGACAGGAGCAGTGGGAGGCTTTGCGTCAAAATGATGGGCATCATAGCGAAACACAAGAAGAACTGCGACAACAAGCAGAACAATTGCGGCAAAAGCAGAACGTACTGGAGCAGACCTTGATGTCGACGGCGGAGGAACTGGAAGCATTGCGCCGTGTGTTAGGGCAGTTGGAAGAGCAGGCGCAAACCGCAGCGGAAACAGCAGCGAAATTGGAAAATGAGTTGTTCCGGATGGAAACCAAGCAGGAGAAAATACAGGAAGAACGCCAACGGATTTTTGACCGGATGTGGGAAGAATACGAAATGACGTTTTCCGCTGCAAAAGAGGCGGCAGCAGGAGAAAAACGTACATATGCGGAATGGAACCGTTTGGCAAAAGAATGGAAAGCGGCTATTCGAGCATTGGGTGATGTGAATGTTGGTGCGATTGACCAATATCGAGAAGTAAAGGAACGGTATTTGTTTTTGACCGGTCAAAGAACGGATATTTTGGAAGCGGAAGAGAAACTTAAAGTGATGATTGCAGAATTGACTGCGCGGATGGAACAGCAGTTTCGAGAGCAGTTTGCAGTGATTTCTCAAAATTTCAGTGTGGTTTTTCGGGAAATGTTTGGCGGTGGCAAGGCATACCTACGTTTGGCGGATGATGCGCATGCATTAGAGTCTGCCATTGAGATTGTGGCGCAGCCGCCGGGAAAAAGTTTACAAAATATGCAATTATTATCTGGTGGGGAACGAGCATTAACAGCCATTGCTATCTTATTTTCTATCTTGAAAATGAAGCCATCGCCCTTCTGTATTCTGGATGAGATTGAAGCGGCGTTGGATGATGCCAATGTCAGAAGGTATGCGCAATATTTAACGCGATTTTCTAAAGAAACCCAGTTTATTGTGATTACGCATCGGAAAGGTACAATGGAGTATGCGGATGTCATGTATGGGGTAACAATGCAGGAAAAAGGAGTTTCCAAGCTGATTTCTGTGGACTTTACTCAGCAGCAGGAAGAAATAGAGGTTTGAGGTGAAACAATGGGATTATTTGATTTTTTGAAAAAGAAACCACAAGAACCGGTAGTACAGCAGACAGAGGAACATGTGGTGGAAGTGGAAGGCATTCGAGTGGAAACAGAACCGCAAGAGGAAGCGGATATTGTATTGAATGTGGATACGCGTCTTGGTACCACTACGGCCATCAATCAGGCAGTGCATGAAGTGATGGATGAAGAAGAAATTGATTTCCATGAAAAAGCAGGCGGCACATTGTACCGCGAAAATGAGGATATTGCTGCGGAGCGGATGGAAGAGGCAGCGCAGCTGGATACAGAGTGGGCAAAGGATATACAAATAGAAGCAGAACAGAATATCCAAATACAGGCAGAAGAAAAGGAAGAGGAACTTTCTTTGCAGGAAGGAATGTCAGACGATGATATGATGGGAGAATCTGCGACGGGATTAACAGAAGAACCGGCAGCAGCAGAAATAGAAACAGAACGGAGCATCTCGATGCAAGTGAAAGAGAAGGAAGCGGAGATACCGTTGCAGGAAGAGATGTCGGATGAGCTGGAGGAGAAATCTGCAGCGGCGTCTACAGAGGAACCGAAAGCGGAAAAAAAAGGATTCTTCTCGCGTCTGAAAGCAGGTTTGGATAAAACCAGAAAAAATATTTTCGGCAATGTAGATACCATTTTAGGCAGTTTTACAAAAATAGATGAGGAATTGTTTGAAGAATTGGAAGAAGCTTTGATTCTGGCAGATATGGGCGTAGAAACGACGATGCACATTGTGGAGCGTTTTCGACAGCGTGTGAAAAAAGAACGCGCAACCGATCCAGCACAGATTAGAGGAATGCTGATTGATGAGATAACAGAAATCTTACAAGAAGGAGTGGAAGAAGAGGAACAACTGCCTTCTCCATCCGTTATGCTGGTGATTGGTGTAAATGGGGTGGGAAAAACGACGACCATTGGAAAACTGGCGCATAACTTTAAACAGGAAGGGAAGAGCGTACTGCTTGCGGCGGCGGATACGTTCCGCGCGGCTGCGATTGATCAGCTGGAAATTTGGGGACAGCGGGCAGGCATTGAGGTGATTCGGCATGAGGAGAATGCAGATCCGGCAGCCGTTGTTTATGATGCAGCGCATGAAGCAAAGCGCAGAAAAACTGATTTACTGATTTGTGATACAGCAGGTCGTTTGCACAATAAGAAAAATTTGATGGAAGAGTTGCGCAAGATTTCTCGTGTCATTGAGCGAGAGTACCCGGCTGCACACAAGGAAACGTATTTGGTGTTGGACGCGACGACAGGGCAGAATGCATTGATGCAGGCAAAAGAATTTATGGGTGTGACAGAAATTACGGGAATCATTCTAACCAAACTGGACGGAACGGCAAAAGGCGGTATTGTCGTTGCGATCAAGAATGAATTGAAAATTCCAGTGCGCTATATCGGTGTGGGAGAAGGAATGGAAGATTTGCAAAAATTCAATGCGATTGATTTTGCGAGGGCACTGTTTGGAGAAATGGAATAAGAGAGGTAGAACATATGGAAGAAAAAGAAATCAAGCAAACGGCAGAAGCATCGGTATATCATCATGTGGAACCGAAAACATCCCAAAAACATCGCCCGGTACATGTAACGCCTTATGCAAAAGAAATTCAGCAACATATGAACAAATGTTTTCCGAATCGGACAGAACGTGTTTTTTTTGATCATCGCAATGATTTTGTACAAGTAGACATTCATATTTTGGAAGCACCGACCAAACAGGATTTTCATGTGTTGTACACAGTGGGAATGAGTGCACTTGCGATGCGGCTGCCGGAGTCTTTTTATCCGGAGTACCAGATGTTGGAGCATGCAGAGTTGATTGCGCTGCTTCCGGCAGAATGGAAGCTGACAGAGCCGGCAGAAGGAGAAGCATATTCAAATTCGTTGTGGTGGCCAGTCGATTTACTGCAGTATTTGGCGAGATTTCCGCATGAGTATCAAAGCTGGCTGGGATGGGGACATACCATCCCGAATTCAGAGCGATATGTCTCTTATGACGAGGAAACGACGAAATTATGTGGCACCATGCTGTCTGCCCTTCATGAGAATATCAGTATGTTCCATACCAAGAATGGTACACTGATCAATTTGTATGCATTACTGCCGTTGTATCAAGAAGAAATTGCATTTCAGCAAAAAGAGGGGACAGAAGCGCTTTTACAAAAATTATCTGGAATCAATGGGTTTGGGATGATCTTTTTTCCGGATAGACCCAATGTGTGTATGGACAAAGCGGAAAGCGACGCGGCGAAAGAATAGAGAGAATAGAGGTTGTCATGGCTGTTAGGCCGTGGCAACTTTTGTATGCAGTGTAATGTTTATAAAGAGACAGCGTTATTTCCTAGAAAAATACTGGTGTTTTATTGAATGCTATGATATAATGTCGAAATATATGTAAATGGAACAGAAGAAGCCTTATCATGGAAAAGGGGGAGTAATGATGGAGGCGATCAAACGAGGTCAGGCATATGTGTTGTATTTTATGGCATATTCCATCATTGGTTGGCTGTATGAAGTGTTTTTGGAAGTGGTGGTATACGGCTGGGAGTTTTCCAACAGAGGAGTCTTGTTGGGACCATATCTGCCGGTATATGGTGTGGGTGCGTTGGCAATTCTGTGCTTGCTGCGTCGTTTGCGAAATCGGAATATTATCTGGAGGCGTATCTGTATTACGCCGTTTTTGGTATTCTTTGGCGTGGCTTTGATTGCAACAGGCATAGAATTGGCTGCCAGTTATTTTTTGGAATGGACAACCGGCAGTTGGCTTTGGGATTATCAGCGGTTTGCGTTTGATTTCCAGGGCAGGATTGCCTTAAATCCCAGTATTCGTTTTGGTTTGTGGGGATTGTGTGTGTTTTATGGCATACAGCCGTGGCTGGAGAGGAAAAACGGTCGGCTGACAGAAAAAAGTCGCAGTTGGCTGGCAGGTGCGGTACTTGTTGTATTGAGTATGGAGATTATTTACTGGATGATCTGAGGGAAAAGGAAGTGTCAGATATGGTTCATGTGGAAGAGAAGTTGTGTATTGGCTGTGGGCAGTGTGAACAAGATTGTTTTCCGCAAGCGATTTCTATCAAAAATGGGAAAGCCAGATGGATCGGGGCGTGTATGGAATGCGGGCATTGTGTGGCAGTTTGTCCGATGGGAGCGGTTTCGATGGATGGCGCGTATGATATGACCGAGGTATTGCCCTATGATGCGCAGCAATGTACAGTTTCACCGAAAAACCTGTTGTATGCGATGAAATGCCATCGTTCGATTCGGCAATATCAATGCAAAGCGGTGGAACAGGAGAAATTGGAACGGATTGTAGAGGCAGGCAGGTACACACCAACAGCAAGCAATCGGCAGGATGTGCATTTTGTGGTGGTGCAGAAAGAATTAGAGCAGATCAAAGCGTTGATATGGGAAGGAATTGACCGATTGATACAATTCAATGCAATACCGCAGTACCAGCGACTGCTGCAGAGCTTACAGAAGAAAAAACAGTCGGTACCCAGCAAAGATGCATTATTCTTTGATGCACCGGTATTGGTGGTGTTGACTTGCAGTTCCCTGTGGAATGGGCAGTTAGCTGCACGCAGCATGGAACTGATGGCGCAGGCAGAAGGGTTGGGTACGTTATACAGCGGATTTATTCAAAGTGGACTGAACCATAGCCCGCAAGCACAGGAATGCTTAGGTATCACAGGAGAATCAATTGCAGCATGCATGCTGATTGGATATCCAAAGGTTGCGTATTATAGAACGGTGCCGAGGAAACCGGCAAATGTAACATGGAAATAAGTGCTGAACAACTTTTGATTGGATCAGACTTGCTTCAAAATCCCTCAAGGCGTTTTTATCAAACAGCTTTGAGGGGTTTTCTTGTTCTGTCGGGAATATGTTTACCACAGAGATGAGTCTGAAGGATCGGGGAGAAGAAGTATTGTTGAGGGAACATATATGTCAAAAGGGATCGGGAGAAGCGCATTGGATATTTGGTATAGCAAATGGAATTTGAGGTTTTGCAGCGCAGTACAGTCGGCATTGGTTAGATATCGGCTGTTTTTGTTTGGGATCAAAGTTTGTGCAGGAAGAGGACGGTCGTTGAGAGCGTTTGCCCCTTTGCAGAACCAGTGTTTTTGGAAGATAGACAGGGGACGGGATACGAATTTTGTCGGCTTTTTCCGGTCTTTTTTTTCTTTCATTCAGCCGTTGCGACAAGTTTTGCTCCTCTGGTTTTTTATAATAAGGACAGGAGGGAACAAAGTGGAAGTTTACATAGATATATTGTTTCTGGTCAATGGCGCATGCTGTTGTTTTTTGTTGTGGATTGCCGGAAAATGGTGTGGAATTCCTTGCGCTTTCTGCCGGATGATGCTGGGCGGATTTGGTTCTTCTTTACTCTATTGTATGTTGCTGTGGATGGGGTATGGATGGCACAATGGATGGATCTGGTCCCTGTTGCTCTCTGCTGTCGGCATTTATCTGGCGTTTATGCCAAAGAGATGGAAACGATTCTTTTCCCTGTGGGCAGCATCCATCGGTGCCGCATGGATATTGGGCGGATTTTTGACGGCATTGTTTGCAAAAACGCAAATCCAGCGGTTGTTCGGCAATGGGCTTACCGTATCTATAGAGCGGATGCCCTGGCAATGGCTGCTTTGGGGATGCCTGTTCTTTTACGCCATTCTAAAGGGCGGTGCACGATGGCTGGAACGTCATGGACGCAAACGGCATCTGTACTGTAGCGTAACGCTAGTATATCAAGGCAAATCTTGTGAAGTATCTGGTTTTTTGGATACTGGGAATCAATTGTGTGACGCGGATGGGACGGCGATTCCGGTGGCGGAATGTGCTGCTTGTTTACCACTGTTTTCAAAAGAGTGTGCGTTGTGTTTGTTATCTGGTGAAGCATTACCGCTTGCGGATGCGCAGCGGTTTTCGGAGGTAGCGTATTCCGCCTTGGGAACGGTATCCGGACGGCTGATGACGGTGAAACTGGACCGCATGATCATCTGGCAGGGAGAACGGCAATCTGTGCGAGAACAGGCGGTCATCGGGTTATACAACGATATTTTTTCGGGCGGGTATGAAATATTGGTTCCGCCTGTTTTGCTGGAGGAGGAATAAAGATGAAGCAATGGAAGTATCAACTGTTTTTGTGGAAATACCGCCTGCGGAACAGTTGGCGGAAATGGCGGAAAGAAAACGGTGTGTTTTATATTGGAGGTAGCGATGTATTTCCGCCCCCGCTGAAACCGGAAGAAGAATCTGTATTGTTGGAGCAGTTGGGAGGCGAAGATGATTTACAGGTGAAATCTGTATTGATTGAACGAAATTTGCGTCTGGTGGTGTATATTGCCAGAAAGTTTGAAAACACAGGAATTAACGTGGAGGACTTGATTTCCATCGGTACCATTGGACTGATCAAAGCCATCAATACCTTTAAGACGGATAAAAATATTAAGTTGGCAACCTATGCGTCTCGTTGTATTGAAAATGAAATATTGATGTATCTAAGGCGCAACAGCAAAACGAAAGCAGAAGTTTCGATTGACGAACCGCTGAATGTGGATTGGGAAGGAAATGAACTGCTGTTATCGGATATCTTGGGCACAGAAGGAGATGTCATTTACAAAAGCATTGAAGAGGAGGTGAATCGAGATCTGCTGCATACAGCAATGGAAAAGCTTTCCGGCAGAGAACGGCAGATTGTACAAATGCGATTTGGCATATTGCCCGAAACAACGGAACGTACCCAGAAGGAGGTGGCGGATATTTTAGGAATATCCCAATCATATATTTCCAGATTGGAAAAAAAGATTATGGGACGGTTGAAAAAGGAAATGAATAAATTGATGTAAAAAGGAGAGGAGTAAAGAAACGGTGCCTGTGTTTTTCCTTTGGAAAAACACAGGCATTTTTCATGTGTCAATGTAATGCAATGGCTCAAAATCTGTATTTTGTATCTTCCCATTGCCGCGATCGAACGCTTGCATGGGTCTGCCATGGCTTTGGAACGAAATGCGTCTGGTGCTATCCCGAGATTCCTGTATGTGGAAAATGGCTTCTGTACATTCTTTGCTTCGCATGGAAAGTCCTCCTTTTCTCTGCGGATATCATAAAAATATCCAAATAGAATAGAGGTTATGCAAATTTGTTTCGGCGGAATATGGTAATTTTTGCGAGGTATATTTTGCCTGTCGGAGGGAAAATTTGTGATAGAGCATCTGTGCATCAGCAGATGAATAAGCATGGCGGTATCGTACCGTCAACGGGGGTGTAACGATGGGCTATTATAAAAAAGTGGAAATCAGCGGTGTAAATACAGCACAGCTTCCAGTGCTAAGCGCAGTGGAGGCGAAGGAATTATTCCGCAGATACCGAGACGGGGATGAAAGCGCCCGAGAATTACTGATTGAAGGAAATCTGCGTTTGGTTTTGAGTGTGATTAAGCGGTTTGAAAACCGCAGTGAAGATATAGACGATTTGTTTCAGGTAGGCGTAGTCGGCTTGTTGAAAGCAATTGAAAACTTTAATCCGGATCTGGACGTTATGCCGTCCAGTTATTTATGTCCTATGATCAGCGGGGAGGTGCGGCGATATTTGCGGGACAATAATACCATTCGTGTATCACGCTCGCTGCGCGATACGGCATACCGTGCACTGCAAATACGAGAACGCCTGACAGCGGAAAAGGCAAAAGAACCAACGGTAGAGGAAATTGCGAAAGAAATGGGAATGCCGAAAGAAAGTGTTGTTTTGGCACTGGATGCAATACAGGATCCGGTTTCGTTGTTTGAGCCGGTGTACCATGATGGTGGAGATACGTTATTTGTCATGGATCAGGTTAGCGATGAAAAAAATGGAGACAAATTATGGCTGGAAAATTTGTCTTTACAAGAAGCGATGCGGCATTTATCAGACAGAGAGAAAAAAATTGTGTCCCTGCGTTTTTTTGAAGGAAAAACACAAACAGAAGTCAGTTCTGAAATTGGAATCAGCCAGGCGCAGGTTTCTCGTCTGGAAAAATCCGCATTAAAACGTATGAGAAAATATGTCTAGGCATAGACAAGCCTTCTTTTTTCGAGTAAAATAGTATTTGTACTATGATGAAAATAGGAGGAATTGGGTTTATGAAATTGCGAGCAGAAGATACAGCGGCGCTTTTTATTGATTTTCAGGAACGTTTGGTACCCGCGATTGCGGATCATGAGGCGATTGTGAAACAGGCAGCAATTTTGGCACAGGGACTGCAAGAACTTCAAGTGCCAATCGCGTTTTCACAGCAGTATACAAAGGGGCTGGGAGAAACGGTGCCTGCATTGCGTGAAGTGGTTGCGGATTTTCGTTATTTGGAAAAAACATCTTTTTCCTGCTGTGACTGCGCAGAAATTGCAGCTTGGATTCAGTCTATCGGGAAAAAGACTATTTTGGTATGTGGCGTAGAAGCGCATATTTGTGTGATGCAGACGGTCATTGACTTGCTAGAGGCAGGAGTGCAGGTATTTGTTGTGGCGGACTGTATCGGTTCCAGAAAACCATATGATAAGGAAATTGGTATCAAACGGATGGAAAAAGAGGGCGCTTATATGACAACTTGTGAAGGCGCATTATTTGAATTGACTGGCGGCGCAAAGTCTCCTCATTTCAAAACGATCTCAAAATTGGTAAAATAACAAATCAGATGGGCACTCCTGTGGGAGTGTCCTTTGCCATAAAGAAAGAAGGATGGGAATGAAGTTTTGGAAGAATTGGCGGTTACGAGAGCATTTTGGAACCATTACCCGGCATAGAAAATTGGTGCGGCAGTATTGTTTTCGGGTGGGGCTGTATCGTCAAGGATTGCTGCATGATCTTTCGAAATATTCTCCGGTGGAATTTTTAGTAGGAGCCAGATACTTTCAAGGAGATCGCAGTCCGAATAATGCAGAAAGAGAAGCAAAGGGATATTCCTCCGCTTGGCTGCATCACAAGGGAAGAAATAAACATCATTTTGAATATTGGATTGATTATACATTGAAACCGGGACAAATCTTAGGTGGTATGAAGATGCCAACACCTTATGTTGTGGAGATGTTTCTGGATCGCATTGCTGCTTGCAGAGTTTATCAAAAAGATGCTTATACACAAGCCAGCCCATGGTTGTATCATAAAAAAAGCAGACAGTATCATGTGATGGAAGAAGAGTCCTTTCAATTGTTGGAGCGGCTGTTGAAAATGCTGGCGGTTAGAGGAGAAGCAGAGACGTTTCGGTATGTGCGGAAAATTCTGCGAGAAGATAAAAGAAAACGTTTTGCTGCATTTTGCAGACGGAATTTTGGAAAACCGTAAGAAAATGTTGTGTAATAAAAAAGGTTTGATTTCGAAGAGAGATCAGACCTTTTTTATGGGATAAAAGAAATAAGAAATTTTTATTTGGTGTGAGAATGCGTAGCTTCTGCTTTTATGCAGTGAGAATTTGGAATACTTGAATACGATGACATCGTAAAAGTAGAGAGGTTTTCATTTGTGTGTTTCCGTTTATATTCTGATAGAAGATGTGATTTCCCTTCACGAACCGATCCAATTTATCTGCAATATCGTTTTTCATAAAATCACTGAGGTTTTAGAACAGGAATATTTTAGAGGAAAAGAGGATATGAAAATGAGGCAGCCTTATAAGAGGAACATTATCAGAGCGGCACTTCTGCCTGCATGATTGGACCATCAGGAACAATTACTCTGTATACTAGAACATTTGATGACCTGAAAAAATATCCTGTGATGACAGACAGCCATTGATGGCGTTCCATAAAGGAAGGCAGAATATCTTTATGGAACGCCTGTTTTTTTCTTATTGCTTTCGATGCGGCGGGATATGATGTGCTGTATGCTGCTGTAACCGCCGTTTGCGCCGATTTTTTCGCTGCAATCGGCGCTGTTGTCTGTGTCGGTAACCAATATAACGGCAAACACAAAATACGGTCAAAAATAGTAAAATCAATATACCAATGATGATTCCGACGGTTTTGAATATTTGATTCCGAGTTTGTGCCGCCTGTGCTTCTCGCTCTGCATCTGTAGTAGTGCTTACTTGCTGCTGTGCCGTTAAGTCAACAGTGGCTAGGGTATCGCTATGGAGAGAAAGCGTGACGGTTCCCAGTACCTCTCCGACTGCGACAGGGGCAGAAGTGCTTTGCGGACATTGGATGTCAGTTGTAATATCGCTGATTTGTGCGTCGGTTGGTATGGTGACATAAATATCTTGTGCAGGAGCAACAGAAATGGTGTCTTTGGTGGTGGTTTTATTTTGATATGTTTCGGTAACGGTAATGCGCTGTGCCAAATCAGCAGGAGAAAATGCCTTGACCGTTTGGAAATGTTCAAATCCATATTCAAACAACGCTTTGGTGTCTACATAATGCTGTGCACCGCTGCATTTGAGAACAACAGCAATCAGCTCTGTATCGCCTTGTTTTGCATAGGTGACCAATGTGTTTTGCGCTTCAACAGTGTATCCTGTTTTTCCGCCTTCTGCATATTCATAATAGTATAATGAACTTTCGTTCAGCATTTGATGCTGTCCATGCAAGGGTCGCTCTTCGGTCTGTTTATTGGTAGGTGGAATTACATAATATGTGTCCGACATGATACTGCGGTAGGTATCATTTTGCAGCAGTTCTCTGGAAATCAATGCCATGTCGTAAGCCGTCGTATAATGATTTTCATCGAATAAGCCGTGGGCGTTGACAAAATTGGTATGTGCACACCCCAATTCTTTTGCACGTTCTGTCATATGCTTTGCAAATGCTTCCATAGAACCATCCACATATTCCGCGACTGCATTGGCGCATTCATTTGCCGATCGCAGAATGATGCCGTATAGCACCTGTTCTAAGGTTAAGGTTTCACCTTCTTGAATGGCGATATGAGAACTGCCAGGTTCGATGCTGTATACCGCATCATGGGAAAATGTAATGGTATCTTCCAAATTTCCATGTTCCAATGCCAATAAAATGGTCATCAATTTTGTGATGCTGGCAGGGTATTGCTGAGAATGACAGTCTTTTTCATACAAGATGGTTCCAGTTGTGGCATCCATCAGTACCGCAGAAACAGCGGAAATGGAAGGTGGATCTGTGGATGGGGTTGTGTCAGGAGTTTGCGCGGATGAATCTATGGGTTCTGTTGCAAAGGCAGTTAGAGTTTGGCTGTACAGAAGCAGCAAGATAAAAATTAGGCTGAAAAATTTATGTTTCATAAGATTCTCCTACTATGATATTCTGGTTTTTTATGGTATAATTTTAGCAATCCAAACGACGGTAACAAGCAAGCAACGTATTGGTATTGGCAGGAGATCCAAATCAACTGTCCATTGCTGCAATCAAAGAGGATACGATATGCAAACGGTACAATTGCAGGGTATGGTATCCCTTTGGGATGGCTACAGCCAAGTTTTTCGTTGCTGCTTTCGTATGAAAAATAAAAGAATGCGTTCTGATAGAGGTGTTACCAAGGATATGGATGGAATGCAAAGATATCAGACTGTTAAAAGTATACCAGAAAATAAAAGAAAAGAAAAATGATATTTTTCTTAAGATTTCTGTAAGAAAGGGCAGACACAGATGAAAAAGGAACGCTGGAAAGTGACTGCAGCGGTTATATGTATATTGGTTTGTGGGATCTGGTACAGTAGAATATATGGCACAGAGCAAATGCAATATCAAGCAGCTCCGGTAACAGAAACAGTGGAACCAATACCGGCAGTGATCAATATCAATACTGCAGATCAAGAAGAATTGATGCTGTTGGATGGAATTGGAGAAAAGCTGGCAGAACGAATTTTGGAATATCGAACGGAAAACGGCGCATTTCAAACTATTGAAGAAATACAGAATGTCAAAGGAATTGGAGAGAAAACGTTTGCGGATATCGCTGCAGACATCACGGTGGAATAGGAGGACGAACAGATATGGCGTATCGCATTTTGGTAGTGGATGATGAAAAATTGATCGTCAAAGGCATAAAATTTTCATTGGAGCAGGACGGCATGGAAGTGACCGCAGCGTATGACGGAGAAGAAGCGCTGCAACATATCAAAGAAGAAACATTTGACTTGGTTGTACTGGATGTCATGCTGCCGAAAATGGATGGTCTGCAAGTCTGCCAACAGGTACGAGAATTTTCACAGATCCCTATTATCATGGTCACTGCAAAAGGGGAAGATATGGATAAAATTATGGGATTGGAATATGGTGCGGACGATTATATTACAAAGCCGTTTAATATTTTGGAATTAAAGGCGAGAATCAAAGCAATCCTGCGCCGCAGTGTCAAAAAAGTAACAGCAGAACCGGCGGCGAAAAATACGTTAAAGGCCAGAGATTTGGAGTTGGCATATGATAGCCGGCGGGTCTTTATCAAGGGAAAGGAAGTCAATTTAACTGCAAAAGAATTTGATTTGCTGGAACTGTTGATGGAGAATCCGGGAAAAGTGTACAGCAGAGAAAAGCTGTTGGATACGGTATGGGGATATGATTATCCTGGAGATGTCAGAACAGTAGATGTACACGTGCGCCGTTTGCGGGAGAAAATTGAGGCAAATCCGAGTGAGCCAAAGTACATTTTTACAAAATGGGGAGTTGGTTACTATTTTAATTAAGAAAAAGGAAGCGCCATTTATTAGCCTGCGTGTGGTTTTGTTGGTAACTTATGTCATCATTGGTGTGATACCGCTCCTTTTGATGGCAAATACCATTTTGCATTCGATGCAAGAATATTTTGTGGAGGAACGGAAACAGGAATTGCTGAGCCAGGCAAACGTCATTGCAGGACAATTGGCATCCAATGATTTTTTTTTCAATCAGGAAAATCAGGAAAGCTTGGAAGAGATGGTATTACAAACCGGACAGGATGAGGATTTTCGGGTACTGATCTTAGATGCATCTGCCATGGTCGTATATGATACCGGTTATCAGGAAGTTGGGAAAACATATCTGCTGCCGGAAGTATTGGAAGCACTGGAAAAGCGGGATGTTGCCAGAGAACAGGAAGATGGAACCGTTTATGCAGCAGCGTCCATTGTCGGCAGCAGCAGCCAACACGACGGCGTAGTTTTGATTGCAGATTCTCTGCAGGATGTACGGATTACGGTGGGCAATATTGGCAATAAGGCTTATTTTATGTTAGCGGTATTATTGGTAGCTGTGATTCTGATTATGGTTGTAATATCCAGATTGTTTACGGAACCGTTGAAGCGCATTATACGGGTGATCCAAAAAATGGCGGAAGGACATCTGGAACAGCGGATTGTGGTGACCAATCGGACACATAATGAAATTGTGGACTTGGCATTATCCTGCAATCAGATGGCAGATCAGTTGGAAAAAGTAGAATCCAGTCGACAGCAGTTTGTGTCCAACGTATCGCATGAACTGAAAACGCCGCTGAGTTCGATCAAGGTATTGAGCGAGTCTATCCTGTTGCAGGAAGATGTACCGAAAGAAATGTATGTGGAATTTTTACATGATATCAATTCGGAGATTGACCGTATGACAGCGATTATCAATGATTTGTTAACGCTGGTAAAATTGGATCAGAAAGAAATACCGTTAAATTTTGTGGAAACGGATTTGAATCATATGATGGAAGATATTATCAAACGGATGACGCCTTTGGCGGCGGCTAAGCAAATTCAAATGCAATATATCAAAGAAAAGGATGTGTCAGCGGAAGTCGATGAAATGAAAATGACGCTGGCGATTTCAAATCTGGTGGATAATGCGGTAAAATATACGCCGGAAGGCGGCACGGTAACGGTTGTGCTGGATGCAGACCATCAGAACGCCTTTATGACGGTAACGGATACTGGAATTGGGATACCCGAATCAGAAGTCAATCGTATTTTTGAGCGTTTTTACCGCGTGGATAAAACCCGTGACAGAGAAACCGGTGGTACTGGTTTGGGCTTATCGATTACACATGGGACGGTTATGATGCATAACGGCAGTATTAAGGTCAACAGCAAAGAAGAAGAAGGTACTTCCATTCAGGTGCGCATTCCACTACATCAGAATGTGGGGGCGTAAATAGAATAGCTTCCAATCGGCAGCAGGAACAAAGGAAAAAACGACGGGCGAAGGGAGGTTTTGCACGGATGAAGAAAGGCAAACTGCTCCTCAATATAGCCATTGGAATTATTATCTGTATTGTGGCAATACCATGTCTGATATTGCTCTTTAGCAGAATCAGCGGTTCCGCGGCGAACCATGCAGAGGTTTATTATTGGGTTGGCGCAAACAGTACACTCAAATGCATTGAACGGATGATTCCGGCTGATCAGGACACTGCAAATGCAGCTTGGGATTTATTGCAGGAAATGAAAGAAACTGCGACAAAGGATGGTATGATTAGTGCCATACCGGAAAGTGTAGAATTTCAATCCGTACGCTTAGAGGAGCAGACGGCAGTAGTGGATTTGTCCTCGGATTATTTGGCGCTGAAAAATTCAGAGGAGGTTGTGTGCCGTTCTGCGATTGTCTGGACATTAACATCGTTAGACAGGGTGGAGCAGGTGGAAATGACGGTCGATGGGCAGCCGCTGCGAACAAAGACAGGCAATAAAATTGGTGATATGAATCGACAGAATGTACAAATTGATGTGGAAATTCCGGCAGAAACAACGGAGTATGCAATATTGAAGCTGTACTTTGCCAATGAGATGGGGACAGATTTCCGAATAGAAGATCGTGTGGTAGAAGTAAACACCAACCAGGCGAGAGAAAGAACTATTTTGGAGCAGCTGATTGCAGGTCCGCTGGAAACGGGATTGTATGCTACCATTCCACAGGATACGAAAATACGAGATGTCACAACCACAGATGACGGGATATGTTATGTCAATTTTAGTCAGGATTTTATCAGCAAGGCACCTACGGGTAATGTGGATATGGTGGTTGCTGTGTATTCGGTTGTCAATTCCTTGTGTGAATTGGACAATGTGGACAGGGTACAATTTTTGATAGAAGGGGAAAAAGTGGATAATGTCGATGGACATCTGGATTTCAGCACGCCGTTTGAGACAGTGGAAGACATCCAGACCATTGCTTTGCGGGATAAAACATGAAACGACCAGTAGTTTGGATACTCATTTTCATGATGTGTGGCATATATTGCAGACTGGGTGTATCAGAAATGATATGCGCAGTCTGTTTTATTTTGCCATTGGTTTTGCTGTCATGTCTTGTGACAAAAACGCGCAGAAAGCGGTATATCTTAATGGGATTGGCGATGCCGCTTGGCATGGCATTGGCGAGTGCAGCAGCACTCCCTTCCTTTGCGGAGTTTCATGAGAATGGCGTGTATGTGACAGGAAGTGGATATATTACGGAAGTGGGGCAAACATCGGGAGGATATCCCAAGCTGGGTGTATTGGCAGACGTTACGGAAACGGAGAGCGGAATAACACATGAAACGGTTTCGCTTTATCTGATTGATCTGCAAAAAGGAACCCATTCCGTTGGAGAAGGGGTTTTTCTGGAAGGAGATGCACTGGCATTTGAGCATGCGGATTTGCATGGCGGATATGATGAATGGATGTATTTAAAGGCGAGCGGTTATGATGCGAAAATGTTTCCGGAACGGTTAGAAAAGACTGGTGAATTTTACGTTACAGCTAAAACGGTGCTGGCAGGTTGGAATGAAGAGATTCAGAAAGTGGTAGAAAACATATTGCCACCGGAAGAAAGTGCGATTGCCAAAGCGCTCATTACTGGAGATCGGGATGATATTGCATCGGGGACAGAGGATTTGTATACTCGCGCTGGCGTGACACATATTTTGTCTATTTCTGGTTTACATATGTCTTTATTGGCACTATATGTATCTTATATTTTGGAATATATTTTACGTTGCAGCAAGCGTATTTGCGCGGCAGTTACCATGGGTGTTTGTATCTTTTTTCTGATGCTGACTGGTTTTGTGCCTCCATCGGTACGGGCAGTGATTATGATTTGTATTGCTTTATTGGGTAAAATCGTATACCGTAAGCATGACGGTTGGAATTCCATTGCAGTAGCGGCACTGATTCTGCTGTGTGTGGAGCCGCTGTATCTGTGGAATGCAGGATTTCAGCTTTCCTTTTTGTCGCTGATGGGCATTTATGCTGGGATGGTGCTGTTGCCGTCTGGAAAAACGTGGTTAGGAAAGTGCGGGAATCTAGCGGGCATGTCTGCCTTTGCTACGTTGTTTAGTATGCCTGTGGTTGCATACCATTTTGGATACTGTTCAACGGTCGGTATATTAGCGAATATGGTAATCTTGCCGCTGAGCGGCATTTTGTTGGGTTGCACCATGTTGGCAGCGTTAGCAGGATTTTTTTGGCTGCAAGCAGGTGTGTTCTTATCAGGAATTGTCTATGTGATTTTACAGATTTATGAACTGATTTGTGTTTTGGTGACACAGCTGCCATATAGTTATTTCACACTGGGAAAACCATCAGTAGAAATGGTTTTGATGTGTTATGTATTGATCTATGCATTATGTTTTTATAAACCGTGTTTGACCAACCGTTTGATGGTAGGATGTGCGCTTACTTGTATCTGGTGCAGTATGTGTGCAAATGCGTTGTTTTTACATCGCAATGAAATTGCATTTCTGGACGTAGGACAGGGGGATTGTACGGTAATTACAACGTATCGGAATCAGGCAATTGTCATTGATGGTGGAGGTGTATATGGAAAAGAATTGGGAGAAAATACCGGCGTCACAGTTCTGGAACCGTATTTGACTGCAAAGGGAATTACAGAAGTGGAGGCAGTATTTTTGACACATTTGGACGCGGATCACAGCAGCGGTATTTTAGAATTACTGTCGGATATGCCAGTCAATGGTGTATATCTGCCGGAAGGAGAGGCTGTGGAGCTGGAAATGCAACAGCTTTTGCAAGAAATCGTGGAAAAAAATCAAATTCCAGTATATACTGTTAAGCAGGGAGATTCGGTAGGAATGACCGCTTTTGGCACAATGGAATGTCTGCATCCGGGAGAAGGGCAAATATGGAAATCGGAAAATACGCGTTCTTTGGTATTAAAATATACCTATGGCAATACATCTGTATTGCTTACGGGAGATGTGGAAGGAATGCAGGAATTGCAGATACTGCAGAGAGGAACGGATGTAAAGGCAGACATCTTGAAAGTAGCGCATCATGGTTCCAGAACTTCTTCGCAACCGTCTTTTTTAGATGCAGTTGATCCAGAAATGGCAGTCATTTCTTGTGGAGACCAAAATCTTTATGGACATCCACATTTACAAACGTTGGAAAAATTGTCGGAAAGAAATGTGGAGATATTCCGTACCGATCAGATGGGCAGTATTCGTGTGACGCTGTTACCGGAAGAAGGATATTCTGTGGAAACGGCAGTAGAAAGGAAACCGTTTTATGAAAGAATTAAAGAAGAAATGGAAGCAACATGAATTTCAAACTTGTTATCTGTTTTATGGAACAGAGACATATCTGATCAAACATTATGCAGAAACACTGAGACAAGCAATATTGCCGGCTGGGACAGAAAGCATGAATTTTGATGTGTTGGAAGGGAAAAAAGCTACGGCAGCAGCAATTATGGATGCGGCAGAAACGCTACCATTTTTGAATGAGAAACGATTGGTACTGGTGAAAAACAGTGAATTCTTTCGAAAAAACGGTCGGAAAGAAGAAGGGGAGTTTTTACTGGATTTCGTTTCAAACATACCAGAGAGTACCTGTATTGTATTTTTGGAAGAAAAGGTAGAAAAAACAGGGAAACTATATAAAGCAATTGCCAAAAGAGGAATGGTGGTAGAATTTTTGCCACTGAAAGAAAAAGAAATGCTGACTTGGATCAAAAGAACCTGTGGAGAAGCAGGTGTGGCAATTTCGGATGCAGTTGCAGGATATTTCCTACAAATAACGGATCACAGCATGGAACATGTGCAGCAAGAAATGGAAAAATTGACGGCGTATAAAGAAGGAAGCGGAGAAATTACCAAAGCGGATATTGATGCGGTTTGTTCGGTTTCATTAGAGGCAAGGATCTTTGATTTGATGCGCGCAGTTGGAGAAAAAAAGACTGAACAAGCGGTGACGCTATATACAAACTTACTGGCATTGAAGGAATCTCCCTATATGATATTGTCTTTGATGACTCGACAATTTCGAATGATATTGGGGGCAAAACTGCTCTCTGAGGCAGGAATATCCAATGGAGAGATTGCAACGCGTCTGGAAGTGCGAGATTTTGCAGTGCGAGAATACTTACGACAAGGCACATATTTTTCCAAAGAACAATTGGAACAGGCGATGTCTGATTGCTTACAAACGGATTTGGATATCAAAAGTGGACGGATTGCCGAAACATTAGCAGTGGAATTGCTTTTGATTCGATATAGCAGCAGATAGCAATGCTTAACAAAGGATGGAAAATCTTCTGTATTGACAGCCCGAAAAAGAGAGTTTGAGAATACTTGAAAAAAAGATGGTTTCTCTTGACTTGGAGTTTACTCTAGGTGGTATGCTGAAACAAAAAGGATCAGATATCTTTGATAATCAGCAAGAAGAGATCCTTTCATAGAGAAAAGAATATCAGAGAGATGATAAGAGGTACAGGAGGAGAAAAATCTGTTTGAAAAAAATTGGGGAAACATTGTCGCAAACGGAAGGTGTATGGGGACAGGCATTTTCTGATTTTGTTTGTGAGGATGTTTCCGAACACGGAATATTATCAAAAAAATGGAAGTATTTGCAACTCTTGCTGCGATGATTACATTACAAAGCGAAGGATTGTTTCGGCAGTATGCTGCCGAAACCTTGGGGGGAGTTATTCCAGCGACGGAATTGAAAGAAGTGATGTATCAAGCGGTTCCGTATGCTGGATTTGGCAAGGTATCTCCATTTTTTGACGAAACAAGAGCAGTATTGGCAGAAAAAAGCTTGGAGCATATGGTACAAGAACGGGTGACAACCAATCGAGAAAATCGTTTAGAAAAGGCTTGCAGATGCAGAAGGAATTTTTTGGCGATGTGATTGATGCAATGTATCAAAACACACCGAAATTGCTGATTCATATTCAGCATTTTTTGTTAGCAAATTGTTTTGGGGATACGTATACACGGAATGGGTTAAATCTTGCAGAAAGAGAATTTTTAGCCTTTGTGATATTGGCGGCACAAGGCGGTTGCAAACCGCAGTTAAAATCCCATATCCAAGCCAATTATGTAGTAGGCAACTCTAAGAAGATGTTGTTGGAAGCTGTGACACAGATTTGCCATGGATTGGATATCCCCGCAACTTAAATGCGATTGCATGCGGTATTAGAGGAGGAAACGATATGAAACAGGTATTGATTCTTTCTGCAAGTCCCAGAAGAGGAGGAACATCTGCAATGGAACAGGCGCATCTGTTGGGAAACAATGTTGAAAGGGGGAAAGACGATGACGATAGCAGAAGTCAGTAAGAAATATGAGATTTCCGCAGATACCTGCGTTATTATGAGCGAATCGGGTTGATTCCGCCGGTGCATCGTACCAGTGGAGGCATTCGAGATTATACAGAAGAGGACTGTGGCTGGGTATCTTTTGTAAAATGTATGCGTGGTGCAGGATTAGAAGTAGAAGCGCTGATTGAATATGTTTCGTTATTTCAGCAAGGGGATGCAACAGCACAAGCGCGAAAACAGATATTGATTGAGCAGCGAGAGCGGTTGGAACAACGGCTGCAGGAGATGCAGGAGACTTTGCAGCGGTTGAATTTTAAAATTCAAAAATATGAAAAGATTGTATTGCCTGCGGAAGAAAAATTAAGATAATCAAAGGATAAAAAGGCAAAATATTTGCCAAGTTAAAAGCGTAAAACTGCTCTGAACCGTTGTGTTAGTATTCAAGTGAGGTGTGCGGGATCATAACAAGAGTGATAGCAGCAAGGAGAACTGCAATGATTTGTATTGCAACTTCTCCTTGTTTTTGTTTGTATGGAGAATCGTAATGAAAATGGTTTTGGCAGTGGATTGATTCTTGTGAATCAATGGAATCGTATCATGGAAGGATAATTTTCAAGGAAAAGAGGAACGGCTTCATTTATCGAATGCGAAAAAGTGTAAAGATTCTGATGTTTTGCTACGAAAAAAGTGGTTATGACAGAAAATAAAAAATCAGAAAAGGAAAGATTTATGATGAAGAGAAGGGAGGGAAAAGATGTCATAGCGATCTTGTCTGGTGTATCAGGACGTTGGATGAAGCTGCAGAAAATGAGGTTAGATTTTGCAAGACAGTGGAGCAATCGAAGGGAAGTGGATTTGTTAGAGGTATTTAGCCATGTCGCGTAAATCGGATTTGTTGTTTATGGATGTTTGTGGTGCGTGATAAGTTGCACAAAAATAGGGGGAAATCCATATTTGTTTTTGGTGTATGGAAAAATGTTCTTCAAAAAAAGACAAAATCTGTTGACATTAGGAATTTTCGTGATAAAATCTTAATATCACTATTGAGTTATTCACAAATATATAAAAACGGAGGGAATCGGATGGATGCTGTAAGCGTGAAAAAAGTTGCGTTGCTGGGGATGGGGACAGTCGGCAGCGGCGTATATGAAATTTTGGAAAAACAGAAGCAAAATATGACCGATAAAATCGGTTGTACGCTGGAAATCGTCAAAGTTTTGGTGCGGAATAAGGAAAAATATGCACAAAAGGTGCCTGCAGAGAAGCTGACAGATCAGTGGTCGGATATCATAGAGGATGATAGTATTGATATTGTAGTAGAGGTGATGGGCGGTATCGAGCCGGCGAAAACCTATATCCAGGAAGCGTTGGAAAAAGGGAAGCATGTGGTAACTGCCAATAAGGATTTGATGGCGACACATGGTCATGAGTTGTTGGATCAAGCAAAGGCACATCAATGCGACTTGTTGTTTGAGGCGGCAGTTGCCGGTGGTATCCCTATCATCCGCCCGATGAAACAGTGCTTATTGGGAAATGATATTACAGAAGTCATGGGAATTATCAATGGTACGACCAATTTTATTCTGACGAAAATGTCGGAAGAAGAAATGGAATTTGAAGATGCGCTGCGGCTGGCAACAGACTTGGGATATGCAGAAGCAGATCCGACAGCAGATATTGAAGGATACGATGCAGGGCGGAAATTGGCAATTTTGGCGTCAATTGCTTTCCACAGTCCAGTAACATTTCAGGATGTTTACACAGAAGGAATATCCAAAATTACAGCAAAAGATATCCGATATGCCCATGAATTGGGATATGAAATTAAATTGCTAGGAATTGCGAAGTTAGTGGAGGATGGGATTGAAGTGAAAGTGCATCCGACCATGATCCCACTGCATCATCCATTAGCATCCGTAAAAGATGCGTTCAATGCCGTATTTGTGCATGGGGACGCAGTAGATGATGCGATGTTCTATGGTCGAGGAGCAGGGGCTTTGCCGACAGGCTCTGCGGTAGTTGGAGATATCATGGATATTGCCAGAAATATGCAGTACCATTGTACTGGGCGAATTGGCTGTTCTTGTTATCGAAAGATACCAGTGAAAGTGATGAAAGAAACCAGAAGCAGTTATTATATCCGTATGAAATTGGAAGATCGTGCTGGTACTTTGGCCGCGTTGGCTGGGTTATTTGGCAGTAATAATGTAAGTATCTCCATGCTGATACAAAAGGCAAAGGAAGGTAATACGGCAGAAGTTGTAATTGTAACATATGATGTCAAAGAAAAGCAATTTATGGATTCTATGACAGTAATATCTACCATGTCTATGGTAAAAGAAATTTCTTCTGTCATTCGTGTACATCATGTAGAAAAAGAAGAGTAAGAGCATGCTTGAAAAAAAGACATTCCTGTCTTCTTGGGAACTGGGAAAACGTCAAGAGGCAAGCGGTCAATATTTTGAAGGCGAAAAAAAGAGGTGTTTCTCACGAAAGAAGCAGGAAATAGCGGATAGAGAACGAGCGGCAGCCGAAGTATGAATTCGGCTGCTGTTTTCGTGTGTTAGACAGAACCGGAATTAGGGATAAGCCGTGTCAGGGGATGCCAAGTAGGCATGACCACACATTCCGAAGAGGATATCAGCAGGATAGAAAATAAGGGAAAAGAGAACGGTAAAAAGGAGAGAAGAAGCGCTGTCCTCAGTGATGCGGACACAGGGAACGGCAACAGTGGGTTTGTATATTTGGCAGAGAATACAAAAAAGGGACCCCCGTTTACAGGAATCCCTTGTGAACAAATTTTCAAATACAAAATAACGGCATCTCCGCACGTTTTTACCCTGCGTTAGCAACCAGCAAAAAATTACCAACCGTTCTGATATTGCAGGACATCGTCGGAAATTTTACCCTCTTCATAGTCTGTCATTGCAGCATCCAGAATATCAAAGCCTTTGCGCAGCAATTCTGGTTCAATATTCAAAGGTGGCTGAACACGCAGAACATTTCCGGCCAAGGAAATAATCAGCAGACCTGTTTCATAAGAGCGATACAAGATTTTATAGGTGCCGACAGTATCTGCTACCTTTGTGCCGTCTGCGTTTGTCTTTTCAATTACGATACCGCGGGACATACCAAGTCCGGTGTCTCCGCTAACGAGATTGCTATGTTTTGCCTGCAATTTTGCAATGCACTCGTCCATTACTTCGCAGTTCTTTTTCAAAATCTGCTGGAATTCATCTGTTTGCATGTAGTCAAATGCAGCACTACCAGCTGCGCAAGCGATTGCGTTACCACCTAGTGTGAACAGATGTGCAGGAGCAGGCAGGCAGTCCATGATTTCCGCACGAGCCATAAATGCACCAAGGGTCAGACCTGCACCAACGGATTTACCCAAAATGATACCGTCGGGAACAATGCCATAATGTTCAATGCCGTACATTTTTCCTGTACGATAGAAAGCTTGCTGCACTTCTTCAGAAATGAACAGAATACCATTTTCTTTACACAATTCATAGAGTTTTTTCATGAAAATAGGGTGCGCGGGAATTAAACCGGCATCGCCCTGAACCGGTTCGATGATAACAGCTGCAACATCATCTGCGGGCAGGTATGTGTTAAATGCACGAAGAATTTCTTTCAGGCATTCTGCTTCGCATACGGCATCATCCATGCCAGAATCATAGAACGGGAAAGGATAAATTTCCGGAAGGAAAGGACCCATATTCTTCCGCATTCTAGTTGTTACTGTTGTCATGGAAGAAGCACCATAGGTGTTGCCATGATAACCGTTGATGAATGTAATGATTTTGGAACGACCGGTGAATGCTCTTGCAAATTTAACTGCAGCATCATTTCCGTCAGAACCACAGTTACCGAATACAACTTTGATGTTATCGCCGCCGCCGGGATAAGAGCTAGCAAGACGTTCTGCATATTCGACGGAAGCAGCATTGTAAGTATAAGCAATAGAATATTGAGTGAATTTTCCCAATTGCTCTTCAATGGCTTTCACGACATGCTCGTTACGGGAACCTAAGTTCAGAGAAGACGCACTACTAA
>ERZ1643247.472-NODE-472-length-48707-cov-5.854436_pt1 | contig 48707 bp, 41 predicted proteins | sample MGYA00579264_ERZ1643247 | MGnify/ENA primary metagenome ERZ1643247 (study PRJEB29033, sample SAMEA4952262) | chicken gut metagenome | biome: Broiler Chicken; feature: Gastrointestinal Tract; material: Caecum | place: Ireland | collected 2018 | study: Broiler... | reverse complement strand
AAAGCTTTTCAAGTTTTTTACTTTACATTTTACTTTTTATTTTGCTATAATAAAAGTTATGAAAATAACAGTATCAGAAAATTTAGTAGCACTTGCAAAAAAACTTAAAAAATACGCTCCACTTTACATTGTGGGCGGATATGTAAGAAATAGTTTGCTAGGAATAACGCCTTCTGACGTAGACCTAGCCTCTAAACTTACACCGGAAAGACTGGCTGAGATTCTTGCCGGCTCTAAGTTTGAAGTAAAGGAAATTTCTAAAAAACTTGGCACAATTACCATAAGATGCGGAAAAGAAGTTTGGGAACACACAACTTTTAGGCGAGATAACTACGATTCCACCGGCAGACACGTTCCTAAAAACGTGGACTTCGTGGAAGACGTAAGAGAAGATGCAAAACGTAGAGATTTTACAGTAAACGCCATATATTACAACATTTTAAAGGACGAGCTTGTGGACGTATACTCTGGCGTATACGACCTTCAAAGAAGAATTTTAAGATGTGTGGAAACGCCAAACTTCGTGTTTAATTCCGATGGTCTTAGAATTTTAAGAATGGTGCGTTTTGCCTGCGAGCTTAATTTTAAAATAGATAGAGCTACGCTTAACATGGCTAGAAAGATGTCTTATAGGCTTAACGACATTGTGGGTTCAAGAAAATTTTCAGAACTCGTTCACATTTTAAATTCCCCTACAAAATATTCCGTGTCCAATAAAAACGCAGACATGCGCGGACTAAACTATTTAAACTTTTTACACGCTTGGCCGTTTTTATACGTGCATTCAACTTATGTAAAATATAAACTCTCTAAAAAGGCGGAAGGCGAAACAAAATTTTTTGCCTTGCTTATAGACATCATTAATTCAGTTAACCCAGATTGCATTGAATTTTATTTAAAATATCTTTTAGGGCAAGACGGGTTTATGCTTCCTAAGGCAAATATTGAAACAATTACAAAAATAATTTGTGGATATTACGACGCGTTAAATAAAATGAATAATAAAAAATATTTCTTTAAATATTTTAATTATTTTCCTAAAATATCTGAATTATTAAAGATAAAATCCAAATTTTTATATAATAAATATTATTTTTTCGATTATTATATTAAAAAACATAAAATTCCCATTCATATTAAAGATTTGAAAATTCGCGGCGAAGATTTAAAGAAAATTAAAGAGCTTCCCGCAAAAAAATATAGCCTAGTACTTGCTGACCTTTTAGATAAGGTGTTCGACGGGCTTGCAAACGATAAGGAAACCCTTTTAAAAGAGGTGGAAGATGGCATTAGAAATAATTTGTATTAGTTTAATAGTTATTATTTTAATTTTAAATATATTTTTAATAATAAAAAATAAAAAAACTAACGATAATTCCGATTTAATTAAAAATATTAATTTAAATTTTGAAAAACAAAATGAGATTTATAAACAAATAAATGAAATGCTACTTTCTGCAATTAAAAACTATAACGAAACAGTTTTAACCGGCATTTCACAAAACTTGCAACTTCAAAAACAAGAATTAATAGTTGTACAAAACAGATTAGAAAGCATTTTAAAAAGTAATGAAGATAGGCTTGCTAGAGCTACCCAAATACTAGACACTGGTCTTACAAAACTTCAAACGGACAACGAAAAAAAATTAGAGCAAATGCGCCAAACGGTTGACGAAAAATTAAACGTTAGCCTTGAAAAGAGACTTGCGGAAAGTTTTAACATAATAAACAATAGGCTACAATCCGTTTACGAAGGCTTGGGAGAAATGAAGCAACTGGCTACCGGCGTTGGCGATTTAAAGAAGGTGTTAACAAACGTTAAAACGCGTGGCGTTTGGGGCGAAGTGAGCCTTGCAAATTTACTAGAACAGATGCTCTCCCCTGACCAGTTTTCTTCTAACGTGGCAATTAAAGATAACCAAGAACGCGTGGACTTTGCTATTGCTCTTCCTGGAAAGGACGACAAAACCATACTTCTTCCTGTGGATGCAAAATTCCCAATAGAAGACTATCAGCGTTTAGTGGAAGCAAGCGAAACTGGAAACGTTCAGCAAACGGAAGCCGCTAAAAAAGGCTTAGAAAAACGAGTAAAGGAAGAAGCCAAAAAGATAAGCGAAAAATACATACTTCTTCCGAAGACCACGGATTTTGCAGTAATGTATCTAGCACTAGAAGGCCTATATGCCGAAGTGTTACGAATGCCGGGCTTAGCGGAAGAACTTCAACGAGAATACAAGGTTGTAATCTGCGGGCCAACAACGCTTTCTGCACTTTTAAACAGCCTTCAACTTGGCTTTAAAACGCTATCTATTGAAAAACGCTCGTCTGAAATTTGGCAACTGCTCGGCGTGTTCAAGCAAGAGTTTGGAAAATTTGTGGACCTTCTTGCAAAAACGCAGAAAAAGCTTGCCGAAGCTTCCAACACCATAGAGAGCGCAACAAAAAAATCTAGAACAATTGAAAGAAAACTTAAAAACGTTACCGGTATTGAAGAAGAAAGTGATATACTACTAGAGTCTGGAGAAGACGAAATTAACGACGATGGAGAATAAAAAATGAATTATGCACAAGAATTATCAAATGAATTTAATATTCGCGAAGCTCATGCTCAGAATATTATAAACCTAATTGAAGAAGGCAACACTATCCCCTTCATAGCAAGATATAGAAAGGAAATGACGGGTTCAATCGACGACCAAGTGTTAAGAGATTTAGCCGACCGCTATTCCTACCTTAAAAATCTGGAAAAACGCAAAACTGAAATTATTTCTAGCATAACAGAGCAAGGCAAGATGACGGACGAGCTATTAAGCCAGATTGAAAACGCCGTAACTCAAACGGAGCTTGAAGATATTTATAGGCCATATAAACCAAAGCGTAAAACGCGTGCAAGCGAAGCTATAAAGAAAGGTTTGCAGCCACTTGCAGACATAGTTTTAGCGCAAAAAGAAGAAAATATTGAAGAAATTGCTAAAAATTACATCACAGAAGAAGTGAAAACCGTTGAAGAAGCTTTGCAGGGCGCTAAGGATATTATAGCTGAAATTGTAAGCGACGACCCAGAACTTAGAAAGCTTTTAAGAGAGCTTATTCATAATAAAGCACAAATCACGTGCGAGCTAGATGAAACAAAAGAAAATGCACCCACCTACGAAACGTACGCACATTACAGCGAAGCAATCAATAAAATTCCAAGCCACAGAGTGCTAGCTATAAATCGCGGGGAAAAGGAAGAGTGCTTAAAAGTTAAAATTGAACTTAATCCAGAACTAGCCCTTCAAATAATATATAAAGAATATATTAAGGGCGAAAATAGATGCAGTGAACTTGTAAAAGAAGCCATAGATGACGGCTATGAAAGGCTTCTTTTCCCAAGTCTTGAACGCGAAATTCGTTCCAGCCTTACGGATATGGCAAACGAACAAGCTATTAAAATGTTCGACTCCAACCTTCGCCCACTACTTCTTCAACCACCAGTAAAGGGCAAAGTTGTGCTTGGGTTAGACCCAGCTTATAGAACAGGTTGCAAAATTGCCGTTGTAGACCCAACTGGAAAAGTGTTAGATACCTGCGTTATCTACCCTACTCCACCACAAAATAAAATTGAAGAAGCAGAAGAAAAGTTAACGGAATTTATAAACAAATATAAAGTAGACATAATATCAATAGGAAACGGCACGGCTAGCAAGGAATCTGAGATATTCGTTGCAAACCTTATAAAGAAGCAAACTAGAAAAGTTGAATATATAGTTGTAAACGAAGCCGGTGCCAGCGTTTACTCCGCTTCAAAACTTGGCGCGGAAGAGTTCCCAGATTTTGACGTAGCTCAGCGTAGCGCGGTTAGCATTGCAAGACGTCTTCAAGACCCACTTGCAGAACTTATAAAAATTGACGTAAAGAGCATAGGCGTTGGACAATATCAACACGATATGCCACAAAACAGGCTTGGCGAAGTGCTTGGCTGGGTTGTGGAAGATTGCGTTAACAGCGTTGGTGTAGATTTGAACACGGCGTCATATAGCCTTCTTAGTTATGTGTCTGGTTTAAATATGGGCATAGCTAAAAACATTGTAGCTTACAGAACTAAAAACGGAGCTTTCAAAAACAGAGCTGAACTAATAAACGTTCCAAAGCTTGGCGAAAAAGCCTTTGAACAGTGCGCAGGCTTCCTAAGAATTGTTGGCGGAGATAATATTTTAGACAACACCGCCGTTCACCCAGAAAGCTACGAAGCAACAGAAAAACTTTTAAAACACTTTAACTATACCGACGAAGACGTAAAGAATAACAATCTAGTTCTACTTCCAGCTAAAATTCAAAGTGAAGGTTCTAAAAAAGTGGCTGAAATTTGCGGCGTTGGCGAACCTACCCTTGAAGATATTACAAACGAACTATTAAAACCAGGTCGCGACCCACGTGACACTCTTCCTGCTCCAATTCTTAGAAGTGACATAATGAGTCTTGAAGATTTACAACCAGGTATGGTACTTACAGGCACAGTTAGAAACGTAATAGACTTTGGCGCCTTTGTGGATATCGGCGTGCATCAAGACGGGCTTGTTCACATATCTCAGCTTTCAAAAGGTTATGTAAAACACCCAAGCGAAGTATTAAAAGTTGGCGACATAGTAAAGGTTAAAGTTATAGGCATAGACCCAATAAAACACAGAATTTCTTTAAGCATAAAAGATGTAGAAGAAGATGAGAAGTAAAAATAAAAATTCCTTTAATTTTTTAAAGGAATTTTTTTATTTTTTAGAACTATTTATCATGTCTTGAAATTCTATAGATTTATGAAAGCCAAATGGTAATGCATTAATTTCTAAAATTTTATCGTAATTTTTAATAATTTCTATAATTTTATTTAAATTTTTAGTTAAAAATGCATTTTTTAATTCATTTTGTATATTATTTTTAGGTTTAAAATAATTAATTATTTTAATTAAAAAATCGTCGTTAATTTCTTTTTCTATTATATCTTAATATTTATTTTCTAATATCGCTAGCCTTATATCTGCACTTAAAACAATAAAAATTATTGAACAAATATGAAACCACATTTCTTTGTCGTTTGGAAAAAGCTCTTTTGCAATTTCTAAATAGTACGGGCACGCAAGTTTTGTTTGCAAAAACATATTTTTGTTAAGTAGTGTTACCATAGAAGAATTACTTCTTTGACGATAATAGTAATAATAAACCAAAATATCCTTACAATAAAACTTTTCTACATTCTTTAAAACTCTTAAAATAAATAAATTGTTATCCCAAAGAAGAATGTTCTCTTGAAATGTGCAATCTATCTTTTCTTTTTTTACAAGCATTTTAGATACAAATTCGCCACTATTTATAAAAGCTAAAAAGTCTATCATGTTTTGCTTATCCTTTGTAAAATAATACCCTTCTTTCGGCGAATATCTTTCTTTTCTAATTTTGTCTGGAAAAATTTGTAAAACTGAACCAAACACAGCGTCAACATCTTTTTCTTTAAGCGTTTTTAAAAATTCTTCAACGGCATTTAGCGGAAGTTCATCATCACCATCTATAACATATACGTAGTCACCGCTTGCATTTTTTAAACCCATGTTTCTTGCAATTTGCTTATTTGAACTATTTGAACAATATAATTTTATTCTCTTATCTTTTGCCATAAAATTATTTATAATTTCCAAAGTTTTGTCGCTAGAACCGTCATCTACTACAACTATTTCCAAATTTTTATAGGTTTGATTCACAAGAGACATTAAACACCTTGCTATAAAATCTTCAATATCCTTTGCTGTTAAAATAATAGAAACAATATCCTTCATTAATTCTCCTAAAATAAATTATTAGTTATATTTTATCTTTTATTTTGTTTTAAATCAAGTTATTTTCAAAAAAGCACCTTGATTTTAGGTGCTTTTTATTGTACCATAAAACCCCCAGATAGTCTGGGGGTTTTATGGTACAAAAAAAACACAAGGGAAAACCCTTGTGCTTCTATTATTAAAATATTAACGTTTGCTAAATTGTGGAGCTTTACGCGCTTTCTTTAAGCCGTACTTCTTTCTTTCCTTTGTTCTAGAATCACGTGTTAAGAAGCCGCCCTTTTTAAGTTCTGGTCTTAAATTTTCTTCTGCCTTAATTAAAGCTCTTGATATTCCTAAGCTTATAGCACCAGCTTGACCTGTTAAACCGCCACCAATAACGTTTACAAAAATATCGTACTTATCTTTGGTTGACGTAAGCTCTAATGGTTGACGAACAATAAGTTTTAAAACTTCGCTCTTAAAATAATCGTCAATGTTTTCCTTGTTTATAGTAATTGTTCCCTTACCATTTGGAACAAGCCTAACCCTTGCTATTGCTTTCTTTCTTCTTCCAGTTCCTAAAAATTGAACTTTTTGCTTTAAAACCATCTTTGCCATTATTTTCTAGCTCCTTTTAACTCTATGGAAATTGGTTGTTGAGCAATGTGGTCGTGCTCTGCACCTTTGAACACTCTAAGGCGAGTTAGCATCTTTCTGCCAAGAGAGTTCTTTGGAAGCATTCCCTTAACTGCTTGAATAACAGCCTTATCGGAATTGTTTGCCATAAGAGTTTTGTAATCTACTTCTTTTAAGCCACCTACGTAGCCTGTGTGCCAACGAAGTTTCTTTTGTGAAAGTTTCTTTCCTGTTAGAACAACGTTGTCTGAATTTATAACTATAACGTGGTCGCCAGCATCAACGTTTGGTGTGTAGTCTACTTTGTTCTTGCCGTGAAGTATGTCGGCAACTTGACTAGCTAATCTTCCAAGTGGCATATCTGTTGCATCTACAATATACCATTTTCTTTCAACTTCTGCTGGTTTTGCCATCAATGTTTTCATAATTTCCTCCAAGATATTTGCCTTGCTTTTAAACGTATTTGCAGGGGGCTAATCCACAAATAAAAAGCGCCTTAAAAGTTAAGACGCATTAAGTTTATACTATTTTGAACATAATGTCAACAGTATTTTACAATTTTTTTATAAAGTTTATGCCGTTTCCATACTTACAGACATAGTGGCATGCTTTAAAGTGCTGCGCTTTTCGTTTATCTCGGCAATGGCAACGTTTTCAAAGAGCATTTCGTTGTAATCTAGCACTAAACTATGATATTTTTCTCTATGACTTCTAAGCTCTCTTGTGTAACCTTCGTAAGCCTTTAACAAACGAGATTTAAACTCATTTTCGCTAGCTCCACTTACCTTTAACATTTTAGTAAGTTTTTCCTTATCCTTCATTATTTCCTTTGCATTATGAAGGTTGTTTACGGCGTTTTTAAGCTGTTTCTTTTCGCCTAGAAGTTCTTCGCTAATTCCATCAATCTTTCTTTGGCTAATGCATTTAATTTGCCAGTCCGCCCTAGCCCTTTCATCAGCCTTAATTCTACCCATTTCTTTAAAGACGTTCTCCACTCTTGTTTGCATATCGCCTTTGCCGGATAAAATATCTGCTACTTTGCTATCAAAGTGCTCGAATAGCACGTTTAAATTACTATCTAATTCCTTTTGCGTTTTAGATGACTTAATTAATTTTAAAGTATTTGGAAACTCATCCGTTAGATAGGCGTCAAACTCCATAACATCCTTTCCGCTAACTATTAAAAACCTTTTATTAAGAGAGTTTAAAAAATGAACAAGTTCTATATAATCTCCGTCTATCTTTTCTTCTAATGGATACATTTTAGTATTTCTCCTTTGTATGCATTTATAATAACAAAAAAATTTGCATAAAACAAGCAATTTTATGCAAATTTATAAATATTTATGCAAAAATTTTATTTAGTAATATATATATTACAACATTGTTAGTATTCAACGTTTAGTAGATATAATCCACAAGGCGGCATGTTTTTAGTTATGTGCTTTACGTTATAATCTTTAAGCGCCAAAGTTATATCTTTTAAAGAAAGTTTGCCCTTACCAACTTCAACCACGGCAGCCACTATGCGCCTGACCATATTGTATAAAAATCCATTGCCCGTTATTTTAAAATAGTATTCATCTTGATTTTTTTCTATTTCAAAAGAATAGATTTCGCGTTCAAAGCTTTTTACGCTTGAACCTTCGGAACAAAAGCCTTTAAAGTTATGCTTACCTAAAAATAGCTTTGCCGCTTTTAACATCTGTTCATAATTCAATTCATACGGAACGTTTGCGTAGAAGCCTTCACGAAGCGGACTTAAAATTTTTCTTGTATAGATTTTATATAGATACGTTTTTTTATGAGCACTTAAACGCGCGTTAAAGCTCTCGTCCACAACGCTTGCTGAGAGCACTCTAACTCCTTCTGGAAGATAGGTATTTACAGCATACGGAAGCCTTTCTAAGTTAAAATTTGAACTTATGCTAAAATGTGCATATTGGCATATTGCATGAACGCCGGCATCTGTTCGCCCACTTGCTGTAAGCGTTATATTCTCTTTTAAAAGAGCGCTTAATGAATCTTCCAAAACTTCTTGCACGCCTACGCCCTTCTTTTGCCTTTGCCAACCGCTGAAATATTTTCCGTTGTACTCTATTGTTATTAGAACCTTCATAAAAGCATTATAACATAATTTTAAAAAATTTTTATATTTTTTGAATAATATTTGATAGTTTGCACAAATTATTAGCGTAAAGAAATTATCATTTCTTTACCGAGCAAATAGCAAGGGCACCTAAAATCCCTTGCTTTTTTGCGTTTATTTAAAACGCTCATGCGAGAGCGGATAGCAAGGCTATCCGCTTGGAAACAAAAATGTTTAAGCGTGCGCTTAAACATTTTTGTTTCCCCTGCAAAGCTTTCAGCTTTGCACCTCGCATGAGATTATTCATCAAACTTTTCAAGCCTAGTTAGCCTATTTTTAGCATTTTCTTCGCTATCTTTAAATAGCTTATCTGCTAAAACCTTATCCTTTTTATACATGGACGTAAACCTAGTTTCACCTGCCAAGAACTCGGAGTATTCCTTGCTTGGTTTACTATCTAAGCTAAACTTATCGTCGCTATCTGGGTTATATCTAAATAAGTTCCAATAGCCTGTTTCTACCGCTTTTTTCATTTCGCCATAGCTTGTGGACATATCAAAGCCATGATTGATACAAGGCGCATAGGCTAATATGATGCTTGGACCCTTATGCGCTTCTGCTTCTTTAAACGCGCGTATGCACTGGCTTGGGTCAGCCCCCAAAGAAACGGATGCCACGTAGCAATCTGGATATGCCATAGCCATATAAGCTAAATCCTTTTTATTAGTGCGTTTGCCGCCCATTGCAAATTTAGCAAAGGAACCCTTTGTTGTAGATTTAGAACTTTGCCCGCCTGTGTTTGAATAGACTTCGGTATCTAAAACTAAAATATTTACATCTTCATTAGAAGCTAGCACGTGGTCTAAGCCGCCGTAACCAATATCGTAAGCCCAGCCGTCGCCGCCTATTATCCACACGCTCTTTTTAGATAACATATCTTTTTGCTCTAAAATGCTCTTAGCAAGTTCTCCGCCGTCAGCTTCTAGGAAAGAAATAATTTCGTCGCATTTTTGGTAAGGTAGATTATTTTGATTTTTTAGCCAAAGGTCAGCTAGTTCTTTTAATTTTTCATTCTTTGTGTTTTCTTTTAACTTTTGGAACTTTATTTCAAGTTCGTTTTTCTGGCTTTTAATTCCTATCGCTATACCCATGCCAAACTCTGCGTTGTCTTCAAACAAGCTGTTTGCCCAACTAGGACCGTGACCGCTCTCGTCTGTTGTATAAGGGCATGCCGGTGCTGAGCCGCCATAGATACTAGAACAGCCCGTAGCGTTTGCTATTATCATGGTATTGCCAAAAAGTTGAGTAGCTAGCTTAATATAAGGCGTCTCTCCGCAGCCACCGCAAGCGTAGTTATATTCGAAGTACGTATCTTCAAACTGCAAGCCCTTAGGCGAAGAATTGCCAAACGGATGGCTAGCTCTTGGAAGTGTGTTAGCGTAAGCCATGTTTCTTTGCTCTCTATCTAATATGTCAGTAGCAAGCGTCATGTTATAGGATTTTGTTGGACACAAGTTCGCACAAACCCCGCAACCCGTGCAATCTAACGGGCTAAGCTGAATTTTATAGCTTGCACCCTTAACGCCTATGGCAGCCTTAACGTTGAACTCTTCTGGTTTATCCTTTAAATCTTCATCGTTAACTAGCACGGCACGTAGCGCTGAATGCGGACAAGCAATTACGCATAAGCCGCATTGAACACACTTTTCACTATTCCAGTTTGGGCACCTGAGTGCTATTCCGCGCTTTTCAAACTTAGTAGTTCCCGTAGGCACAAAGCCGCGCGGGTTGAAGGCAGACACCTTTAAGTCGTTGCCCTTTAACTCGTTTATTGGTTTAATAAAGTTGTTATAGTAGTCCGTTTCCTTTCTTTCGCCATAATGTTTGCCCTTTAAAGAGTTTACGTCAATTTCTACAAGCCCACTAAGTGCGCTATCTATTGCGTTATAGTTACTTTCAACAACCTTATCCCCCTTTTTGCCGTAGGTTTTCTTTACGGCTAGTTTCATGGCTTCCACTGCCTTAGAGTAGTCCATAATGTTAGCTAGTTTAAAGAACGCCGCCTGCATAATTACGTTTATTTTATTGCCAAGCCCGCAATCTTTGGCTATTTTTTGAGCGTTTAATACGTAAAACTTGGCTTTAGCATCTTTTAGTGCCTTTACAAAATAGTCTGGAAGGTCCTGGGATAAACCGTTTTGGTCTAAAACCGCATTTAATAGAACTACGCCGCCAGCGTTTAAGCCCTTTAATACGTCGTATCTTCCAACAAAGCTATAATTATGAATTGCAATAAAATCTGCGTTCGTTAAAGTGTACGTAGATTTTATTGGCGTGTCAGATATTCTTAAATGGGAAATTGTTATACTGCCAGACTTTTTAGAATCGTATTCAAAAAAGCCTTGTGTGTATTTGTTTGTGTTTTCTCCAATAATTTTAATGCTATTTTTGTTTGCGCTTACTGTTCCGTCGCTTCCAAGACCAAAGAATTTGTATTCAATGTTATCATGGCTAATATGGAAATCTTTTAACGGAAGTGATAGGTTAGTAACATCGTCTACAATGCCAACGGTAAAATTATTTTTAGGATTTTCGCTTTCTAAGTTATCAAGCACTGCCTTAACACAAGCCGGGGTAAACTCCTTACTTCCAAGCCCGTATCTACCACCTACAACAAAGGCACTTCTGTTCATTTTTGCAAGTGAACTTACTACATCTATATATAATGGCTCACCTACTGCTCCGCTTTCCTTAGTTCTATCTAGCACGGCTATTTTTTTAACCGTTTTTGGCAAAATTTCACAAAGGGCTTCACTATTAAACGGCCTATATAATCTAACTTTAACTAAGCCGTATTTGCCGCCAATGCTATTTAAATAGTTTATAGTTTCTTCCGCCGTTTCCGCACCGCTACCCATCATTATTATAATGGTTTCAGCGTTTTTAGCTCCAACGTAGTCAAAAGGTTTATAGTTTCTTCCTGTTATCTCTTCCACCTTTTTCATAGCGGAAAGCACTTCACTATATGCATTATTATAAAAACTATTTGCTGCCTCTCTGTTTTGAAAATAGATATCCGGATTTTGTGCTGTGCCCTGCTGATGCGGATGCTCTGGGTTTAGTGCGCGAGCCTTAAATTCTTTAATTTTTTCATACGGAATTATTTTTTTAATATCTTCTTCGTCTATATCATATATCTTTTGCACTTCATGCGACGTTCTAAAACCGTCGAAAAAATGCAGAAATGGAAGGCTTGAATTTAAGCTTGCTATGTGCGCAACAAGAGCTAGGTCTAAACACTCTTGAACGTTGCTTGAACATAGCATACAAAAGCCCGTGCTTCTGGTTGCCATAACGTCGGAGTGGTCGCCGAATATGGAAAGTGCGTGCGTGGCTAGTGCACGCGCAGATACATGAAAGACAGTAGGCAAAAGCTCGCCTGCTATTTTGTACATGTTTGGAATCATGAGAAGTAACCCTTGGCTAGCCGTAAACGTTGTGGTTAACGCGCCGCTAGCAAGTGAGCCGTGCACCGCTCCGCTAACGCCAGCTTCGGACTGCATTTCTCTAACAATAAGCCTTTTATTTAAAAAATTTAACTTTCCGTTCTCGCTCCACTCGTCGCACAGTTCCGCCATCACGGAAGATGGAGTTATAGGATAAATTTCAGCTACTTCGCTTAAAAAATATGCAATTTTAGCCGCTGCTGTATTTCCATCTACGTTAATAGTTTTTTTCATAACTTTACCTCTAATAAAATTATAACTTTAAAAAAATTTATAGTCAAACAATTAAACAAAAAAGCGCCCTGTTTTATAGGCGCTTGTGCGAGGAAGCAATATTTGCTATTCGCAAGATTAATTTATGCAAAAATATTGTTATTATTCATTTTTTAAGCTATTTTTTATAAATTTTACTAAATCCTTAGGTTCATAGTTCATAAATTTTAAAACGTCTTTTCCCTTTCCACTTGCGCCAAAACTAGTAACGCCAAACAGCTTTCCGCCAAAAACGTTTAGCCACTTATAGTCGTTCGAGGCTTCAATGCAGAACCTATTTTTAATTTCATGTTTTAAAATAGACTTTTTAAATTTTTCCGGTTGACGTTCAAACACTTCTATGCTAGGCACACTTACAATTACGGCGCTTATGCCATCTTTATTTAATGTTTCCTTTGCTTTCATGGCAAGACCAACTTCACTGCCGCTTGCAAACATTATAACTTCGGGTTTTTCGTCTTCGGCTAAAACGTATGCGCCGCAAGTTGCACCTTCAAAGCTAGTGGGTATTTCTGGAAGTGCTTGTTTTGCAATTATAAACGCGCTAGGCTTTTTGTTTTCATACGCAAGGCTATAAACCGCCATAAGTTCATTTGTGTCTGCTGGTCTGTAAACAGTTAAGTTTGGTATAGCACGAAGTTGTGTTAGCTGCTCCACCGGCTGATGTGTTGGACCGTCTTCGCCCACGATTATGCTATCATGTGTGAATATGTACATAACTGGCAAATTCATTAGTGCGCTCATTCTTATAGCTGGAAGCGCATAGTTTGAAAAGGATAGGAAAGTAGAGCAGAATACGCTGGAATTTGCATACAGTGAAATGCCGTTTGAAATGGCTGCCATTGCATGCTCGCGCACGCCGTAGTGAATATTTCTTCCCCTATAATTAGAAGAAGAAAAATCTCCGCCGTCGTCTATGTACACCTTAGTGGACGGTGCAACGTCCGCTGTTCCTCCCATAAAAGATACTAAGTTTTTAGCAACTTGATTTATTACAACGTGATTTGCGTCGCGCATAGCCATGTTTTCTGTAAATTTACCCTTACAAAGTTTTTGTAAATTTAGCTTTGGCCTGTTAAAATAATCAAAGAATTGTTGACAAAGGTCTGGGTGTGTGTTTTTATAGAGCACTACTTGTTTTTCCCACTTAAAGTACTCCACTTTTGCCCTTCTATGAGCGCGATAACAATATTCTTTAACGTCTTCATCTACTTTAAAGCCGCCTTCTACTCCTAGGTTTTGCCTGAGCTTTGCAAGTTCTTCGTCGGTTAAGGCTTTTCCGTGTATCTCGTTAGAGCCGGCATAAACGCTGCCATAGCCAATTTGCGTTTTAAAAATTATAATGGTTGGTTTATTTTTACTTTTTTTAGCCCTAGATATAGCCTTTGTAATGCATAAATAGCTATTTCCATTTGAAACTGTTATAACGTTCCAACCCATTGCCTTAAATTTGCCTTTAACGCTTTCCGTGTTTGCAACATTTAACTTTCCGTCTATGGTTATTTGATTGCAGTCATAAAGTAAAATTAATTTATTAAGTTTTAAATTCCCAGCAAAGCTGCAAGCTTCCTGTGCCACACCTTCCATTAAGCAGCCGTCGCCTACAAAACAATAGGTGTAATTATCTATAATGTTAAACTTTTGTACGTTAAACCTTTCTGCCAAAGTTTTTTGCGCCAAGGCAAGCCCTACGGCATTTGCAACGCCCTGCCCTAGCGGCCCCGTGCTAGTTTCCACTCCGTCCGTTACGTCATATTCTGGGTGGCCTGGAGTTTTAGAGCCAAGTTTTCTAAAATTCTTTAAGTCGTCCATGCTGACATCGAAGCCAAATAGGTGTAAACACGAATAATATAGCGCGCTAGCATGACCGGCTGAAAGTACAAACCTATCGCGATTTATGTATTTACTGGAATAAAAATTATAGTGGTCCTTAAAAAGTGCATAAAGAATTGGTGCCGCACCTAGCGCAACGCCAGTGTGCCCTGAATTTGCTCTGTTTATCATTTCCGCGGACAAAATTCTTGCCGTGTTTATACACTTTTGGTTAATTTTCATTTTTTATCTCCTTTTAGCCCATTAAGTATCTTATTATAACAGCTTTCAACACTATTTTCACTATTTTCTATAAAAAGTGTACAATAATTTTTTAGTAGTGCCATTCTATCTTCTAAAACTATATCGTCAGCATAACCGGATTTATAGGGTTTAATAAATATATTTATGTTATTTTCTTTAAAAAAATCACGATTATTCACAAAAATGTCGTAAGGTATGTTTACAACGGTGTTCTCATATTCCGATACATTTCTTACAGTTTTGCGCTCTTCTTTCTCTATATATTCCTTTCCACACCTTAAAAGTGCTTCACGGCTATTTACCAAATCGTATTCAATAAGTTCTTTTACGTCAACGAAAAACATATCAAGCTTATCCGCAAGATATATACATAGTTTTTTGTTGAACTCTTTTTCGAACCCGATAATTACTAAATTAGGTTTCATACTCCACCTTATAATAGATATTAGCACAAAACTTTAATTTAATCCAAACAAATATTGTAAAGTAAAAGAAGAAAATTTTAAAATAAGTTAAAAATTTTTGTATTAATTAAAATTTTTAAGTAAAATTCTGCTTTTAAAAATACGCACGGAAGCGCTTGGAGCTTTTTTAGCTCCAAGCAAAAAACTGCGCGGACCCCGCGCAGTTTTTAAATTTTGCTCCGCAAAATTTGCTTCCGTGCCTTATAAACCTTACTTGGCCTTTTTCTTCTTTCTTTTAGTTCCAACCGTGAAAATAATTATAAGCCCAACACTGCCAACAAGTATAACTAAGCTATACCACTCTATTTTAAAACCCCTAGTGTATACACCCAAACTTGCCGCAATAGTGCCATCGGCATTCACACCAATTAAAATGTTTCCATTTATATCCGTTCTATAAATATTATTAACGCCAAAATTTTGTAATCTATTTAAAACTGTTTCACTAGGGTGGTCATATTCTTCGCCATCCGTACAAATTACCGCATATTTAGGCGTTGTTGCTCGTATAAACTCTTCCGTTGAAGAAGTATCACTTCCATGATGTCCGACTTTTAAAATATCTATATCTAGTGTGCTATAAGCGTATTCACCTGTTAAGTCGTCGTATAAAGCTAAAATCTCTTCTTCAACATCGTGCTCAGCATCGCCAGTAAACATGGTCTTAACGCCGGCATAGGTTAAAATCATTATAGGCGAATAATTATTCTCTACGGAATAAGTTGTACCCAGTGGAGCTATAAAGTTTATATCAAAGTTTGAAAACGTCATGTCGGAATCCGCGTCAAAAAATTCTACTTCGCAGCCAACTTCTTTATTTAAGGCTTCAACAAAACTTTCAAAAACCTTTGTAGTTGCTATATTATCTTCATTCGTAATATTAAGCTCTGCCGCTTCGTCTTTCGTATACTGATTGGGTCTAAAACATTTTTCTATTTCGTAGGTTTCAAACACTCTTGCCGCTCCGCCCACATGGTCAGCGTCGGAATGCGTTAGTATAAAATAGTCGAAAACTCTTTCTTCTCCGTTTTCAAAAAAGTTGTTATTTAAATATGTAATAAGCGCATCACGAGATGCATTAGTGTTGTCACCACTATCTATGAGCATATGTTCACCATTAGGAAGTTCAATAGCTATGGCGTCTGCATTGCCCACATTTATAAAATGCATTTTAAGTTCAGAGTTTGTTACGTCGTTTGAAATTTCAGGATAAAACAGAGCATTTAAGAAATTTTCTATTTCATAGCGCACAAAATATGTGCTAAGCAGTAACCCTACAAAAATTATTGCAATAATTGTTCTTATTAATAAACCCTTATAACTTTTTTCCTTTGCCATTATATTATTTCAAAATTCTCCTCTTTTAGTTCTACCTTCTTTTTAGGCGCTCTGCCTTGAAATAGCGTGAGTATTTCCGGCATTCTATCTATGGCTTCCCTGTAACCTTCTTCTATCATATCTAAATACCCTTCCGTGCTTGTGGATTTAAACCTTTTCGTTTCTGGTTTTAAAACCACATCGCCGTTTACGTAACCTTTTACAACGTTACCTTTCATAAGAATTCTTATAGTGCACGCTAGCACGTCTAACATTTTAGTGGAAGTAGTTCCATAAGTTCTAGACTTATTCACGTCCACAGCCACCACATAGTCGCACCCCATAAGCTTAGGAATATCTGCTGGCATAGTATTTTGAAGTCCGCCGTCACAAAGAAGTCTATCGCCAAATTCTACTGGCTGAAAAATTCCCGGCACGCAGCAACTACCAGCAACGGCTTTTGCTAAATTGCCCTTTGTTATGCAAACTTCGTTCGTGCTTTTAATGTCTACTGCCACGGCAGAAAAGGGCTTTTTTAAATCTTCTATGTTAATGTCACCTAAATTGTCCGTGATAATCTTTTCAATTCCTTCCGTTTTTGAAGGCACGAAAAATAACTTACTTGTGCGAATATCCTTTGTTTTTATTGTTTTTGCTATATCAAAAATTTGCTTAAAGTTATAGCCCGCAGCATAAAAGGCGCCCACTAAGCTTCCCGCACTGGTGCCACAAACGTAATCAAAATCTAAACCATATTCTTCAAAGGCCTTTAATGCGCCCAAATGAGAAAAGCCCCTTGCGCCTCCACCGCCAAGAGCTAGCCCCACTTTGGGCTTTTTTCTTTTAAAACCTGCAAAACCTAAAAATTTCATATTAATATAATATCACAAAAAAAATATTTCCGCCATAATTTTAGCGGAAATATTTTTGTAGTTTTATTAGTTTTCTGTATTATTTTCTGTGGTCTCTTTCTTTTCTTCTACTGTTTCAGCTTGTTCTACTGGTGTTTCAGCTACTGCTTCTTCCTGAGCTGCTGGGGTTTCTTGAACTGCTGGTTGTTCTTCTTTTACTTCTTCCTTGCTTCCAGCATCTTCTTCGGCTTTAAGTTTAGCTATTGCTGTTTCAACTTCTTGGATATCTGCTTTAATTTCTTTATTTACTGTTGTAAGTATTCTATTTGTTGTCTCTAAAATTGGATATCTTTCTTTGTTAGCAGCTATAACTTCTTCGCAGTGTTGTACGGAAAGCCTTAAACCGTCAAGAAGGTCTAGGTCTTCGGCAAGCTTCTTAGCTTTTTCTTCGTCGATATCTACGTAGTTGTTAACGCCGTATAATACAACCTTTTGTTTAGCAACAAGTGCTTCTCTTCTTCTAAGTTTCTTCTTGTCGTTATCAAGGTTTTTCTTAACTCTGGCAAGTGGAAGAAATTCTTTCTTGTTTGCTTTAAGGTCTTTTTCGTTAGCTTTTAACCTTTCTTTTAGAACTTCTAAGCGAGCTTCGTATTCCTTTAAGGTCATCATTGGAACAAACTCTTCTTTATTTTCAGTTGTCTCAAATAGGTTTTCAAGAGCTGCTCTTTCTTCTTGCCACTTATTCTTTTCTTTCTCAGTTTGTTCTTTTAATGCCTCATATTCAGCTTTTTGTTCTTCAAGTTCTCTTCTAAGCTCGTCTATTTCAGCTTGAGCTTCTTCGCTAACCTTGTTTTCTTCTACGGCTTCTGTTTTCTCTTCAACCTTTTCTTCGCTAGCTGGAGCTTCTTCATTAAAGATAGAAACTTGACCATCGAGCTTATCTTCTTCTACCTTTTCTGGCTCTTCGTCTTCTTGAACGCCAAAGTTGAAATCTTCATCGTCAAAGAAGAAATCGTTAAGGTCTATGTCTTCGTCGGCAGGTTCTTCTTTAACTATGTTTTGCTTTTCTTCTAAAGCTTTAAGATTGTTTTGCTTATATTCTTCTTCAGCTGCTCTTAAATCTGCAAAGCTATCCTTTGGCTCTTCAACATAGCCAAGTTCTAAGCGTTCTTTTTCAGCTAAATCCTCGTCTACAGTTTTAACTTCCTCTTCCTTTTCTTGAACAGGTTCAGGCTTTACTTCCTCGATAGGAACAAACTTTGGTTCTTCAACCTTTTTTTCTTCCTTTAATACTTCAGGACGCTCTTCTTTTGCTTTCTTCTTATCTTCTGTTTTTGGGTCTAAGATAGAAAGTAGTAAATCGCCTAAAAAGAAGATAATAAAGCCACCAGCAATAATAATTGCAATGATAGCAAGCACATTAACAAGTGCGCTTCCGAAGTCTACAAATGATAATAATGATGTTAAATTATTCATAAACTAACCTCTTTTTTTAATGTATCTACATTTTAGCACAACACTTCTACTTTTGCAATACCCTAATCTAAAATTTTTGCAAATTTTATTTAAAAACATGAAAATTTATGAAAAAAAGCGGCAAATTGTTAAAATTTACCACTTTTTTGCTTTAATTTTTAAATTTTAGCCTTGAAGGCCCCTAGATTGCCTATCCATATCTTCAACTACTATATCAAAGATTTCGCCAAGTGTAGAACAGTATTCAAGAACTTCCCAAGGTCTATCGGTGTGGAAGTGGATTTTAATTAGTTCTTCATCGCCAACAACTAAAAGACAATCCCCTTTAAAGTTTGAATTGAAGTAATCGCGAATGGCATCTTCGTTTAAATTTTTACCTTCAATTAAAAGCTGTGTGTCGTATTTATCTTCCAAGATAATATCTCCTTTTAATAGTAGTATTATATAGTAAAACAATAAATATTACAAACGATTTTAATCAAAATTAACATTATAATTAATATCAAAGTGTGTAGTTTTAAAATTTTCGTCCATTTTTATATCTGCCGTAAAAGTTTTACCTTCAAGTAGAGATGGTAGCCAGTAAATATCGTCGGAAAACATCTTATCATAAGGTAAAGATTGCAATTCAAACCAAACAGGCTTCATTTCTTCGCTTTCTCTTATTTCGCCTTCATAGCCACTTGCCACAAAAACGTAAGTTTTTTCCTTTTCTTTTTCTCCTTTATAATAAAGGTCGAAGTTTATTAAGGCGCGCATTTCAAGCCCAATTGGTTTTACTCCTATTTCTTCCATAGTTTCACGAACCATGCATTCTTCAATGGTTTCGCCTTCTTGCTGTTTGCCGCCAAAGCCGTTTAAATAGCCTTGCCCAAAGCCGCGTTTCTTCTCACCAAGCAAAACTTTTCCGTCTTTTATTATATATAGAAGTGTTGTAGTTAAATTTTTCATGTTTTTATTCCTTTGTGTTACAAATTTCTTTAATTGTGTTAAAGGTTTTATCTATTTTATCTTGATTTTCCTTACAAAATACAAACTTTTTGCCTTCCTTTTTATACCAATCAAAAATATCTTCCGGTTTGCCACTAGCTAAGTAAAAGGACCACCAATCGCATAGCATTTCAAAAAGATATCTATCCGGCATGGAAATTACGCCACTCTTTTCCCAGTATTCAGGGTGGTGCGGGTTTCTAGACTTGTGAACGTCTGACGCAATTTTAAATTTTTCTTTTACGCTCTCCGTTCTCTCGCCAAAGAAATAATCGGCATAAAACTCGTACTCTTCTTTTGTGCGTTTTGAATCGTCGTGTGCAAGAATTTGCTTTTCAAGTTCTTGTCTACTTAAACCTTGGAAATTAAAAATACAAGCATTCACCTTATCGTACAGTAAATTGAATGCTTTTAATACGTTTTCTTTATGATTTTTTAAATAGTTATCGTAATTAATAAATTTCTCTTCCATTTTTTGCCTTTTAAATTTGGTGGAAGCGGTGGGAATTGAACCCACGTCCGAAAAAGGTGAACTTAACTTTTCTACGATGTGTAGTTTATGCTCTTTTCTCCTTGCAAAGCTATGGTCATAAACAAGCATAACCTTGCCAGCGTTTTAAATTTTTTAAAGCAACAAAACGCTAAATTTGCTTTAAAGTTTCACGAATTTTGAACGCCTTAAACTAAACTCGTGTTATTTAGAGTGGCGTGTTGTGCTAATTTAAGCAGCAACTAAATTTTCGCTATTGTCTGCGTTTATTTTTTTGTGGCTTTTAAGGCAGAATCCACACTGCCACACGCTTTATGCTAAATTCACTTCTTCCCCGTCGAAACCTGTTCGCCCCCATATTATAGCTTTTTTTGATATCTTTTTATTTCCATTTCGGCAGACTTTTTCTTTAAATCTTCACGTTTATCGTAAAGCTTTTTTCCTTTTCCTACTCCACCTTCAAGTTTAACTAAGCCGTCTTTTAAATATACCTTTATTGGAACTAATGTGCAGCCCAAGTTTTCCGTTTTCTTTAAAAGTTTCTTAATTTCTTCTTTATGAAGTAGAAGTTTTCTAGTACGCTTTTCGTTCGGCGCAAAAGATGAAGTTTTTTCGTACTGTTTAATATAAGCATTTTTTAAAAAGGCCTCTCCGTTAACTATTTGGATAAACGCCTCGTTAATACTTATTCCGCCTTCCCTTACAGATTTCACTTCGCTGCCTTCAAGTGCAATTCCAGCTTCAAAGTTATCTGAAATAAAATAATTATGAAATGCCTTTTTGTTTGTAGTTATTAACTTCATCTTAAATATTATAGCACAATTTAAAAAAAATTCAACAGATTTTATTCTGTTGAATTTTGTTTTTTTATTGTTCTAATCCTCTATCTCTCTGCGCTGAAACATAAGTTTCCATCATTTCTCTAATTTTTTTGGTATCGGAAAGAGCTCTTACCCTAGCCTTAATGTCCTCAGTTGGAGCATAGCCTTTCATAGCTTTTTGATATTCCATTGCACCAGCAATAAAGGTTTTTCTTCTTTCTTCAAGTGGCTTAACAAGACCATTTTTTACAGTGTTAGCCTCAGGTATTTTAGCGCTAACGGTTTTTATAGATTTCTTTTCAGAGCCTTTTCCAAAGAATTGTCTTGCGTGAGTTAGCTGGTTATATATATCTGAAAGGATTGTCTTTTCTTCTCCCCTAGCCTTTCTGAATGCTGCCACAACTTCATTGGCTACTGCTTCAAGTTCTTTTACAACAGCTTTATCGAAAGCGCTCTTTAAACTTCTTTCAGAAACTTCTTCTTTGTTTGCAGTTTTTCCGCCAAAAAGTGGCTTTTTAGTTTTTGTTTTGCCTTCAAGAGCTTTAATATAGTCAGCGTCTTGGTCTAACATTTCTACAACGTACTCTTCTAAGGTTTTTCCAGGAAGCTTTGGTTCTGTTTTAGCAGGAAGTATTATAACGTCGCTAGCCTCTGCTGGTTGTTCTTCTACCCTTCCTGGAAGGATAATTACGTCTGGTGTAGTGTTTACTTTCGGTTCTAAGCCTTCTTCCATTTCTCTAATCATGTCGTCTGCAATGGTAGAAGTTGGAGCAGGATTAGTTCCAGCGTTTAAACGTCTTCTATCGTCAAAATCTCTAGGTCTTTCAGCATGGCTATCAAAGTTTTTCTTATTCCCATATTTTGCTGGCATTGTAGTTCTTTCTTGTTCAGCACCATTTTCAAAATCGTTCACATAAACTGTTTTACCTAAAATTTTATCTTTTAAGCTGTTTGGAAGCTCTATGGTGAACATATAGTTCTTTCTTTCGCCAAATAAAACGCTATAAAGGTTTGTTGGTGGAACGGTATAGCCATAGCCAAGTTTTGTTAATGTGCTTACTATGTCCTTTTCCGATTTTCCGCTCTTTTTTAAGAATTTAGCTACTGCCCTTTCAGTTTGAGCGGCGATTAGGTTTATAGTTTCCTTATTTGTGTTGCCAAGTGCTGCAATTGTGTTTGCAAGTTGAAGCCTTAGGGCGTTATCTATTTTTCTGTTGAAATTTACGCCAAGGTCGTAGCTTTCAGCAATGAACATTGTGGTTAAAAGTTCTGCTGCAAATTGAACTCTATCTGGGTTTGATGTGTGCTTAAAGCTATCTTTTAGAGATTCTTTTGCTAAAACATTGAAAATTTGAACAAGTTTGTCTGCTTCGCTAACTGTTTCGCCGTTATATCTTCCGGCAAGCCTTATAGTGCCGCCTTTTACAAGTACTGGCTTTGCTATTCTTTCATTATCTTTAACTTTAACTTTAAAATTTCTTTCTATGTCGTTTACTACGCTTTTAAAGTTTGGGCAAGTTTTTTGGCTCTCTGGGAAATATTTTGTAACAGCGCCAAGGCTTCCAACCATTGGGAACCTAAGAGCAAGAGATTTATCTCTTACAGCAAAGGAAGAATATGCGCCGTCAGCATACTCAGGAACACCTATCATAACATCAGCGTTAGAAAAAGCTCTAACTCTTCCCATATTTTCTGGGTCGGCTGTGGTTTGAAATCTTGTTATAAGCTTTGTGCCGTCTACATTTCCAGCACGGTTGTAGCCCATAAGAGATATTGCATCTTCGCCCGTTTCTAGATAAGATTGTAAATCGTTATAAGTTTCTTTTGTCATTAAGTCTTTATATAACATAAAAACCCTCCTACTACTTGTGGATATTATAACACGTAATTACCACAATTTCAAGGGGGTTTTTATATTTTTTCTAATCTTGGCTAAAAATTCTCTTAACGTAATCGTAAGCCACTACTTGAACCATTGTTCTGCTCATAGGTCCGGTGATAACAAACGCCTGACCTACGCCCGCCGTAACAATGCTGTTTTGCTCTTCTTCGTTGATTTCACCAGACTTTCTATAAAGTTCAACAAGGTCGTTCATATCGTTTGGAGAAAGCGAGAAAATAAAGGAGTACTGGCTGGCGTTAATAACGGCTGTGGATTGACGTTGAATTTCCTGAGAGCCAACGAAGTCCTTAATATTTTGTGTAATAACTATCTGCATTCCACTATACTTACGGATACGTTTTGCCATTTGAGCCATGAAGTCTAGCGCTATTGGATAGTTAGGATTGATAAACACGTGGGCTTCGTCTACGGCAACAACTATTTTACGCTGAATATTGAACCTTTCATTAAAATCTTTATTCTTAATAATTTCGTTGTCTAGATACTTGAACACAAGTAGCATTTGCGCGTTGGCTATAACTTGGTTTCTGTTTGCAAGAAGAGAACGGAAGTTAAAGGTTACGAAGTTTTCCTTTGTTTCCATAGTTGTAGGCCCGTTCCAAAGGTTAGAGTTTCTTCCGCCGCTAGCAAACTTTTTAACGTAAGTTTCAACCGTCATGTAGTTCTTTCTTTCATACTCTGTTTTAGCTGTGTTTATCTTATTTACAATATATTTATAAAGGTCATCGAATATTGGGAAGTCTTCTGGTTTAAGTTTAGAGAGCTCTACACCCGGGCCTATTCCCTTTTCTTTATACACTTCAACTACGGCAGAGTTCAGAATTTCAAAAGATTCACTGTTCATGCCTTCCATAATAACTTTAAAGAACTGCTCTAAGAATTGAAGGTGGATAGAATACGAGTCGTCGTCTCCGCCTTCGTCCGCTTCAAGAGAAGTTATGATATGGAACGGATTTATAATTCCCATTGCAGACGAACCTACGTCTATCCATTTACCTCTTAGATTTTTAGAAAGCTGAGTATATTCGTCTTCTGGGTCTAGAATAAACACTTTTGTGTTGTCTGCTGCAAAGTTTGCAAGCAGTGTTTTTGTACAATAGGATTTACCAGAACCGGACTTACCTATAATCATCATGTTACTGTTAACTCTTTCCCTATCTCTTTTAAAGAAGTCAATGAAAACTGGGAATTCGTTGTAGCCTATATAGAAGCCGTTCGGGTCTTGAAGTGCGCTGGATACGAATGGGAAGATTGACGCAAGTGTTGTAGTTGGAATACCACGTTTTGTGTTTTCTACGTTATCTCTCATAGAGATGTTCGAGCTTATAAATGCGTCTACCTGGCGTCCGAACATTTCAGAATATTTGAAACCTTGCTGTTTAAGGATTGCTCTAACTTCCTTTCTTGCCGGCTCTTCACAAGTAATAAATATGTTCACGTCGTAAAGCTGCTGGTTGTTGTTTTTTAAGCCTGCAAGAAGCTCTCTTAAAGTTTGAAGGTGCGTTTGATTTTCAATCTGTCTACTACTTCTAGCCACTTTTGCAACTTTGGTTTCCATTTCCATAATTGCCTTATCTATTGCACGCTCGGCTTTAAACTTTTGAACTGGTTTAATTTTTGTTATAACTCTTGTTCTATCTAGCCTATAAAACGGATATCCCCAAGCGTTTGGAACTTGAAGCGGATAATCGCTTACCACGAATTGGCGGTATGGCTTGTCGTCTATAATAACACGGCTGGCTTGGAACCTAATTTTATTAGGCGTTGCCCAGTCTACGTGTTTAGAGAAAGGCAAGCTTTCAAGTTCACGCTCGTCGAACTCCTTACCAAAGTTTGCACGAAGGAAAACTGCAAGGTCGTTTCCTACAATACGCTCTGTGTGCATAGGCGTTGGAGAGTTTTGAAGCGTGCTCATAATACCGTTAATGGTGTTTTCAAGAAGCTCCTTATCTTTATCGTAAACAACTATGTAAAAGTGGTCTTTAAAAATTTTCTCGTCACGGTTCATGCTTTCCATTCTGGAAACTCTTTCTTCAAACACGCCAGCTCTAACTTCAACTTCTTCTGGGCTAATTTCGCCTTCGTATTGAAGTTCTAAAAGGTTATCGTATTTTTTATCTTCATTGTAAATGTAGGAGTCTAGAATCATAGCCTTGTTTACCTTTACAATGGAAGCAGATTGTTCGTCGGACAGCCTTCTTAATGCGTTGGCAAAAGTTTCTATAACCATTTCTTGTTTGTAGTCGTTTAAAAGCCCGAATTCAAGCGGATAAACTTCCACCACCATGCCGAAGTATTCTTTAAAGTCTATAAACCTATCTTGATAGATATCTACAAACGGAATTATTTCTGAAACCGGAGAAAACTTTTTAATTTTTTCTTTTGCGTATCGCTTTTTTTGCGCTAGGAAACGCAAAGCATAGCCAAGCGTTTGATATAGCCTTGTATCGTCGGCAACTTTGAAATACAAACTAATAACAATTGCCACCCACGCTAATCCAAGCCAGATACCAAGGTTGTTAGGAAATCCGCTTAAAAATAGCCCAAGGCCTACTGCCACGCCTATGAATGCCAAAATAATGTCACCTAAGGTAACATTTTTAAAAAACTCCATTTTAACTTTGGTTCTTCTAGGAATAACTCTCATACTCTAAAATCCTTTTTTAGTATTATACCCGAAATATGTAAAAAAACAAAACATTTTGAAATAAAAAAATAAACAAATAAAAAAATCTGATTATTTTTATTAAAGAATTTTCTTTAATATTAAAATCAGATTTTTATTTGAAATAAATTTAATTTTTATTAAATTTGATAAATTTTTTAAAAAATAGGCTATTATTTAGTAAATTAAACGTTTTTCAATATTTATTTACATAGATTTTCTGTTTTTTTTACTATTTTATTTTTATTTTTTTCTTGACATTCTTCAAAATCTATTTTTCTTGTGAAAACGTTTGCTGCGGCAACTTTAACTTTAATAGGGTCACCTAAACAATATGTCTTTTTCCTTCCTGCAAGTTTTTGCTGAGTATCTACAAAAACGTAGTCGTCTTTTGGCAAGTTTTCAAGCTTAATTAAACCTTCAACAGTGTTCGGAAGTTGCACGAAAACGCCAAAATTTGTTACGCCAGAAATTACGCCTTCAAATTCCTTTCCTATTTGTTTAGACATATATTCTGCTTTCTTTAAATCGTCTACCGCGCGCTCTGCATCGTCTGCTCGCCTTTCCGTTTTACTTGCCTGGAAGCTTGCTTCCGTTACAAAATCTTCAAGTTCGTATAAGTTCTTCCTATCTACACCCTTATGCAAGCACTCTTTAATTATTCTATGTATGCATAGGTCTGGATATCTTCTAATTGGCGAAGTAAAATGGCAATAGTTTTCACTAGCAAGCCCAAAATGGCCTAAATCTTCTTCTTGGTATCTAGCCTTTTTCATGCTCATTAAAATAACCTTATCTAGCACTTTTGCCTGCTCTGTGCCTTCAAAAAGTGATATCAGTTGTTGATAGAAAGTAGGGTCTATTTTCTTTGGTGGAAGTATTCTATTTACACCAAGCCCTTCCATAAACATAAGCACCTTTTGAACGCTTTCTGGCGACGGTTTTTCATGCACACGATACACGAATGGAACATTTAAATCGTCGAAATGTTTGGCTACGGTTTCATTGCATATTACCATGAATCTTTCAATTAAGTTGTGTGCTTCGTTTTGAACCCTTGGGTTTATCTCTAAAACTTCGCCCTGTTCATTTAGTTTAAAGGTGGCTTCTGGAAGGTCAAAGTTAAGCGAACCCCTTCTTTCTCTATCTGCCTTTATAATGTTAGAAAGCTCTTGCATTAAAAGCACATCGTCTTTTAAATGTGCATATTTTTCGCACATTTCCTTGTCGCCATTCATTATTGCAAAAATTTCATCGTAAGTGAACCTTTGGCAACTTTTAATAACGCTTTCCTTTATTTCGTGGCTAACCACATGCCCGGTGGAATCTATTCTCATTATAACGGAAAGCGCTAATCTTTCTACGTTAGGGTTTAAAGAACAAATTCCGTTAGATAGCTTTTTAGGAAGCATTGGAATAACGTTGTCTGGGAAATATACGCTTGTGCCGCGCTCGAAGGCGTCTTGGTCTAACGGCGAACCCAGAGTTACATAGTTTCCAACGTCTGCAATATGAACACCAAGCTCATACGTGCCGTCTTCAAGTTTTTTAATAGAAACAGCGTCGTCTAAATCTCTTGCGTCAGCGCCGTCTATTGTAAAAATTGTCTCGCCTGTTAAGTCTAACCTTCCCTTCTTATCTTCTTCGCTTATTTTTTCCGGAATATACTCACACTGAGCGAGTGCTTCCTTAGAATACTCGGTTGGAAGATTAAAATCTTTAATGATAGCCTGTTCTAAAATTGCCTTATCGTCTGCCTTGCCCAAAATTTCGCTAACTCTTCCTTGAAGGCCATCCTTAGAAGAAGGTTGATAGGTTATTTCAGTTACAACAAGGTCGTTTACGGCTGCACCGTTTAAATCCTTTTCCTGAATATAGATAGGCTTTGTAAATCTGTCCGCTTCAACAAAGGTGCCGATTTCGTCCTTCTTAACAATTCCTACAACTTGCCTATTTACCTTTTCTACAATCTTTACAACTTCGGCTTCGTTGTTTCCGCCCGTGGCACGAACTAAAACTATATCGCCGGAAATTGCGCCCTTAGTTTTATCCGACGGAATAAAATAGTCCCGTGCCTGACCCGGAATTTTAACAAATAAATAGTCTCTACTTTTATTTGCAACTTCGCCCTTCTTTAACTTTAATGTTTGAAGAGTGGCAAGTTTTCCGTTTTTGCTCTCTAATACTTCGCCAGATTTTATTAGCTTTGTAATAATTTCTTCTACAACATCTCTGTCTACGTTTAATTTTCTTGCAATGGTTGTGTAAAGATTATACAAATTCTTGTATTTTAGTGTTTTATCGTTTAGTATTTCTAAAACTTTATTTCTTGTTGTCATATTTTTTCCTTTTAATATTTTATTAAATAATTAAAAAAACGGCTTATAAAACCGTTTTTCCTAATCCTATGCAGGATTATTGATTAGTAACGTTACAAAGTACAATATAGCGCAAACGGCAATAATAGATGCAAAAATAATTGTAGCTTTCTTTAATTTGCCATCTCTTGTTTCGCCCTTGTTTTGTGAATAGTAACTTTCGTGCACTCCACCTGCTAGCGCTTGCGACGTGTTGTCGTTGGAATTAGATTGTAAAAGTGTAGTTACAATAAGCCCAATTGCACAAAGTGTTATAATACCTATTAAACACGGCCTTAAAATTGATAGTGTGGTTATGACCCATTCTGGTAGTAACATATTTTCTCCTTTTTAAAAACAGCATGCTATGAATATTGCCAAGAATAAGAAAATTATCATCATTATTATTGACACTATTTTTATACTAAATTTCTTTGCATTGTAATGTTGTTTTACAGCAATTCTAAAAAAACTTAGCGATATTAGAAACAGAGTAATTACAAGCACAATGTGAGTAGTTAAATCCATATCATGGAAAAAGGCAACTACATCTCTATAAAAATCTGCCATAATTTATCCCCTTTCTAAATTTTAGCTCTTTTATGATAACATTTGAACACTAGTTTGTCAATGTTTTTTAAAGAGTTTTTAGCTTAAATAGCCCTTAATAATTAAATTTTCAGCTTCTTCACGCGTTAAACCCAAAGACATTAGCTTAATTAGCTGTTCACCTGCTATCTTTCCAATTGCCGCTTCGTGCACAAGGCTTGCTTCTGGGCAAAGAGCATCTATTTTAGGAATAGAAACAATTTGCGCGTTATCTAAAAGTATTCCGTCGCATTCAACGTGACCAAAACACTCAGCTTTTCCTATAATATTAGACGTAAAGCTCTGCTTAGATTTCCCCTTAGCTACGCTTCTACTTATAACTTGCACGTGAGAATTTTTCCCTTCAAGCGTAACGTTAAAGTTTGTTATAGCTTCCTGTGTGTCCGTGGTTAAAATCTTTTCTTTTATTATTAGTTTTGCGTTTTCCTTTAAAAGCGCTTCCGTGTCGCGCTTAGAGTAAGTTACGCCGCCAAGTTGAACGGTATCCATTTCAAACTCGCTGTTTTCTTCCATTAAAATTTTTGTAATAGGGTTCAAAATTTTTCCGCCCACGCCCGTTCCAAGATGTTTTTCTATATACCTAACCTTAGAATTTTTTTCTAAGTGGAAGGTGTGGATTCCGTCGTGTCTACTTTCTTCGCCCGTAGGGTTATGAATTCCACAGCCGGCTACAATTAACACGTCGGCATCTTCGCCGATATAAAAATCGTTATATACAAGGTCGGTTAAGTTGCCCACCGTTATAATTACCGGTATGTGAACACTTTTGTTCTTTACACCACTTTTAACAATTACATCTATACCGCTCTTATCTTTTTTTGATATAATTTCTATATCCTTTGTAGAATTTCTTTCTACGCTTTCGCCATTTTTTCTAATATTATAGCTTCCTAGTGGCGTAGAGTGTAAGTCCGCCACACTTGCTAGTAGTTCTTTATCTATGTTATTCATTGGCGCCCCCTAGTTTTCGGCATAAAGGCTCTTTTTTCAAACTTGAATAAACTTCTTCTTTACTGCCCATTTTGTAGCCGTCGTTTTCAATAAGTAACAAATAGTCTGCGTTTTCTAGTATTTTTTCTTGGTGGCTAACAATTATTACAGTTTTATCTTTTAGTGCTTTAAAAATATCTATTAAGGAATCAAAGCTCCAAAGGTCTATTCCAGCTTCGGGTTCGTCGAATAAAAACACTTCCCCGCCCTTAGCTAAGCTTATGGCAAGTTCTATTCTTTTAAGCTCTCCTCCGGAAAGAGTACCGTCTAGCTCTCTATTTAAATAGTTTTTTGCGCAAAGCCCAACTTTTGAAAGATATTCGCACGCATCGGATACTTTATTAGATTTTTCACTTGCTACATCTAATAAATTTTTAACCGTAAGCCCTTTAAACCTTACGGGCTGTTGAAAAGCAATAGTTAGCCCAAGGCTTGCCCTTTCGTTCAAGCTTAAATTTGTAATATTTTTGCCGTTGTAAAAAATTTCTCCACTTGTTGGAGATATTATTCCCATAATAAGCTTAATTAGTGTAGATTTTCCGCTTCCGTTCTGCCCGGTTATAACTGTAAGCTTGTTATCTGGGAAAGTTATAGATATATCTTTTAAAACGGTTTTATCCGTGTTCGTTTTTTCATCGCGGATTTTGTAAGTTACGTTTTTTAATTCTAGCATGTTTACCTCTAATAGTATTTTAAACGTAAAAACATTTAAGGTCAAGAAAAATTTATAAATATTTGACTTTATAATTTAAATATTATATTATAATTATATGAAAAGTTTAACGTCTTTTAATGTAGGCGAAAAACTTAAAATATGCCAAACTAGCTTTGAAGATAGCTTTAAAGACTTCTATGAAGAACGTGGGCTAAAAAGCGGCGCTGAAATTGAACTTGTGCTTAAAACTAAAAACGACGTTATAATTCAAACGGAAGAATCTTGTATGGCTATACATGGATACGTTGCTAAAAGCATATTTTGTGAACCTCGCCTAAAAGAAAAGGAACTAGAAAAATAATGAATAAGCTATATTTTAAATATGGTGCTATGGGCTCTTCTAAAACTGCCCAAGCTTTAATGTGTAGATTTAACTATGTGCAAAAAGGCTTTAACGTGCTTTTAGCAAAGCCTAGCATAGACACACGAAGCTCCAAAGTAAAATCTAGAATAGGCTTAGAAGCAGACTGCGAAACTTTTTCTAAAAATGAAAATTTAATTGATTTTTTTGAAAATTTCAACAAAAAACAAAAAATAGACGTGTTTATTATAGATGAAGCACAGTTCATGACCAAAGAGCAAGTAAACGAGCTAAAAGAAATTTCCTTAAATATTCCAGTTCTATGCTACGGACTTTTAACAAATTTTAAAACTGAACTATTTGAAGGCAGTAAGCGCTTAGTGGAACTAGCGGACAGCCTTATGGAAATTAAAAGCGTATGCCGCTGCGGAAGAAAAGCCACCGTTAACGCAAGATTTGTAAACGGCAAAATTACCACCACGGGCGAAGAAGTTTCTATTGGCGCAGACGAAATGTATGAAGGCATGTGTTATAACTGTTTTAAAAAAGAATTAAATAATTCGAGGGGTAAAAAATGAAATTATTAGATACAATAAAACAGCTTAATGCAAATATTTCTGACGTAGCTACCTGTGAAAAAGCTAAAAAGTTAAGAAAAAAGCTTTTAGTTGGTGGCGGAATAGGCGTAGCAGTAGGAATTGTGATGGTGCTAACGGGCTTTATACTTTTTATGGTGGCCGGCGATAACATGATGGACACCATGGCTCCATCTATGACAAGCTTCATCTTCCCTATGCTCTTATTTATTTTAGGCGGAATAGTTACAACAGTTTCTCTTTATTTTATTAAGGCAGGGCTAGCAATACTTATTGGCGGCGAAAGTTCTAAATTTATAGATAAAACTGTAAACAACAGATGTGAATGCGGCGAAACCATAAAGGAAGGAGATAAATTTTGCCCAAAATGTGGAAAGCCTGTTAGAAAAACTTGCAAAGCTTGTGGCAAAGTAAATGAACCGAGTGCAGAGTACTGCTCTGAATGCGGTAAAAAATTAGATTAAAATAAAACGTTAGGAAATTTCCTAACGTTTTTTATAATTTTTCATGTTTTATTAAATGTCTTATGTAAAAGTTGGTAAGTTTGCTATCCGTTTTATATGGTTTATAGTTTAAAAGCGCTTTTTTATCTTGCTTAGAATTTCTATAATTTAAAACCAAATCGCAAAAATGCTTGTTATGCTCAGAAAGTTCTGTATAGAACTTTTCCTTAATTTTTGTCATTTCCTTTAAGCGAATGTTATGCACTTCATATTTAAAATACCACTTAATGTTTTTTATCATAGATTTTAAACTTGAAGGATATCCAAAGCAGTTATTTCCGTGTTGTCTATAAGAAAAATGCGGAGTTTTATCAAACACTACTTTGCCTAGCGCGGAAGCCAAAACGTTTAAGTTGTTATCGTGCGAATGTTCAAACTCCTGGTATTCTAAATACTTTTCGCGCAAGGCGTTATTAAACACAGCCGCACAGCCATAAACTGGGTTTAAGGTTAAAGCTTGTTCAAACGGATATTCTGAAATTATAAACTTTTTATGCGTTACAGATTTTACCTTTAAATTTTTATTTACAACCCTTAAAGCAGAAAAATACAAGAGCGGAATAGAATTATTTTCTCTTTCTAACATATTTACGGCTGTAATTAGTTTATCGTCATCCCAAACGTCGTCTTGGTCGCAAAAGGCGTAGTAATCTGAAAGAGGCGCGAGTTTCGCAAGCTCGTAAAAACTTTTCTTGTAACCTATATTCTTCCCTACTATTAGCTTAATTTTTCCTTCTTTTTCATACTGCTTTAAAATATCAATGGTTGAATCTGTGCTACCATCATCTCTAACTAAAAAATTTAGAGTTATATCCTTTTGATTTAATACGCTATCTAATTGTTCTTTTAAATACTTTTCTCCATTATATGTAGAAAGTAAAACGCAAACACTTTTCATAGTAATTCCTTTAATTTTTTTTGATTTTTATCTTTTTCTGAAAGAATTATATTATTTAAATCTATATAATCTCTCCAATTTATATTTAAGTCTTCATCATTCCAAATAACTCCACCTTCACCAGAAGGATCATATAAGTTATCACATTTATATACAAACTCTGCGGTGTCACTAATAACTGCAAAGCCATGAGCAAAACCCCTAGGAATAAAAAATTGTTTTTTGTTTTCACTAGAAAGCACAACGCCAAACCATTTTCCGTAAGTTTTGCTATCTTTCCTTAAATCCACAGCCACATCAAAAACCACACCGGATATAACGCGCACAAGTTTTGCCTGTGGATAATTTGTTTGAAAATGAAGTCCTCTAAGAACATTTTTTACTGATTTTGATTGATTATCTTGAATAAAATTCGCATTTATGCCTATTTCTTCAAAGTCTTTTTTATTATAGGTCTCCATAAAATATCCGCGCGAATCTCCAAACACCGTAGGTTCTATTACTACAAGGTCGTCTATAAAGGTTTTTGTAAGTTTAAATTTACTCATCACAATCTCCATACATATTTTTATAGTAATTTTTATATTCGCCAGATGTAACGTGCTCTAACCATGTGGTATTGTTCTTATACCAATCTAGCGTTTTTACAATTCCCTCTTCAAATGGTGTTTCTGGTTCCCAGCCAAGTTCCTTTTTAATTTTACTTGCATCTATTCCGTATCTAAGGTCATGACCTTTTCTGTCTTCAACGTGTTTTATAAGCTTCTCCGTGCAACTTGAATTTACATTTTTATTTACATATTCAATAATACTCTTTACAATAAAAAGGTTGGTTCTTTCGTTATTTCCACCAACGTTGTAAATTTCCCCAAGTTTTCCCTTTTCACAAACTAAATCTATGGCTCTGCAATGGTCTAAAACATAAAGCCAGTCTCTAATTTGAAGACCTGTGCCATAAATAGGTAAACTTTTTAAATTACAAGCATTGTTATATACAAGTGGAATAAGCTTTTCAGGAAATTGATAGGGCCCATAATTATTTGAACACCTTGTAATATTGCAAGGAAATTTATAAGTATCAAAAAATGCTTTAACAAACAGATCAGCTGACGTTTTACTTGCTGAATATGGGCTGTGTGGGTCTAGCGGCGTAGTTTCAGAAAATAATCCAGTTTCTCCCAACGAACCATAAACTTCGTCGGTAGAAACTTGAAGAAATTTTACACCGGGCCTATACTCATCATCACCTATAAGCCAATGCTCTTTTGCCCTTTGAAGAAGATTTACTGTTCCTAAAACGTTTGTTTTAACAAAAAGTTCTGGATTTTTAATACTTCTATCCACATGGCTTTCTGCGGCAAAATTAATAACGTTGGTAAAGTCGTATTTTTCGAATAACCCCTTAACTAGCTCTGAATCTACGATGTCGCCCCTAACAAAAATGTATCTAGAATCCTTTTCTATATCCGCTAAATTTTCTAAATTTCCAGCATAAGAGCATATATCCAAGTTCACTATAAAAATGTCTGGATATTTTTCTAACATATATTTTATAAAATTTGAACCTATAAATCCGCAACCGCCAGTAACTAAATATTTTTTCATTGTAATCCCCCTATAAAACTTTTAATAGCACTTTTCCAATCTCTCATTTCATCGCCAACAGTAACTCTTAACATAGAGTGGTCTAGAACTGAATATTTTGGTCTTTCAACTTTATCTATGTAATCTTCTGTTAAAATACCTTTGACCTTACAATTTAATCCTGCTAAATTCATTATTGTTTCGGCAAAATCTTTCCAGCTACATTCTCCTTTGCCACTAACATGATATATTCCGTATTCTTCAGTTAGGGCTATTTTTAAAATATGAAAAGCTAGGTCGTTGGCATTTGTTGGAGTGCCTATTTGGTCTTCTACAACATTTACGCAATCATTTATTGCTCCAAGATTTAGCATGGTATAAACAAAATTTTTTCCATATTTGCCATAAAGCCAACTTGTTCTAATAATAAAAGTTTTTTTACAGAAGGATAGTGCAAAGAGCTCTCCTGCAAGTTTTGTTTTTCCATACACTGTTTTAGGATTTGGAGCATCAGATTCCGTGTAAGGAACTTGGTTTTCACCATCAAAAACATAATCCGTAGAAATATGAATTAGTTTGGCGCCCATTTTTTTGCAAGCCAAAGCTAAATTTCTTACGCCTAATGCATTTACTTTATATGCATTGTCGTAGTCAGTTTCCGCAGCTTTAACGTTTGTGTATGCAGAACAATTTATAACAATATCGTAACTAGTATTAAAAAATTCGTCCACTTTTTGTTTGTCTGTAATATCTAAAACGTCTATATCTACATAAGCAATTTCTGCATTTTTATAGCTACTATCTATTTCACCAATTTCTGCTTTACCAGTTTTTAAAACTTCTTTTAATTCTTGTCCAAGTTGCCCATTAGCGCCAACAACTAAAATTTTCATATTTCCTCCGCAAGTTTTAATATGTATCTTCCATAGTCGGAGACTTTAAATCTATTGCCAAGCTCAACAAATTTTGCTTTATTTATATAACCCATTCTATAGGCAATTTCTTCTAGACATGCTATGTATTGTCCTTGCCTTTCTTGAACCATTTCTATAAAATTAGAGGCGTTAAGTAAATTCTTATTACTACCTGTATCAAGCCAAGCATAACCCCTGCTTAAAATTTTTAATTTTACATTTTTTTCTTGAACATAAAGGTTATTTATAGCTGTTATTTCAAGTTCTCCACGTGCTGATGGCTTAATTTCCTTTGCCTTTTTAACAACGGAATTATCATAAAAATATAATCCTGTAACAGCAATATCACTTTTAGGATTTTTAGGCTTTTCTTCAATATTTAATACATTTAAGTTTTCGTCAACTTCTGCAACGCCGTAATCGGAAGGGTTATTAACCTTATAACCAAAAAGAATTGCTCCATTCATTAAATTCGAGCAACTTTGAACGAGCTTAGAAAGTCCATTACCATAAAATAAGTTATCACCCAAAATTAAACATACAGAGTCGTTTCCTATAAAATCTTCGCCTAAAATAAAGGCTTCAGCTATACCTTTTGGCGCCTCTTGAATTTTATATTCTATGTTTATGCCAAGTTCGTTACCATTAGAAAGTAGTTCTTTAAACATAGGAACATCTCGCGGCGTGCTTATAATTAAAATATCTCTTATTCCAGCAAGCATTAAAATGCTAAGTGGATAATATATCATAGGTTTATCATATACAGGTAAAATTTGTTTAGAACATGCCCAAGTAGCTGGATATAATCTTGTTCCCTTTCCACCAGCTAAAATTATTCCCTTCATTATCTTCTCTCCAATATTTTTTCGTTTATTTTTTCTACAACGCCCACTTTTTTAGACTTTTCATATTTTTCTCTCATAGCATCGGTGTCTAACGTTTTAATTTTATCGTAAATAGTTTTAATATCGTCTATCTCTATTGCCATTCCGTTCTTTTTTAAATATTGAAGGTTGGAATATTCCGGCTTTGGCGTTTTACCAACGGCTATTAATGGTACGCCTTTGGTTATAGCTTCCGTGGCTGTTATGCCGCCAGTTTTGCCAACAAGATAGTCAGCAATTGTCATCATGTATTCAAGCTCCTTTGTAAAGCCATAACTATAAATTTTAGCCTTACTTTTTTTAGCTAAGGCGTCTATCTCTTTCTTTAAGTCTTCGTTCCTTCCTGCAACGCTAATAATTTGTATGTCGTCGTGTTTAGATAGCTCTTTTATAACCTTATACACATTTCCAAGCCCGTTTCCGCCGCCAACAACTAAAACAATTTTCTTGTTTAAATCTATATCTATGCCAAGCTTTTCTTTTGCTTCGTTTTCATCTAGCTTTTTATAATATTTTGCGTTTACTGGTATGCCAAAAGGAAGAATATGGTCTGGCGCAAACCCCTTTTCAACAAGCTCGTCTTTAAAATCTTCATTTGGAATTATTACGTATTCATTTTCTTTATAATCTTTAAGCCCAGGTGTAAGGTCATAGTCCGTTACAATAAAGTAGTTTAAAACAGGCTTTGTAAACTTGCTCTCGTATTTTTTTACAAACAATCTTCCCGCAATATGTGAAGAAATAATAACGTCTGGCTTATAAGTGTTTATAAGTTCTAGCGTCTCCTCTTTAATGCTCTTTATGTAGCTATCATAGATGCTAACGTCCGACTTTTTAGCTCTATCATAAAAATAATTTGATATTGTTGGCAGTTTTGTCATAGCAGTAAAGCCAAGTTTAGCTATAACCCACTGACGAAACTTTTTATGCTTAAACATGTCGTGAACTAAAACTTCATGCCCCTGACTTTTCAAATATTCTGCAACATTTCTTGCAACTTCGTTATGCCCAGCACCTACAGTGACTGTAAAAATTAAAAATTTCATTTTGTCCCCTTTATTTATAGCAGATATTTTACTGCAAATTCTTCTATTTCTTTAGGTCTTGTAACAACAAGGCCATTTCCGCCAAGTTCAAGCATTGGTTCTACGTCTACCTTAATTCTATCCCCTATAACTAGAACTTGGTTAGACATTACGTGCTCACCTTCTATTATATCTTGATAAAGCTCTTTTTTGGTTTTAGCGTTTCCGCTTAAAAGCGCTTCTGCGGACGGCGCCAAAAGCTTTTTAAAAATGCTTAAATCTATGCCTAACCTTTCAGCTTTTATTAGTATATTTTTATACACTTCATTTGTAACCACATACATAGGATAGTGCGTGCTTAACTTTTTTAATATGTTATTGTCTATGCTTTCAGCGTTTTTGTAATTTATTTGAAAAAAGTTATCTATTCTATAATTATCCCAAGCGTTTTTTTGTATGCCAAACCTTTCACAACTAGACGAAAAGGACGGCGACGCCTTGTTCTCCATAGTAAAACCAACCTCTTTCATAAGGCTGTCCGTTTCCATTTCCGTAAGGCTGGAAAGATTTAATATAGTACTTTTTATGTATTTTATATAATATTCTCTAACGTCTGGCGAGTAATAGAGCGTTTCATCAAAATCAAACACGAGAACTTTAACGTTCTTTACATTTGAACACAGATATTCTTTCATAAATTATGACCAAATTTTAAAATTAAACTATAAGTAATAAACTATAGCCTTAAATTAAATATACTAACTAATGCTAAATTTGTCAATAAAATTGGCTTTATTTTTAAAAAGCTGAAAATTTTGTCTTTTTTTAAAAGGTATAAATAATTTTTAATTAGCGGTACATGCTAAAAGCGTTTAAAGGAGAATTATATGAAAAAATTATGTGCAGTTTTACTAGTACTCGCTTTGGCTATTTTGCCAATTTTAACAGCGTCTACGAACGCCTTTGCAGATAGCAAAATAATTGTAACGGGCGAAGGCGAAATTTGCCTAATTCCAGACACGGCTATTGTTTCCGTTGGCGTGGAAAGCTTAAACGAAAGCCTTATTGCCGCTCAAACGGAAAATTCTAGCAGCATGAATGCGCTTGTTGGCGTTTTAAAAGAACTAGGTGTGCTTGAAGAAAATATTAAAACTAAGGGCTACAATGTATATCAACGCTACGACTACACGCAAGGCGAAAAACTAATTGGCTACCAAGTTTCAAACTATTTAGAGTTTAAAACTAAGGACGTAGACAACGTTGGAAGCATAATTTCAAAACTTATGGAAAATGGAGCAAACCGTTTTAGTGGCGTAACTTTTACCTTGGAAAACAGCGAAGAAGCTTACAAACAAGCGCTTTCTAAAGCACTTGAAAACGCTAAAAATAAAGCTAGCGCGCTCTATGGCGGCGAACTTGAAATAAAAAAGATTATAGAAGAAAATAACACTTCCTATTATTTACGCGATAGCTACGGATATGCTAATTCCATTAGCGAGACAACTAAATTTATGAAGGGAGAAATAAAAGTTTCCGCTTGCATAAAAGTAGAGTTTGAATACGAAGGCGACACCAAAATAACGTCACCAGAACATATAGAAGAAGATTTAGACAAAGAAACAGGCTTAACCGACAACCTTTTAGATAAAGATGGCGAAAACAAAACAACAGATAGTGCTGCTACGGATAAGTCTACTACGGATAAGTCTACTACGGATAAGTCTACTACGGATAAGTCCACAAACAAAAAATCTGCATAGTTTTATGCAGATTTTTATTAGTTTGTAAACATATAATCAGGCTGTCCTTTAACCGAGCGAGGTAAGGCTCGACAAATGAGCCCAAGCAGGCGCGTACACAAACGTACGTAACTGTTTGGGCTCGTTTGGCGAGATTTCGCAGCATCGCGCAGTTTTGGGGCAGCCTGACAAAAAAACTGCATAAAAGTTATGCAGTTTTTTTTGTTTATAAACTAATCTATTTATTAAAATATCTTTTAAGTAGCCCTTCAAAAGCCTTGCCATGACGAGCTTCATCACGAGCCATTTCGTGAACAGTGTCGTGAATAGCGTCAAGATTAAGTTCTTTTGCACGTTTAGCAAGCTTTGCCTTGCCGTCTGTTGCGCCGTGTTCAGCTTCAACTCTAAGCTCTAAGTTCTTTTTAGTTGAATCTGTAACAACTTCTCCAAGAAGTTCAGCAAACTTTGCTGCATGTTCTGCTTCTTCAAAAGCAGCCAAACGATAGTATTCACCTATTTCTGGATAGCCTTCACGCATAGCCACTCTAGCCATAGCAAGATACATACCAACTTCGGTGCACTCTCCTGTGAAGTTCATTCTAAGACCTTCTATAATTTCTGGGTCTACACCTTTTGCCACGCCAACTACGTGTTCAGCAGCCCAAACTCTATCTTCTGCTTGCTCTTTAAAAGCGCTTGCAGGTGCCCCGCAAACTGGGCATTTTTCAGGCGGATTATCACCCTCGTGAACGTATCCGCAAATTGTACATACAAATTTTTTCATGTTCTCGTCTCCTTTGAAGAAATTGTGCTTTGATATCTCAAAGCACTAAAATGCTATCATTTTTTTATTTTATTGTCAAATAAATTAAGCTTTGAAAATAAATTTTGGTCGGAACGGCGAGATTTGAACTCGCGATCTCCACTTCCCGAAAGTGGCGCCTTACCAAGCTAGGCCACGTTCCGATAGGAATAGTATATATTTTTACTTTCAAGTTGTCAATTTAAAAATAAATTAAATTTATAAACAAACTAAATAATTATCCCCACATTAAATGTGGGAATAATTATCATTTTTATTTCAAACTTTCAAACTCTTTTTTCTTTTCTAGGTATTTATCTAAAATATCGTTATAAGCACTCATTTTTGTTTTTACTAGGTCTACTTCCCACGGTTTTATCCTATGGAAAAAGTTCCAATTTTTCCTAACATTACAAAAATGATGCACTACAATTTCTGGATAATATTTGTCCTTTGAATTAAATTTTACTGGAAGCATCTTTTTATATGTAACAGTTTTATTTAATGCATCTTGGTCTGGATAGAGCATCTTTTTATGCCTGCATAGCTCTCTTGTTTTTGCAAACATGCCCGTCTCTCTAATTTTTTTCATGTTTAATAGCATCACGCCCGCATTAAAATAATTTTTTATTCTCCATCTAGAAGGCGCCGTCCAGTTGTAAATATCATTAACACAAGCTATTTCATAATTTTCTATATCAATATTGTACAGTTCGTTTATATCATTGTTAATAACCGTATCCGTATCTAAATACAAAATTTTATCTGGAATTTGCTCTATTTTGTCTGCAAAAAGCCTTAGTAACGTATAAGGGGTAAAATGACTTTTTAAATTAACACTATCTAACATTTCATTTCTAAACATATCTGAAAGGTCTATAAGCGTAAGCTTGCTTTCTGAATTCCCTTCTTTTAATATTTTTTCTAAAAAATCTGCCCGCTTTTTAGATATTGCTATAAATTTTGGATTGACCTCTTGTAAATCCATAGTTAAACAAAAGGCGTTTACTGGCGATTTTGTGTGTTTAGTTAAAGACAAAAGCGTTATTAACATACCGTCAAAAACCTTATCGTTTCCTGCAAAAAGTAAATTAATCATTTGTTATTCCTTTTTAAATATCAATTTATTCGTTGCTTTCTAAATCTTTTTTAGCTTGGTTTATGCTTTTAACAATGTTGTTTATTACCCTATCCTTATTAAGCCACCAATCTCTGCTCCAAACGCGCATTATGTTCCAACCGCGGCTGCGAAGGAATTTGTTGTGGAACACGTCACGCTCTAATACGGAATCTGAGCTTTTGTAGGCTGTGTAGTCGCACTCTATACCTATTAGATAGCGGTCTAGTGTTTTATCGTACACTGCAACTGGAATTTTGTATTCAGTGTTACCTAAGTTAGTTTCAACTGTATAGCCAAGTTTTGTAAGTTCTGCCTTTATTTCATTTTCAAGTTGGCTTACTATTTCAATTTCAGAAGTTTGTGGAAGCGCAGGTTTGAAACTATCTAGCACATACCCTACTTCCTTAGGCTTTTTATTAGATACCGCACGAACATACGTTAAATAGCTTTTAAATATCTTTGGCCCAGCGTTTTTCGTGCCTTCAACGGCTAGTTCTTCCGGCTCTATGCTGGTTACAACGTAAATTTTTTCCTTGGCACGAGTTACGGCAACGTTCAAACGGTTTTCTCCGCCTTCTACGGAAAGTGAGCCAAAATGCGCTACTACTTTTCCATACTCGTTTCTAGCATAGCCTATACTAAATATGATTATATCTCTTTCATCGCCCTGTACGTTTTCAAGGTTTTTAATAAAAATTGACGTGTCTTCGTTGTTTTCCTTTCTATTTAATTCTTTTAAATAGGCGTCGCGGAAAGCGGAATCCTTTTGACATTCAGCGTCTATTGCATCTTCAATGGCGTTTTCCTGTTCTGTGTTAAAAGTTACAATTCCAATAGAAGATTTATTCTTCTTATTTTTTATGAGCTTCTTTAAAAGTTGAACTACTGCCTGCGCCTCTTCCGTGTTCTTTCTTCCAAGCCACCTGCCGTTAACCTTTATTCTTTCAATAGGTTTATTGCCTACGTTTTTTGTAACGTTCGGTGCAATTTGGAGCTTTCCGTCGTAGAATGCGTAGTTTGAGAAATTTATAAGTTCTTCACTTTTACTTCTATAATGATATGTAAGGTTGGTGCTGTTGTATCTAGAAGTAGCAAGGTCTAGAAGGCTTTCAACTTCAAGCGCGGCTTGGGTAGCAAGGTCGAAGTCATCGTCGGAGTCGTTACCAAGATAGCGTTTTACGAAGGTTGCAGTAGGACGAAGCTGTTTAGAGTCGCCCGCCACAACAATAGATTTTCCCCTATAAATTGTTGGAAGTGTGTTTTCAATGAACACCTGACTTGCTTCGTCGAAGAGAATTATATCAAACATATTGTTCTTTAATGGAAATATTGTGGAAACACTTTCCGGAGAAAGTAGCCAGCACGGGAAAAGTTTTAGTAGAAAATCGCCGTAAAGTTCCATTGTTTTTCTAATTGGGAACAAGCCCTGCTGTTTTGTTATTTGATATAAGTAGTCTTTATTTTCCGGACTATTATAATAATAATTTGCGTATTCTTCTTTAAATTTATTTATACATAGCCTTTCTGAAATTTCCTTTTCTTCCTTCTTTAAAGATAGAATTCTATTGCAAATATTTTCAAAATCTATAATTTTAGAGAGCTTTTCTTTATTTAATTCTTCATATTTTATAGTTTCGTGATATACCCTAATTCCTAAAATTTTATCTAGCACTTCTTTGAACTGTCTTGTGGTTTTAGAATTGTTGTAAGCAAAGTCTAGTAGCACGCGCTCTTCTTCCGTAAGCCCTTGAAGCGACATATTTACATCGCGAATTTCAACGTAGTCGTCCAGAGCGTTTAGAAGAAGTTTTAAGTAAATAGAGTTACCATTTATTATGTTATCTACTGTAATTAAGTAGCCATGCCTATCTAGCACCTTATTTAAAAGGTCGTAGCCGCTAAGGTAGGAGTTGATATCTTTAAGTGTACCTTCAAACTGTTTTAAAATTTCTTCTTCTTTTTCCTTGGTCTTCTTTTTGTAATAAGGGTACAAGAAAAATGCTACTTTTGAAATATCAAAGGTTCTATATAGCTTAGGATTATCTAGCCTTGAAAGCATCTTTACAAGTGGCTTTAAGCCCTTTCCTTCTTGCACGTCGTTTTCAATTGAATATACCATAAGCTGACGAGCGTGAGCATGGTTTCCGCTATCAAAAGGAATAATATTTTTGTTTAGCATTTCACGAATTTTTGTTTTCATTTGATTGATTACGTGAATTTCAACCTTTGGCTTAATGTGGTCTATAAGCGGATTATTTTTCTTGAGCTCTATATATCTATGGTACATTTCCGCCTTATTCTTCTCTTCAATTAATCTTAAATTTGAATAGAGCGTTTTATAGTCCATAGCCATAAGTTCGCTGTTTTTTACCATCTGTTTGTAGAGCGTATAATCTACGCTACGCTTGCCAATTTTAGCCGAGCTTGCATACATTTCTTGCAGTGTTAGCCCAAAAGGCGTTTTTGTAAATAAGGTATCTGATATAGTTTGAAGTTCGCTTGCTTCGCGCTTTAATTCTTCTTCCACCTTATCGTATTCAGAATAATCTTCACCTTCCTTGTAGCTATTTAGCACGGCGTTATGCATCTGAGAGCAGCGTTCGTAGAACTCTATTTTGTTCTTCTCCGCGTCCGTTATAAACATACACTTAGAGTTAAGCCCTTTAAGTCTATTGAATACAACGTCTAACGCAGCTTTTTTCTGTGACACAACAAGCACGCGCTTATCTTTACAAATTGCGTCTGAAATAATGTTCACTATGGTCTGCGATTTACCAGTTCCTGGCGGGCCGTAAATAACCATGTTGCCAAACTGATTCAACTTTTTTATAGCTTCTTCCTGAGCATAGTCTAGGTCGTTTATAGTGTAAACGCGAGTATCTTCCGTCTTTAATTTTTTAAATTTTTTACCTTCTAAAAGCTGGTCTATTGCGTAAGAAGTAAGGCGCTTTTTCTCTAAAAGAGTATAGTCGTTGTAAATGGCGTTAGCTAGCGGAAATCTGCCCATAACGCAAGCGTTTACAACTTTTAAATTGTCGTCACGGCTATCGTTTACGCTATCAAAGTTTACAAGTTTATCAAAAAAGTTCTTATCTAGGTCGAACTTATAGCCAAAGGCGGAAAGATATGCAAGCACGTCTTTTACGCTCTTTAATTTGTAGTCGGATAAGCTATCAAACTCTGTAAGCATACCTTCACTATTTATTCTGTGCTCTTTGGCATAGGCTAGAAGTAATACTTTATTAAACTGCACGTAATCGTCTTGCTTTAACTCTAAGCTTACAGTGGTGTCGTTTTCAATATTTATTGTTACTGGAAAAAGAATAAGCGGAGCTTTAACTTGGATATCCTTATTAATTTGCCCTACAACAAACGGATATCCAACAAAAAGCTCGTAACGCCCTGTTTCCTTGCTAAACTCTTCAATTTCTCTTTTTAATGTTTTTAAGCTAGAAACTTCTGCGCTAATCGCCTTTTTAATTTCTTCCCTTTTTAACCTTTCGCGCCTTAAATTTTCATTTCTTTTTTCTTCTATGCTTAAATTTCTTGAATTATTAAAAAGTGGTTTAATGTTTTCTTCCAGTTTGAAATTTTTAAAAATTCTATCTTTAATATCCTTTTTTATTAGCGGAAAACTTAGCTTTTTACCCTTCCAAATAAATGTGAAAAAATCGGAAAAAACCTCCTTGTCGTCCGCAATAATTTTTCCAATATCGTAAGAATATTTTTTACTAATTTTTTTAGAATATAAACTTCTATTTTTACCGCTAATTTCAATTAAACGTTCTTTATAATATTTATAAATAGTTTTCATAATTTTATCCTTTAAAATAAATATAGCAAAAAAATATTATTTTTTCAAGTGCTGCAAGTAAAATAATAAAAATAAATAAAAAAGATTTAAAAATTAATTTAAATCTTTTTATTTTTTTAATAAATATTTAACAAATTGCAAAACAAGACAATTTAGTAGACTACTTTAATTGTATAAAAACAAGCATAGCAAAGCAGTTTAGTAGACTACTTTAATTGCTTAAAAACGAGTATGGCAAGGCTCGGAAATTTGCTAAGTAGAAAATATCAAAAGGCAGAAAAACAAGTGGAGCAAAATCGTTTAGTGACTACTTTAATTGCATAAAAACGAGTATAGCAAGGCTCGGCAAGTGCGACCAAGCAGGAGTGAACCTACGTTCATGACTGTTTGGGCGCGCTTGACAGTAACACAGCTCAATAAAAATTTTTTATTACATTAAGCTAAGTAGAAAATGTCAAAAGACAGAAAAGCAAGTGGAGCAAGGCTCGACAAATGAGCCTAGGCAGGTGCGTACCAAAATGTACGTGACTGTTTGGGCGCGCTCAGCAAGTTTTCACGGTACTACAATAGAATTAGAAAAGGTCAAAAACGCAGAAAAGTGGTGCATAGCAAGGCTCGGAAAATGAGGTCAGGCAGGAGTGTACTAACGTACATGACTGTCTGACCTCGTTTTACAGTAACGCAGCTAGGCGCCGCTTTTATGCGTTTTTGACTAAAGGGGGAGGTCCTTCTTATCAAACGTAAATACTCCCACAATAAATGTAACTATTCCAATACCCGCTAAAATTGCAAACTTCCAGAGATATGAAAGTGAGCCGGCTAAAATGGAAGTGGTATCGAAGAAAGTTATAATGGAAAGATAGTTGAAGAAATTCATAGCTTCAATTCTCATAGCTGACGGAACAACGTCTGAACCGAATAAGCCTAGAATTGTGCATACTAACATAAAGATTGTAAGTCCGCCGCCAATAGACATTGAATATTTAGTTCTATTAAATATTGCAGAGCACATAAAGCAGAAGCCCGCAAAGGCAAACATTGTTAGGAATGCGCCAAGGTTAAAGAGAAGAATTTCCGCAAAGTTTATAGCAAAGTTGTTTCCGCCAACTATCCAAACGGATACAACGCTTACCGCAGTTACTATTGCAAACATAGAAAGTAGCGCCCAAAGCATATATGCCATTTGTGTAACAGTAACCGTTCTTCTTTTTGTTGGAGTTGAAAGCACGTAAGCCATAGAACCGGAATCTACCTGCCCTGCAAGAAGCCCGTTAGCCACCATTATTACAAACACCATTGGAAGAAGTAAGCCGGCTATTCTATAAAAGATTGAACCAATAATTAGTCCGTACATATCCATGTTGCCAAGTTCTTCCAAGGCTTCGGAAACCTTTTCTGGAATTTGGTCTGATATACTTTTAGTTGCTTCTTTTTTAGCATTCTCCTGAGTTGCGCCTTCATTAAGCCAAAGCTGATATGTGCTAAGCGCAGTGTTTGAAATCACTTTAACAGACGTAGCATAAATGTGTGCCTCATCCTCAGTAGCGCCCTCATCTATCTGCATTTTACGCACCGTTTCGTACATCTCGTTGTTAACGTAAGTAGTAGCAAATTCCGAATAGTCCGTTTGCGTTCCAACAGTATCAAGGTTTGTAACCATATTTTTAGCTTGACTTACCGCTTCATTGGCTTGGCTTACGGCATCGGCTTCCGTTTTGCCCTCTTCTATTGCTAACGCATAAGCATTTTTATAAACCTCGGGATAGTACATCTCTTCCAAAAGTAGTTCTTTATTTGTTAATTTTGGGTTTGCCGAATGATTTAAAAGTACGTTTATTAAGTTTGTCTTTAACTCGTCTAAATCAAGTTCAGGCATCATACCTTCTATAATGCTACCCCACTGATTTAAAAATGCTTCAACCTGCTGCGTTGCAATTTGATTTTTAGCGGCATCGTCTGGTGCAACTCCGTTATCCGTTTCATATTGACTAAGAGCATTATCGTAATCCGTTATTATAGAGCCAATAAAACCAGAGAACGTATTCATTTGTCCGTTAACGTCCGCAGTGGTCAAATATAGGTCGTACATATCTACGGCATTTTCCTTCAAAATTGCTTCCTGGTCTGCCTGAGTGAACACGTCTTTTAAGGAATCTCTTATGTCGTTAATTCCTAAATTGCCCAGCACTATTATGACAATTGCAAGCATAATGCAGGTAGCAAGCGTTACCGCTACCCACTTTATCCAATTGGCTTTTGCCGTCTGTTTAAATAAGGCTTTACTAAACATCTTTCTCCTCCTTATATTTCGCTAAGATATCTTTAAAATATTTTTCCAAATTGTATTTTACTTCGGAAATAAATTTAAGATCAAACTTCTTTAAATATTTAAAAAGCGAATTTACATCTTCATCTTTTATTTTAATTGTAACTTGATTGTATTTTTCTTGAATTCTAGTTATTTCATATTTGGATTTTTTAAATTTATTAAAATCTAACGAGTTTGTAAATTCAATTTTATAATATTTAATATTGGAATTTTTTAAAGCTTTGATGTCCGCTATATCCACAATTTTGCCATTGAAAATTAGTGCCACCCTATCGCAAGTAAGTTCTAATTCGTCGAACATCTGGCTACTCATTAAAATTGTTTTGCCCGCTTTCTTTTCTTCTAAAACAAGCTCCAAAAAGGTCTCACGCATAAGCGGGTCTAGCCCCGTGCTTGGCTCGTCGAGAATTAAAATATCTTTATTCGCCATAAGCGCCGCTACTATTGCCGTCTTTTGCTTCATGCCTTTACTCATGCGCTTTAAGTTTGCGGTGGGGTCTAGTTGAAGCCTTTTAATTAAATAGTCCGCCTTATCCATATTTTTTAAGCCAAGAAGCTCGGCTTGACTTTTTAAAAATTGCACGCCGTCAGGAAGGTCTGGAAAGGCAATTTCACCCGGAATATATTCCACATACTTTTTTATTTCGCAGGAATCGTGCCATGCATCTAACCCCAGCACTTTAACGCTTCCACTTTTTGCCTTTAAAAAACCCATTATATGACGAATTGTAGTAGTTTTTCCGCTGCCATTTGTTCCAACAAAACCAAACGTTTCACCTTTTTTAATATCAAAGGTCAAATCAAAAATTCCACGACCTTCGCCGTAGTCTCGCGTTAAATTCTGAACTACTATTACTTTTTCTTCCACTTTGTGCCTCCAAAATCTTTATCTTCTCTATAAAACTGCATAAAGTAGTCCTCTAACGTGAATTTATTCTCCTTAAAACTTTTAATATTGAATTCAGAAAGTTTATCCACAAGTTCATTTACATCTTTATCATTAACACCAATATTTACACTTAAAAGCTCTGGATTTGAAGACAATATTTGTACTTTTTTAATAACTTTTGTATCTTTTTTCCCTTTTGGAAAAGCTTCTAAAACTTTTTGATAACTTTGCTTATTTGAAAGCACTACTTCAAAATTTTTGTTTTCATTGTGCTTAATTTTTGAAGCTTCAAAAGTAGAAACAATTTTGCCATCTTTAATTATTGAAATATTGTCGCACGTAGCTTCAACCTCGTTAAACATATGTGAAGAAAGAAGAATGGTTTTGCCTTTTTTCTTCTCTTCTTTAACAAAATCTATAAACACTTGCTGCATAACTGGGTCTAGCCCGCTTGTAGGTTCGTCTAAAATAAGCACGTCTGGGTCGCCCATAAAAGCCGTAACAATGGCAAGTTTTCTCTTATCTCCAAGGCTCATTTTCTTAGTTTCGCCAGCAGGGTTAAGTTCGAACTTTTCAAGCAAACTATTTAAAAGGTCTTTATTATGCACGTGTCTTAAATCCGACATCATTTTAATAAATTCCCAGCCCGTAAGCCCTTCTGGAAGCGCAATTTCGCCCGGAAGATAGCCAACATTAGCTAAAATTTTATAGTAGTTATGAAAACTTTCCAAGCCAAAAACGCGAGTCTCTCCACTTTGCGGCTTAGAAAACCCCATAATATGCCTAATTGTAGTAGACTTCCCAGCGCCATTAGGCCCCAAAAAACCAAAAACTTGCCCCTTTTCCACGTTAAAAGAAACGTCGAAAACACCACGTCCATGCCCGTAATCTTGGGTAAGATTTTGGACTTCAATAACAGCCATAGAACCTCCTTTTAAAGAGATTAATAAATAAATTTTATAAAAGTATTATATAATCAAAAAAAGATTTAAGCAACTAAAAAAATGCGATTTTAAAAAGAATGCACAAAATTCTTGACAAAACTTAGCATATAAAATATAATGAACAAGCGTTAAAGTAAAAAGGACTTGTAAACGCAAAGGGAAATTTGCAATCCTTCTCAAATAAGCATGTAAACCAAAAAATTAAATTATGCTGATATACCTCAGTAGGTAGAGGGCTGCCTTGGTAAGATAAAAAATAGCAAATTTTACCACTTAAAAAACAACAAAATTTTACTCAAAAACTGAATATGCTAATGTAGCACAGTCGGTAGTGCACCGCCTTGGTAA
>ERZ1643247.471-NODE-471-length-48728-cov-8.878845_pt1 | contig 48728 bp, 44 predicted proteins | sample MGYA00579264_ERZ1643247 | MGnify/ENA primary metagenome ERZ1643247 (study PRJEB29033, sample SAMEA4952262) | chicken gut metagenome | biome: Broiler Chicken; feature: Gastrointestinal Tract; material: Caecum | place: Ireland | collected 2018 | study: Broiler... | reverse complement strand
ACCGTCGCCAGCGCAGCGCCTTCCACACCCATGTCCAGCACAGCCACAAACAGAAAATCCAGGATAATGTTCGTCACAGCGCCTATACTGGTCACACACATTCCCAGCACCGGTTTTCCGGACACTCGGACGAAGTCGCAGCACACCTGGGAAATTCCCTGAAACACACAGCCCACCGCAACGATCCGGTAATAAGCCAATGCATAGGTGTAACAGGTATCGGTCGCGCCAAACAGCATCAGGATCGGCTCAGCAAACAGCAGAAGAATCGCAGAAAGCAAAAGCTCCAGCACCACGACCATCAGATAGGAATTTCCAAAACTCCGGCTCATATCCTTCTTTTCCCCGCGTCCGCGGAAAAGGCTGAACAGGGTCGCGCCTCCCGCCGAACAGTTCAGACCCACCGCCATCATGAGGAAAGACAGCGGAAAGCAGACCGAGAGCCCCGCCAAAGCGCTGGTACCGCAGTAATTTCCCACAAAGATACGATCAACGATATTGTAAATCGCCGTGATCAGCAGGGAGATTGCCGCCGGTACGGAGTAGCGTACAATCATCGGGAAAAGTTTTCCATTTTCAAAGTCTTCAGAATGATCCATATTCTCTTCTCCTTTTATTACTATTAATAATTATTAATGGTAACTATATAGGCAAAAGGATTCCTGCCATCTCTGGCAGGATCATCCATTCGGTTCAGCCAGCCATCGCCGATTTCCGGCTGAACCGTATCTGACATGCCCTATTTTTCTTTCATGCAGCCATAAATTTTGTTGATCGTCTGTACCGCTGTTTTCAGATCTGCCCGGGAAATCTCTTCCAGGCGCTGTCCAAGTTCCTGATAATAATCATGGACATAGCGCTGGTAATATTCCTGTCCCAGCGCGGTCAGCTTCAGCAGCACATTGCGCCCGTCTTCCCTGTCCGGATATTTAACGAGAACGCCCTGCTCCTCCAGCTCTCTGACCAGCCGGGTGACGCTTGGCATGGTCACGTTCAAATGCCGGCTGATATCGGAAACCTGCACTTTCCCTTTCTGTTGTTCTGTCAGCACGATCGCATCGATCACATGGATATGACGCGGCTTGATTCCTTTGGGAAGCTCCGGCATGGTCTCGACGATCCTCCTGGCTGTCGTGCAGGCATCAATAAATCGCTTCAATTCTTCCTCCGTATGCTCCATATCATGACTCCTGTTTTTCTCATTTAATTACCTTTAATAATTATCTATAGCAACTATAGTTCCTTTTCCGCGATTTGTCAATCCTTTTTTGTATTTTTCCGTCTCATGATCTCCCGGATATCTTTCAGCGCGTCCCCATATTTCTCCGAGATCATTCCCGGGTTTCTGCGCAGCTGGCGTGCCGCATGACGGTACTTCCGATTGGTGCGGGAACCGAGCTCCTGGAGTTCTTTCACCAGCATTTCCTGAAGGGAAGACAGTTCTTCCGTCTTCTGTTTTCCGGCTTCCACGGATTGTGCCAGTTTCTGTGCCAACTCTCTCAAACGCTGCTGCTGCATCTGGCGGTATTCTTCCAGATTCCGGAGAAATTCTCCTTTTCCGGCAAGTTTTTCCCGGAATTTTTTCTGCTGTTCTTCATAATCCAGTTCCGCAAAGGCGGATGCCACCTCCAGACGTTTCTGCAGACGACGGATATGTTCGTTGCTCTCGCTGAGCCTGATCAGCGTTTCTTTCAGATCGAGTGCCTCGTGGAACGACTGCGTTACATCGCCCGCCACCAGAATACTCAGCACGACCGTGACAACCTCCGCCGTCGTCGCCGGGATACTCAGCACTGCCGTTTCCACAGGCGGATGTATCACCCGCACCAGCAGGACGGAAAAGAATCCCCAAGCCAGCGACGAAGTCAGACAGATATGACCGTTTAAATTAAATTTCTGATTGCTGTAGTCCCAGTAACGTACGTGGAAAATCTTTTCCATCCCGACACCGGTGAAATACTCCAGGACTGACGCCGCAGCCATTCCAAACAGAAAGATCAGCGGCAGATTCTCCCTCACTGCCAGTGTACTTAGCAGAATGGTCAACGCACCGAAGCCATAAATCGGAAGGAACGGTCCGTTCAGGAACCCCCGGTTAACCCATCGTGCTTTTTTCAGCGACACATAGCAGGACTCCCACACCCATCCGACAAAACTATACAGATAAAAAATCAATAACCACTGTGTAAAATTATATGAATACATAACTCTCCCCTTTTTCTCTCAGTATATTTAGAGCGTTTTTGTTGGATGGAACGGCCACCTGGATTCTCAGCTTTGATAAATGGTCTTACCCGCCTTGATCGTTTGAAGGATTCTGATTTCCCGCAAAGCTTCCGGATCTGTTTTGTACGGATCACGGTCAAGGATCACAAAATCCGCAGATTTCCCCGGTGTGATGCTTCCCTTTTCTCCATCTTCCCCATACTGCCAGGCGGCATGGATCGTCACAGCCTTCAGAGCTTCCTCCACAGGAATCCTTTCTTCTGCGCCGAGAACATAGCCGCCGGATGTTCTGCGGTTCACCGCGCACCAAACCGTTTCCATCATATTCGGAGCGATCACCGGAGTGTCCTGATGGAACGTGAAACGGATGCCCTGATTCAGAGCGCTTTTGCACGGACTGATCCTAGAGGCGCGAAGCTCGCCGAAATTCTCCCTGTGGACTTCCCCCCAGTGATAAACGTGCGCCACAAAGAAGGACGGGATCATGCCAAGTTTCTTTACCCGCTCCAGCTGATCCCGTCCCAGCAGCTGGGCATGAACCAGAACGGGATGAATCTCCTGTCCCGGAAATTCCTGTTTTACCTCCTCATAGCATCGGATATACTGTTCACAAGCCGCATCCCCATTGCAATGCGCAAGGATCTGCATATGATCCCGGAATGCCTGACGGATCGCCGCTTTTGTCTCCTCATCACTGAGGGTGCCATAGCCGCAGTATCCGTCCTCTGCTCCCTCATAGGGTGCCCGAAGCCATGCCGTCCTGCTCTGCGGTGATCCGTCCAGAAAGATTTTGTAACCGCCCAGGCGGACATGGTCACGATAGCCGTTCCGATATGGTTCCAGCGCCTTTCTCAGTCCCTCGCCCCGGCGGATATCCGCGTAAAGCACCACATCCAGGTACAGCCGGTCCTGTTCGGTCAGCATCCGGTAGAATGGAAGCAGCTCGTCGATCATCATTCCCTCCTGCACTGTTGTGATCCCATGGGCGGCATAACGTCTCTGTCCTTCCTCAAACGCATGAAGAAACTCCTCCATAGACGCCATAGGGATCTCCTTCATGTATTGGAGGAACGCATTTTCTTCCATATATCCGGTCAGTTTTCCATCCTTTTTTTCAATCATTCCGCCTTCCGGCGCCTGTGTCGTCTCTGTCACTCCCAGTGCTTCCAACCCCCGGGTATTGAAAACGCCCACATGGCCCGACTGGTGTGAGATCATAACCGGATTGGAAGGCAGCGCCGCATCGAGAAGCCACTTGTCCGGATGTCTTTTTTCTCTTAGACGGTTATGGTCGTATCCCTTGCCTTGAATCCACTTGCCATCCGGAATCTTGTGTTCTTCTTTATATGCACGGAGAATATTCCGGATATCCTCGAAACTCTCCGCCTTCTCCAGATCCGCCTGCAGCATGGCGTTGGCGTAAGCGCTGAAATGACTGTGGGCATCAATAAACGCCGGCATCATCGTCCTTCCCTCCAGGGAAATCTTTTCCATTTCCCCCTCTTTCCCGGCAGCCGCTTCCACTTCTTCGTACGTCCCTACCGCCAGGATCCTGCCCTCGGACGTCAGAACCGCCTCCGCACATCTTTTCTCATCCATAGTCAGAATCGTTCCGCCATAATACATTGTCTGCTTCATGCAATCTCCTTTCCAAATCTTCCTGTTCTCTTTTTTGACACGGGAGTTTTTCCTATTATATCATAAAATTTCTAATAAGTTATAAAATATACATAAATTTTCATGCAATTCCCGACCTTTCCGATAACGGAACGGATAACCGGCGCCATCTTCTGTTTCCACGCACACGAAACGCCAAATGGTTCAGCGCAGAATTGTATCTTTTTTCCGCAGTTTCGTTCTGTTTTCCCTCCGCTAAAAGCAGTATACTGTAATCACAAGATAATTATTCAGCGGTCTGCGGATTGCGCACACAGCCAAGGATATGCCAGGCGACTGCAAAGATAAAATTTTATTTAACATGGAGGAAACAAAAATGGAACGCAAATGGTGGCATGACAAGATTTTCTACCAGATTTACCCGAAAAGTTTTTATGATTCCAACGGGGACGGGATCGGAGATCTTCAGGGAATCATTCAGAAACTGGATTACCTGAAAGAACTGGGCGTGGATGTGCTCTGGCTATCCCCGATCTATAAATCTCCCCTGGCAGATCAGGGCTACGACATTTCCGATTATTACGCCATCGATCCACGGTTCGGCACCATGGAGGATATGGACGAACTGATCGCCGAGACAAAAAAGCGCGGCATGTATCTGCTGATGGATCTGGTGGTCAACCACTGCTCCGACGAGCATCCCTGGTTTGAAGCGGCAAAAAAGGATCCGGACGGTCCTTACGGAAAGTTTTTTTACCTTGCCGACCAAAAAGACGGACGGCCCTGCAACTGGCGCTCCTGCTTCGGCGGTTCCGTATGGGAACCGCTCCCGGGCACGGACAAACAGTATCTTCATATCTTTCATAAAAAGCAACCGGATCTGAACTGGGAAAACCCACAGGTACGTCAGGAAATTTACAAAAACATCAACTGGTGGCTGGACAAAGGCCTGGGCGGTTTCCGCATCGACGCGATCATCAATATCAAAAAGCCTCTGCCGTTCTGCGACTATACACCGGATCGGGACGACGGCCTGTGCTCCGTAGGTGAAATGCTGAAACATGCCAGCGGAATCGGTGAATTCCTGGAGGAAATGAAACGGGAAACTTTCGCGAAATATGATGCGTTTACCGTCGGCGAGGTCTTCAACATGAAGGACGACGAACTGCGGGATTTCATCGGCCCGGACGGACATTTTTCCAGTATGTTCGATTTCAATGAAACCATCTTCGGCGAGAGCCCCAATGGCTGGTACGATATAAAGAAAATCACCGGGGAAGACTATAAAAACTGTTGTTTTGAAGCCCAGGAACGCACAGAGGGCATCGGCTTTCTTTCCAATATCATTGAGAATCATGATGAGCCAAGGGGTGTTTCCCGCTATCTTCCGGAGGGCGAGCACAGCCCGCGGGCGAAAAAGATGCTTGGAGGACTGAATTTCCTTCTGAAAGGACTTCCGTTTATTTACCAGGGACAGGAAATCGGCATGGAAAATACCGTCTTTTCCTCCATCAGCGAGGTAGACGATATCTCCACACTGGACCAGTACCAGGTGGCGTTGGACGCAGGTCTCTCTCCGGAGGAAGCGCTGAAAGCCGTCTCCGCCTACAGCCGCGACAACGCCAGAACCCCGGTGCAGTGGAACGATTCCCCGCAGGCGGGATTCACCACCGGCACTCCGTGGCTGAACGTCAATCCCAACTACCGCCGGATCAATGTCGCCGCTCAGGAAAAGGATGAGGATTCGGTTCTCTCCTTCTACAAAAAACTGATTGCCCTGCGCAAGCATCCGGATTACAAGGACACTTTGGTATACGGCAGACTGATTCCGTGCCACAGAGAGCAGAAACATCTGATGGCATATTACCGGAAAGGCGAGCAAAACACACTGTTAATGATGGGAAATTACCAGAATAAGCCTCAGGATGTCACGCTGGAAAAAGAACCGGGAACGATCCTTTTGAACAACTGTGACGGACTTGCTGCAGACGGCAGGACGCTGCACCTGGAACCGTATCAGTTTCTTGTGATGACGGTATAAATCCTAGTATAATCCGCGTTAATCCAGAAGTTTGGATTGATGACATTTGCCTCTTCATGGTATGATAATGGCAGAAGAAAAGAAATCTGTTTTTCCCGCTAATGATACAGAGCAACCGTTCCGTTGGCGGAACGGCTGCGATGCGGGAACGATGAATTGGAAGGGGGAATGTTATGAATACAGACAAGAAAAAACTGGTCGTCCGGATTTCTGTTGGAATCAGCGGGATCGTCTGGGTTTACCTGCTTCTGCTGTATTACACAGGGTTGGATCCGACGGATGTTATGGGGTATGGAATCCTTGCCTTTTTCCTCCTGCTGCCGGCGGCGGCTCTGTTTGCCTCACTGGCGGTTTCCGCGGTGGGATTCCGCTGGCGGTGGGTGTTTCCGCTTTGCTTCGGAGCCGCGGAAATGCTTCTGAATTTTCTGATTTCCAATACACTTTCGGGATTTCTGCTCTTTCTGCTTCCGGCTGCAGCATCCCTGATCGGAATCGGAATCGGTGCTCTGATCCGCCGGGCAGTTCTTCATCACCGTGGACACAGTGCCGATACAGGGGCTTCCTCTTCTTTTGACCGTTCCCTTCTGGAACCTGCGATCCGCTGCAGTATCTGTAACGGCGAACAAGTCGCCGGTTTCGTAGACCGAAAAACCGGTAAATTTCAGGAGGTAGCCATGATCGCATCCGAAGAGGATCTGGAACAGTTTCTGAAGACCTACCAGATTTCCAGGCAGGAGTTGAAAAAGATTTTCTGATCTTCTCCCATACTTTTTAAATATGTGTTGTCACATATTTCCTTGCGACTCAGAATCCCGGACAAAACAGCACCCACAGAAAATACATGATGATTATTTTCTGTGGGTGCTGTTTTGTTCTTATATTCCTTCCTCCGCTGCAAGTAACGCAAGTATTTCTTCCATCGATTTGCCGGAATGTATCGCCGCCTGATACAGCGCTTCCTTTTTCTGCCCGGCAATCTGTTCTTCGATCTCTTCTTTCTTTTTCTGCAGTTCTTCCATGCGCAGTTCCAGTTCGTCGATTTCCTCTTCCGTTCTGATCAGTTGTTCATCCAGTGTGAGATTCTGCTTTCTGCGTCCTCTGCCTGCCATTGGCGGAATCCTCCTTTTTTTCATTTCTTCCAGTATAGCACATGGAATTCCGGATGCATCCGCCGGATTTGATTTTTTCAAAAAACCTTCCGCAGATTTCGCCGAATTTCAACATTTTTATTCCTGCATAAGAAATCTATAAATACTTTATTTTTTTGTTGCCGCCAGAAGCAGCATCATCGGACGGCGCATCTCATCCGCCATGCCGGGCAGATCCATCATATCCTCCGGCGGCTGCGGCTCCACCAGCGCGTCCAGCACGAATCCCTGCTTCAAAAGTGTCTGTACATAAGTCGTCACCGTTCTGTGATACTTTACCACATGTTCCCCAAGGAAAACGGCGTCCCTTTTCCCCTCATAATAGTAGTGATCCACCGGGAAGCAGAGGATCTTTCCGTCTTTGTCGTACATCCAGTCCTGGCTTCCCTCAGCGGTAAACACCGGATGTTCCGCGGAAAATACAAACTTTCCGCCCGGGGTGAGCCACCGGCTGATCTTCTCCACAAGAGCTCCGAAATCCTTCACATAATGAAATGCCAGCGAACTGATCACCACATCAAAGCTTTCCGGCGCGTATTCCAGATCCTCCATCGCACACCGGACAAAATGTACCTGCTCCATCTGACATTTCTCTCTGGCAACCGCCAGCATCCTTTCTGAAATATCCGTTCCTTCCACTCTCTGCGCCCCGTGCTCCGCCGCGTAGATGCAGTGCCATCCATACCCGCAGCCCAGATCCAGCACCCGCTTTCCGTGGAAATCCGGCAGCAGCTTTTCCAGTTCCCGCCATTCGCCCGCGCCCGAAAGTCCTTTCACTGACCGGCTCATCTGGCTGTATTTATTAAAAAATTCTTCTTCATCGTACCTGTTCTCTTTCAAAATTCCATTCCTCCTCTTACTGTCTTGCGGGATTTCCTCCGCGTTCCCATTGCAAATAGCAGGATTCAACGCCATCCTCCACAAAGCGCTCTTTCAACTGAAAGCCATTCTTCTCCATTACACGAATCGAAGACTGATTCGCCGCAAACGTGAAGCCGCCGGCTGTTTTGATCTGGAACTTCTCTGCGATCAGCTCCAGAAACAGCCGCAGCGCTTCTGTCGCCGCTCCTCGTCCCCAGAAGGCTTTCTCAAAAATACAGTAGCTGATCATCGCGTCCGGTTCCTCTTCTTCATGGATTCCATAGCACCAGATATCCCCGATATAACTTCCATCCGCATAGATCGTCCTCCCAAAACTTGCTGCTCCCGGTTTCAGCGACTTTCTGTAATCCTCCAATGCCTCTTCTACTGTCCTGCATTTCTGCGGAAGCATCTGCCGGATCTGCGCATCCCTCGTCTTTTCAAAATATATTCTGACGTGTTCCTCGTATCTTTCTTTTAATTCTATGCGCATGCCATTGCTCCTTCTGAGATGATAGATGTTCCAGGTCAATTTTTTCCACCACACCACTCCGGTCAGAGCTCCGTATCCAGGCTGTAGGTCTGTCCGGATTTTTTCTGATTTTTCAGCATGTTGATGATTGTCGGCACCGCCCCGACCAGCAGGAAGAAATACAGCAGAACCACATTTCCCCAATAGGAGCTCTCGTCAATGATCTGCTGCTCCAGCAGGACCGGAATGCTCTGAAACGCGGTGATGAAATCCGCTTCCAGCTCCCGCGCGACAACGATCGCCCAGTCTGCGCGGTCTCCCACATACGCCATGACCAGCATGAGCATTGCGGAGATCACAATTCCTTTTTTCGACAGTTTTCCGCCCAGCAGTTCATAGCCCTTGAGTGTGCAGACCGCCATAACGATTCCGGAGAGCGCCGCCACATAGCCAAGCTGGCTGACGAGAATGATACATGCCACTCCCACAAGAGAACCCAGCAGCGCTCCGACGATACCTCCGATAACATTCTCGCTCTTCTGCTTCTTCTGTGCCTGTACCAGAGTTTTATTCTGCTGCAGCTGCGCGTAGCATTCCTGACACATCAATGCGTAGCTTCCCGACACGTAGCGCGGCGCGATCCTCACATCCCTGCCGCAGGTCTGACAGCAGCTTTGATAACCGTGCTGCCGAAGGAATGCCGTCAGTGCATTCAGCCCATTCAATAAATTTTGCCGGATACACCAGCACACTGTACTCTCCGCGCTTTCCGTACAATGCCCCTCCCGCCTCATCGAGGCGGAGTCCTGTCTGACGCGCCATCTGTTCATAGTTCTGTTTTACTTTTTTCTTCATGTTTTCATTCCCCCTCTCATTTGAGTGTGTTTGAAAATTCATTCCTGCAATCTTCAAATGCGCTCCAGAAAACAAGTAAATTTATTTAAGTATACCATATCCATTTCTTTCCATCTACTTATTTTCCTCCTCAGGATGTAAAAAAGTACACTTTCGGACAATTTCAGCTTCATAAAAGCAAAAGGGAGCATGCGCATATCCGGGATCGCTCTGCGATTGCCCGGACGGGCACATGCTCCACGTTTTCATTCACCTGTCAATGAATGCCGTTGAATTTCTCAAATATCTTTTTCATCTTTCCGCTCTGGCGGATGGTTCCCTTCACACTGACTGTGATCTTCTCATAGTGCTCCGGATTCTCATAATCCTTGCTGTTTCCGTCATCGTCATACAGCTCATAAACTGCCTTGTCGGTCACATAACCCAGCAGGCTCAGATGTTCGAAGTCCATATCCGACACACTCTTTGCACTTTCTGCCATCGGGATCACGTGATCTTTCTTAATAAAGAAAATCAGTTCATCCATTGCCACCGGCACATAATGATGTCCCTGTTCCACCACCTGAACCGTGTAATCCTCCGGACTTCTCATGGATACAAGCATCATATCCTCCGGCAGATAGACATAACGGCCTGTCTTGTTCTGTTCATATACCGGAGCGATCATCATACTGTCGCCGATCATCAGCTGATCCTCAACCTGATCCGCATACGGATCGTCCGGATAATCGAAAGCCAGCGGGCGGAACATCATCTCATCCCTCAGCGCCGCCTTCATATACTCGCTGTACAGATACGGCAGCAGGCTGTAACGAATCTTCACCATTCTTCCGCATGCCTCGCTGTTGGAGAACTGATACAGCTCCTGCTCACGTGTTCCAAGGGCAGCATGATTTCTCATCAGCGGCGTGAACACACCGAACTGCATCCAGCGTAGTGCCAGGTCTTCTGTTGTGTCTGCGCCGAAACCGCACAGATCCGCTCCGGTATACAGGAAGCCGCACATATTCAAGGAAGGCATCATTTTGATGTTCAGCAGCAGATGGGACCACCAGGACAGATTGTCTCCCTGCCAGATTCCGCCGTAACGATGCATTCCGATATAGGAAGAACGAGAGAACATCAGGATCCTCTTGTCCGGCTCCAGTTCCTCAAATGCATCTCCTGCCGCGCGGGTCATATTGTAGCCGTACAGATTATGTACCTTGTCATGACGAACCGGAGTGCCTTCCCCGTTAAAGTTATGATAAAAGCTTCGGTAATCCTCGGGATTGTTCGCCAACTCCATGACCAGACCCTTAAATCGGAAATGTGTCATCAGATCCTGGTTCTTTCCGCGGAAGCTTTCCAACTCATCAAAAACTTTCTCCAGACGCTTTTCGGAATAGAAGATGGACGGCTCGTTCATATCATTCCAGAATCCATCGATTCCCTGATCCAGCAGGAATTTGTACTTCAGTCCGAACCAGCGGCGCGCCTCCGGATTCAGCATATCCGGGAAATGCACCCGTCCCGGCCATACGGCTGCGACGAACTCCTTTCCATCCTCATCCTTACAGAAATATCCTTTCTCCATGCCTTCTTCGTAAACCTGGTAGCCTTCTTCGATCTTGACGCCTGCGTCAATGATCGGCACCAGATGGATATGCTTCTCCTGCATTTCCTTTACAAATTCCGGGAAATCCGGGAAGGTTTCTTCGTTCACCGTAAAGTCCTTGAACCGTTCCATATAGTCGATATCCAGATAAATGCTGTCCAAAGGAATTCCCAGTTCACGGTATCTGCGTTCCACCTCACGCACGTCATCCTCGCTTTTGTAACCCCAGCGGCTCTGTCCGAATCCAAACGCCCACTTTGGAGGAATATAGCTGCGGCCGATCATATGCCGGAACTGATGTACGATGTCTTTGAGATCTTTTCCATCGATAAAATATACGTCCATATCCCAGCTTTCCATGGTGATCACTGCAGTATCCTGCTGGGTGTAACCGATATCAAAGGTCACCTTGCCCGGATGATCCAGGAAAATTCCAAACGGTTCTTTCTCCGCAAACAGAAGAAAATTGTGGGCCGCATACAGGGAACGGGTGTCTTCCCGGTGGTTGGGGTCGTCGGTACAGTTGCTGATATAAATCCATCCCCTCTTATTGATACCGCGTACCTGTTCACCCAGGCCATACACGGGCGCGTCCTTTGTCATCATGAAGGAAATTTTTTCTCCTTCTTTCACTTCCACCCGTGGGAGTTTCCCCTGCTCAATGGGATGCTCTTCCACTACGGCCTCTGTATTCAACGGGTTTCCGAAACGATACTTACGAATCATGCTTTCTTCTCCTTTCCGCTCTCATTTTTTGACACTGCATGATGTCCTATGGTATTATTATAGCGGCAGCAGACAGGATTTTCTTGCATATTTCCAGCTTTTTATAACACAATCCTGCTGCCGAAGGAGAGTTATTATGAACCAGAACCCTGATCTTTTGGAACCGGTGCAGCATGGCTCCGCCATGTTCCCTCTGGAGTATTATCCCTGTGTATTTCCTCTCGGCACCGGCAGCCTGCCGGTACACTGGCATGAAGAATTTGAGATCACTTATGTACGGAAGGGCTCCTGCACCTATCAGATTGATCTGCAGTCTTACCATATTACTGAGGGAGATTTTCTGCTCCTTCCTCCGGAAATGCTCCATGGCACCGTGGAACAGTCTCAGGCGGAATTTATCACGGACAGCTTCGTCTTTCGCCTGGATATGCTGGAAAGTTCGATTCCGGACTTCTGCACGACCCGTTTTTTCGTTCCTCTTGCCAGCGGAACAATCCGGTTCCCCGTGCATCTTCCCGCCTCGGACCCAGTGGTACCGCTTCTGCTGGAATCCTTTGAGACGGTCCGGAAGGCATTCCTGGAAAAACCATTCGGCTACGAACTGGAGATCAAAGCGCAGCTTCTTCACCTGTTCTTCCTGCTGTACAGCCACGTACCCTACCAGAAAACCGACCAGTCCCACACCGATATTACCGACAAACTGAAGATGGTCCTGCAGTTTATCCAAGAGCATTATCAGAGTTCCGTGACCGTACGGGAACTGGCAGACCTCTGCCACTTCAGTGAATACCATTTTATGCGTTTCTTTAAACGCCATATGAATATGACCTGCATCGAGTATCTGAACCAGTACCGCCTGGAAATGGCATCCCGCCAGCTTGCGAAGACGGAACTTCCGATCACCACCATCGCTCTTGAGTCAGGCTTTAACAATATTTCATATTTTAACCGGGTCTTTAAAAAGAAATTCGGCGTGACGCCAAAGGAATACCGCAAGCTTGATAACCGCTGAAAAAGATGCTATAGTAATAGCGAAAAAAATAGAAATGGAAAGGATTTTATGAGTGCTATGAGTCTATATTCCGTTGTAGTACCTGTTTTCAACTCTGAACACACGCTCGCGGAACTGTACCAGCGCATCCGGACAGTATTTGAAACTACGATTCACGAAGAGTTTGAACTGATTCTGGTGGATGACAGTTCCAGAGATAACTCCTATAAAATCATGAAAGAACTCCGCAATGCAGATCCCAGGGTACGGATTGTACAGATGGCGAAAAATTTCGGACAGCATCCCGCTTTGCTCTGCGGTTTTTCTTTTGCAAAAGGGGATTTCATCATAACCATGGACGACGACCTTCAGCATCCCCCTGAGGAGATTCCAAAGCTTGTGAAGGCAATCCAGGAAAATCCTGAGGTCGATGTCATCATCGCCAAATACCAGAACCGCCATCACAATCTGATCCGGAAGCTTGGAACGAAAATATCCGTTTATGCAACTTCCAAAATGCTGAAAAAGGATCCAAACCTGGAAATCACCAGCTTCCGCCTGATGCGCCGTTTCATTGTTGACGCCATCCTTGGAATGGACGTTCATCTGCCCCAGATCGGCAATCTTCTGGTGCAGACCTCCAACCGGATCATCAATGTGGAGGTGCGCCATGATGCCAGAAAATACGGAAAAAGCGGCTACAGCTACCGCCGCCTGGCTCATGACCTGTATTACGATATTATTTCCAATTCGGCTTTCCCGCTGATCGTCGTACGCGACATAGGAATCGTCAGCTTTCTTGTCAGCATTGTCCTTGGGCTGTTTTATCTGATAAAATTCCTGTGTTTCGGAAGCCCTGTGGAAGGGTGGACGACGATCGTCCTTCTGATCAGCGCCTACTCCGGTTTGCTGCTGCTTTCCGTGGGCATTGTCGGACAGTACCTGATCAATATTCTGGAAGAGACGAGGAAAATGCCAAACTATACCATCAGAGATAAGGATGTTTAACATGATAAACCAGAAAGAAATCGGCGGTTACTTTGAAATGGAAGAACTGCCCGGTGAAGAATATTATCCTGATCTGCTCCATCTGAATCTTGGCAGAACTGCGCTTCAGTACCTGCTGGACCGGCGCGGCTGCCAGGAAATCTTTTTGCCCTATTACCTGTGCAACTCAGTGATTGACGCATGCCGTAACAGCAGCGCAAAAGTTTCCTTCTACTCTGTCAATGAGGAGCTGATGCCGGAAATCGACGAACTGCCGGAGGGTGCATGGCTGTATCTGGTCAATTACTATGGACAGCTGACCGATGAACAAATCCGCTTCTTCCAGAAGAAATATCAACGGATCATCGTAGATCAGACCCATGCCTTTTATCAGCGGCCAGTGGAGCATGTGGACACGATTTATTCGCCAAGAAAATTTTTCGGCCTTCCCGACGGCGCATACCTGGCTGCGGATCTGCTCACGGAAGACGATCTGCCGATGGATTTTTCCACCGAAAGGATGGAACATATTCTCGGGCGTTATGAAAAGGGCGGAAACGCTTATTACTCCGTCATGCTGAAAAATGCGGAGACTTTTCATTCCCGGGAAATCTGCCGGATGTCCCGCCTGACACAAAACCTTCTGCGCGGAATCGACTACTCCGGAAGCGCTCAGAGACGAAAAGAAAATTACCGGACGCTGTCTTCCTTTCTTGACGCTTCCAACCCGCTTCCGTTCCGGGAACCGTCTGTTCCGCTGTGTTATCCGTATTACACGCCGAACGGGCTCGAAATCCGGAAAAAACTGGCAGAGAAAAAAATTTATGTACCTGTCAACTGGAAGAACGTTGTGAACGAAATGCCAAAAGACAGTACAGAATACCGTTACGCCGCCAATATCCTGCCTCTTCCCTGCGATCAGCGTTATACAACGTCCGACATGGAAAGGGTTGCAGCCGCGGTTCTGCGGTTATGTGGGAGGAACTTATGAATCATCGCATTTTCATCCTCGGCAGCTCCGAGGAATTTATACAACTGGTAAAACTCTCCAAAGCAAGAGGAATCTGTACGATTGTCTGCGACGGCATTCCGGACGGTCCGGCAAAAAAAGAGGCGGATATCGTCTACGATGTGGATGTCAGATCCACGGAAAAAATTGCGGAAATCTGCAGGAAGGAACGGGTGGACGGCATCCTCACTGCATTTTCCGATCTGCTCTTGGAATGTATGGTCAAAATCGCGGCAAAGGCCGGTCTGCCCTGCTATCTGATTCCGGAGCAGCTGAAATTCTACCGGGACAAATCTGTGATGAAAAAAATGTTTGCTTCCCTGGATATTCCGACGCCGCGGTACGTGGAGACCGGAGCAGACTGCTCCCCGGACCTTCTTGGCGATCTCCGTTTCCCGGTGGTAACCAAGCCTCTGGACCGATACGGTTCCCGCGGCGTCCTCGTACTGAACAGCCTGGAGGAGATCCGCAGCAGATTCCACGAAATCTGTGCCGGCTCGGAAACAGAGAAAATACTGCTTGAAGAGTACAACACGGGATATGAATTTAATCTGATGGCATGGGTAAACAACGGACAGGTTTTCGTCCTGGGAATCGCCGACCGGGAGAAAAGTCCAGGTGAAACGCACTCCATTCCGGTCTGCAGCCGCAACGTGTATCCTTCCTGCCTGATGGATCATGTATACCAGGATGCAAAACGTATCCTGGAAAAGGTGATCCGTTTTACCGGACAGCAGGACGGGGAACTTTCCATGCAGTTTTTCTGGCATCCGGACAGGGGCATTGAGGTCTGCGAAATCGCCGCGCGTTTTCTGGGCTATGAGCATGAGCTGATTGAATTCTGCAGCGGTCTCTCCATCGAAGAGCTGCTCCTCAATTCTGTCTACGCGCCGGAACGCATCCCGCTTATGCTGCAGGAGCACAATCCATTTTTCGACAAGAGCAGCGCCGTTCTCTATTTCCACGGACGCGAGAGGGAAATCGCCAGTCTGGAATCAGCCGAAAAATGTTTCCGCTCCCCGGAGGTCAGCCAAAGCTGGATCTTTTACCGCCAGGGAGAACAGGTCCAGGAGTTCGCCCGCCCCTATGTGGCAAGATGCTTTCTCCATGCGGGTACCCGCGAAGAAATCGACAGAGCCACCGACAGGATCTTTGCGGAAATGAGTATTCCTGACAGCAGCGGGGAAGAAATTCTCTACCGGAATGTCAGAACACAATATCCTGATATTCTGACCAGCCACAAGGAAAAATAAAACACTTGGATAAACAAAAAAGGAGCCGTTACAAACCAGAGGATGATTTCTCTGGTCTGCAGCGGCTCCACGAAAATGGACTTCCTCAAGCAGGATTCTCACAAATTGCGGGAGGAATGGATTCCATGTTCCATCTGCTGTATCTCGACACTTTTTACAGCAATCACATCCACGCCTGTCCCCGCCACATTTTTCAGTACCGGTTCTCCTGCACGCACAGGCGCCTCAATCTCCACCTCTTTCAGTTCCCGAATACAGTCAAAAATCTTATCTTTTGGAACATCTTCCTTCGTCTTTACAGGAACCATCTGCGCAGTGCCATGAACGACACGGACCGTAGTGGTCACGATCCTGGTCGGATGAGTCACTTCTTTTTCCCCGTAGATCTTTCCCCGCTTACAGGTGTAGCCGGAAATGGAAGCAATCTGTTCTCCGTCCAGTTCCACCGTCAGCTGACATCCCATCGGACAGCCGATGCAGGTGAGTATTTTCTTTTCCATTTCCTACACCTCCTCGATCCGTATCGTTATGGTATCTGCCGGCAGCGCATCGTTCAGATCCTCTCTTTTGATCACAGCCTCTTCCATCTCTCCCGGCACAAAAATCTGCTTTCTTCTGCGGAACAGCTGCCGGTCTCCCGCATGGACTGTGACACAGCAGTTTTTATATTCCTTTCTGACACGAAAACGGATTTTCAGCGTTTCTCCCATCTGCGCCAGATGCAGCACAGACGGCACCGTATACCGGATCCCGTCTCCGGGAAGGATATCCAAAATACCAGAAACTTCATTTTCCGGCTTTTTTGCTGTCCATTCTTCGCAAGCAGCCTGCGATTCCGGCAAATCTTTTCTGCTTTCCCCGCATTTCATCCACTTTTCACTGCTCTCTCCGGAAGTTTCCCGGACATATTCCGCTGCACGGCGGCCAGCATTGGCTGCTTCTTCCGATACGAAATCCACCAGATCATGGACATGAAGCACATTTCCGCAGGCAAAGATCCCGCCGACGCTGGTCTGAAAGGATTCGTCGACCACCGGGCCGGAGGTAGCAGGGTTCAATGACACCCCGGCATTTTTTGACAGTTCATTTTCCGGGATCAGCCCTACGGATAACAGCAGTGTATCGCAGGAATATTCTTCCTCCGTCCCCGGAACAGGGCGTCCGTCATGATCCACCTGCGCCAGAGTCACCCCTGTAAGGCGTTCCTTCCCATGGATGGCAACGACGGTATGGCTCAGCTTCAGCGGGATGCCGAAATCTTCCAGACACTGAACGATGTTTCTCTTCAAGCCGCCGGAATAGGGCATCAACTCCGCAACCACTTTCACCTTCGCCCCTTCCAGCGTCATTCTCCGCGCCATGATCAGACCGATATCCCCGGAACCGAGGATCACCACCTCACGTCCGGGCATCCTGCCCTCCACATTGACCAGCCGCTGGGCGGTTCCTGCCGTATAGATTCCTGCCGGGCGGTATCCCGGCAGATTCAGCGCTCCCCTTGGACGCTCCCGGCAGCCCATTGCCAGGATTACAGCCTGCGCCTGAATCTGAAAAATGCCCTCCGTCGGGCTGACCGCTGTCACCACCTTTTCCGGTGACAGATCCAATACCATCGTGTCCGTAAGATAAGGAATCCCCATGCGCTCCACTTTTTCTATATATCTTGCCGCATATTCCGGACCGGTCAGTTCTTCCTGAAATGTGTGAAGACCAAAACCATTATGAATACACTGGTTCAGAATTCCGCCCAGTTCCCTGTCCCGTTCCAGGATCAGGATATCTTTTTCTCCCTGTTCGGCGGCGGAGATTGCCGCTGCCAGACCGGCAGGGCCGCCGCCGATGATCACAATTGCATGTTGTTTCATCTTTGGATCCCCTCCTTGTTTCTTCCTGAGATCAGCCAGGAATCGCCCCCGGATTTCGTCAGTTCTGTCCAATCTGTTCCGCATTCCCTTACCAGCAGTTCCATGACTTTCGGAGAGCAGAAGCCCGCCTGGCACCTTCCCATTCCGGCGCGTGTCCTCCGCTTGATGCCGTCCAGTGACCGCGCGCCCAGCGGACGGCGGATGGCATCAAGAATTTCCCCTTCGGAAATCCCCTCACAGCGGCAGAGGATCCGCCCGTAGGCCGGCTCCTTTCGGATCAGTTCCTTTCGCTGTTCCAGATCCAGGTCGGACGGATTGAGAATCCCTTTTCTCCTTGGCTCAAATTCCAGATTCTTATCCAATCCCAGCCGGGAAGCAATCCGCTCTGCCAGATAGATGCCGATGGCCGGCGCGCTGGTCAGTCCCGGCGACTCGATCCCCGCACAGTCAAAGAAGCCCTCCGCGTCCTCCGGCTCTCCCAGAAGGAAATCGTCTCCGTCTTCGTGGGCCCGGAGTCCTGCGAACGAAGTGATCACCTGGCGGTAGGGAAGGTCTTTCACTGTTTCGGCAGACTTCGCCGCCACGGTTTCCAGACCTTCCCTTGTCGTGTCAGTTCCTTCCCTGTCCTCGATATCCACTGCAGTCGGACCCAGCAGAAGATTTCCATGAACCGTCGGCGAAACCAGTACGCCTTTTCCGTATTTGCCCGGAAGCGCAAATACCGTACAGTGGACATGCTTGCCTGCCGTCCGGTCCAGAAGCTGATATTCTCCTTTTCTCGGTGTGATATGTATCTTTGTACCGCTTGCCATATTATGGAAAAGGTCCGCGTAAACCCCGGCGGCATTGACCACCGTACGTGTTTCGAATACACCTTTTGAAGTTTCCAGCCGATAACCCTGACCTGTTTTTTCTATTTTCTGTACTTCCGTATTAAAACGAAACTCCACACCGTTCCGGCATGCATTTTCAGCCAGAGCGATGGTAAGACCGAAGGGGCAGACGATTCCGCCGGTGGGCGCGTACAGCGCTGCAGCCACACGTTCAGACAGATTCGGTTCCATCTTCCGCAGTTCTTCCCACTCCAGGATCCTGAGTCCCTGGACCCCGTTCTCCCTGCCCCGTTCCAACAGTTCCTCCAGTCCCTGTCTCTGTTCTTCCTCCGTGCAAACCACCAGGGAACCGTTCTGTTCAAATAAAACATCCAGCTCCTCGGTCAGTTCTTTCATCCGAAGATTTCCTTCCAGATTCATTTTTGCTTTCATGGAACCGGGCACTGCGTCAAAGCCCGCATGCACGATTCCGCTGTTTGCCTTCGACGTTCCGCAGCACACATCCTCCTGCCGTTCCAGCACAGAAATTTTTCCCTGAAACCGGGAAAGTTCCCGCGCGACAGCACAGCCGCAGACTCCGGCTCCGATAATGATCACATCATACATATAAAATCCCTCACAATACATGTTCCATCTGTCTTTACGGTTTCGCCCAGCCGCAGGCATAAGTCACTGCTTTCTTCCAGCCTGCAATCTTTTCTTCTCTTTTCTCCTCAGTGAGTTCCGGTTCAAAAACCTTTCCGATCACCCAGTTTTTCTTCAAAGTCTCCTGATCCGGCCAGTAGCCCACCGCCAGTCCCGCCAAATAAGCGGCTCCCATCGCGGTACTCTCCACACAGAGCGGTCTTGTGACCGTAGCTCCGACGATGTCCGCCTGGGTCTGCATCAGGAAATCATTGGCGCAGGCGCCGCCGTCTGCCTTCAGATTCTTCAGTTCCATCCCTGAGTCCGCCTCCATCGCACGAATGACATCATTGACCTGGTAGGCGATGGATTCCAGCGTCGCGCGGATGATATGATACTTATTCACTCCTCGGGTCAGTCCAAGGATCGCTCCTCTCGCATACTGATCCCAGTAGGGCGCGCCCAGCCCGGTAAATGCCGGAACCACATAACAGCCGTTGGTATCGCTGACCTTCTGCGCCATATATTCGGAATCCGCGGCGGATTCGATCAGCTTCAGTTCGTCTCTCAGCCACTGCACCGCCGCTCCTCCTACAAAGATCGAGCCCTCCAGCGCATAATTAACCTTTCCGTCAATGCCCCAGGCAATTGTCGTCACCAGGCCGTTGGTGGAAAATACCGGTGTTTCCCCGGTATTCATCAGAAGAAAGCATCCGGTACCGTAAGTGTTTTTCGCATCTCCCGGCGTAAAGCAGGTCTGTCCGAACAGGGCGGCGTGCTGGTCTCCTGCTGCGCCTGCAATGGGAATCGGACCTCCAAAGTATCCAGGATCCGTTTCCCCGTATACGCAGCTGGACGGTTTCACTTCCGGAAGCAGTTCTCTTGGAATGTCCAGTTCCCGCAGGATTTCTTCGTCCCAGTCCAATTCCCTGATATTGAACAGCATCGTTCTGGACGCGTTGGTGTAGTCCGTCACATGCACACGGCCTTTCGTCATCTTCCAGATCAGCCATGTCTCAACGGTTCCGAACAGAAGCTTTCCCTCCTGTGCCTTCTCTCTGGCTCCCTCCACGTTGTCCAGGATCCATTTCAGCTTGGTTCCGGAAAAGTAGGCATCGATCACAAGACCTGTCTTTTCCCTGAAAAAATCCACCATTCCTTTTTCTTTCAGCTGATCACAGTATTCCGCCGTCCTGCGGCACTGCCAGACGATCGCCGGACAAACCGGCTCTCCGGTGGTTTTGTCCCACACAATGGTTGTTTCTCTCTGGTTGGTGATCCCGATCGCGGCAATATCCGATGCACAGGTTCCCGCCTTTTCGATGGCTTCCACTGCCACGCCAAGCATGGTCGACCATATTTCGTTCGCGTCGTGTTCTACCCAGCCGGGTTTCGGGAAATACTGGGTGAATTCTTTCTGTGCCATGCTGACGATGGTCCCCTTTTCATCGAACAGGATGCACCGGTTGCTGGTGGTTCCCGCGTCCAATGCCATTACATATTTTGCCATAATTTTGTCCTCCTGAAAAAAATAAGAGCACAGCCGCAGCCGCAGTTCTCTGCCGGCTCTGGCCATGCTCTTTGGGCGGCATGCCTTATTAATTTCATCCTACCATAACCCCTTTCACATTTCAAGTTTTTTTGGCAACGGACGGGAGAGCACGAAGCGGCGGACGGGGACGGGGTGTGGTAGGGGTGATGGCGGGAGTGTTTCTTTAGTATTGTAGTATTTTAGTATTTTGGTGCTTTCTGTTTTAACGTTTCAGTATTTGGGGTTATAGTTTTTTGTGTTTATGTGTTTTAATAGCTTGGTTTTTTGTGTTTCACCGTTTTAAGTACGCGCAGATAATTTCCTGGATGGCTCCGCTGAGGTCTGGAGTGATTTCCATGCTCTGGAGTTCGCTGAGCAGGAGTTCCGGGGTTTCCTGGGCGTGTCTGGCTGCCTGGTAGATTTTTTCTTTGGCGATGAAGTCGATCTCCGCCTGGTTCAGGAAGTCAAAGATCTGCTGTTGTACCGGGTTGGCTGCCACCTGGGTGTTCTGGGGCAGACGGATTTCTATGGTGTCTTCCGGACGGATGTCGGCCAGGGTTATGGTCAGGGTGGTTCCGTTGTGAGTGCAGCAGTCTTTCTGTTCTGTCTGGTTGACCAGGACAACTGCCTCTTCTGCTGTCACTTTGTGCAGTTCGATCTTCCAGGTTCTCTGTTCCGGCAGAAGGGTCAGGTCTCCGGCGGACGGTTTGATGGTGAAGGTTTTTTCCTGCCAGTTCAGGTTCATTTCTGTGACTGCGCAGATTCCCTGACGGTAGCCTTCGGTTATGTTGTCGTCCTCGTACAGTGTAAAACTGTTGTCTGCGCCCGGGTAGACGCGAACGGTCAGTTCTTCCGGATTTTTCTCTGTGTCGATGGCACGGATCTCATCCGTCATCGGGAGAATGGCTCCTGCTTTTGCCAGTACCGGAATCTGGTCAATAGAGCGGTACATATTCTGGTTTCTTCCGCCCTGGTATACGGTGTCCGTGAAGAAATCAAACCACAATCCCTCGGGAAGCCATACTTTTGTCTTTGCCACATTCAGATTCTCGATCCTCGCTGTGGTCACCGGCGCTGCGATCAGCTCGCTTCCGAAGAAATATTCATTTTTCCGTCCGTAGGCATCCCAGTTTTCCGGATATGCGTAGTACATCGGCTGGCAGATCGGCTCTCCTTCTGCCCATGCCCGGTGGTTCATGGTATACAGGTAAGGCAGCAGCCGATGGCGCAGGCGAAGAAACTCGCACATGGTGTCATGAACTTCTTTTTTGAATCTCCACGGCTCTTTTCCGTTGAATTCACTGCTGCTGCTATGCAGACGGTTGATCGGAGAAAAGACGCCAAACTGATACCAGCGCGCTTCCATCTCATCGTTCTTGTATCCCAACATATGACCGCCGATATCATGACTCCACCATCCATAACCGATGTTGGATGCCGTGCTGGTAAAATAGGGCTGGAAATCCAGAGATTCCCAGGTAATCAGCGTGTCACCGGAGAATCCTACCGGATATCGGTGAGAGCCTGGTCCGGCATAACGGGAAAAGGTCATCGGACGTTTTCCGTTTCTTGCGCTGTCCAGGAAATGGTAATGGTTCAGCATCCAAAGAGGGTCCAGCCCTTCCATTTTGCTGTTGGTTCCCTGCTGCCAGTCAACCCACCAGAAATCCACGCCTTCCTCTTCCAGCGGATGAAGGGTCTTTTCCAGATATGCCTCCAGGAAATCCGGATTGGCAATATCAAAATTGACTGGCTCTTCTTTCTCCGGATCCAGACCCATCGCCTCAGCCATCTGCGGGTAGCAGTCTTCAAAGCCGCGGATGCCGTCCGCCGGATGGAGGTTGAGAGTCGTCTTCATTCCTCTGTCATGGAGCTTTTTCAGGAACCGTTCCGGATCCGGGAAGAATTCCCGGTTCCAGGTATAGCCTGTCCATCCTGTACCGTACTTCGGATCGATATCCACCAGATGCCAGTCCATATCAATAACCGCAACGGAGAACGGGATCTGTTCCTGATCAAACCGCTCCATCAGTTCCATGTAGGACTCTTCCGTATATTTGTAATATCTGCTCCACCAGTTGCCCAGGGCGAATCTCGGCAGCATTGGTGTCTCTCCGCAGAGATGATAGAAATCTTTCAGCGCTTCCAGATAGCGGTGTCCGTAGGCAAACAGGTACAGATCCTGAATTCCTTTCTTTCTGGGCTCCACCCATCCGTCCTCACGGAGGGTCAACGTACGGGAATCATCCAGCGCCACGCAGCCGCACCATAAGGACAAAATACCATCCTCCAGCTCACAGGCTCCGTTGACATTATCCAGGGTTCTTGCTGTTCCCTTCAGATTCTCATTTTTCGCACCGTAACGCCAGGCATTTCGGTTTCCTCCCGGCATGCCCAGGGCATAGCAGGAAAGACCGTGACTGGTGAATTCTTTTTTGTCGTAATTCAACTGGAAATATTCCGTGCGGATTTCCAGTTCTTCCGGTGTTTCCCTTACCTCAAAAGAAACCTGCGGGAAATTCCGGTTCAGCACCGTCTGCGTCGGTGCATCGGTAAATATTCCATCCGGGCTGTACTCCAGGCGTACCAGGCTTTTAGTCAGTACTGTGATCCGGTAATGTTCTCCCTGAATCATATTTTCCGGGCATGCCTGCGGATATGCGTCTATTTTCAGATATTTTTTCATCTCCTGTAATCCTCCCAATTTTACTTTATAGCTGTTTGCAGCGCTTCGCGATTATGAAATTTTCAGAACCAAAGCCTCATACGGCTTCAGCAGGATTTCTTTTTCCACTGTCTCCCGATGGTAATTGCTGATCAGCACTTCTCCTTCGGAAAACTCTTCCGGTATACTGTAAGTTTCTTCCTCTTCCGTGAAATTACAGATCACCAGCAGTTTTTCATTGTCCAGAGTTCTTGTATAAACATACAGTTTTTCGTTGTCCGGGTCCAGAAGCTGATACGTTCCGTACACCATAACCTTCTCTTTCTTTCTCAGGCCAATGATCTTCTGGTAATAACGGAATACAGAATCCGGATCCTCCATCTCGGTCTTCGCGTTGATCTCGGTATAGTTGGGGTTCACCATGATCCATGGAGTTCCCGTTGTAAATCCCGCATTTGCACTGTCATCCCACTGCATCGGTGTTCTCGCGTTGTCCCTTCCGCGGAGACGGATATAGCGCATCATATCTTCCGGATTCACTTTTCCTGCCTCTGTCAGTTCGTGGAACGCATTGATGCTTTCAATGTCCCGCAGATCCTCCAGTGTCGGAAACGGACAGTTGGTCATTCCAAGCTCTTCTCCCTGGTACACGTACGGCGTTCCCTGCATCATATGGAGACAGGTCACCAGCATCTTCGCGCTCACTGCGCGGTATTCCGGCGCATCGTTTCCAAAACGGGAGACACTTCTTGCCTGGTCATGGTTGCCAAGAAACAGGCTGTTCCATGCTTTTCCTTCCAGTTCCGTCTGCCATTTGCTCATGGTTGTCTTGAAATCTTTCAGCTGGACTCTCTCATCTGTCCATTTGCCCATCGGTCCATTGGCTTCCACATGTTCAAACTGGAAGACCATGCTCAGCTCTCTTCCGTCGGCATTGGCGTATTTTTTCGCCTCTTCAATGGTCACACCGGCGCATTCTCCCACTGTCATCAGATCATAGTGGGACAACACTTTCTGGTTCATTTCCTGCAGATATTCATGGACATGAGGACCATTGGCACATCCAGAATCCCCATACAGAGCTCCCGGTGCCTGATAACCGTCCGGAAGCCCCGGTTTCTTGGAAATCAGGCTGATCACATCCATACGGAATCCGTCGATTCCTTTCTCACACCACCAGTTCATCATCTGGAAAACTTCGTCACGGACTTTTGGATTGTCCCAGTTCAGATCCGGCTGTTTTTTGGAAAACAGATGAAGGTAATACATATCTGTCGTCTTATCATACTCCCACGCGGAGCCGGAGAAACAACTTCCCCAGTTGTTCGGCTCTTTTCCGTCTTTTCCCTCTCTCCAGATATAATAATCACGGTACGGATTGTCCTTTGATTTGCGGCTCTCCACAAACCACGGGTGCTCGTCGGAGGTATGGTTTACCACCAGGTCCATCACCAGCTTCATGCCCCTCGCGTGAATGCCTTCCAGCATACGGTCAAAATCTTCCATTGTGCCGAATTCTTCCATGATTGCCTGGTAATCGCTGATATCATAGCCATTGTCATCATTGGGCGACTGGTAGACCGGAGACAGCCACAGGACATCCACTCCGAGTTCCTTCAGATAATCCAGCCGTGAGGTAATGCCGTTGATATCTCCGATTCCATCCCCGTTGCTGTCCATGAAGCTTCTCGGATAAATCTGATAGACCACCGCTTCTTTCCACCATGCTTTTTCCATATGTTTTTCCTCGCTTTCCTATTTTTTACAGGTGCAGGCAGGCACGCATCACGTCCATCTCTGTCCTCTCGCCTGCTTTCCTGTGATCTTTTTCTCTACGAGTCCATACTATCACATCTGTCCCGTGGTTTTCAACAGTTTTGCGCAAAACTATTATTTCTATACAAGTTTATGTTTTAATTTTTATATATTTTCACTAATTTCAGACCGGTCAGTTCTGTCTGACACAGATTCTCTCTCAATCAGCAGGGTTGATACTTTGTATTCCGCTTCCGCCGGTTCCTCCCGCATCCGTTTGAGAACCGCCTGCGCCGCACGCCGCGCCTTTTCGTCCACGTTCTGGCGCACGGTGGTCAGCGCAGGTCTGGAAAGTTTCGCATAGGAAACATCATCAAAACCCGCAACCGACACTTCTTCCGGAACCCGCACCCCGTGATCCTGCAGGAAATTCAGCGCTTCCACCGCATAGAGGTCCGAAGCAAAGAACAGCGCACTCTGTTTTCGCAAAAAAGGAAGCATCTCCTGATACTGTCTCTTCCGCTCCGACGGCTCCCTCGCAATCAGAATATGGCTGGAAGCAACATTCTCCACCTGCTCTTCCTCCAGTGCCGCCTGAACGCCGAGCCATCGCTCATGATCCACCGCATGATCATTGTCCGTGAGAAACAGCAGTTTTCTGTGTCCCTTTTTCAGCAGATAATTTGCCATCAGGTAACCGCCGCCCCAGTCGTCCGTGCGCACATTCACCACACCTTCCGGCAGCCGGCAGTAACCATCGATCACAGCCATCGAACCGGAAAAACGGCTTCGAATCTTGGCAATCTCCCTCTCTTCCAGTCCGATGGAAATCATCGCTTCCAGATTCCAGCCAAGGATCTGCTCCATCAAATCTCTTCCTTGGTGCCGTGTCACCAGCATCATATAATATCCGTTTTCCTGAATCTGATACTCCAGGTTACCCACCAGCTCCGCGATAAATGGATCCTCCAGCGCGTAAGACATCCCTTCCCTGGTATATCCGAGCACGACACCGATCAACCCGGAATGTTCCCTTGCCAGCATCCGCGCACTGATACTCGGCACGTAGTTCATCTCCTCCAGAATGCGGTTGATCTTCTCCACCGTTTCCCCGGAAACCCTGCCGGTCTTCCCGTGGATCACATTGGAGACTGTCGTCGGGCTCACTCCTGCTTTTTCTGCAATATCTTTAATCCTTATCATAAAACCTCCCAAAAACAGGCTCCGGCGCCGGCACAAATGCCGGGCTGCCGGAGCCTGCCTCTGTCTCATTGTTATCTCTCTGTCTGTCTTTTTACTTTTCGTTGATTCTCTTTGCTTTATCTTTTTATGATACCTGTTCCTCACCGATTGCGGTTACCGTGCATAACGGATCGCCTTCCTGATACTCCATGGTGATCCGGTCACCTTCCTGGTACGTTACGATTTCCACAAAATCCGTGATCGATACATCATAGATCCTGTCGTCCCCATCCAGTACCAGATAGAAGTGAGAATTGCCGTCGATGACACTCTGGGCGATCCGGGTAATGGTTCCTGTCACCGTCTCTGTCTCTGCTGCCACATCTGTGTCATCGGAAATGCCGCTGTTCTCCAACAGCCGGACATATTCTTCCTGGCAGTCGGAAAGGGTGTCTCCCGTGGCAACGGTCTGATACTGCTGCACATTGACCATTGCATATTTCTTCACCAGTCCCGCGCCGTCCTTCAGCGCCATCACATACGTCGGCTCATTTGCCACATTCAAAAGCAGTGGGAACGCCGCTGTATAGCGCAGGTTCTGCACCTGTCCTTCCGCGGAAGCCATTGCCGAACGCTCCTCCGCACCGGAGATCGCATAATATCTCGTCTCCATCGTTCTCTGATTCATCAGGATAAATCCCACGTTGGACTGGTCGGAGTTCACGGATGTCACGCCTGTGTATACCCACACATCATCGTCCATCGCGATATAATTATAGCCGTCGGTGGTCTTCAGACATCCTTTCTGCCCGAACACACTGTTGAGGAATCCGTTGACCAGTGTGCCATGGTAGTTGTAAAGTTCCAGCAGAAGATCCGCCGGATACGCACGGTCCACCCACTGAGGACAGTCTTCGATCGCATAATCTTCCGTCTCGCCGGTCTGGGCATTACACAGAACCACACGTCCAATGGTCTGGCCGCCAAACAGGCCGATGTTGAACTTCTGCACCGGGCATACCCAGTACGGAACACCGTCATCATTGATCTCAAAACTGATCTGATCGAACATGTAAGTCGGATAACGGAATCTCAGATGACGGTAAATGTTGCGGTTAAACAGTTCCGACTCGGAATACCGGATCGGCTGATCCAGCATCACCAGTTCCGTCTCCTGAGTCGCCATATCGATCTGCATATATGCCGGAATACCTTCCGACTGGTTGGTGAACCATTTGATCGTGCTGGCATAGACCAGCGGGGAGACACGCACCGGTACTTCCTGATAATTGATCTGAGAATACAGGTCGCTGACTTCAAACTGGGAAACCATATCCACGATGCTTCCCATCTTCCGTTCACCGAGGATAATCGCACTGTCCCGGTCAAGGATCGGTATCTGATCAAAACTGATCTGCGGGATATCTTCCGTGAAATTTCTTTCCTCCTGCTCCACCAGGTTGTAATACTTCTTTGCATTGACGATCGGTGAGGAAAGCACCGTACCGACGATCAGAAAGACCAGCAGCAGGCCTACGAATCCCGCCCCGATCTTAAATCCCAGATAAGATTTCAATTCCCTCACATCTGTGGTTTTCTTTCTCAGCGAATAAACGATCAGAAAAACGACCACGATGCCGATCAGAAAGCCCCAGAATCCTTTGCTGTGAATGTTCACCGCAGGCAATGCCACATAATAATAGACACCGGCTGCAATGAGCGCTGCCAGAACTGCCAGCAGCTTCCATTTCAGGTTGCCACGTTTCATAAGTTCAATTTCTCCTCCTTTAAATTCATGCCTTATCCCATCAGAAAAGCATATGGAATTTTTGAAAATCATATCATAGAAACCGGAGAATTTCAAGGAGATGAGCAGATACCGCATTCATGACCATTCTACATTTTTTTCTGGATTTTTCTGCATGAAAAACTCTTGCCACTGCCCTCCACATGTGTTACACTGACTACAACCTATTGTTTATTACATCACAGTACAAAAGCAAAAAGAGGAAACCTATGAATCAGAAACCAGAAAAAAACCTTGTGCTCATCGGTTTCATGGGCTGCGGCAAAAGTTCTGTAGCAGCAGCGCTGGGCAGACATTGCCAGATGGAAGTGGTGGAGATGGATCAGATGATCGCCGGCCAGCAGGGACTCTCCATTCCGGAAATCTTTGAACGTTACGGCGAAGAATATTTCCGTGATCTGGAAACCGCCCTGCTGCGAAGTCTTCAGGGCAGAAACGGCTGTGTCGTATCCTGCGGCGGCGGTGTGCCCCTTCGCAGGGAAAACGTTACAGAAATGAAAAAAATCGGCGAGGTCATCCTTCTGACTGCTACCCCGGAAACCATCTATTCCAGAACCCGCGGCAGCGACGACCGGCCCAATCTGAAAAACCGGAAAAGCCCGGAGGCGATCGCCGAACTTCTGGAACAGCGCCGGCCGAAATATGAGGCTGCCGCCGACCGGATCATCGCCACCGACCACCGGACCATCGACAGCATCTGCGAGGAACTGAGCCGACTGGTATTGAATTAAAAATATGGAGGAAATGCGAAATGGAGAAAAAAATTCCCTACAAAATTTATCTGGAAGAAAGCGAACTTCCCAGACAGTGGTATAATGTCCGCGCCGATATGAAAAACAAACCGGCTCCTCTTCTGAATCCGGCTACCTTACAGCCGATTACTTTTGAAGAGCTTCGGACAATTTTCTGTGACGAGTTGGCGCGCCAGGAACTGAATGATACGGACGCTTACATTGATATTCCGAAAGAGATCCGGGATTTTTACAAAATGTACCGCCCGTCACCGCTCGTCCGCGCCTACTGTCTGGAAAAAGAACTGGACACTCCCGCAAAAATTTACTACAAATTTGAGGGAAACAACACTTCCGGCAGCCACAAACTGAATTCCGCGATCGCTCAGGCTTACTACGCGAAAGAACAGGGACTGACCGGTGTTACCACAGAGACTGGCGCCGGACAGTGGGGCACTGCCCTCTCCATGGCATGCGCTTACTTCCATCTGGACTGCAAAGTCTACATGGTAAAAGTCTCCTACGAGCAGAAACCGTTCCGCCGTGAAGTGATGCGTACCTACGGCGCGTCCGTAACTCCGTCCCCGTCCGAGACGACCAACGTGGGAAGAAAAATCCTTGCCGAGCATCCGGGAACCTCCGGAAGCCTTGGCTGTGCGATCTCCGAAGCGGTGGAGGCTGCTTCCGCCAACCCCAATTACCGTTACGTCCTCGGCTCGGTTCTCTCACAGGTACTCCTCCATCAGTCCATCATCGGACTTGAGACAAAAGCTGCCCTGGACAAATATGACATTCAGCCGGATATCATCATCGGCTGTGCCGGCGGCGGTTCCAACCTTGGCGGTCTGATTTCCCCGTTTGCGGGAGAAATGCTCCGGGGCGAAAAACAGTACCAGATCATTGCCGTAGAACCGGCTTCCTGCCCGAGCCTGACCAGAGGCCGCTTTGCCTATGACTTCTGCGATACCGGAAAAGTATGCCCACTGTCGAAGATGTACACGCTGGGCTGCGACTTTATCCCATCCGCCAACCACGCAGGCGGACTGCGCTATCACGGCATGAGTTCTGTGGTTTCCCAGCTCTATGCGGACGGCCTGCTGGAAGCCCGCTCCGTAGAACAGACCTCCGTTTTTGCAGCCGCTGAACAGTTTGCCCGCATCGAAGGAATCCTGCCCGCACCGGAGAGCAGCCATGCAATCCGCGTCGCGATCGACGAAGCGCTCAAGTGCAAGGAAACCGGTGAAGAAAAGACCATCGTCTTCGGTCTGACCGGAACGGGATATTTTGATATGGTAGCTTATGAAAAATACAACAACGGCGAGATGACCGACTATATTCCAACGGACGAAGAACTGGAAGCATCCTTCGCAAAATTCCCGAAGGTTGACTGACATACGGTTGACTACATACAAAACGGTATCTTTGGAAGCTTCCCAAAACAACAAAAGACTTTGAAAAAACAAAAAAATTCCCGTAGAATCCGGAACACGTATGTGCGCGCTCCCGGACTCTGCGGGAATTTCATTTTACTCCAATGCCTCCGCCACTTCTTTGAGCAGCTCCCGGATCGGCAGCCGCTGCGGCATCACTGATCCTCACCGGTCAGCCGCAGGATATCTTCAATCTCTTCCACGGAAAGATCCAGATAAGCAGACAGCTCCGCCACGGAGAAATCCATCTCTTCTCCGTCAGACAGCTCTTCGATTGCGTCCTTCAGACGGTTGACCTTGTGTACCACTGCCTCATCTTGGTGTTTCTGGTAATGATGCTCCTCCAGAAGCGCTTCCATTCCGGTCCGGATTTCGTCCAGAAGACTCTGCTCCGCCTCCGTCTCACTGATATGTTCCAATGCCAGAAGAAGACTTACGCTTCCCTCCTGTACAAGATCTCCGAAAAATACGCTCTGGTCATAAACACCCCGGGCAATTTCCGGAAGTTTCGGCATATAATATTCCAGCAGACGGCTTTTCGCCAGCGCGTCTCCCGCTGCCGCCGCATGGAACAACGCTTCTTTTTCTTCTTCCGCAAGTTCTTCCGGAACCGTAAGCTCCTCCAGATAAAGTTTCAGAAAATGCTCTTCCTCCGGAGACAGGGGAAGTTCCTCACGCTTTTTCCGTTCTTTCTTCTCCGCCCCGACAATGTCAATCTGCTCCATCTCCAGATACTCGCGGACCATTGCCCGCTGTTCTTCGTTCAAATTCTGTTCTTCAAAAAAAGCCTCCGCCTGCTCAGCAGTGATCTGCTGTCCGCTTTCCCTGGCAGAGGTCAGAAATTCTCTCAGACTTTTTTGAAATTTTTCCTGTTCCTGATTCATAGATACCATCCTTTATCTGATTTTTCATTCCCGCGGGCAACGAGCCAAGCGGACATGCTTGCATGTCCATTTGGCGACTGCCGCGAGGGTCAGATACCCCGCAGCTCTGCCGCGGGGTATCTGACTACCTGAGAATACCATAGATTTGACAAAAAGTCTATTGCATTTTCCCTCCCGGCGCAGTAGTATTTTAGATAACAACGGATGTTCCGATATTCTTATCGGAGTTTCTGTTCAAAAATTTGCGAAAGGAGATTTTTCTCAATATGAAACAGATATTCAGAGATATTCGAAACAACTTTCTTCTCACCGCGATTGTTTCGATTCTGCTCGGACTGGTTCTTGTCCTGTTTCCGGTCAAAACCAGCTTTTTTATCTGCAACCTTGCCGGAATCCTTCTGATCCTGTGCGGCATCGTCGATATTCTCCGGTATGTCACCTCAAAAAATGAACCGTTTCTGGTGCGCTACGACCTGGTAGTCGGTGTAATCCTCTGCCTGGCGGGTGTGTTCGTGATCACACAGAGCGACCTGATCATTTCCTTTATCCCGACCATCGTCGGCATTGTACTTTTTGTCAATGGAATCGTCAATCTGAAAAAGGCGTTCCATCTGAAGAAGGCAGGGCTGGAACGCTGGTGGATCGATCTGTCTTTTGCAGTTGTTATCACCATTCTCGGTGTGATCATCTGGCTGCGTCCTTTTGACGCAGTGGCAACTACCAATATTTTTATTGGAATCTGCCTGATCCTCAATGGAATTTCCAACCTCTGCATGATGTTCGGCATCGGTACCGTCAAGCGGCGCCTGGAAATGCATTTTCCGGAGGATGACTTCGTCGATGTGGACGAGGACGAACTGCACTGAGACATTCATCTTGAAGGCAGGCGTTCAATTTCCTGCAGCAGCGCTCCCAGACTTCTTGGGAGCGGCAGTTCTTCTTTCAGGATTCCTTTCTCTTTCAGCGAATCAAACAGCTGTAAAACAGCCGGCTGTTCCAGATTGGTTTCCCGCAGGAGCTGTTTGTCTTCAAAAACCTGTTCCGGCACACCATGGGCGGCAACCGTTCCATCCCGGAAAATCATCACTTCGTCCGCCCACTCCATCGCGTAATTGACGTCATGGGTCGCCATCATTACCGTGATCCCCTCTCCGGTCATCCGGTCCACCGCCTGGTTGACCAGAACCGTATGTTTCGGATCCAGGGCAGCCGCCGGTTCATCCAGGATCACGATCTCCGGCTTCATGATCAGGATATCCGCAATGGACACCTGCTTTTTCTGTCCTCCGGAGAGGGCATGGGTGGGCCGGTCTCGATAAGGCGTAATCTCCATTTCATCCATGATCCGTTCCACTTCCTTCCGGGCTTCTTCTTCCGGAACACCCAGGTTCAGAATACCGAAAGAAATTTCCTGAAACACACTGGCTGAGAACAGCTGATTGTCCGGATCCTGAAAGACGATCCCCACTTTCTGACGCAGCTGCAGCAGGCCTTTCCGGGAATAATCCACCGGCTTTCCGTGGAAGTAAATCGTTCCCTCTGACGGTCGGTAAACTCCGTTGCAGCAGAGAAAAAAAGTGGATTTTCCGGAACCATTGGCTCCCATTACCGCAATCTTTTTCCCCCGACGGATTTCCAGGGAAAGACCATTCAGAGAATGGGTCTTCCCGTCATCATAAGAATAAAAAACATTTTCGGCCTTTAAAATAACTTCATTCATCATCCTCACCTCACAATGACAGCAATCGCAAGCAACAGTCCTTCAAAACACAGAATCATCAGAATCTCCTTCTTTTTGGGCGGATGATCTTCACACAGCACCCGAAGGTCGCCGTCATAACAACGGGACTCCATCGCATCATACAGGAAGCCGGAACGTTTCACTGCCCGGACAAACAATGCGGAAACCAGCGTCCCGAAAGATTTCAGCGATGTCCGGTAATCAATATTGCCCAGTCTTGACTTCTGGGAAATACTGATTTCATGCGCACAGTCGAGAAGTACAAAGATAAAACGGTAGATCAGCATCATCAGTTCGATCAACAGCTTCGGACATCTCAGTTTTTTCAGCACATTCAGAATATCCGTCATCGGTGTATTGCAGGACAGAAAGTACAGACAGGATACGGAAGCCATCGCAGTGACAAAAATCTGAAACGCGTAATACAGGGTTTCTTTGCTTGCCGTCAGATACCAGTTTCCAAAAGAAATCGCAAAAACCTCCAACGGCGTGCGCCGGATGGAAAGTCCCAGGATCACCACATTCAGCATCAGAAAAGTCAGCGGGATCTTCATCAGCTTCAAATAACGCCAAAGGGGGATTCCCCCTTTCCACACGGTAAGAATCCCCATCACGGCAAATACCAGAATACCAAGCAAAACGGACCGGCTGGCAACACAGAGTATCAGCGTCGCCACCGAAAATCCAAATTTCTCCCCGGCATTCACATATCGAAGTTTTGACTGATAGCTGAGTTTATCAATAATAAGCATGCCTGTCTGCCTTACTCCTCTTCATCCTTCATCCATTTTTTCCGTTCCACAAAACGCCCCATCAGAAATGCGATGATTCCGACGCCGATCCCTGTCTGTACACAGAACAGCATACTCTCCACCTCGCCCGGAAGTTCTCCGCCAAGGATCACTTCCAGAATCGGAGCCGCCCACGGTTCGTAATCCGGATCGGTCTCCTCGATCAGGGAATTGCCCTTATCGTCGGAGCCCCCGAACTCCGCGTCTTTCAGCATAAAAAGAGGCGCAAAGGCAATAAATACTGCCAGAATCAGAAGCACTGCAACCAGCAATTTGTTATTTTTTTTCTTTTCCATCTTATTCGCCCTCCATGATATAGCCGACTGCCTTCAATTCCGGTTTCGCGTAAGATTCCAGTCCGATGACGATAACTACCGTCAGGATTCCTTCCACGATTGCCAGCGGAAGCTGTGTTCCGGCAAAGATCACCAGATTTTCTTTCAGCGCCACGCTGAAGCTTGTCGCGGAATTATGTGCCAGCGCAAGCTGAAACGCGGTCACACAGTAAGTGAACAGATCCCCGAGAAACGCCGCGAAAAACACGCTCACTTTCCGGTTTACTTTCAGTTTCTTAAACAGCTGAAACAGGCCATAGGAAACGAACGGACCTGCGATTGCCATGGAAAATGTATTTGCGCCCAGAGTTGTCAATCCTCCATGCGCCAGCAAGATTGCCTGAAAAACCAGAACGATCAGTCCAAGAATGGAAACGGCTGCAGGTCCGAACAGGATTGCACCAAGCCCTGTTCCGGTCATATGAGAGCAGCTTCCGCTGACGGACGGGATTTTCAGCGAAGAGATCACAAACACGAACGCTCCGGACATGGCCAGCAGCGTCAGCGCGCGGCGGTTGGTATTCAGCGTTTTTCTGATTGAGAAAAATCCTGCGAGGAGAAACGGGACGCAGATCACTCCCCATGCGACACAGTAGCCGGCGGGAAGCGCGCCCTCCATGATGTGCATTGCGTTTGCCGCCGGCAGAATCCCGAGACATAACGCAAAAGCAGCTGAGACGGTTACAAGTTTCTTCTGTTTTTTTGTCATAACGACTCCTTTCATTCTTTGTGCGTACCCACCTGAAAAAGCGCACGAAAAAAACGCCTCATCATGATAAAATGTAAGATTTATGAAGGGCGCCGACAGCAGGGTAATCACGCTGTCCTGCACAGCAGCCGTCACTCGCAGCTTCTGTACAAATCTCATACGTCGAGGCAGGTCTTCTGGCTTAGCTTCCTCGCTGCCTTTCGTCTTCCCGGACAAGTTCACCCGGTGACATCATGAAAGGCGGCTCTGCATATACAGCGGCGTGACCGCGGGGGACTCGCACCCCTCTTCCCTTTTAACCTGCGGAATGAAAACACAGGCACCTGACCGCATTCAATTTTCTTTCTTATTATAAAATCATTTCCCACAAATGTCAAGAAACTGCACCGGAGCCAGGCGATACCCCTGTAACAGTTCAGTCCAGGTCTGCGCACATGCTGCGCGGACCGTAAGAACGTGATTCAGGAGTGCAAAATCCCATCGCCGAAGGCGATTTTCAATGGATTTTGCATGTAACGGTTCAGCAAGGCTGGACTGTTACATGGGCATCAATACAGGATAACTATTCAGATCTGCAGTTCCACGCTGCTTCCCGTCCGCTCCTTCTTTACCTGGATCTGCCGGCCAATCCGTTCCTTCAGTCCCGGCACATGAGAGATAATGCCGACCAGCCGATTGCCTTTGGTCAGGCTGGACAGGGCACGGATCGCCTGGTTCAGGCTTTCCTCGTCCAGACTTCCAAACCCTTCGTCCACAAACATCGCGTCCAGACGGATTCCCCCTGCCCTGGACTGGATCTCGTCGGAAAGGCCAAGCGCCAGACTCAAAGAAGCCATAAACGATTCCCCGCCGGACAGGGTCCGCACACTCCGGATCGTCCCGTTATAGTGATCCGCCACATCCAGTTCCAGACCACTCTGGCTCTTGATATTCCGGGACTGGGTGCTGCGTTTCAGCTCATACTGGCCGCCGCTCATCATCATAAACCGGGTATTGGCTTTCGTCAGGATCCGGTCAAAGTACAGTGCCTGCGCATAGGTTTCCAGCGTGATCTTTTCTTTCCCCGTGATCTCGCCGTTGACCGTATCGGACAGCATTTTCACGGACGCCAGTTCCTGTTCCAGACCTCCGGAAGCTTCCCTTTGCCGCTGCAGGGTCCCCCGGATCCTGCGGTTGTTCTGAAGACGGGTATAACAGTCGTTCTGCCGCTTGGTCCAGGCCTTCTGTATCTTATGCTGTTCCTCCAGCATTTTCGCCAGCTGGTCTTCCTGTTTCTGTGCCTGCTCCCGGGACATTTCTCCCATCTCTGGAGCTTCCTGTGCCTTTTCGTTCCGGTTCAGCTGCTCCGCCAGCTCCCGCGCCAGATGTTCCTTCTGCTCTTTTCCTCTCTGACATTCGTCGTACTGTTTCTGTGCCTGCTGAATTTCCTGGGAAAGAAGCTTCTTTTTCCTTTCTTTCTCTTTCAGGGATGCTTCTGCCTGCGCCAGATCCTGATAGGGCAGCCGTTCCTTCGCCTGTTCCCACTGGTCCTGCCGTGTCTTTCGTTCCGCGCTGCAGGCCCCCAGACTTTTTTCCTTTTCCTGAAGGTCACGGCTCTCCTGCTCCCTGTTTTTTGCGGTTTCTTCCAGTTCCTGTGCCAGCAGCCCTTTCCGCTTCACCTGCTGCTGAGCCTCCAGTTCTTTTTTCTGAACCGCTGCAGCCTGCTCCTTCTGACGCTCCATCTGCTGTTCCAGATATTCTTCCGGATCTTTCTCCGGCAGGCTTATCCCTTTTTCCTCACACTGCTGCCGGATGTTTTTCTGCAGTTCCTGCAGACGTTCCCCTGCGCCTCTGGCGTCTCCGCTGCGGTCTGACACGGTTTTGGAAGCCTGCTCCATCTCCGCTCTCGCCTGCTCCACCTGCTCCCTTGTGACCGTATCGTCTCCAAGCTGCGCAGGCGCCGGATGGCTGCAGGAACCGCAGACCGGGCAGGGGGTTCCGTCTTTCAGATCCCTTGCCAGCAGTCCTGCCTGGGCGTCCAGATACGTCTGATAGATCAAGGTAAAAGAAACATTTTTTCTCTGGTATTCCGCCAGGGCAGCCTTATAGTTTTCCTGAGCTTCTTCCAGGACCCTGCGTCCTCTGCTCTCTTCCCTGCAAAGCCGCAGGATCTGATTCCATTCATTGTAATCGTTCCGGATCTGCTGTTTCTGTACACGCACCTGTTCCAGACGCAGTTCCGCATTCTGAAGCGTTTCCGCCTCCTCCCGAAGCTTTTCCTGCCGCTGCTGCAGCGCTTCCAGACGCTGTTTTCCGGTCTGCACTTCCTGTTCCAGATGCTCCTGCTCCAGACGCAGACGCTTCAGATGCTGTTCCTGTGCCCCCAGCTGCCGGTATTCCTCCAGACGCTGGCTCTCGGCGGCGGTTTCCTTTTCCAGACGTTCCAGTTCCGGATGTTTTTCCTGCACCTGCTCCAGCTGCTGTCTCAGCTGTTCCATCTGCTCTTTGTCCCGTTCCAGCTCCTGCCGCACCTGCTCCAGACGCTCTCTGGTCCGTCGCTGTTCACTGACCCTGCCAAGTTCCCGGTTCCAGTGTTCTGTCCGCTGGCTGCAGGCTTCCAGTTCTTTCCGGGTATCCCTGTAATGCTCCTCGTCCTCCTGTATGATACGTTCCAGAAGTTCAAGAATTTCCCCGGCGGAGACAAGCACGTTTTTCTTCTGTTCCCGTATTCTGCGCACTTCATCGTAACAGACCGAGTTCTCATCGCACAGGATCCCGTCCGCATACTGGCGCATGCTCCGCTGGATTTCCTCATAACTTTTCCGGAGGGACGCGGCACGTTCCTTGACCTGATCCTGGAACCTTTTATAAAATCCCGTATCAAACAGTTCCCGGAAGATTGCACTTCGCTCCTGTGTGGAAGCCAGAAGAAGCCGCTGGAAATCGCCCTGAGCGATCATCGCGATCTGCACGAACTGGCTCCGGTCGATCCCCAGCAGTTCCTCCACCGCTTTCGTAACCGGACGGGCGCCTGTGGTGACCTGTCCGTCCGGCGCGGTCAGAACTGCGTCTCCTTTCTGTGTCGTCATTTTCTTTCCCCGCCGTGCCGGACGGAGATACTCCGGATTCCGGCGCACCCGATACGTTTTCGTTCCGTAGAGAAACGTCAGTTCCACATACGTCTCCGCGTCCTCCCTGGCATATTTGCTTCGGAACATGTCCGCCTGACGGACGTTTCCGCTGGCCTCTCCGTACAGTGCGAAGGTGATCGCATCGAAGATCGTCGTCTTTCCGGCGCCGGTATCCCCTGTGATCAGATACAGGCCGCTTTCCCCGAACTGCTCAAAATCAATGGTCACTTTGTCTGCATAGGGCCCAAACGCGGACATTTCCAAAAATACCGGCTTCATTCCACACCTTCCTCCTTTCGTATCGTTTCCATCAATGTCCTGGCGTATTCCGTCTGCTCCGGACTCATCTCCTGATTGTTCTGCTGCAAAAAGAACTGTCCCAGTAATTCCATCGGCGACTGCTCCACAGCCGCCTCCTCCTTCATCAGCTCCTGGTTCCTCCGGGTACGCTGATTGTCATAGTCCAGCTTCATGATATTCGGATAAATGCTCCGGAGGCGTCCGATCACATCCGGAATATCGTTTTCATCCGTGAGGATCACATGAAGATAGTCCTCCAGATCCGTTCCCTGATAATTTTCTCTCAGGACCAGCTCCTCATAGCTGCCCCGGATCTCCCGCATGTCATGAAGCGGCTTCAGCGGTTCCTGATGGACGGTCAGAGAACCTTTCTCTTTCAGCTCAGCAATCGTCACAGATTTTTCATGCCGGATCTCAGAAAACGAATATTTCAGAGGCGTTCCGCTGTAACGGATCTGCTCCCCGCCGGCAGACTGCGCCCGGTGAATGTGACCCAGCGCCACGTAATCAAAATCGGCAAACACAGAAGCGTCCACATTCTCGACTCCGCCCACAAACACTTCCACCGAATCCTCCGATCCTCCCGTGACTGCCCCGGTGACGAACTGATGGGCGATCAGAAGGTTTCTCTCCTCCCTGTTCAGCTCCATATGGCCGATCACCGTTTCCAGCGCGTCCTGGTAAGTGACGATGTCCTGCTCCGGAAAGAACCGTTTCACCATCGCAGGCTTCAGAAACGGAAGCATCCAGAGATTCACCGGTCCGTACTCATCCTCCAGCCGCACCGGAACCACCTTCCCATCGTAACTCTGTGTCAGATAAACCCCGCTTTCCTCCATGATCTGCGCGCCAAAAGACAGCCGTTCCACCGAGTCATGATTTCCTCCGATGACAAAAACAGGAAGCTTCCGGCTGTTCAACTGTGTCAGAAACCAGTCAAACAACCGGACAGCTTCCGCTGACGGCACCTGTTTATCGTAAACATCGCCTGCGATCAGAACCGCTTCCACCTGTTCCTTGTCTGCTGTCTTTAAAATCTGACGCAGAATATATTCCTGATCCTCCAGCATGGAAAACTCATTGACCCGCTTTCCGATGTGGAGATCCGCTGTATGTAAAAAACGCATGCTTTCTCCTTTCCGTTCTATGATCAGTCTGACTCCAGTATAACACATTCTCTGATTTTTAAAATGTATAATCTTCAAAAAACAATTACCGTTGTCTTCTGAAAAATACTCTTATATAATGAAAGGGAAAAAGAAATGACGCGAGACTGTACCGAAATGGAGGTGTATATCCATGTCATTCTCAATGGAAAATCAGGAAAATACAAAAACAAACCGCAGCGAACATGCGGCACACTGCGGCGAATCAGATTTGAACGTTTCTTTCAGTGGAAACTTCTGGGGACATAACAGCAGAGAGCATGCTGGAGCAAAAATACCGGTAAATAAGCAGTTCCAATGGGCTGGACGCCGCTGGCTGATCCCCGCTGCCTATTCCTGCGGCAAAGGGCTGGTTCTGGATTTCTGTATGGAGATTCCCCCGGAAGAAATCCGCTCTTTTATGGAACACTGGAATCTTACTCCTGAAACCGAAAGAAACCGGCAATTTTCCAGGGAAGAGGAAATGCGTCTTGTTATCGAAAACCCTCTGCACTTCGATTTCAGACCACTGCTCCAGCTCAATGGAAAAGAAATCGCTTCTTCCCATAGCTGCAGTGCGGGCTGGAATCCCTGCCTGCCGGAGATTGCCGCAAAGGAAACGGAAACAAAAAAACTCATCGACCGCTATCGCCTGGATCCGGATTCCGGATGGATCATCTATCGTTTCGCTTTCCCATGGCACACGAAACGCCGGTCAAAACTGAATACACTTTCTGTTACACTGGAACAGGAACCGGTTTCTGTACCTGGTCCTCATTTTCAGATCAAAGCTGCCGGCGATACGTTTGATTTTGTGTTCCCGGAAAACGGACAGCCATATACCTTGACGGTACAGAGCTTTGAACAGGAGACCCTGGAATTTCCCAGGTCAACGGAACAGGATCTGGAATTTCCCGCCTGCTGTACTGTGATCGGTTACACCATTACACCGGAACTGCCAAAAGAAACCCTGACTATTTCAGACTGCGCAGAAAGTGATCCGCCAAGACAAAAATCCAACAGCCCTTCCGCATCCTCTGCATCAGGCATTTCTTCTTTTGGTTTTATGGTCGGCAACTTTGGCTCTGCCTCCATCACCCCACTGGACGGACTCCGGAGCGCCTGCTCTTCACTGCATTTTGAACCAGTGGAAAATGTGGATTGGTTTCTCATCTTTCATGAAAAGCAGTTTGAGGATCTGACTCTTACCCTGATATCCTGCTGAATCTTATGCGATCACCCGGAACTGTTTCCACCTGCCGCGTCGGAAGCGCACCCAGAAAAAGACAGCCCGGATCACCCAGTCCAGACCCATGGCAAGGGCGATTCCGATCACACCAAGATTCATCCATATGCCGAAAAGGATTGAGAACACTACCCGGCAGCCGATGGTCGAAAAAAGACTCACATACATGGTAAATTTCACATCCCCGGCAGCGCGAAGACCATTGGAAAGCGCTCCTGACATACTCTGCCGCATCCGTATCGTCCGCTCCCATACATTGACCGATCACCGTCACAAAGGCAAGGCCAAGCGCGGTTCCCATCAGCGCCGCCACGGACCAGAAACTCTGTGCCACCCCGTTTGCCGCAATCTGTACCGTCCCGAAAAGCGCCGTGATGCTGCTCAGCGCTACCTTTACCAGCTGGAACAGTCCATTTTCAATCCCGTTGGGAACAGCAATCCCGAGAATCCTCTTCACCATACTTCTCTTCCAGCAAAAAGTATTTCTCCACTCCAGCCACACTTCATTTTTTCTCCGGAAGCACAGCACTGTAATTACTACTGCGGAAAATGCCCTCGCGATCAGAGACGGATATGCCACACCCGCTACTCCCGCATGGAGCACAAAGACACCGATGGCATTTCCCACAATATTGATTCCATTGGAGGCAAGAGACAGATACATGGTCACACGGGTTTTTCCCATGCTTCGGTAAATCGCCGCTCCCGCGTTATAGATTGCGATCGCCGGATAGGAATATGCGGAGATCCTCAGATAGGTAACACAGGCATCCATGACCTCCTGCTCCACCTCGCCAAACAGAAGGCGCAGAATCTGCCGGTTCAGCACAAGAGAAAAGATCATCACGGCCACGGAAAAAACCACGGAGATCATCATAAGCTGTTCGGCTGACACACTCCCGCTCTCCCTGTCGCGGCTCCCGATATACTGGCTCACCACTACAGCTCCGCCTGCCGCCAGCGCGGAAAACAGAAAGAGAAAAACGGTGTTGAACATATTAACCAGAGACACGCCGGACACGGCAGCCTCTCCTGCATAGCTGACCATAAAAGTATCGGCTACTCCCACCAAAACCGACAAAAGCTGTTCCAGGAACAGCGGAACAATCAGATTTTTCAGATCCTGATTGGAAATTTTCATGGTATGCAGCATTTTGACAAATCCCGGATCGCTGTGATCCACGATCTCGCTGTGTCCGAGATCCATTTTTGCGATCTCCGCCATATCCTCATCACTGAGCTGGAAATCCCAGATGTTCAGGTTCTGTTCCATACGCTCCTTGTGAACGGATTTCGGGATAACGGTTACACCTCTCTGTACGTTCCAGCGCAGAGCTACCTGAGCCGCAGTCTTTCCGTACTTCTCGCCGATAGCGGTCGGTACCGGATGAGTGAAGATACCATGGTTGCCTTCTGCAAAAGGACCCCATGCCTCCGGATGAACGCCATACTCTTTCATAAGCGCCAGAGCGTTTTCCTGCTGGAAGAACGGATGCAGCTCTACCTGATTGACTGCAGGCATAACATCTACGGTCTCACACAGGTCCGCCAGACGGTTCGGGTAGAAATTGCAGACACCGATGGCTTTCAGTTTTCCTCCTGTTTTCCTTTTCTGAAATTTTCACCAATAATTTTCTGATCAGAATTACATTCACACAATAATTATGCTATACTTAAGAATATTCTTATGTATCATCCTGGCACTTTTGATTATAAGGCGGTTCTGCCGGGATGTGCACTATATGATTCTTATACTGTATAAGCATTTGCTTATGGTAAAGAGAAAGGAACTTGAATATGGACATCACACAGCTTCAATATTTCAAACTGATCGCAGAGACAGGTTCACTGACCAAAGCTGCCGGGATCCTTCATATTTCCCAGCCGGCTATGAGTGCGATGCTGAAAAAATTTGAGGAAGAGCTTGGAGCGGAGCTTTTTGACAGAAGCGCGAACCGGATCCATCTGAACAAGACCGGGGAGATTGCCCTGATCCATGTCAACACAATCCTGAGAAATATTGAGCAGATGCGGGCTGATGTAAAAAGCGCATCTCAGGAGAATCTGACCTTGTCCGTTGCTTTCTGTGACCCCGGCGTGCGATGGTTCTGCGTTCCCCGTTTTTCTCTTGCCCATCCTGAGGTCATTCTGAAAGATGACTTATACGAAGGAACAGAAGCATCAAAACTTTTAAAAGAACGGGTCTACGACCTGGTCGTTACGCCTGAAAAAGTACAGGACAGTTCTGTCAAAAGCATCCCTTTTCTGAAGGATCAGGTGTTTCTCTCCGTACCGGAGGACAGTTCCCTGCTGAAATATGAAACGATTTCTGTGAAAGACATCCCTGCACAGCCCATGCTGTATCCCCAGATCGGAGGCTATTTCCTGTCTCAGATGGAACGGGTGATCGCAGAAAATCATCTTCCCATTACTCTGGTAAAGAATAATTTCAATATTTACCAGCACCTGATCCGCAGCACCAACTTCCTTGCAACCATTTCCAGACTATCCGTAGATCTGAGAAATGACGGAACGCATCGAAAACTGATCCCAATGAGTGATCCGACTTTTTATCTCTTATATCTGACTTCAAACAGAGACAAAGTCGTAAAGTTTTTAACATGGGCGGAAGAGCTTTGCTGAGCCTCCTTCTTCCCTTTCATTCACATATGTCAAACCTGGAGGTATCTATATGGAATTCCGTATACTGAAATATTTTCTGATGGTTGCCAGAGAGGAAAACATCACCCACGCCGCAGAGCTTCTTCACATCACACAGCCGACGCTGTCAAGGCAGATGATCCAGCTGGAAGAAGAGCTGGGCGTAAAGCTGTTCCAGCGGAGCAAACACCGTATCATACTGACCGAAGACGGCATGCTGCTGCGCCGCCGCGCCGAGGAAATCGTAGCGCTGGCGGAAAAAACCATGGAAGATATGCAGCACAAAACCACTCAGCTGACAGGAAAAATATCCATCGGAAGCGGTGAGCTGAAGAGTTCCCGGTTTCTCGCAGAGCTGATCGCGTCCTTTCACAACGAACACCCTCAGGTGCAGTTTGAAATCTACAGCGGCAATTCCGACAACATCAAGGAACGGATCGAGCGGGGGATCCTTGATCTGGGACTTCTGTCAGAGCCGGTGGACATCTCAAAATATAATTTTGTCCGCACTCCGTTCAAAGAGCGCTGGGGCGTTCTGGTAAATGATGATTCTGAGCTTGCAGAAAAAAAGGAAGTGACTCCCAAAGACGTCAGCCGCTACCCTATAATCATGACTCAACGCGAACTGGTGCGGAATGAACTGATGAGCTGGTTCGGAGATTACGCGGACCAGCTTCAGAATGTCGCAGCTGGTAATCTCCTTTACAACATGGCGGCACTTGCCAGATGCCGGCTGGGTATTGCGGTCACAATCGAGCTGAATTGTTCCTATGACGGTCTTCGCTTTATCCCTTTTCAGCCGGCGCTTGAGACAGGCACCGTCCTCGTCTGGAAAAAAGCACAGGTTTTCTCCCCTGCCGGAAACGCGTTTATCAATTATGCCAGACATTATCTGGAGGATCTTGTGCCAACCCTCCGAAGCAGTTTTCCCGCATAATAAGAGAGAACCGCCCAAAGCCCCATCATGCCAAGGTATTCCGCGAAAAAAGAAAGCAAAGGCTGTTCCATATCAAAGAAAACAAAATGGGTCCGCAGAAACAGATAAGATGCAATGTCATGTTTGACAAAGGCAAACACTCCATACACACAGAGGCCTGCCGCCAGGATCCGCAGGACCCATGTCCGGATCCTGGAAGGGTTCTGAATACGGAATGCTTTTCGGATCATTCCCATGATCATGCCCCAGTGAAGCCCCAGATGCAGGCTTATGAAAATAAAACCCCAATAGGAAGCGAGCATATGGAGCGTCCGGGCAAACCCCGTTCCTCCGGATATGGGAAGAAAATCAAACACCACTCTCGACAGGATCACTCCGCTCACCATCAACCCGATCATTGCCGCCAGAAGCAGCACATTCAACAAGGTCTGCAGAACACGCAGCGGCGTATAGTTCCCTCTGAACAGACCCCCATACCATTTTCGGTTCAGCACATGATGAAAAAGGAAGAGGATAAAAACTGCCAGTCCTATCCATTCATGAGCTGTCTCTCCCACCAGCAGATACGCCATCAAAAGAAACAGCAAAACGGTCATTGCCAGATCCACAAGAATTTTCAGTATCATTTTAGGCTTCAAAAAAATCCCTCCTATCCCTGTTACTTTTCTTTAAACTTAGCATACCGATTTTTCCTTTTCATGTCTAATACTCATGTTGAATTATGAAGCATTCCTTTCAGGCATTTATCAGAATCCAATATAAGCATTAGACATCATTCTATTTAAGGACTACAATGAAATTGTTCCAAAAAGGACGCCTGTATTTTATATGGACACTCTTCCATGCGAACAAAGAAAACGCTGTTCTGAGAGGAGGGAACAAATGACGATCAACGAAGCAAGCGAGCGTTATCACATACCTCTTGAGATTCTTCAGGAGTATGAGCGCTGGGGACTGTGCGGAGCGGTCAAAAAAGTAATGGGAGCCTGGCAGTACGATGACACAGACCTGGAACGTCTGAGCATGATCATGACCCTTCACGATATCGGGTTTGAAAACGCAGAGACAGAGTCTTACATGAAACTTCTGCTGGAGCCGAAGAACAACAGTGACCAGTGTCTGAAAATGCTCGAAGAAAAACGGCGGGCTCTGCTGGATGATATCCATTTTCGAGAGAAACAGATCAGCACGCTGGATTATCTCCGCTATCAGATCCGCAGCGGCGAAGAAAATACAATTTAAGGAGGTTCTTGCTATGAAGATTCAGGACAAAGAAACATTTGACAAAGTAAACGTATTTGGGCTCGGACAGGAAAATTCCGCTTTTGCCCAGTATTTTATCGGAAATTCCTACTTAAACCCGCTGACAAAACCGGGCGAGAGTCCGATTTTCCTTTCCAACGTCACCTTTGAACCAGGCTGCCGCAACAACTGGCACATCCATCACGCAAAGACCGGCGGCGGACAGATCCTCATCTGCACCGCAGGAAGCGGCTGGTATCAGGAAGAAGGCAAAGCTCCCGTGAGCCTGGAACCGGGAACTGTCATCGTGATCCCGCCGGAGGTAAAACATTGGCACGGCGCCAAAGCTGACAGCTGGTTCTCCCACATCGCATTCGAGGTTCCGGGAACCGAGACCAGCAACGAGTGGCTGGAAGAAGTGGACGACGACGCTTATTCAAAATTGCAGTAAAAGAGCTTCGGACGTCATGCGGTCTTTATTCTAAAAACAGTTCATGGAGGAAATCATAATGAGAAATTATAAACAGACAGATCCGGAATTTACGGAGCGTTTTGAACATTTTGCTTTTGATGAAGTTGTCAATGAAGAGGGACAGCAGCTCGACGATATCACCCGTCACATGGCGATCACAGCCACTCTGATCGGCTGCCAGGGGATTGATGAATTCCGCCTTGAAGTACCCCGCGCCCTGGACGCTGGACTGACTCCTGTCATGCTGAAGGAAGTCGTCTACCAGGCTGTAGACTATCTCGGAATCGGACGTGTCCGTCCGTTCCTGGATGCTGTAAATGATATCCTCACTTCCCGCGGCGTGGAACTGCCCCTTGAAAATCAGGCGACGACTACGATGGAAAACCGTCTGGAAAAAGGCGCTCAGGCACAGGCAGATATCTTTGGTCCCCAGATGCTGGAAGCATGGAAAACAGGACATATCAACCGCTGGCTTGCCGCAAACTGCTTCGGCGACTACTACACCCGCACAGGGCTCGACTTAAAGCAGCGTGAGATGATCACCTTCTGTTTCCTTGCCGCTCAGGGCGGATGCGAACCGCAGCTTATTGCCCACTCCAAGGGCAATATGAATCTGGGCAATGACAAGGCATTCCTGATCAAGGTGGTTTCCCAGTGTCTGCCTTATATCGGATATCCAAGAAGTTTAAACGCAGTCACCTGTATCAATAAAGCCGCGGAGGATTAACCCCGAAAAAAATGAATGAGAGCGCAGCCGGTTTTCTTACCTGCTGCGCTCTTATTCATAAAAAAACAGAAAGATATTTGGCGGGTGTGCCCCTTCCCGCATTTCTTTTGACCCAAAGGGTGCGTAGCAGCACAATCTCTACTTCAAATATCTCTCTGCTTAATGTACTCCTATTATAGCGCTTTTATTCCTTTTTGTAAAGTACACTATTTTTTCCCATTAAACTGCTATTTTTTTCTATCATTTTTCTTAGATTACGCTCACAAATTCTATAAAATGTCATTACAGAATTTTTCAAACCTTTTTCATCTATTTCAAGTGCAATCCTCACAACAACATTCAGATTAGTACCTTGTAATTTTTTCTCAAAAAATCAGGTACATTCCTTTGTTCAAAATGCTCATACCAGTGACATACTATCTTGTATGCCGAAAGGAAACGAGGAAAGAGTACCAAGCACTGTTTTCGGCACTATGAAAATGTATGAGGAATGTTTCATATAAAAGGAGAGAAAGACGGCCAACAATAACCGTCTTTCTCTCCCCGTTTTGACATTTGATCAAAATTTCTCTGCTACAAAGACCATATCGCCCTCATGATAAATCTCCAAGAAACATTCATGGAATTTGCCATTAATTGTAATATAGCCGCTATATTTTGTGCAATTGTAGCCGTAGGTTTCGTCCATTACTGTAAAGCCAAGTGTGGGATTTGCGGAGAGAAAGTCTTTGAGGAATAGCTTTTCTCCCGAAAATGTTCCACTATTTCCACTAAAAGCAAGAAGATATGCATAACTGTAATCCCACCGAACATTATGAAATTCCACATATCCGTCCGGCTGTCCATATGGAAATTCCGTCTCCACAAGACCGGACTGTGTACGCAAAATAATATCATTCCCCACAACATCAACAGAGAGAATATTCATATCATGCAGGCTATATGCAGCATGGGTATTTTCACGAATTGTTTTTTTCATCATAGTATCTCTAGAGCCAGTTAGAAGGATTAAAGAATTCTGAAAAGAATGTCCAAAATATATCTTTGAAGTTTTCCTTTCGGTTCTGCTTTTTTGAAAACAAAGCACGAATAAAAGCAATCAGTAAACACGCAGGAAAACACAAAATAAATACCAATAAGACGACTAAAATAACGTCCCGCATGATACCACCCTCTTTCAATGGATAATGCTTTGCAACAAAAACAGTATAACACAAATCATATCATTATTGCAAAAGTCAATTTGACGATTATACTATTGAAATATCCAAACGCCCCTGCAAGATTCGTAAATAAGATTGAAGATTGCTTCCAGACTATGAAGACGGACTTAGCTTCCTACACCCCTTTGCTTGTGATTGCCCCCACCGGGCAGTTTACATAGCAGTTTCCGCATTCATCGCATCGATTTCCCAAAATACGATAAGGCGTTCCCGGCACTATGGCATCAAAAGAACAGATGGTCTGACATTTTCCGCATCCGATACATTGCTCTGTGATGGTAAGACCGGCCGGTTCCACTTCCATTCCTCCATAGGAAAAACGTTCTCTCTCCAGTTTATGATCCCGGTGTTCTTTTGCGTAGTCAAAATCGTAACACTCGCCTTTTGCACGATAAATAAGAAAGATCCTCGTAGCCGGATATTTTTTGATATCATATACTGCCACATTGAAATCACGGTTATGTGCCGCTTTCTCTTCTACTTCCTCCATGGACAGCTCACGGACGTCGCCGGTAAGGCGCATGGAATAACCCGGAACGAACGAGGGAAGATTGTTCTCATCATGCGTTACCTGGCTGCTGGGATACATTCCGCAGACCGTAATATTTCCAGCCTCTTTCACCTGTTTGTAAAATGGCTTCACTGTCATTGTGCGGAAATAAATCCCGTCCTCATCCCACGCGAAAAAGTGTGCGATCCTGGATTCTGCTCTTCCATTGCAAACGGTTGAAAATGTTGTGCATCCGATTTGGTCAAATTTTTCATAAATTTCCTTAATTGTCATCTTCATTTCCTTCTTTCATTTCTTTGTATTTTTTACCGCATATTTTGCGGTCTCCAGCATCAGATCAGCTTTGCCGGAATCCCCATTGCTTCTATCCTGTCCCGCAGCGCATACGTAGACCATTCTTCTGATTCGTATAAAATTCCAATGCCCATGTTATCACGACAAACGCATGAATGAATAAATTGTGACACCCATCCTGATTTTCTGGTATA